>JGI20157J14317_10000014_pt1 | contig 160840 bp, 154 predicted proteins | sample COG_07_FD_14317 | JGI IMG/M metagenome (IMG submission 14317)
ATACAGCAAGGCTTTCTGTTTAATCTTCCTGTGTAATAAAGGAAGCTTTACCTCAATAAAAAGGCGTCCCTCGGGACGCCTTTTTTGTGCTGCTTTTCCTGCTGCTTTTGTCAGCCTTGTTTGCGCTGACCGCTGCCAGCCACTAGTCCAGCATTTCTAAAACATCGCCTTGGGCAAATGTTCCCGGGGTTTCTATGCTCACATAAATCCCCAAATTGCCGCCGTTTTCTTTCACCAAGTGCCGCATGATTTTTGGATCCTTGGGTAAGTCTTCAAAGCCATGGGTGGTGATAACACAGCGTGGGCAAGGTATTTCAAATTTTATGATGGCGGAGCCTATTTTGGCACGGCGTCCCGTCCACTCGTTTTCTGGGAATCCAATTGCATTCTTGTCTGCAAGGTCTAAGAGGATATTTGGTCGAAAACGCCTAACATCAAAGTTTGACTGGCCGCCCGCTGCCGCGGCTGCTTCGTTCAGGTGGATTAAGCTTGCCTTGCTCATTACCAAAATTGGGAATGCATCAAAGTAGCTTCCGGGGGGTGATTCGTATTTTAATATTTCTTCTGGAAACCCAGCGACATCCGGTAAAGGCTCGTCTGGTTCGCGGGCAAAAATTTCTCTGTAATACGCTTCTATGTCGACATTTTCGTCCATCGGCGGGCGCAGATAATGTTCCAACTGATCTTCAGGCAATATTGGCCATAGGCTAACTGGCGAACCCAAGACTTTTGACAGAGCGGCATTTATATCTGGGTCCGAGGACGACACTACTTGTCCTCCTTCCATGGTAATGCTCACTTGGGGGGAAATGTCTTGTGCACTTGGTTCGCTGGCAAAAATGGGGTTCATTGCCAGCAGCTGCGGAAAGCGTTTACCGCCTTTAATACCGCCACGCTCTTCATCTTTCAGCGCCCATGCGCGGTCACCTGGTATGCCGCGTTTGGTCAGCTGGGCTTGGGCTAAACTATGACCCTTCATGCTTTTTACTGGGTAACGAAATATGTCAGTAATAGTAGCGGGCATTGAAATTCCTTATTGTTGTTGTGCAGTTTGTTCGCGCTTTAGTGCCGGGTCATTGGTTCGCCAGCCAACTCATCTACCAGCACTAGGGTTTTATCCAATATGCGCACTACCAGCGCGTCTGCTACTGAGGAAAATTTAAAGCCCATGGCGGCTGCAGATGAAAGATCGATGATGGGAGATTTTAAGTCCCAGTCGTTGTGGGCTACCTCTATGCGTCGCTGTATGCGGCGAAAGTGGGCGCGTTGGGTGAGTCGCCCCTCTGCCTCTAACTGCTGAATAAGTCTATCCAACAATGGACTAATCTCATTTCTCGCTAGCGTGACCTTGTGCATAAGCTTTCACCAGTGTGAACGTGCCATCATTCTGAACTTTGCGGAAGGATATGCCAACCTTTGCGACGACTGCACTTTTTTGTCCTACATGGGGTTAAATTTCTCTGTAGTCCAATAAAACCTCGTCTGCACCTGCGGCCAAGAGTGCGTCTTTGTCGTTGCTGCCGCTGAGTACGCCAATACAGTACATGTTCAAATCTTTGCCTGCGCGCATATCCAATGCCCCGTCGCCGACCATTGCACTGTGCTGGGCCGAACAATTTAGTGCATTCAAATTTGCCTGCAGGTGCCTGACATCGGGTTTTAAATGAGGTGTATCGTCTCTTGCGTGGAGGGCGTCTATATAGCTTTCCAAGTCAGGAAACATTTGCATGACTGCGGCGCGGCAGTTGCGCGTGACTATGCCAAGCTTAATGTTTTGCTCGCGCAGTGTTGTTAGTTTGCTGCGTGCTTGCGCAAACAACTCTGTGGTTTTGGCTGCAGCTACTTCTATGTCAATAATGCGTTGATGGCTGGCCGCTGCATATTCGTCAGCCTGCTTATGTTTGTTTTGACTGCGCATCCACGCACTGGTGGCTGTGATGATTTCGACAATATAAAGATCTGCATAGACCTCGGCGGGGGTTTGAGTAGCCGCCGCCATTGCTGCAATTTGACGCCGCATATCCGCTAGATCTAGGTTGGGCGCTAGCGTGCCATCGAAATCAAAGAGAATGGCTTGAAATTGGTTAGGTGTTTTGTTGGTCAAGGTGGGCGGTTCGCTGCTTAGTTTTTATCAGTGTCTTGAGCGTCTGCAGAGTCGTCCGGTTGACTTAAGTCGTTGGAATCTTGCGCGCCTCGTCTGTTGGCCCAACGTTCTTCGTGTGTATCTGCTATGCGCTGACGAAATCGCTGCAAACCAATTCTGCCTGCGATTATGGCGCTGACTGCGACCACCAATGGATAGGCTTGTGCTTGCACCCAAGAGGCCGAGTTTAGGTCTAAGTGGATTGCCGCCAGTGTGCCGCAAGACAGCGCAACAGCCATGACTGAGAAGGTCATAAGATAGATTCCTACAGCCAACAGTCCTGGCAACCAAAGCTTATGCAATGCTGAAGGCTGGCTTAGATCTAAGACGAATACTGCGCAGAGGGCGAGTACCGCTCCGGCTACGCGAAATTGAGTTTGCTTCATTGAATTAGTTTCTTGTTTTGTTGTTTAGCTAACCAGACCCAGCTGGCCGCCTTCCATTTTAATATTCTGACCATGAATTGCGTCCGCTTGAGGGCCGCACAGAAAGGCCACCAACCCGGCTACTTCTTCGCGCCGAGAAATACGCCGTATAGGAATGTCTTTAGCAACATGGGCCTCTACCTGTTCCCAAGTGTCGCCCCAGCCTTGCTCTAGTCCTCGCTGCATGTAACCGGCTTGAACTTCCGGCGTAAGAATCATGCCCGGTGAAACTAGGTTTACGCGCACGCCGGTGCCGGCCACTTCTTTAGCGAGACTCACCGTCATTGTGGCCAATGCGCCTTTGGCGGAATAGTAACCTGGGTTGCGCGAATTGGGGCTGGTTGAACCAACGGTGCCAAGGTTAATGATGCGGCCCCAGCCGTTGGCGATCAGGCCGGGTAACATGCCTTCAATCAGGCGCTGGGCAGACAGCACGTTTTTTTCATAGGCGACGATCCAAGGGTCGTTTTCTGTTGCAGCGCCGCCACCTTTGGGTTGCCAGCGGCTGGGATCTGCTGCGCCGTAATTATTGATCAAAATATTCACTGGGTAATCTGCGCAAGCGAGCAGTAATTCTTGGCAGCCGCTATGAGTGACAATGTCGCCGCTGACCGCAATGCCGCCGCCCAGTTCTTCTACCGATGCTTGGGCTTGGCTGATAGTCATGCCGTGAACTAGCACCTGTGCGCCCTCGTCTAGCAGAGTTTGGGCAATGATTTGTCCCGTACCTCTATGACTGCCGGTGACCAGTGCAGTTTTGTTTTCTAGATCTAAATTCATGACTTACCTTAGCTATTTGCGCTCAGCTAACCCTACCAGATGCCGTGGAGTGTTTGGCATGAAGTTAGCCGCTCAAGGTTGGTTAAGTATTGGACGTACTCGCTACAGTTTGCCCGCGCTGATATTCACCTCCTGCGGTAGCGGCTCATGTGGCACACTGACCCCGTGGAATTTCAATCAATCATCATCTTTCTTCTCGTTATCCTTTTTGGCAGTTATGTTCAATCTGTAGCGGGCTTTGCTATGGGTATGACTATTGTGGCGGTGGTGGGTGGCCTGCGCTTGTTGGATATTCCAACCCTGGCAGCGGTTGTCAGTTTGATGACTATTGTGAACACCACGTTTTCGCTGCGTGGTCAGCTGCAACATGTGCATAAGCGCCTTTTGTTTTGGATTGGTTTAGGCCAACTGCCGGGTATTTTTCTGGGTTTGTGGTTGCTGGCCTATTTGAATGCCGAGGACAGTCGCCGGTTGGAATTGTGTCTGGGTATTTTTATTACGCTAGGCGGGCTTGCCATGACTATTCGACCACGCCCCATGGCGCAGGTTTCCGGTGGCTTTTTTGCTTGGACTTGTGGTTTGTTGGGCGGGCTGTTGGGCGGTATGTTTTCTGCCAGCGGGCCGGTGCTTGGATGGTTTGGTTACAGCCAGCCGTTAGCTGTAAATGTTATTCGCGCCACCTTACTCAGTAGCTTTTTTATGACTACTTCTACGCGCACTTTAGTCGTCGGGGTACAAGGTGGGCTTACGCAAACGGTACTAACTTTTGCAGCCCTTGGTGTACCCGCAGTATTGCTGGGGGCTTGGCTAGGGAAGGCTTTTCCGCCCTTGGTCAGTGAAGACATTCTCAAGCGCGGTGCTTTTTTTATTTTGTTACTTATGGGCATTTGGATTTGTTTTAGTGCGCTGCAACCGGTGCCTTAGCATTGCTTTTTGCGCGTAATGCGAATCTCGATGGGCCTTGCTTAAACGTCCTTGAATGCAGATGATGGTCGCCGCACGGATGAGCCTCTATACACACAGAGGATTTCCGTGTTTTATCATAAGAATTTGGAGGGGCGTCCTAGACGCTATGTTGCTGACACCATAATGTCTGAATACGATTCGATAAGACCATTTCTTGATCACGAAGTGCCAAGTGTTATTCAACGCTTGGTGAATTCTCCCGAACTTGCTGTGGCTGCCAGTGAGCTGGCTATGCCTAGGTTTCTGGCTAACAACATAGCCGGCAGGACGCTAACCCGACTGATACTGCTGTACAAAACCCGTAATCTAAAGACCATACGAGATTGCCAAAAGCTGGTGACTCACTATTTTGACCAAGTAGTAGCACGCTCTATTGATAACCTCTCAGTTAATGGGCTAGAGCACTTAGACCCTAATAAGCCCTATCTGTTTATATCCAATCACCGCGACATTTTGATGGACTCCAGCCTGATAAATTATCTTATTCAGCAAGCAGGCCACGATACTTGCCGAATGGCCGTTGGAGATAATTTGCTTTCCAACAGTTTGGCCGCCGACTTAATGCGCTTAAATAAAAGTTTTATTGTTGAGCGCGATGTAGATGGCATGCGCGCTTACTACCGTGCACTAACCAGGACCAGTGGCTACATTCGCCACTCTCTCAACGAAGGCGTTTCTGTTTGGATTGCACAGCGTGAAGGTCGCGCTAAAGACGGCTATGACAGAACTGACCCAGCACTGTTGAAAATGCTTTTGCTTGCTTATCGTGGCGAGGACTCGCCCTTGTCTTCGTTGCTCAAGGAAGCACAAATTGTACCTGTTTCGGTTTCCTACGAAGTGGATCCGTGTGGTAAGAAAAAGGCCCGGGAGCTGGTTGCGATAGCTCGTGACGGCGAATACGAAAAGTCTGAGCATGAAGATCTACAAAGTATGATTTTGGGGCTAATGGGTTATAAGGGGCGGGTGCATCTGAATTTTGCTCGCCCTATAAATAGTGTTGAAGACGTTGAGCAGTTGGCCGAGCGGTTAGATAAAGACATTGTGTCAAATTACCGAACTTTCCCAACCCATCGTTTTGCGGCAAAAACTCTGTCCGGTGGACAAGAAAGTGAAGAAGCCGCCACGGATAAGGCGCTTGTTGCACTGAAGGCGGATCTGGCTGCCTGCGCTAGCGATGAAAAAACTAACTTGCTCCAACAATATGCCAATGTTTGGAAGAATCGCCAGGACCTTGGTATAGATTAGGCTGCCCGGTTAGCCTTCGAAATTTACCGATTTTCCGGGGGACGATGCAAACAGCTTGCGTCTAATTCCTCAAAGAAAACTGCAGAGTGCCTACAGATACATTAAAGGCGGCTCGTCGAGCATAGCCATTTGCTCGCGCAGTGCGAGTACGTGGTAAGACCAATAATTCACCGAATCAAAAGTTGGGAAAGCCACGGGGAATGCTGGGTCTTCCCAGCGCCGCGCAATCCATGCAGCGTGATACATAATGCGCAATGTGCGCAAAGGTTCTATGAGTTTGAGCGTGCGCACATCAAAATCATAAAAGTCGTTGTATGCATCTAGAATGGTAGCAAGCTGCCCGGTTTGCTCTGCGCGATCGCCGTTGAGCAGCATCCATAAGTCTTGAATGGGTGGCCCCATAAGGCAGTCGTCAAAATCTACAAAGTGCGGTGTTTCACCCCGCCAAAGAATATTACCCATATGGCAGTCGCCATGAATTCTGATAGAGGGCAAATGCTCTATCTCGCTCATCATTGGTTCAATATGCTTGAGCAAATGTTCGGTAACGGATGCGTAAGCTTCTTCCATCTCCAGGGGCAAAAAATTATTTTCCAGCAGGAAGTTTCTGCTATTTGTACCCAAGTGATCATGGGTAAGGGTAATGCGGTGTTCGAATTTTTGTTGGGCACCTACAGCGTGAAGTCTGGCAATGGTTCTAGACAGCACTTCTAGGTCGTCCTGATTTTCTAGATTAGGCGCGTGCCCTCCTTGGCGACGAAATACTGCAAAGCGAAAATCTGCATGATTGAAAACTGTGGTGCCGTCAATTTGCGTAGGTGGTACTACAGATATTTCTTCGTCGAATAACCCTTGGGTGTAGGCGTGTTCTTCTGCGATGGCCTCGTCGGTCCACCGATTAGGTCGATAGAATTTGGCAATTACGAATTCACCACTCTCCAAGCCCACTTGGTATACGCGATTTTCGTAGCTGTTCAGGGCTAGCAAACTGCCTGTAGGTTCGATGCCGATACTTTCGATGGCATCCAAGATGGTATCTGGGCTGAGCGCATCGTAGGGAGCAGTGGTGTTTGGATTAGCTTGCATGAGCGCACTGTAACAGCCAGCTTGGTTATTCCGAACCATTAACTCGCTTTGTTACGCGGTTATTCTAGTGAAGGCCCAACTAGGTCGCTCGAGTAGCACACCATAAATCTACCCGACTGATCCCCGCTTTTTGTAAGAGGCGCACAAGGTGTCTGGCAGTGGTTCCAGTGGTGAGTACGTCATCGATTAGGGCGATGTGCTCATAAGGAATTTGATGGGTAGGCCTGCGTAATGTATAGGTGCTATTTGCCAGCTTAAGCCTTTGTGCTCTAGTTTTGTGACGCTGTGGTTGTCCGTACTTACGTTTTAGCAGATTGGCTTTGACCGGAGTGTTGGTTGCTTTAGCCAGCATGGAGGCCAAAATTTGTGCGTGATCGAAGCCGCGCAGTAGTCGCTGTTGCCATGAGGTTGGGGTGGGTATTAGGCATTGTGGGAATGGCTGGTTGTTGGTGTAAGTGGCGCTAATCATTCGCAACATTGCTTGGGTCAGGACTTGTCCTTCGCGAATACTCTTTTGAAATTTGAATCGGTGCAACAGATAGGCGGCTTCTTTTTGGTGTAGTAGGGGCACTATGGTCTGGTGGGCCAAGGGTTTGCTTATGCAAGGCCCGCACAGTTGCGTATTAGTTTGCCCTAATGGCATGCCGCAGGCATTACACGGATTGAGGTTGTAGGGTAGCGCCAAACGGCAATATGGGCACAAGTGATCTTGCTGGTGGTCGCCTAATGTTTGTTCACAAAGCGCACAGGTATCTGGCAGCAGTGTGTTGTATACCGTCTGGCCGATTACTTTGGTCAGCCTAGTGATATTGAATGACACCTTTATTTGGTTCCTTTTTTGGTTTCTTTTTTGGTTCCTTTATTTTTGGTTCTTTATCTATCGGTTTCTCGTTTTGGTGATTTTGCAGCGTAACTTTTAGAACTTTGCGCGCAATTGCCTCAATCCCACGCATACCTTGTCCTCTTATGCCCACACTCTCCCTGCAACTATTAGGCAGCCAATGACTAAATTAGGCCATCCCAATGACCTTGCTGGAATACAGTAATAGACCCTGAATTGGCATGCCGATAGTCGTAGGCAATGCCCTTTTCTAAAGACACAAGAAAGCGTGCTCGATCTATGACATCGTCTAACCCTGACAGCCATTGAAATATGTTGATTACCGGTATTTGATCAATGATCACCGGCCCACGATCTGGCAGCGTTCCTTCCACAAAGATTGAGTTATGGAAACGAAAAATCGTATCTTGGTAGAGGAGTTCTAGTTCTCCACCGGTTATCTCGCGAATCTGGTCTGCCTCACCAAGATGGTCGATAACGTCAACTATTGTCATGCCAAAGGTTAAATTTTCTATACCTTGATGGGTTTGTATTTTTGGGCGGTTAAATAGGCTGATGTCTAATACTTTTTTACGTAAATTAGGAAAAAAGATTAGTACGCAAAGAGCCACATGACTAGACTCTACCGCGATAAACAAGTCACAGATAATAGGACGGGAAGTTGGACTATCAAGCACAAGACAAAGATGCCGCTTTTTTGCTCTTTGATGTATTTCACGCAGACGAGAGCTGGGCTCAGATTAAAGAATTTGAAGGGTTAACCCCCGATCTGGCCCGCGCGATTTTGGCCGAAAGCGGTCGCGTTGCTTCCCAAGTTATGGCGCCGTTAAATGAAATAGGCGACACCCACGGCTGTCAGTGGAATGACGGTGAGGTGACAACGCCACCGGGCTTTAAAGAGGGTTTTAGTGAGCTTACTCAAGGCGGTTGGCTTGGCTTGTCCGGTAATCCAGCATTTGGTGGCCAAGGTATGCCCAAGAGTTTGGGTTGCTTGGTAGAAGAAATGTTTTGGGCTGCCAATAGTAGTTTGTATTTGTACGGCACGCTGACAGTTGGGGCTTGCCTATGTCTGGATGCCCATGGCAGCGCAGAGCAAAAGCAGATGTACCTTGAAAAACTCTACTCAGGTGAGTGGACGGGTGCCATGGCGCTGACTGAATCTCACGCGGGCACCGACCTTGGTATTATGCGCACGAAAGCTGAACCTCAAGCTGACGGGTCCTATAGCATTACCGGTACAAAGATTTTCATCACCGGTGGTGAGCATGATATGGCGGACAATATTGTCCACCTGACCTTGGCACGTATTCCCGATGGTCCTGCCGGCAGCAAGGGTATATCGCTGTTTATTGTGCCCAAGTTTCTGCCCAATGCAGACGGCTCTTTGGGAGCGCGCAACGCAATGGCCAGTGGCTCCTTGGAGCACAAAATGGGTATTCGCGGCAGCGCCACTTCTGTAATTAATTATGATGGTGCTAAAGGCTTTTTGTTGGGCGAAGAACACCAAGGTCTTGCTGGCATGTTCACTATGATGAATTACGAGCGCCTCAGTGTTGGCTTGCAAGGTTTGGGCGCAGCGGACCTTGCCTATCAATTGTCCGCCAGTTACGCCCGTGATCGTATTCAGGGGCGTTCTGTGTCTGGGCCACAAAACCCCGATGCAGCAGCAGATTCAATTTTAGTTCACCCTGACGTTAGGCGTATGTTGTTAACCCAGCGTGCTTATGCTGAGGGTTGCAGAGCGTTTGCACTTTATGTGGGACTACAGTTGGATGAAGCCAAGTACAACAATAACGAACGTGCAGGGCGCATCAGCGAGATGCTGACTCCAGTTGTGAAAGCATTTTTGACCGACAAAGGTTTAGACGGTGCTGTGATGGGTCAGCAGGTTTTGGGCGGTCATGGCTTTATTAAAGAATGGGGCATGGAGCAAATTGTACGCGATGCGCGGATTGGCCAAATTTATGAGGGTGCAAACGGCATCCAAGCTCTAGATTTAGTCGGGCGCAAAATAATGCGCGATGGCGGAGCGTTAATGCTGGAATTGCTTGAAGAAATGCAGGCAAGCGACGTAGACGCAGCTTACAAAGCTGAGCTAACAGAAGCCTGCGAGCGTTTGGCAAGATCGACACGGTCTATTGTCGCTCGCGGTAAAAATGATCCGCACCTGCCCGGCGCTGTATCTGTAGATTATCTCGAGATGGTTGGTATGACTATGTGCGCTTGGGTATGGGCATTGATGGCAACTCAGGCCCCGGAGGATGATTTTGGTGTCGCGAAGAAAGCCACAGCCCGCTATTTCTATGACCGCTTGTTGCCAAAGACATTGGGTTTAGAGCGCAGTATTGAAGCAGAGGCTGATGCGGTAATGGAAATGCCACAGGAATTGTTTAGTCCGGTTTAACCTAGCCAGCTAGGACCACTAGTCATCAACGTGCATGGCTAGTGGTAGGCCTTAACCCCGAGGGAATACCCATGGGTGCGATGCCGATAAGCCGCCATCTACGGGTACTGCTTGACCATTCACATAAGAAGCTCGATCGCTGAGTAGGAAGCAGGCCATTTCACCAATTTCACTGGGCACGCCTGAACGTTTAGTGGGATTGATTTGACCAATCTTCTCCTCTTTACCTTTTTCTCGCGCTAGATCAAATGTTGGCTTAGTCATGCCGGTTTCAATCAGGCCCGGGCAGATGGCGTTTATACGTACGCCAGAGCCATAAGTTTGGTAGGCAGTTGTCTGCACTATACTCACCACGCCGGCCTTACTCGCTGAATAATCTACGCCGCCAGCATTGGCTCTCAGAGCAGCAACTGATGCGGTACAGACAATGGCGCCGCCACCTTGTTGGACAAAATGTGGCACGGTGTGTTTGACCGCCAAAAATACGCCAATGGTGTTTACCGCCAATGTGCGCTGCCAATCCTCTACTGTTAATTCGGTCAAAGTCTTACGTCCACCAGACACACCGGCATTGGCGTAAATGCCATCTATGCCGCCGTATTCGCTAACGCATTTTTCAACAAAGCTGATCACATTAGCCTCATCGCTGACATCTGCTTGCACGGCTATGGCAGTGCCACCAGCTTGGGTTATCTCTGTAACGGTGTCTTCAACGCTATCGGTCAGATCCACGCAGACCACCTGCGCACCATAACCTGCCGCTAATTTACTCGTTGCTCGACCAATGCCGCTACCAGCACCTGTGATCACAATTCTCTTTTGTGTTAACACCTAATTTCTCTCCTGTAGATTTTGCCGTGGTTTTGCCTACTAGATATATCTTAGTCAGCGTCTCTTAAGCACAGTATTAGCTCTTCTTCTGCATAACCCAAAAGGGTAGGTAAATGACCTTCCTTGGCTGTCAGTGCGCTGGCTGCATCTACCATGAGACTAAATTGCGCGCCTGCTGCGGTGTCACCGTTAGACAAGGGCTGCTGGAAGATCAGTGTTGTGTCATCACTGAAAAAACTGCGTATATTGATATGGGCAGATTCTGCGTCTGCTATTTCCAAACGCAATATCTCAACACCTCTGGGCAACCAGCCTTGAGCGTAAGCGAATTCTCTTAGGACTTCGGGCTGATCAATGTTTAGTTCCACCTAGCGGATCGCAACTGGGTTGATTACCGCTTGTACTGCGCCGACAAACCTTGGCGTACCTAGGACGAAGAGAAATTCGTCAGCGTTGTCTGCAGCCAGAGCACGTGTATCCATATTTTCCAAAATGTAGATACCGTTTTTAGCCAATAACTCTGGGTGTACTGGGAACAGCATTGTGGCGTCTTCTGCTGGCAAAACTTCTACCGCCCAAGAATCAGAACCTACAGCAACAATACCTAGGCTAGCTAAGTAACGTGCGCCTTCCAAGCCTAGGCCGGGCTCTCCAGCCATAAACGCTTGTGGATCACTGTCCATAATGTTCAACCAACCGGTATGGAACAGTACGACATCGCCTGCCTCAATTGTGATGCCCGCAGCTTTAGCCGCCGCATCTATTTCTGCCTTATTAAATGCTGTGCCAGCAGGAACAATATCTGTGTTCATCAGTTTAGCCATGTCTAACAAAACGCCCCTTGTTGCAACAGGTGGCAGGCGATCTATAGACAGTTTGGTCAAGCCTGAAGGAGTGACAAAGTCGCTGGCCATATGGCCATTGTAGTATTGGTGATTAACACCCATGTGACCAAGGCCATCGATTTGGCTGCCGATACCCATCCAGATATGCATAAGGTCGTCATTACCCGTAGCCTTATTGCTGCCTAATGGCGTGCCCATGCCGTCATCTAATTGCAGAATAGTCATGGAATAACTGCGTGGCGGATAGGCAGGTGAGGTGGGTCCGGTCTCAACACCTAGAGCATAGGTCTTGCCGGTTTTAACAAGCTCAGCGGCGAGTTTAGTTTTCTTGTTAGTAAGCTCATTCATTGCGCCCAAAGTGTCGTCCGCCCCATATTTTGACGGGTACCAGTTGTCCTCTGCAAGGGCAGGTGTAGTGAGGCTAAATAACGCGAAGGTTAGGGCTGCTGCTACAGCTACCTTTTTCTTTGTATACATCATTGAAAGTTCTCTCCCGGTTTTTTACTGATCAGTCAGTCCAATTACTTCTTTTATTCTGTGTCGTTGCTCGCGCCCAGAGCCGTTAGCAGCAATTTGTAGATGCCGCCAAATGAGCCATTGCTCATTATCACTACATGACGTTTGCGCTGGCCCTCTTTGGGCATTGAGTTGACGATATTTTGGACTAGAGTCGCGACATTATCTGCCATTGTTGCCGGGACTACGCAGTGGTTAACAACCTCTCCTAAATCCCACTTTATGTTTTCGCCGCGAAACCAAATGACCTCATCTGCCGCTGCGCAGCAAGTGCAAAGGTCATTACTCAAGGTGCCTAGCGACATGGTATGGGTACGCGGTTCAATGACAGCTAAGATCTCTTCGCTGCCCACCTGTTTGCGCAGGCCTTGTAGTGTTGTACGAATTGCCGTGGGGTGGTGTGCAAAATCATCGTAAACGACCAGATTGTCGTTTTCGAAAATCACCTCAAGGCGGCGTTTAACGCCTTTGAATTGCGACAGGGCTTCGATACAAATTTCTGCTGTAACACCAGCATGACGGGCAGCCGCAATAGCGTTTATACCGTTAGTTATATTGTGTTCACCGATTAGCGGCCAGTTGACGCGCCCTTGTACTTTTTGATTTAAGCTGACATCAAAAGCACTGCCGTCTGCTTCCGCGTTCTCCGCGGTCCAAGTGTCTCCGTTGTCGCGAGCAAATTCTTTCTTGCTAGTTTTCTGTCCAACCCGACTGACAGGTGTCCAACAACCTCGACCCAGTACTTCATTTATATAGTCGCTGGCGCTTGGGGCTATAACCAAACCTTCTTCTGGTACGGTTCGCATAAGTAGGTGGAATTGGTCTTGGATTGCCCCTATATCTGCAAAAATGTCTGCGTGATCGAATTCCAAGTTATTCAATATTAATGTGCGGGGTTTGTAATGCACGAACTTGGAGCGACGATCAAAGTAACTGGTGTCGTATTCGTCGGCCTCAACAACAAAAAAAGGCGTTTCTCCCAAGCGGGCCGAGTGCGCAAAATTACCCGGTGCGCCGCCAATCAAAAATCCTGGTTTGAGTCCCGCGTATTCTAAAATCCAAGCCAATAGGCTTGCGGTTGTGGTTTTACCGTGAGTGCCTGCTACCGCTAACACCCACCGATTTTTCAGCACAGAATCGCCAAGCCATTGAGCGCCAGAGGTGTAGGGCAAACCCTTGTTCAAAATATACTCTACCGCTGGGTTACCCCTAGGCAGGCCTGCATTACCAATAATAATTTGGTCTGGCGCCGGCTCCAATTGTTCTGCAGTGAAGCCCTCATAAACTTCTATTTTTGCTGCGGCCAATTGGTCGGACATAGGCGGGTAAATAGCATTGTCGCTGCCGCTAACTATATGGCCCATTTCCTTTGCGAGTAGGGCTAAGCTGCCCATTAGCGTGCCGCCAATGCCTAAGAAGTAGAGACGTTGTTGCATTATTTCATTGATCCCTTGGATATAGTTGGGCAGCTGATCATGGGCAGCTGATCATGGGCAGTTTATCGAGTTGCTAGCGTTTGCCTAATTGTAACCGACGATCGTTTGACTCAATGAAAATGTCAGTATGATAAGCACCAGTGCTAGGCAGCTGCCTAGAAGCATATGTATTTCTAAGGCGCGGCTAAAAATTAGACCGAACACTGCAATACTCCAAACTAGCGCAATGAGCGCTATGTAACTGATCAAATCTACGCCTGCTAGTTTGGAAACGCCAATAGCAATTGCGATAAAAACGTTGAGCAATAGGTCACAACCCAAATAGGCGGTGAGGGTCTGGTTAAGCCTTGCGTACTTACCCATCATGGCCAGCAATCCCGCCAAAATGACAGCTAACGCAGCAAGGTTGATCACGATGGTGGTCGCCACTTTAGCGAAACCTTGTTCACCGAAAGCCAAGGAGACGCATAAGCTGACAAAAACGTTGCCCACGGCTATTAGAGCCAGCAGCGTGTTATTTGCTGGTACAGTTTCTGGTCCGTCTTGAAGGCTAGTTATGCGCCAAAAGATCGAAAAAATTGCCTGCATATTATTTTTCTGAGTTTTATTGACGGAAATTGTCGCACAATTTTGCTGGTTCGCCGACAATTGGGTTTCTATTCATGAACCTTTTGGATGTTAGATGCCCAAGCCCAACGCGTTTTATGCTCAGTCAGGCGGTGTTACTGCCGTAATCAATGCCTCCGCGTGCGGTGTCATTGAGACTGCTAGGGCCCACAAAGATGAGATTGGGAAAGTATATGCCGGTCGCAACGGCATTATCGGCGCTCTACGCGAAGAGTTACTTGATACCTCCAAAGAGAGCAAAAAAGATATCGCTGGATTACGCAGCACGCCCGGCGGTGCTTTTGGATCTTGTAGGTTTAAGCTTAAGTCCCCGGAGGAAGACGCTCGCGAATATAACCGTCTGATTGATGTATTCAGTGCGCATAACATTCGCTATTTCTTTTATAACGGTGGCGGCGACTCTCAGGATACGGCGAATAAAATGGCTCAGGTTAGTCGCCAAAGAAAGTATCCCCTGCAATGTATTGGTATCCCCAAGACCGTAGATAACGATTTGCCCTTCACCGATTGCTGCCCTGGTTTTGGTTCGGTGGCTAAGTATGTGGCAACTTCAACTCGCGAGGCGGCACTTGATGTTGCTTCTATGTGTGAGTCCTCTACCAAGGTGTTTGTACTGGAAGTTATGGGACGTCATGCCGGGTGGATAGCCGCAGCTAGCGCCTTGGCCCAGACCAATGAGGGTGACGCACCACATATTATTTTGCTGCCGGAAGTGCCATTCAATAAACAAGCATTTTTGCGTAAAGTTAAGGCAACTGTCACCGCAAAGGGTTATTGCGTCATAGTGGTTTCCGAGGGTGCGCGCTACGCAAATGGTACTTTTCTTGGCGAATCTGATGCTGCTAAAGATGCTTTTGGTCATGCGCAACTGGGTGGCGTTGCGCCGACTATTGCCGCCTTAGTCAAAGATAAGCTTGGATATAAGTACCACTGGGCGGTATCAGATTACCTGCAACGTTCGGCACGCCATATAGCATCGGCCACCGATGTTAATCAGGCTTATGCATTGGGCAAGGCGGCAGTTGAGTTTGCTTTGGCTGGTAAGACCGCGGTTATGCCAATTATAGTTCGTACCAGCGATAGTCCGTACAAGTGGAAGATTGGTGAGGCTAAGTTGGCCAAGGTAGCGAATGTAGAAAAATTTATGCCGAAGAGTTTTATCAGCAAAGACGGGTTCGGCATAACGGCTAAGGCGCGCAAATATTTGTCACCGCTGATTGCTGGCGAAGATCATCCAGTTTACAAAAATGGCTTGCCTCAATACGTGACATTGAAGAATCAACTGCTGCCGAAGAAACTGCCAGAAAAATGGTAGGTCGACTATAGAGTATTAGCAAAGCGAAGAGGGCGTGGAGACAAGATCCACACCCTTTGCTGCCTAGCCAAGTTTACTTCTCAGTCGCAGCCGCGTAAGCACTCATAGCTTGGCGAATCAGATCTCGCGCTTCTGCCGCGTCCCCCCAACGGTCTAACTGAACCCACTTGTCACTTTCAAGATCTTTGTAATGAGCAAAAAAATGCTCAATTTGATCGAGTGTTATCTTTGGTAGGTCAGATACGTTTTCAATTTCTTCATAGCGCAAGGTGAGTTTGCTTGAAGGTACTGCTATAACTTTCTCATCCTGTCCAGCCTCATCTTTCATGATCAATACACCGATTGGGCGGCAGTTGATTACAGCGCCGGGTGTAATTGCTCGAGTGCTGGCAACCAATACGTCTATCGCATCGCCGTCATCAGAAAGTGTATTAGGTACAAATCCGTAGTTGCCCGGGTAGCGCATGGAAGTGTAAAGAAACCGGTCTACAAACAATGCGCCTGACGATTTGTCCATTTCATACTTAATGGGCTCTCCACCAACAGGTACTTCAATGACGACGTTTACATCGTTCGGTGCGTCTTTACCTGGAGGAATTGATTCAATGTTCATGGAGTTTCCTGCTACTGCTCAATTTTTGGAGGCGGCATTGTACCTATCCAAAGTATTAGAAAAAGCATCAGATGAAAAAAAACATGAAAATTTTTTCTTTAGCCGCATTCAGCCCTATCTCCCTCCTCACCTTTTCTTTCTATAAAAGATTCTGCAAGGGGCCTTGGTCTGATTTTTGTGCTGGAAATAAGAATGACCATTGGTCGTGTGTCTGACAGCGGTGAGTCTGGGCTAAGTTGCTAACGCTTATAATGTAGCGATGATGTTTGCCTCTCGTCGCTTTGAGGACCCTTGTTATGATTTTAGGTAGTTGCGCATGTGGAAAGGTTGCCTACGAAGCAGACCAGCTGGACGGGCCAATATGTCATTGTCATTGTAAGACCTGTCGTAGCGTTCATGCCAGCGGTTACTCCTCTACTGCTAGGGTTTATCGCGAACACTTTCGCTGGCTTCGAGGTCACGCATTGATTCGCAATTTTGAATCTTCGCCTGGAAAGCGGCGGCATTTTTGCCGAGCCTGCGGCACCCACCTTATTGCTGAATGGTCTCACTTAGCATATGTGATATTGCGTATGGGGGCTGTGGATTCCGACCCAGGAGTGATGCCGTCCACGCACATTTGGTATTCCCACTCGCCGTCTTGGTTGCGCTATGGAGAAGAGTTGCCTCATTATAGTAAAGGTCCAAAGAGTGCGCTGATGCGGCCTCATGGAAGCAAAAAAAATAGCTAGGGCGCAATTGTGATTCATGTAGAAGAAAAGTTTTCGGCTAGTGGAGTTGCTAGCAGAGCCAAGGAGTTGCGCGATGGCGGTGCTGATGTAAATCAAGTAGCGGACATTTTGGCTAGAGCAGATCGTCATGCAGCCAATTACGGAATTGGCATTATCCTAGATGGCTTTGGTGGTCCCATGCCTACGTCCCCAGAACTGGTGGCGCAAACACTACGCGCTAGCAATGATGGCTTAGAGGCCACCTATCTAAGCTCAAAACCATTGCAGGCAGAATTACTTCAGCAGGTTTTAAGTTGGCAGCGTATTCCTGAAAGTTACTGGCAAGATTTTCTTTTGGTGACCCCATCTGATGCCGGCACTGGAGCCGTCAACACAGCGGTGCAGTTGTATTTGATGATGAATGAGCAAATTTCGGCTTTGGCTGTGGAGGAATTGTCTTGGCCCGTTTATCAGTCTATTGCCGCTAGTAATCGAGTTGGTTTTGCGTCCTACGCACTGCAAGCGGAGGATATTTTGCGTCCTACCGCAATAACCATCATGCAGGCGGGCCCACATAATTCTACGGGTTACATTTGTTCCAGCGACATTATTCAAACTCGCGCTGACGCTGCTGCGCGCAAAGGGCTACCCATTATTCTAGATCGCGCTTATCCCGGATTTGAAAATGCCGAAGTGCTGCCAAACCAAGGCTACGATGCGGTAATGCAGCGTAGTAGTGACCACTACCTTCTACCCTTCTTGCAGAGTGGTTGCTCAGTTTCTATCGCCTTGAGTCCAACAAAAGCTTTTCGTTCATTTGCGCTGCGCCCTTGCGGGTTGACACTAGTTTATGAGCCAGATGCGAACAAGCGGAAGCTTTTAGAGAGCGCCATGATTACCGTAAATCGCAGCCGTGGTTCTGCATTTGAGCATCCGGCTACTAGAGGTTTTATTCGCGGCCTAGTGGAAAATCGGTCCGTTTTAGAACTTGAACATGGTGAAACCCTGCAGCGGTTGGCCCAGGCTCAGAAGTTGTGGAAAGAACTCTTGCAGGGACATCCGTTGGCAGAGGCCTTTACAAGCCAATATGCGGGAATGTTCCGCAACTTATTTGCCATAGACGGTTGTGAGGAAGCGTTTTATGAGGCGCACATTTATCCGGTGATAGCGGGTAATCGCTGCCGTATCAATGTCACCGGTATCCCTCAGGATGAGGCAAAAGCCCAAGGCCATATCGATGTATTTGCTAAATTGCTGAGGTTTTAACGCCAGCTTTAAAATTGGACTTGAACCAAAACGTAAAAGTAATGGGATTGTACTTTGGCTGATTGGGAGCGTGTTTATTGCAACAGAGTAAAGGTCTACTTCGATTTTTTAGATTCATTGTTCTAGTTTTGCTGGGTTTCAGTGCAGGCAATACGCTTGCAGGAGAGTTGCTGCCATTCCGCTCTGACGGTTGCAGCATGTTCCCAGACGGTAGTCGTGCCAAAGAAACTCTTTGGCTGAGTTGTTGCCGAGATCATGATTTGTCCTATTGGCGTGGCGGGACTCTTTCGCAGCGGCGCGCAGCGGACGATGCTTTGCAACAATGCGTAGCGTCTAAGGACTCTCCTCAACTAGCAAAGTTGATGTGGATGGGTGTTTCGGTTGGCGGAGCCCCGTGGTTACCCACGCCATTTCGCTGGGGTTATGGCTGGCCCTACCCCAGAGGTTACCCAGCGTTATCCGCTGAAGAAGAGGCGCAAGTAGCGCGCATGCTCTTCATCCAAGGCCAATAATTTTGCTGGTGCGAGCAATTGTTAGCGTACTTACTGGCAAATTATTTGGAAATTGGAGGAAATAAGCTACCTACGGCTAATTGTTTGATATAGTTCGCCCAGTAAGCGAGGTGTTTACAAAAGATCGTAGAAGATCCAGAAAAATAAAAATAAAAATAAAAATAGCGTTTGTAACGAGCAGCGGTGGGTACTGGTACCAGTACTCAAGGGTCCTCACATTGGTTAATAGGGCAAGCTTGCGTTACGGCGGTAACGCTCGGTATTACTGAATATGACTCAGACACGCGACGAATTTTTGAGGCACTTAGAACTTGCAAGGGCTGATCAAGATCAAGCCGGTATATCTAAACATACAATATTCCCCATAACACATCGCTTTTTGGCGTTGTTTGGTGTCCGCTTGAAACCACCTCTGCTACAAACTCCTATGAGCAATTTTTTACTGTTTACCTGCACTACTACGCTTATTCCTTTTCTAATACTCAAATTGCTATTTTGGCGCAGCCTTGAATATTCAAACTTGGATTTAGCACTAGTCTCAATGTTGCTTGGCGCACTTATTGGCGCAGTTATCGCTCGAGCGCTTCAATTGGGTTTTCAGCGGCATAACATAAAGTCTTGGGAGGCATTAGGGTCAATGTTAGATATTGAAAAAACAGATTAGCATCGGACACAAAAAAGGGGCCGAAGCCCCTTTTCCTAAACAAACTACTAATGCTTAACTTAGTACAGGTGCAATTACCAAGCTGACAATAGCCATTACATTGATCAGGATGTTCATAGCTGGGCCCGAGGTGTCCTTGAACGGGTCGCCTACTGTATCGCCAACTACTGCCGCGGCATGAACTTCAGAGCCCTTGCCACCCAGATTGCCTTTCTCAACGTATTTCTTAGCGTTATCCCATGCGCCACCGGCATTTGCCATGGTCAGCGCAAGAAGTACGCAGCCTAGAAGTGCGCCACCAAGGCAGCCGCCGAGGGCTTCAGCGCCAAGGCCAAAGCCAACTACAATCGGCACAGCAACGGCGATAATACCAGGAGCCAGCATACGTCTTAGTGCCGCAGTGGTCGCAATATCAACACACTTGGCGCTGTCAGGGTCTGCGGTGCCTTCCATTAGACCTGGGATTTCACGGAATTGGCGGCGAATTTCTTCGATCATTTCCATCGCCGCTTCGCCCACAGATGTCATGGTCATGCTGGCAATTAGGAACGGTACCATGCCACCGATGAATAATCCGATGAGTACCATTGGGTCGCCGATATGCAGAATAAATTCTCCACCGCGCTGCGCACTGATGGTTTCTACAAAGGCTGCAATAATAGCCAGTGCCGCTAATGCCGCTGCGCCAATAGCAAAACCTTTACCCATTGCCGCAGTAGTGTTGCCCAACTCATCCAATGAATCGGTGATGGCTCTGGTGTCTTCGCCCAGTCCACCCATTTCAGCAATGCCGCCAGCGTTGTCTGCGATTGGGCCGTATGCGTCTACTGCCATGGTCATACCCACTGTGGCTAAAAGACCAACAGCTGCAACACCAACTCCATAGAGGCCGGCTAATTCAGTTGAAACAAAAATGATGCCGCAAATGATAAGTAATGGACCCACTACAGACTGCATGCCAACCGCAAGACCTGTGATCATTACGGTAGCTGGACCAGTTTTGCCAGATTCTGCAATTTTCACTACCGGAGCAGCTGAGGTGTAGTACTCAGTGATCAGACCAATGCCAACGCCGCCAGCAGCGCCAAATACAACTGAAAGCCAGATGTTGTTAGATACACCTAGACCTTGGAGTAAGAAGTAACCTGCGACAATAAATAGAATCGGGGTGCCGACCATACCAATGCGTAGTGCTACCGCGGGATTGGCCGCTGAGAAACCGCGCACAATACCGATACCGATAATAGAGGCAATAAGACCGGTTGAGGCCAATGCTAATGGTAGGAACATAAGCGCTGCTTGTGCATCGCTCTCACTAGCTCCTGGTACCAACAAACTTAACGAACCTGTTGCAAGCGTTGCAGCAATTGCGATGGTTGCGATCATAGAGCCGCAATAGGATTCAAAGATATCTGAACCCATGCCAGCAACGTCACCAACGTTGTCACCAACGTTGTCGGCAATAACGCCAGGGTTGCGGGGATCATCTTCAGGAATACCTTGCTCTAACTTACCAACCAAGTCAGCACCAACATCGGCGCTCTTAGTGTAAATACCGCCGCCCACTCTGGAGAACAGTGCGACAACTGAAGCGCCCATACCAAAGCCGTGGATGTGGTGAACCGTTTCAGGATCGCCACCGAAGTACCAATAAACAAGTCCTAGGCCCATCAAGCCCAAGGAGGCAACGGCTAAGCCCATGATAGAGCCGCCGAAGAAAGCTACTGATAACGCTGCCGCTTGGCCAGAGTTATGAGCGGCCGTAGTGGTCCTGACATTTGCCTGAGTAGCGGTATACATACCGAACCAACCAGCAAGCATAGAAGACAGCGCACCCGCTAAAAATGCGATTGCGGTCTTAGGACCGAGTCCGTCAGTAAAGTAAATGCCGATTAACAACACGACTGCAAACATAGACAGCATGGAGTACTCGCGGCGCATGAAAACCATGGCACCTTCGTGTATCGCATCAGCAATCTTTTTTAACGCGTCCGTGCCTGGATCGTAACTTCGTACGATGGCGTAAATCACAAACGAGACAAGTAAACCCAAAACACCTACTAATGGTGGGATTTGAGAGAGATCATTCATTTCGGTCCCCAACAGATATTTAAATTATTGAAGAGCAGATTTTGGGTGTCTACGAAGAAGTTTCTAAACGCTTATAGATTCAAATTTTCATTGAAATTCTACAAATAGATTCCCCTATTTAGATGCCCCCACATCCGCCCTTTCGAGCCACCCAGATAATACCTATGTCACAGCGACATGCCAGTGGAAATACCCATATAAGGGGCTGAATCGGGTTTTTAACCCTGGGTGAGCAGTGTCCGCAGGTCAGTGATGGCTGCATTGGTTCGGGAGATATGCGAGGCCATGATGAGGGAGTGGTTTGCAACAATGCCAAAGCCATCGCCATTCAAAACCATAGGGCTCCACAGCGTTTGCTGGGTCGGCTCTAATTCGCGGATAATTTGTCTTAACGATACTCGGGCGGCCTTTTTATCTAATACATCACCAAAGTCAGTTTCTACCGCCTTTAATAAGTGAATTAGTGCCCAAGTAAATCCTCGCGCTTCATAAAATACATCATCAATTGCCAGCCATGGCGTTTGTACCAGTTGCTCACTAGGTGCTTTAGTGCTTTGACTGGCTGAGCTATCGCCTGCTAGGTCGGTATTTAGCTGCCGCTTACCTACACTCGCGGAAAGTCTTTGCGACAAGCTGCCCAAACGAGTTTCCGTGGTGGCAAGCCATTGCTGCAAATTATCCGCCCTAGCATAGAACTGTGCTTGGTTATTTTGGTTGTCACCCAGCTGCAGTTGATAGTTCTTAAATAGCTCAATGCCCTCGTTGTAGGTGTCTTCCGTGCTGGGCAAAAACCACGAGTCGTTAGCAAAAAAGAACTTGCCCTCTGCTTCAGCGAGGTCTTTGTTTTCTGCGGACTGACTTTGCGACCTAGAAATATCGTTGCGAAAAACCCGAGCTGTATCGCGTAATAGGGTTAACGCTCCGAATTCCCAGTTGCGCATGTTGTCTAGCCAAACACCCGGCGGGAAAATGTCATTACTGAGATAACCGCCAGACTTATTTAGTAGAGTTTCAGCTACCGCTATAAAGGTAGCTGTGGTGGTAGAGCCAGTAACGGAAGATGTACCTGCGCTGGTCTGGGCTGGAGTAGAGTTTTGTAAGTCGCCAAGCCCGTTCGGTTCTTTAGACCAAATTACGCCAATAACGATGGTTGCGATCAAGTATAAGCCGATGACAGTAGACGTTATGCGAGTAAAAGTGGCCACTGGACTATTGCCCTCTGGGGCCTCTGCTGGTTCAAAGTCTACTTCGCTAGCTTGCCAGAATTTCCATTTCATTCTTGATCACCTTCCTAAATTGATATGTGACCCATCTCATTGTTAGAGCGAGCGGGCAGCAAATTCTTGCGCCTTAGAGACTTACTTTGCTGAACTCTGCGGGCAGTAGGGTGCCATCACTAAATTGTAGCGTGATTGTCATAGATTCATTTAATTCAGCAACACCGAATAGCATCAAGTGGTGGCTACCGCTGACGAACGTTGCACTCTGACCCGCCTCAATCACCACTTCAGGTAAAGGCCGCATGCGCATTTGATCTTCCACCATTTTCACGGTGTGCATTTCTACTGCTTTGGCAGCGTCTGACATGGCACCGTTTAGGGTTACAGCTGTAGTACCGTTATTTTTCAGTGTGAAGTAGGCAGCGGTCATGCTTCTACCGGGTAACAGATCTCGAACCTTAGCTTGGGTTACTTCAAGCAACGGGCTTTGCTGCGCCCCTGACACTTTGTTTGACTGAATCTGCGCGGTGCTCGAAACTGCCGCAGTGTTGTTTGGCTCGGCGCAGCCTAGTGCGGTAAAAGCTAGGGCTATAACCATACTTTGGTTAAGTGTTTTTATTCTGGATTGGTTAAACATATTTGCTCGATTCTTATCGGTGATGAAATGATTATTTTTGCTTTAGGTCTGTTGTTGGATGCCGCGTCCTTTAACACCTTATAGATCCAGCGACCTTGCTTGTCGTTAATTGCGGCAATGGTGTAGCGGCAATTTGCGTTGCCAGCCCTGACTAAGGAGGCGATCTTTCTCTCGCCGCTAGCAGCAAATAATTGCTGGGTGCTTAGGTTGATGATCTTGCGCTTAGCTTTTTCCAGCAGATTTATTTGTGTCATGGTTGGTGCTAGCGAGGGGTGATTTGCGTCAACTAGTTTAGCCCGGGCAAGCATCGACTTAGCTTTTGCGAATAACCTTTCATTAGCAGCAGCCAGCGCCAGTGCAATATATTGCTCGACAACTTGTTCAAGGCCCCGAGTAGCGGCCTCATTGCCGGGGTCGAGCCTAAGCATTTGTTCGAGAAGGTTAACCGCACTGCCATCTACCGGGTAGGCAAGATGGTTATTATTGATAGCCAGTACAGCTCTATCCTCAAGGTCGTAAAGTTTATTTTGGAGCTCTGGGCTAATAGGTTTCTTTGCTACAGGCTTGCTCTGGCTGGGCGTGAGCGCGGTGCAGCCGCCAAGGACGAGTGATAAGGCCAAAATGCAGACCCAGGAGAGAAAATATTTGCCGCGCATGCTGCGGTAGTCTTGGAAGACTGCAAGGAACATGGTTCGCCTAGGTGCGCGTTAGGCGCGCGCTGTAATTGGAGGAAAGTTCATTGGGCTATGTTAACGATAAGCGCGACATATCAATAGAGCCATCTTCAATGCTTCGACATATTGCGCTTATTTTGCACAAAACAATGCTAGCAAACACCTCTTATAGCCAATAAAGGGCCGCTCGAAGCTATGTGCGCTCTAATATAAAGTTGCTGCGCTAACATTACTTGGCTTGTGTCGGTATTATTCCCACGGTGAAGATCTTTGGGTTTTCTTGGCTAAGAGGCGGCTAAGCGCCCAGCTAAGAGTTTTTAAGACCTTTGATAAACGTTTTGGTGAAAGTAGTGAAAAGAGAGACTGTTTTGATGACCGAAAAATCTATTTCTTTGGCTTGGCGCTCTGCCCTTGGGCTACTTTCAAATCTCAACTTTGGCAAAGCTCGGCCCATATTGCTGCTTCTTGCCCTTGCTCTGACTAGTGGGTTTTCAGCAGTTCAGGCAGAAACCGATTGGTTGGAAGAAGAGCCGGAGTTTTTGCGTGTTGATGAAGCTTTTCGGCTGTCTGCTGAGTTACGGGCTGATCGGACAATTGTTGCGCGTTGGCAAATGCCCCCCGGTTATTATTTGTATCAGCATCAATTTGCATTCAAGTTGTCGGCGGATCAGAGCGGCGCGATGCTGGCCGAGGCACAAATTCCCCCGGGAAAAACCAAGGTTGATGAATATTTCGGTGAAGTAGAAGTTTATTACGATCAGGTGCAGATAGAGGTGCCATTAATTGGTAGCCCCGGGCCTGGTGCGACGATAAATATCAATTATCAAGGTTGTGCTGATCTTGGCTTATGTTACCCGCCGGAAACCCGGGCGTTCACTTTTACTTCAACAGGACTCATACCGGCAGATCAAGCCTCGGATGTAGGCAATTTATTAGCTGGCGGAGCGGCATTTAATGATGCGACGGATGCAGCACCAGAATCTGCTCCGGCGTCTGTAACGGGCCCAGTGAATGGTGCGGAAACCGAAGATCGAGAGCTAGCCCGAGTTTTAGCCGAGGAAAGCTATGCTTACTCGTGGGCTATATTTTTCCTACTTGGTATAGGTCTAGCATTTACGCCGTGCGTTTTTCCAATGGTGCCTATTTTGTCTAGCATCATTGTTGGAGAAGGCGAGGGCTTATCTAAGTCGCGGGCGTTTAGCCTGTCATTGGCCTACGTGCTGGGTATGGCGTTGACATACGCCTTGGTTGGTTCTTTGGTCGGTTTGTTTGGCGCCGAGCTGAATTTGCAGGCGAAACTGCAAAGTCCTGTGGTGCTGATCACTTTTGCGGTGGTATTTGTCGGTTTAGCAGGGTCGATGTTTGGTTTTTATGAGCTTGCTCTGCCTCAGGGTTTGCAGCAGTGGTTAGGTGAGCGCAGTGGCGCCCAAGATGGTGGCCGCCACCCTTCTGTTTTTGTTATGGGTGCGTTGTCGAGCCTCGTGGTTTCACCCTGTATATCTGCGCCATTAGCCGGAGCATTGATCTACATATCTAATACAAGCGATGTGGTGTTGGGTGGTAGTACGCTGTTTGCATTGGGTATGGGGATGGGCGTGCCGCTACTTGTTGTCGGCGGTAGTGGCGGTCATTGGCTACCGCGCGCCGGTGCTTGGATGAATGTAGTCAAAGGCGCTTTCGGTGTTGGCTTGCTGGGCGTAGCAATATGGCTCTTGGAAAGGTTGTTGCCTGGTTCGGTAGTTTTGGCTCTGTGGGCAATACTGTTGCTGGGTAGCGGTGTCTTCCTAGGCGCTCTAGATTTCTCGTCCAAAGACACAGCTTCTAAATTCAGCCAGATGGTAGGTTTGATTATGCTTATGTGGGGGGCTTTTTGTTTAGTTGGCGCCGCTTCAGGTGCAATTGATCCACTGCAACCACTGAAATTTAGCAGCGCCTATTCAAGCGGCGGCGCTAGCGCCATTGAGCGCAATGAAGTGCAGTGGCAGCCGGTAAAAGGCGTAGAACAAGTGGAAGGTTTGATTCTGGCTAGTGATAAACCGGTGATGCTAGATTTGTACGCAGATTGGTGTATTTCCTGTAAGACTATGGAGCGTAATGTCTTTCCTGCACCTGAAGTAGCGCAACTACTCAAGCAATACACATTATTAAGGGCAGACGTGACTGCTAACGATGACATTGATCGTGCGCTTTTAAAGCACTTCAATCTGTTTGGGCCGCCTAGCATGGTGTTTTTTGCAGGAGATGCCAGCGAGATAAAAGAATTTAGAGTGCAAGGCGAAGTGGATGTGCAGCGTTTTGCTGCTCATTTAGCGCGTGTTTTGGCTGCTTTGGAAATTTAGAAGAGTAAAAGATCGGCGAATGTGTAGTTAAATATATACTATTTACTATAAACTTCGCTTAGCTTGAAGTTATAAGAAATATTGCCCAAATGCTGGGCGATCATACCTAATCGTCCCCAAAAGGTGGTTTATGCCTAGTTCGAAAATTTTGTTACTCAACGGTCCAAATCTGAATTTGCTGGGTACCAGAGAGCCAGATGTATATGGCAGCGAGACCTTGGCGGATATTGAAAGCCGGTTGGTTTCATTGGCGGCGGGGCAAGGCCAATCTTTGACTTGTATGCAGAGCAATGCAGAACACGAATTGGTTGGCGCGGTGCAACAAGCCAAAGCTGATCAAGTTGATTTCATCATTATTAACCCGGGTGCTTTAACACATACCAGCATTGCGCTGCGCGACGCTTTTCTCGGTGTCGCTATTCCATTTGTAGAGGTGCATCTGTCCAATGTTCATGCGCGTGAGGCGTTTCGCCATACCTCGTATTTGAGCGATATAGCGGTGGGTGTAATTGCCGGCTTGGGTGCTCAGGGTTACGAGTTTGCCTTGCAAGCAGCGACACACAAATTAGCGCAATAGCCAGTACAGCTTTCATTTAAAACTACTTAGAAAGAAACCGGCTAGTAGGAAATTCGACGGTCATTGGAGAGCAAATATGGATCTGCGCAAAGTAAAAAAGTTAATCGAGTTAGTTGAAGAATCTGGTATTGCAGAGCTCGAAGTGAGCAGTGGCGATGAGTCTATTCGTATTGCCATGCCTAGGTCTGCTGTGGCCCAAACAGATGTTGCACCGGTTCCGAGCATTGCAGCTACTGTGCCTGCGGTAGCACAGGCGTCGCCAAGCCGCAGTGTCATTGCGCCAATGGCCGGAGTTTTCTACCAAGCAGCAAATCCCGAGGCGCAACCCTTCGTGACCCTAGGTCAGTCAGTGAAGGCCGGTGATGTGCTTTGCATTATCGAAAGCATGAAAATGATGAACGAGATCACGGCCATGCATGATGGTACGGTGACTGAAATATGCGTGGTTAACGGAGACCCTGTGGCCACCGGGCTACCCTTGTTTAAACTTTCGTGAGCTGGTTACAGGTGACGTTGTCGTTAACGTCGCAGAAGTTAGCCATGGCGGAAGAGCTGCTCCTACAAGCGGGTGCATCTGCCGTAACATTAGAAAGCTTAGCGGATGAGGTGGTGCTGGAACCCGATCCGGGCGCGGTACCCCTGTGGAGTAGTATTCGGCTGAAAGCCCTTTTTCCCCTAGATACAGACGTGCCTTCTCTGCGCAAAGTGTTGACTCAGATTGATCCGAATATTCACCAACACCTTGAGGTAGATTTTATTGGTGAAGAGGACTGGCAACTGCGCATGCTCAACCATGCAGTAAATGCTCAGTTTGGGGGCCGCCTTTGGCTGCAACCCAAATCGCTTGAGGGTAATGGTCTTGCACGGTTGGATAACGATCAAATCTATTTATTTCTTGAGCCAGGCCTCGCCTTTGGCAGCGGTAGCCACCCCACAACGCGAATGTGTCTTGAGTGGATAGCATCGCATCTAAAACCGGGTCAGCGGGTAATGGATTTTGGCTGCGGCTCAGGAATATTGGCTATAGGCGCCGCGCTTCTGGGTGGCGATGTGGTGGCGGTAGATCATGATGACCAAGCAGTTTTGGCTACAGATGAAAATGCTCAGTTTAATAATGTTGGCGATAAAATTGCTGCGCTTTCATTAAGACAGTGGCAACAGCAACCTAAGTCCAAACGGGCGGAATATTTGGGTTCATTTGACTTACTGGCGGCAAATATTTTGGCTGCGCCGTTGATTAGTTTGGCCGACGAATTTGTTAGTTTGCTGGCCCCCAAAGGGCATTTGGTTTTGTCCGGCGTGCTGGCTGAGCAGGCTGATGAGGTAATGGCCGCGTATCCGAGTATGCAATTTTCAGAGCCTATTATTGAGGAGCAGTGGGCGTGCTTGGTGGGGGCTTTTTATTAGAGCGACAGATTGTGGGGGGCTTTTTATTAGAGCGATAGACTGTGGGGGAACATCTCGCAGCGGTTTGGGTTGATCTATTTATTAGAGAGACAGACTGTGGGGGAACACTTTTGTTGTTCTGAGGTGGTGCATTTTTTACCGTATGTCGTCAGGATGACTGCCTCCCTCGGTTTTTTCCGCTGTGGTTTTGATTCTTGATGCATGTGGTTAGAGGTTAGCTGTAAAAAGCTAAAGAAATCTTAATTAGGAGATCGCAATGATCGGATATACCACTATTGGTGTTAGCAATATGGACAGCGCCTGTAAGTTTTACGCGGCGCTTCTTGGCGAATTGGGTGGCTCGCAATTGTTTGGCATGGACCGTATTCAGTTTTTTGGAACTAGTCCTGAAGCTCCAATGCTTGCGGTATGTGTGCCTTATAATGAAGAAGCGCCTGCGCCTGGAAATGGCAATATGGTTGCATTTCCTGCTGGTGATCCAGCCGGTGTTGATCGCATGTATGCAAAGGCTATCGAACTTGGTGCAACTGACGAAGGTGAGCCAGGCCAGCGTATGCCGTTTTTCTACGGTGCGTACGTTCGCGATGCAGACGGCAACAAACTTTGCTTCTATGAAATGAAACTATAAGTCAGCTTTTGCATTGGGTTTTACCCTAAGGCCGTTTACTCAGACGGCCTAAATTTTTCCTCTTTTCAATCTACTTGTGACTGTAGATTGTGCCCCGACAACGCTATCATTGCGGCCTAGAAAACTGAGGTCGACCAATGCCTGTTATGGCAAACACCAATACCATTTCTTTAAGCCCATCCATGGCTTTGCGCAGCCCGTTTGCGCTTGCGCCAATGGCGGGTTTAACCGACGTGCCGTTCCGCACCTTGGCTTGGGAATTAGGTGCTGGATATATGGTCAGCGAAATGGTGACTNNAAAGGCTGAATTATGGGAAACCGGCAAGAGTCGCTTACGTCGTGTTTTAGTTCCCGGGGTAAATCCTAATGCTGTGCAAATTGCCGGCCATGATGCTCTAGTTATGGCTGAGTCTGCCAAACGACTGGTCGGCGAAGGTGTTGAAGTTATAGATATNAACTTTGGGTGTCCTGCGAAAAAAGTTTGTCGTAAAGCCGCTGGCTCTGCGCTGTTGGCAGACCTTGATAATATTAGTCGTATTGTTGAATCTGTGGCGGGCGCAGTAGATGTGCCCGTAACAATCAAAACTCGAACCGGCCTGACCGTTGATGATGAGGCAGGCGTTCTCGCCGCCCTTGCTGCTGAAGAGGCGGGTGCGCGTATGGTGGTGATGCATGGTCGCAGTCGTGCCTGCCGTTTTAAAGGCGCTGCCACCTACGAAAAAATACAGCTGGCTCAACAAAGGCTGACAATTCCTTTGTTAGTAAATGGCGATATAGATAGTCTGGCTAGTGCCCAGCGAGCGCGGCAAATCAGTGGCGCAGATGGCGTTATGATTGGTCGTGGTGCAATTGGTCAACCGTGGATTTTTGCTGAGCTTGCAGGAAAGCCATTGCCTAATCGTCGGCAGCAACTTCAGATTATGCTGCGCCACCTCAAATTGATGCATGAATTCTACGGTCCTGAGCAAGGTATGCGAATTGCGCGTAAGCATATCGAGGCCTATTTGGGGCGTATGAATGCATCCCACCTTTGCCGAGAATTTATGCCATTAGACTCCGCCCAAGCTCAAGTACTTTGGTTGCGCCGACAGAGTTCGGGGCCATTGGCCTGCGTCAGCCCCGAGGCTGTGGCGGAAATAGCGCACATACAAATGAACTAAGCTGCCTAAAATTTTGTCTGTACTGGGCAATGGGCGGATTCATAACTGAAACAAAAGGGTACTTGGTGCCCCAAGACAATTGATAAAGAAAGGAGCAGTAAATGCCGTTAAATATTCGTAGGGCGCTCATCAGCGTTTCGGATAAAAGTGGCTTAGCAGAGTTGGCTAGAGTACTGGTGCAAGCAAATGTAGAGATCCTATCCACCGGTGGTACCTATACTGCTCTGCAAGCAGCAGGCATAGCGGTGACTGAAGTAGCCTCCTACACTGGCTTCCCTGAGATGATGGACGGTCGTGTGAAAACACTGCACCCCAAAATTCATGGCGGTATTTTGGCGCGCCGTGGTATTGATGAAGCGGTTATGGCCGATAACGATATTCTACCCATCGACTTGGTTGTGGTTAATCTTTACCCCTTTGCGGCAACTATTGCTAAAGACGACTGTACCGATGCAATGGCGATTGAGAATATCGATATTGGCGGCCCTACAATGGTCCGCGCCGCAGCGAAAAATCATACCAGCGTTCTCACCGTAGTTGATCCAAATGACTATGCACAGGTGAGCGCGGGCTTAGCGGGTAATACTATTGATGCGGCTATGTGTCGCAATTTCGCTGTTAAAGCCTTCCGCCATACTGCTCAGTATGATGCCACCGTTGCAGGCTATCTTGGCGCTGAAGAGTTATTGCCAGATTCGTTGACCTTAACTTTTGATAAGGCAGATGATATGCGTTACGGTGAAAACCCGCACCAGCAAGCGGCTTTTTATCGCGAAGTTAATCCAGCCAAATCTGGACAGATTGCCTCCTACCAGCAACTTCAAGGCAAGGAGTTGTCTTACAACAATGTGGCGGATACGGATGCGGCTTTGGAATGCGTAAAGGTATTTGCTGAACCTGCTTGTGTCATTGTGAAGCACGCAAATCCATGTGGTGTGGGTATTGGCGCTGATTTAATGGAGGCTTACGGCAAGGCGTTTGCCACTGATCCAACTTCTGCCTTTGGCGGCATCATTGCATTCAACCGCCCTTTAACAGGAAAAGTACTAGAACCCATTTTACAAAAACAATTTGTTGAAGTGGTTATTGCACCGAGTGTAGATGCGCAGGCGATAGAGGTTGCCAAGCAAAAGAAAAACGTACGACTACTTTCTTGCGGGCCACTGGATGCCAGCCTTCGTGGTCGAGAGCTAAAGCGTGTGGGAGGCGGTTTGTTAGTGCAAAGTGCAGACGAGTTATGTCTTGATGAAGATGCGCTGCGTGTAGTTTCTAAAGTACAGCCCACCCCAGCGCAGATGCTAGATTTGCACTTTGCTTGGAAAGTTGCGTGGTTCACCAAGTCTAATGCCATTGTTTACGCGCGTGATCTACAAACTATTGGCGTGGGCGCGGGGCAGATGAGTCGTGTGATTAGTGCAAAGATAGCGGGCTTAAAAGCCGACGAAGAGGGTTTGGTGGTGCCGGGTTCTGTGATGGCATCAGATGCGTTTTTTCCATTCCGTGACGGTATTGATGCGGCGGCCGCCGCTGGTATCAGTGCGGTGATACAGCCCGGTGGGTCAATGCGCGACCAAGAGGTTATTGAGGCTGCCGATGAACACGGTATAGCAATGGTCTTTACTGGCATAAGACACTTTAGACATTAAACAACCAAGCGAGAGAATTAGACAATGAAGGTACTGGTCATTGGGTCAGGTGGTCGTGAACATGCTCTAGCTTGGAAGCTTGTGCAAAGCGCTGGGGTTGATGAAGTAATAGTTGCACCAGGTAATGCCGGGACAAATTTGGAAGCAGGCGTGCGCAATGTAGATGTGGCGGCGACGGATTTGCAGGGCTTGATGGACTTAGCCCGCGCGGAAGCAGTGGGCTTTACTGTTGTGGGCCCTGAAGCACCATTAGTATTAGGGGCGGTAGATCAATTCAGCGCCGCAGGCTTACCTTGTTTTGGTCCTACTCAGGCGGCAGCGCAACTAGAAGGCTCCAAAGCCTTTAGTAAAGATTTTATGCGTAGGCACAATATCCCAACAGCGGCTTATGCATCTTTTACAGAAGTCCAAGAGGCCACTCAATACATTAAAGATAATGGTGCTCCCATTGTTGTAAAGGCTGATGGCCTTGCTGCAGGGAAGGGTGTTGTTGTTGCGCAAAGTGAAGAGCAGGCGATTGCAGCTGTGGAGGATATGCTTAGCGGTAACAGTTTTGGTGAAGCTGGGCATAAGGTTGTTATTGAGGAATTCTTACAGGGCGAAGAGGCGAGTTTTATTTGCTTGTGCGATGGCAAGACCGCTGTGCCATTTGCGTCTTCACAAGACCATAAGGCCCGTGACGACGGTGATCGAGGGCCAAATACAGGGGGTATGGGAGCCTACTCGCCTGCGCCTGTAGTCACACCGGCGGTACATAAACTCGCGATGGAAAAAGTGATTAACCCAACGTTAGCCGGTATGGCTGCTGACGGTATGCCTTATGTTGGATTTTTGTACGCTGGCTTGATGATCGATGCAGAAGGCCAGATCAAAGTTGTGGAATTTAATTGTCGCTTTGGCGATCCCGAAGCCCAGCCGGTCATGATGCGTTTACGTGCAGATTTGTTGCAGTGTTTAACTGCTGCAGTAGATGGAACCCTTAGCGGCGCTGCATTAGATTTTGATCCGCGCATGGCGCTGGGTGTAGTTATGGCAGCCGGTGGTTATCCAGCCGAGTATGCGAGCGGTGATGAAATTACTGGCTTAGATAAAGATCTATTAGATACAAAAGTCTTTCATGCTGGGACTCGTGAGGCAGGCGGTAAGGTTGTGAGCGCTGGGGGGCGCGTATTATGTGTGGTCGGGCTTGGTGAAAGCGTTGAAATGGCTCAAACATTAGCTTACGAGCGAGTGGATTTGATAGGTTGGCGCAACAGGTACTTCCGTAAAGATATTGGGCATAGGGCAATAAGCCGCTAGTAGGCTTGTTTTTCGCTATGCAAAATGTGAACGGTAGAAAATACTCTTGGGCTGCTGAGAGTTAGGGTTAGCAAGGTAACAAATATGCGTGATACAAACTCATTTATTGATGGTCTTATCGGTGGCATTGATCGTAGTTTACGAACATTGACCGGCAGCAGTACGGCTACACGCACCAGCCCAAGTGCAGATCTACAAGAGCCCGATTTGTCGGAGCAAGAGCGCAAGCATGTCGCGGGTTTAATGCGTGTTAATCATGCCGGTGAAATTTGTGCGCAAGCATTATACGAAGGCCAGGCTTTGGCTGCTAAAACCGCATCCGCCAAAGAATCCTTATTGCATGCCGCAAGCGAAGAGCAAGATCATTTGTCTTGGTGTCGCCAGCGCCTAGATCAATTAGATGCGCGGCCTAGTGTCTTCGACCCGCTGTTCTATGGCGCTTCCTTTGCACTAGGCGTTGGTGCCGGACTTCTGGGTGACCGAGTTAGTCTTGGATTTGTTGAGGCAACTGAAGATCAAGTGGTAAAGCACTTAGAAGAACACTTGGCTGACTTACCTGAGCAAGATGACAAAACTCGGGCCATCTTGGAAGAAATGCGGGCGGATGAATCGCGCCATGGCGCTGAAGCATTAGCACAGGGCGGTAGGGTTTTTCCTCAACCTGTGAAAAATGCTATGCGAATAGTTTCTAAAGCTATGACCAGCACTACTTATCGCATTTAGCCCCTGCCGGTTTAGTTAGGCGTTTGGCTGTCCGACTTTAGCTAGGCTTCAGGCACTATTTCAAACGAATGGCTAATTTCAACTCCGCCTTTCTCTAGCATTATGGATGCTGAGCAGTACTTTTCCGCGGTCAGATCAATAGCCCTTTGCACTTTCGCTGGATCAACCTGGGCACCAACAACCGTGAAGTGAATTTTGATTTGCTCAAAGACAGCAGGAATAGTTTCTGCTCGGGCCCCTTGGAGACTGACTTTTAGGTCAACTAGGGGTTGGCGGCTCTTTTTCAAAATATCAACGACATCGTAAGCAGTACAGCCGCCTAAACCCATAAGTATTAGCTCCATAGGCCTGCTGCCTAGGTTTTCGCCTCCGGCTTCTTCAGGTCCATCCATGAGCACCTCATGGCCCATACTATTTTCTGCCTTAAAGTGAACATTGCCCGCCCAACTAACATTTACGTGCATTAACTACTTCCTTCTAGTGATGTGCGTGTTAAGTAATATTGTACCCGTGGTTTGAGGTTGCAGCCTTGATTTGTTTGGTGGCCGAGACGTTGCTACTGGTCGGTAGGTGATAGTGTCAGCTTTGTGGCGGCCTGTGTTGTATAGACCATTTCTAATCAGTGGTGGGGTACCTATGAGTCTAATACTGCCTAAATGATTCCGACCATACCGCAAACGCCCCCGTTTATCGGTAGTGAGGTGTTAGGCGACGCAGTACTTTGCATCTTGTGTGTATGCAGTACGTTTAGCCTCACAAGGAACTGATGGAATAATGCCAAGCCATAATCAACCTACGTCAATCACAGCGTCAGCTACAAATGTTATGAGTGATGTTAAAAGGCGTGCTAAGCCGGGTAAGCTCCCCAGACAAAATTTCACTGTGGGCCAAGCACTTCTTCAAGCTTTCCAATCTTCTCTACGAAAAAAAGATACTTCTAGTATCGCAGGCAAAGCCGCTGCCAGCGCTGGGAGTGGGGTGAATATTGATGAAAAAACAAATGTTGATAAGCGGCTCGAGCGTAACTTTGAGAGCAATAAGGGCAAAAAGCTCCAAGAAGGATTAGAGATAACCTCAATATTATCCGATATTGCAGGTTTCCCTATTAACGGCACATGTTTGTCAGCACTTGCGGGTATAGAGCCAACCGTAATAGTGGAGCTTCTGCACGCAGCATCTTTCCGCAAACTGCGCGCGCGGAGAGTAGTTTATAGAGAAGGCGATAAAGTCGACAATGTAACGTATCTCCTAGAAGGATCTCTCACCGTATTCCGTTATAGCCCTGATGGACGCGAGCTGGTGCTGGACTACTTGGGGCGTGGAGATTTTATTGGCGAAGTCCCGATGTCTACTGGCAATAATGGTTACAAGGCGGACTTTAAAACGCGGGAAGACTGCAAAGTTGCTGAAATACCCATTGATGAGTTTCAGAAAATTTGTCTACGCCACCCTGAGTTTTTACTGCAAATGACAAAAAATCTGGCTCAACGACTTCTCTACACTGAAGACCGGATCTACGATTTGGTTTTTCTCGATGTCACTAGTCGAGTCGCAAATGCCTTGCAGTACTTGGCGGATAGTCCAACGGCAATTACTCATCCACAAGGTATGCAAATACGTATTACACGGCAGGAGATCGGTAGTCTTGTTGGTTGCTCGCGTGAGATGGTGGGAAGGGCGCTTAAAGAACTTACTTCCACAAACAAAATTTCCGTAGATGGAAAAAACATTGTCATATTCGGCTAGTTTTTAAACTGCGCCATGTTCAGCTCAGTTGATGGCGCGGCTCGTTACTACTCGGCCGAGTTTGCGCCCGCAACGACCCAGCATCTAGCGATCGAAGAGTGCTGCTAACGCTTCTCCTGGATTTTCTTCGCGCATAAAAGCTTCGCCAACTAAGAAACAATAGATCTCATGGCTATTCATTAGCTCGACATCTTCTAACTTAGAAATGCCGCTTTCTGTGACAACTGTTACGTTGTCCGGAATGTGTTTTAGCAAATCTATAGTTGTATGCAGGCTAGTGGAGAATGTTTTTAGATCTCGATTATTGATACCAATAAGAGTGGGTGATAGCTGTAATGCTCGATCTAGCTCCTCACCGTCGTGAACTTCAATGAGCACCTCTAAGCCAATATTTGTTGCCAGCTCGTAAAGAGACTTCAGCGTACCTTGATCTAGGGCGCTGACTATCAACAAGATGCAGTCTGCTCCCAATGCGCGCGCCTCATAGACTTGGTAGGCGTCTATTGTGAAGTCCTTGCGAATCATCGGTAGTTCTACGCTGGCTCTTACAGCGGTAAAGTAATCGTCAGAGCCCTGGAAGTATTGTTCGTCGGTTAGCACCGATAGGCAGCTGGCATTGTGTAGTGCATAGCTTTTAGCTATCGCAACGGGGTCAAAATCCTCTCTAATAACGCCTTTGCTTGGCGATGCCTTTTTAATTTCTGCAATTACGCCAGGTCTTTTTGCCTGCGCTTGGCTGCTTAATGCTTGCACGAAGCCACCTTTGGGCGTTACCAATAGTGCTTTATTGATCAGTGCTTCTAGCGGGCATTGGGCTTTGCGTGCGGCTAATTCTTCATGCTTAGTTTGGATAATTTGCTCGAGAATATTGCTCATTGGGTCTGTTGTTCTCTAATCTGTATTCAAGGTCAAGGACTCTAATGTTAGCCCTAATTGTTTGGCGCTTGCCATTATCTACGTCGCTACCATCATTTTCGTTACGCGCACCAGCTCGTTGAAGCGCTCGTTTGCCAGGCCCGTTGCTATGGCGTCTTGAGCCATGGCAATACCGTTACCTAAACTCGTCGCCACGCCAGCTACGTAAATAGATGCGCCTGCGTTAAGACTAACAATATCTGCTGCGGCGCTTGTGTCATCGGTTAAAGACTGCTTAATCAACGCTAAGCTAGAGTCGGTAGAAGTGGCTACAAGCGCATTGAGTTGCGCTGCATCGCGCTTGGCAAAGCCAAACTGCTGAGGGTTAATTTCATACTGACTAATTGTGCCTGCTTTTAGTTCCACAACGCTTGAAGGGGCGTCTAAGCGTATTTCATCAAGACCTTGGCTGTGTACGATCAACGCGTGTTCTGAACCCAGCAGTTTTAGTACCTCGGCCATTTTGTACTGCCAATCTTGGCTAAAGACACCTATTACCTGACGTTTTGCACCAGCTGGGTTAGTCATGGGGCCAAGTACATTCATCATCGTGCGAATGCCAATTTCTTGGCGTATAGGCCCGGCAAAACGCATTGCACTGTGGTGAGCCGGTGCAAACATAAAGCCAATGCCGACCTCTTCTATACACGTAGTAATTTGCTCCATAGACAGATCTAGCACAACGCCTGCGGCTTCTAGTACATCTGCGCTGCCGCTGAAGCTAGTCATCTTCCGATTCCCGTGCTTCGCCACGCTAGCGCCAGCCGCCGCCGTTACAAAAGCCGCTGCAGTTGAGATGTTAAAAAGTTTGCTGCCGCTACCGCCGGTACCACAAGTATCGACCAAGTGCTCTGCGTTAACCGTCACTTTGCTTGCAAGTGCGCGCATGGTCATGGCTGCTCCGGCAAGTTCTTCGGCGGTTTCACCTTTTACTCTGAGCGCCGCAAGAATTGCTCCAATTTGTCCCGGCGTTGCTTCCCCCGACATTATTTGGTGAAAAACTTTAGCTGTGTCGTTTTGGCTAAGGTCTTGGCCGTCGACAATTTGCTGTAGTGCTGTAGGTATATCCATAATCAGTAACTTACTTTGACGCTAATCTTATGCGTTTGGGCTTTGAAGGAAATTGTTTAAGAGGTCGTAGCCATGTTCCGTGAGAATAGACTCAGGGTGAAACTGCACACCTTCTAGGTTTAGGTCTTTGTGCCTTAAGCCCATAATTTCATGAACCTCACCTTCTTTTTCGGTCCATGCGGTGATTTCCAGCGTGTCTGGCAGAGTGGCTTTATCTACAACCAGTGAATGATAGCGAGTGGCCTCGAAAGGTTGCTTCAAGCCCGCAAAAACACCTTCACCATTGTGGTGGATTGGCGAGGTCTTACCATGCATAACACTGGCTGCGCGACCGACTTTGCCGCCAAAACTTTGTCCTATGCTTTGGTGTCCTAGGCAAATGCCTAGGATGGGAATTTTGCCAGCAAAATGTTCTACCGCTTGGAGTGAAATGCCAGCTTCGTTGGGTGTGCAGGGTCCAGGAGATATGACGATTTTCTCCGGTGCCAGTGCTTCTATTTCTGCAATGGTAATTTCGTCATTGCGTCTAACTTCTACTTCAGCACCCAGTTCTAATAGGTATTGAACAATGTTGTAGGTAAAAGAATCATAGTTATCAATCATTAGTATCATGTTCGGTCTTCCTTCTTACGAAGTCGCTGTATGCAATAGCGGCTTGAACAATATTCGCTTCGTATTAAAAGTGGCAATTATTGGGCTGGGTTGATGAGTTTGTTTTCAGCCATTGCTGCTGCGCGAAATATCGCGCGGCCCTTATTCAGACTTTCTTTCCATTCAAGGCGAGGTATGGAGTCGTGAACAATTCCGCCACCCGCTTCGATGTAGAGTTTGCCGTCTTTTACTACAGCGGTACGAATGGCAATGGCAGTATCCATATTGCCGTTCCATGCCAAGTATCCTACTGCGCCGCCGTAGATGCCGCGTTTGACAGGCTCTAGTTCGTCAATAATTTCCATTGCTCGCACCTTGGGCGCGCCGGACAAAGTGCCGACAGGTAGTGTTGCCCTGAGCACGTCCATTGCGTTTTTGCCCGGCTTCAGCATTCCTTCAACGTTTGAGCAAATGTGCATAACGTGGGAATAACGTTCGATCATAAATTTCTCTGTGACCGTGACGCTACCTGCCTGGGCAACACGACCTACGTCGTTGCGACCTAGGTCGATGAGCATGAGGTGCTCGGCGAGTTCCTTGGGGTCGCTTTTCAGTTCTTCTTCAAGTGCTAAGTCTTCGGCTTCTGTGTGACCTCGTCTGCGCGTGCCAGCTAATGGCCGATTTGTGACTTTTCCATCTTCTAAGCGCGCCAATATTTCTGGAGAGGAACTAACTATTTCGAATTCTTCGAGATCCATAAAGTACATATAGGGCGAAGGGTTTAAGTAACGTAACGCGCGATAAAGGTTGATAGAAGGCGCCTGAAACGGAATGCTCATGCGCTGGGCCAGAACCACCTGCATGATGTCGCCATCCATGGTGTATTCACGAATCTTCTCTACTGCCGACTTGAAGGCCTCTTCACCAAATTCAGATACAAAATCGCTTTCTTCAATGATTTGGTTAGCTGTGCCATGTTCGGTACCTGTCACGGGTAGCGCAAGAGATTCTGTTCTGGCGCTAAGTATGCTGCGCATATCCTCAACACTGTTGGGGACATCCGGGTCTACTAAGCTGATCATCTGCATTCGGCCTTTGAGGTTGTCGAATACCACCACTTCTTCGCTGACCATTAATAGAATATCAGGAGTATTTAGTGTGTCTTTGGGTGCACTGTTCGCCAGCTTCTTTTCAACATAGCGAACGGTATCGTAGCCAAAGTAGCCAACTAAGCCGCCAAAGAATCTGGGTAGGCCATCGGTCTGGGTCACATTGAAGCGGGCTTGAAATGCCTCGATGAATGACAGCGGGTCATCGCTTTCCACAGACTCTACAACTTCTTTGTCCGTGATCACTTCAATACGATTGCCGCGTACCTTTATGATTGTGCGCGCAGGCAAGCCAATGATTGAGTAGCGGCCCCATTTTTCGCCGCCTTGGGCAGACTCAAGTAGATATGAGTAGGGACCTTGGGCGAGTTTGAGATAAACAGAAAGGGGCGTGTCTAGGTCAGCTAGTGTTTCGTGAACAACGGGAGCACGGTTATAGACAGGTAAAGTAGTATTCATTATTAGCCTTTAGCATAAAATTTGGACGAAAAAGATGCCGGCAAAAAATAGCGCCAGCGGAGTGGGCAGTTAGTGTCGCCAACGTCCTAGTAACGGAGCGGCTCCGTTTGATTTATCTTTTAAGTCGTAACACGGCATCGCCACGTCCAATAGTTCTATGCAGGAGGGAAGGCTATCACGCAATTTTGGTGTTGTGGAGATCTGAAATCGTTGTTGGCGGCAAAAAGCCGATGATTGCCACAAAAATCTCTGAAAAATGTCAAAAATTTGCGCGAAAGAGGAAAAATTCCAACTAAAGCAATTCCTGCAGATTATCTAAGACGCGGGTTGGGTTCAGTGTTGCAACGTCTACCCCATGGTTGTAGCCATCGCGCATACAAACCACGTCTACTTTGGCCGCCTTAGCAGCGCCTACATCAGCGTCAGAATCGCCGATCATGAGTACCCGTTCTGGCGCTAGCTGGAAAAAACTCAGGCAGTGTTCAATGGGGTCCGCGGCAGGTTTTGGGTTTGCTGTTGTGTCGCCGCAAACAATGAGATCGAAGTGTACTTTTAGGTCTAAGGCTTCAAGCAGCGGTACGCTGAGTTCTGTCAGCTTGTTGGTAACAATTGCCAAAGATGCTCCGCGCCGCTTGAGCTCAACTAGGGTGTCCAGCGTGTTCGGATAAGCTTGGCTAAGGTCGGCAATATGCTGGGTGTAGTAGTCCAGAAATGGACCAAGCAATTGGTCCAAAAGCTCGTCTTTAGGCTCCATGTTGTGGTGCAGTAGCGCCTGGCGCACAAGCGTACGGGACCCATGGCCTATCCAATGTCGCACCAAATCTGCAGAAACGGTTGGCAGCGAGGCGTGTTTCAAGCAGTGATTTAGGGCTGCGCCAATGTCTGGGGCCGAGTCGACTAAGGTGCCATCTAGATCAAAAAGGTATGCGTCATATTCTCTAGTCATTGGTGGGTCAGGCTACTTAGCATCAGCTCCAGCAATTTCCGCCCGCATAGAGCTTATGGTTTGCGCATAATCGGCTGCGCCGAAAATAGCGGTGCCCGCAACAAATGCATCTGCGCCGGCGGCGGCTGCGGCGGCTATATTTTCAATTTTGATACCGCCATCTACCTGTAGGCGGATATCTCTGCCACTTGCGTCAATTTGCTCGCGCGCATTGCTTATCTTGGTCAAACTTGACGGGATAAATGATTGTCCGCCAAAGCCAGGGTTCACTGACATGATGAGTACCAGATCAACTATATCTATGACTTCGGCGAGTACATCCATTGGTGTTGCTGGATTGAATACCAGTCCTGCTTTGGCACCTCCTTCGTGAATCATGGCAAGCGTTCTGTGCAAGTGCTCTGTGGATTCCGGGTGCACTGTAATGTAATCGGCTCCTGCGCTGAGGAAATCTTCAACAAGCCGGTCTACCGGTTTCACCATCAGGTGAACGTCTACACACGCATCTATACCCGCTTTGCGTAAGGAGCTTAGGACCAGTGGGCCGATAGACAAGTTGGGTACGTAGTGGTTATCCATTACGTCGAAGTGGATGGTATCAGCGCCAGCGGCAAGGACATTGCGAACTTCGTCCCCTAGGCGGGTGAAATCTGCGGCTAAAATAGAAGGGCAAATCCAGTGGCTCATAAGTTTTTCATGGTGTAAAAAACTAAGTCTAACTTAGCAGCTTACATAGCACCTAGCGATAACTGGCACGTGGGCCACTTTTACCCGGCAAATGCTGTTAACCGTTGATAACCGTTTGATAATCCTCAAGCGTGCCAATATCTGTCCATGCGCCGTTATGGAGTTGTGCGGATAATTGGTCTTTTGCTATCGCATCAAACATCAGGTCGCGAGTGGAAAAGGCACCTTCTGGACTGCCGGCAAATATCTTTTGGGAGAAAATAGAGATGCCGGAATAAACGTACTGGTTGCCGCGGCTTGTTACCCGGCCGCCACTGTACTCAAAGTCACCTTGTGCTCTAGTTTTGGGTGTAGGGGTTAAAACTAAGTGGGCACTGTCGTTAGGGGCCAGAGTTTTGGGCAAAGTACCAAAGTCGAAGTCAGTAAGAATATCGCCATTACACACGACAAATTCATTATCCATTAGTAGGGGTAGGGCCTTTTTTATGCCGCCGCCAGTTTCTAATAGTGACTGCTCATGGCTGTAGCTTATTTGCATACCAAATTTTTCGCCGTTGCCTAACGCGGCCTCTATTTGTGCGCCAAGGTGATATAGGTTTATCACTACTTCGGTGATATTAGCTGCGCGCAGTTGCTTGAGTTGTCGCGTGATCAGAGGCTGACCATTGATCGGTAGCAGTGGTTTGGGTGTGGTGTCGGTGAGCGGCGCTAAGCGAGCACCTCGCCCAGCTGCCAAAATTATCGCTTTCATATTTATGCTAGGTGTCGGCAATCTGCCATGGGCTGATCTAAGGTTTTTAGGAAGTCGGCCAGTGCATAAGTATCGTTGTGACTAGCGGCAAGGTCGACAATTCGGTTCAGTACACTTGGTATGTGTTCTAAGTGACTAGACTTGCCGTCGCGCAGGTGGAGGCGGGCGAAAATACCTACGGCCTTCATTTGGCGCTGCATTGCAGTTAGGTCAAACCAAGTCTTAATGGTGGCGAGGTCATAATCAGAGTCGCTAAAGATGCTGCTGGCATTTAGGTAGTGCTTAAGCAACGTGTCAATGTCCTGTTCTGAAAAAGTGTAGTAGCAATCGCGCAACAGCGAGGCCGGGTCATACAAAGCAGGTCCATAAAGCGCATCTTGGAAATCGACAATACCTATAGATTTTGCTGGGGCGCGGCTTCGATAGAGTAGATTTCGGCAATGGTAATCTCTGTGCACACAAGCTTGGGGTTGATCTAGCATGGCGGTAATGAGCGTGTGCTTTACTGATGTGAGAAGATCTTGTTGCTCAGCGGTGACCTTGCAACCCAATAGCTTGGTTAAAAACCATTCGTCAAAGAGATCAAACTCCATTGTCATCCGCGTTTGGTCATAAGGCGGGATCAATTCACTGCGCAGGGGTTGTAGCTGCTGTAGTGTGTCTAGAGCAGCTATGACCGCCTCTTGCGCCAGCGGCGTATCGGACAAGCCTGTTGTCCCAGCTAAATCATTGGCGGGATAAAGATCTTCTAAGTGGGTGTCGCCCAAATCTTCCATAAGAAAGTAACCCAAGGCTAAATCTTTATGCATGATTTTTGGTACGCCAAGGCCGTTGGCGTGAAATAGCTCGTCCAAGGCTAAGAATTGATCATTGTTTTCTAGCTCTGGCGGGCTGGACATAGCCACCCAGCTTTCGTCCCCGTGACCTGATGTGCGATAAAATACTCTATGGCTGGCTTCTACTCTGAGGGAGAGTAAGCTCACCGGTGCGCCTGTGACTTCTCTGCACCAAGCTAGGATTGTTTTTTTGGAGTTTTTCACGTGGGTATTATAACCGGGGAGACAATTCTTTTATCATGTACGCCATGAAATATATCTTGATAGCTTTGCTGTCCTTTAGCGTAACGTGTTCTCTAGGCCTGCAGGCAGAAATTTCTGGTACGCAGAGCTGTGATGCGTCTGCCGAAAACCGATGCGCCACTGCTGATTTATCCGCGCTAGCTAGTAGTACTGTGCCAGCGCAAGCTAAACCCTTTGGGCTATTGCCCGACCTTGCAGCAAGCTATTTTCATCGAACGGGCAATCAAACATCTAATCAAACTCCTAATCAAAGATTAAACGCAAACAAGTTGGCAACGGCTGGCAAACAATGTGCTGGGGTCTATGAGTTAGAAACACAAACCAACGTGTCAACTAGCGGTGACGAAGAATTTCTTCGTGCAAATTTAAATCAACTATCTGGTCAAGTAGATGGCGGTTTAATTATGCGAGGTAATGTCAGCATTGAACTAGGTCAGCGCAACCTAGCGACGAGTCTTGCTGAGGTAGATCTAGTTAGCCAACTGGTATCTTTTCCCGAAGGTGTGCGTATCAGCCAGGCAGATTTTGTTGTGCAGGGTGAGCGTGCTGAAATGGCGACAAGCTTAGGTACGGTAGAGCTTGAGGGTGTGCAACTGTTATTTGCTGGCGCTGGTTTGCGCGGCTCCGCCGCCAGCATGTCCCAAACTGGGGGTGGCAGCATGGTACTTAGGCTGGGTGAGTTTACCCGCTGTGAACCGAAGAATAATGGCTGGTCCTTAGAAGCAAAGTCAGTTGAGATGAAAGAAGGCGATGTCTTTGCCACAACAAAAGGCACTGTGCTTAAGGTTAAATCGGTGCCGATATTTTATGCACCATACCTGCGCGTGCCGGTGAATGACCAACGCCAAACAGGTCTGCTTACGCCAGCTATTGGATATTCCAGCGAAGACGGTTTGGATTTGGCCCTACCCTACTACCTAAACATTGCAGCCAATTTAGATGCAACATTAGTCCCCCGAGTTATGACACAGCGCGGCGCTGGTTTAGAGGGTCAGGTTCGGTATTTGTCTGCAAGGCAGCGCAGCTCCCTTGATTTGGCTTTTTTGTCCAACGATGATTTGTACAACGGCACATTGGACCGCCGCACATTTCGGGCGTTGCGTAACGGTCAGGTGCCTGTGGGTAATTTACCGAATGAGTTTGCCCCGGCAGATAGATGGCTTGGAGCTGTAAATCACTTTGGTCAATTTGGTCAAATTCAAACCCGAGTAGATTTTTCTCGAGCCAGTGACAGAGATTACTTTCGTGACATAGATTCTAATCTCGGCGTGAGTAATCCAATTAATTTGCAGCGGCTTGCTGAAGTGGCCTATGTCTCGCCCAAGCTACAAGTGCGCTTAATGAGTCAGGGTTTTCAACGCTTAGATGAGCTCAATACTGAAAGTTATGAGCGTGCGCCACAACTGTGGGTGAATTATGCAACGCCTTTAGGTCAGTCCATTGCAACCTTTGGCGTACAGGCTCAATGGGCAGAGTTTGATCGTGAAGCGTCAGGGTTAACTGGCGTGGCAAGCGCTCAGGGGAGTCGCCTGCATATAGAACCGCGCATCCGTGTTGGGCAACATAAGTCCGCTGGCTTTTGGGCCGCTGAAGCAGGCTATAGATACAGCCAGTACCAACTTAATTATGACGACACTGTATTTGCAGGCACCGTTGCTGAAACTGACCCTAGTAGAAAGGTAGGCTACCTAAGTTTAGACGCAGGCCTCTATTTTGATCGCCAATCTAATTTTGCCGGTGTTCAGGGCGTACAAACTTTAGAACCGCGTATTTATTACTTGCGCCAAGGTTATGAAGATCAGGACGACTTACCGATTTTTGATACCACATCTATCTCTTTGGACTACACCCAGTTATTTCGGAATAATCGTTTTGTTGGCTTAGACCGGATTGGCGATGCTGACCAAATCACCCTAGGCGTTACTTCGCGATTTTTGTCGGCGGCCAGTGGTCGTGAGCTTTGGAGCGTGAGCGTTGGGCAAATTCAACAGTTTTCTGACTATGCTGTTACGCTGACCAACAACCCGTTAGCCAATACCCAGCCACAATCCGCTGCGCTAGCGGGTGAAGTGTCGGCTCGCTTGGGTTCGCGTTGGAAAATCATTGCCAACCAAGTGTGGGATTACGATGCAAGTCGGTGGCAAGAATTGGGCGCAACCTTGCGCTATCGCAGTGATAACAAGCATTTGTTTAATGTGGGATTTCGCAAGCGCGCTCAAGATGATTTAGAGCAAGCCGAACTATCGCTTTATTGGCCGGTTAGTCAGAAGTTAGGTGTCATGGCGCGATGGCATTATGATGTGACCGACGGGCGCACGTTAGAGGGCTTCGGCGGGTTAGAATATGATGACTGCTGTTTGCGCGCGCGACTTATGATGCGCCAGTATTTAGATAATCCTGCGTTTATCGGTCAGGCCCAGCCAAATACGCAAACTCCTTATTTACGCACGGACAAAGGTATTTATCTCCAAGTTGTGTTCAAGGGCTTGGCAGGTTTTGGCAACAAGGTTGATAGAATTTTACAGCGCGGAGTACGCGGCTATAGACCCGTTTCGCAATGAGCGTTATAAGGATGGCCTGATGTATAGGTGGCTGGCCCAGATTGAGAGAAAGCGGCGATACATCGGCGCATAAATACAGAGGCAGTGCGGCGCGGCAGCGTGCTGTAGCCAAGTTAACGGCTTGATTGTCGCAATTTAAATTAGATGAAAAACGGATGAGCAAAATGAACTATCGCAGCGTAATTGGAATATTTGCATTGAGCATGCTTGCTATTGCTCCAGTGAATGTAACCTTAGCCGCATACGAAAAATTAGAAGCCATTGTTGCCGTGGTTGATGACGATGTAGTACTTGTCAGTGAGCTTGTTGACCGTTTAACCGCGGTGCGTCAGTCCATGACATCTAACGGTGTGCAACTGCCGCCAAACGATATTTTAGTCAGCCAGATAATGGAACGTTTGATTATTGAAAATATTCAAAAGCAAGAAGCTGAGCGTCGCGGCGTCACTATAGATGACGAAACCCTTACCCGTGCTGTGAGCCAATTTGCTCAGAACAACAATATGACGTTACAAGAATTCCAGGCGCAATTGGCTAAAGACGGCACCAGTTTTCGTCAGTTCCGTGAAGACATAAGAGCTGAAATGGTTATCTCGCGCTTACAGCGTGCAATGATCAACCGTCGTATTTCTATTAGCGATCAAGACATCCAAGGGCTGCTAAATTCACCTTTCTATAAGCAGCTGTTTTCTGATGAATATCGTGTCGGGCACATAATGATCACGCTAGAGGACGATGCGTCATCTGACACTGTAAAACAGGCTGTTACTTCGGCTAGTGCAATGGTCGCAGATTTGCGTGGCGGCGAAGATTTTGCACAAACAGCAATAGCACGTTCTTCTGCCAGTACGGCATTGGAAGGTGGTGACCTAGGCTGGCGCAAAGCCGGCGAACTGCCTACGCTGTTTACTGAAGCGGTGTTAGAGATGCAACTTGGCGATGTCTCAGATCCAATCGTTAGTGGCAGTACGGTCCACGTAATTAAGTTGCTGGAACAGCGCGGTGCAGGTACGGAGCGTTCGGACCAAACCAAGGTAAGGCACATTTTGTTACGTCCTTCTGAAATTCGCACCATGCAAGAGGCGGAAGCAATCGCACGCGATGTGCATAGCAAGCTTAACAACGGTGGTGATTTTGTGGCGTTAGCTAAGGAATATTCTGAGGATCCGGGCAGCGCGCTGAATGGCGGTGATTTAGGTTGGGCTACCCCTGATCAGTTTGTAGAGATTTTTGCCAAAACTATGGACACCACTGCCATAGACGAATTCAGTGAGCCGTTTGAAAGTAAGTTTGGCTGGCATATCTTGCTTGTAGAAGGGCGTCGAGAAGAAGACATGAGCGAAGATGCCCGTCGTAATATGGCGGTAGATTTGCTGCACCGTCGTCGCTTTGAAGAAGAGCGTCAGGAATGGTTGAAAGAAATTCGAGACGAAGCTTTTGTTGAAATGCGCCTGTAACTTCCAACACCAAGATACGCTCTTAGTATGATCGTTATTACCCCGGGTGAACCTGGGGGTATTGGCCCAGATCTAGTTGTTCAAGCAGCCCAGAGCCAGCGCCAAGTGCCATGGCTGGTGGTGGCAGATCGGCATATGCTGGCTGCCCGTGCCAAGCTGCTACAACTCCCCTTAAGTATTGATGAGAATCTGCACAACCCTGCATTGCAGGCAGGGCACATTACGGTTTTGCATATGCCCCTTAGCAACTCAGTTGTTCCGGGTCAGTTAGATACAGCGAATGTTGCCGGTGTATTGGCGGCGCTTGATCGCGCCATAGCAGGCTGTATGGACGGGGAGTTTTCAGCTTTAGTTACAGGGCCAATGCAAAAGTCGGTAGTTAACGATGCAGGCATAGCCTTCAGTGGTCATACCGAGTATTTAGCCGAGAATAGTGGCGTTGAGGATGTTGTCATGTTGTTGATGACAGATGCTATGCGCGTGAGTCTAGCCACTACGCATTTGCCTTTAGCCCAAGTAGCCAAGACGCTGACCCAACCGTTGTTGGAGCGGCGCCTGAGAATTTTTAACACTGCGTTGATACAACAATTCGCAATTACCCAGCCGCGTATATTAGTCGCCGGCTTAAATCCTCATGCAGGGGAAGGTGGGCATTTAGGCACTGAAGAAATTGAGGTTATACAGCCTGTATGCGAGCGCTTGCGCGAACAAGGATTTAATCTGATTGGGCCGTTGCCTGCGGATACATTGTTTACGCCAAAATATTTGCAGCAAGCAGATGGTGTCATGTCTATGTTCCATGACCAAGGACTGCCTGTGCTGAAATACTCTGGTTTTGGTGAAGCGGTCAATGTCACCCTTGGCCTGCCATTTATCCGTACATCGGTAGACCATGGCACAGCCCTGGATATTGCTGGATCTGGCACTGCCGATACCGGCAGTCTAGTAGCTGCGCTGGGTGTGGCCGCTCAGTTGATTACTAATAAGGAACTTAATGCGCCCTCGTAAACGCTTCGGACAACACTTCTTACACGACCAAGGTGTATTGCAGGGTATGGCCGATGCCATTCGTCTAAAAACTGGCGACCGGGTAATGGAGATTGGCCCAGGCCAGGGCGCTCTGACAGATTATTTGTACGCAGATGAAGGTTTGCATTACGTAGCGGTTGAGATTGATCGTGATCTAGCGCCGCTTCTTCCCGCTAGTTATCCGAATATTCAGGTCATCAATAAGGACATTCTTCGTGTAGACCTGAGTGAAGTTTTTGCCAGTGCTGGTGATAGCAATGAAGACAGCGCTCCTTGGCGAGTAGTGGGCAACCTTCCCTACAATATTTCCTCACCACTAATTATCAAACTCATTGATCACGTATTGGCAGCGCCAGGTACCATTGCCGATATGCACTTTATGTTGCAAAAAGAAATGGCTAGCCGTTTGTGTGCAGTGCCAGGTACGAAGGCCTGGGGCAGGCTTAGTGTCATGATCCAAGTCACGGCTAGAGTGGACTATTTGTTCGATGTGGGTCCTGAAAGTTTTTCTCCACCGCCAAAGGTGGACTCTTCAGTGATTAGTATTACACCCTTGGCTGACGCGCATTTGCCGGTAGCAAGGCAAAGTCTTGACCAAGTTCTGCGCATGGCATTTTCCGCGCGTCGTAAAAGATTGTCTAATGCACTGAAGAACTTAGAGCTTAACTGGGCCGAACTTAATGTTGATCCAGGGCTTAGGGCGGACGATGTTACGGTTGAGCAATTCATTGAGCTGGCGCAATGGGCCTCAGCAAATCCAGTGCAGGGCTAGTGCTAGAATCGTTACAGCAAATTCATATCGGAAAGAGATAGTGGAAAAACATATCAAAGTCAGCGTTGAGTCCCAATATTTGGCAGACCAATCCGATCCAGATGCCCAGCGCTATGTTTTTGGGTACACCATTACGATTAAAAATAATACTGAGCAGACGAGCCAGTTACTCAATCGGCATTGGATTATTACTGATGGTCAAGGCGAGATTGAAGAGGTTAAAGGCCCAGGTGTTATTGGTCAGCAGCCTTGGCTAAAACCCGGTGAGGGTTTTCGCTATTCCAGTGGAGCTGTGCTGAAAACTCCGGTGGGATCCATGCAAGGCTCCTACGAATTTCAGACCGACGATGGTGAAAGAGTGGATGTGCCCATCCCAATTTTCTCCCTATTGGTCCCTAACGCGTTGCATTAGTAAGAGCAGTCATCATGGCGACGTACGCGATAGGCGATATTCAAGGCTGTCTTAGAGAGTTTGATAGCCTACTAGAAAAGCTAAATTTTTCTGCTGATGATGAGCTTTGGTTGGCTGGAGACCTGATCAATCGCGGCCCTGACTCTCTCGAATTGTTGCGTCGTGTTAAAACTCTTTCTGGCCAATGTAAAATCGTTTTGGGTAATCATGACCTGCACTTTTTAGCTATTCTATTTGGCGGACACAGCTCTGGCTCTAAGGATACGTTTACTCAGTTGCTCCAAGCACCAGATGTTTTGGAGATTGGTCATTGGCTTCGTGGTCAAAAACTTGTCCACAGTGCCAAGGGTCATATTATGGTTCACGCGGGAATCCCAAGTTTTTGGACTAGCGCTCAGGCTCTAGAGTACGCGGCGGAAGTGGAGGCCGTAATTGGCTGGCCAGATGATCGTGGAATGCAGACAGGGCAAGTTAGCTATAATGATTTCTTCGCCAAGATGTACGGTAATGAACCGCCTCTTTGGCAAGAGTCGTTAACCGGCATGGACCGCCTGCGGATCATTACCAATTATTTCACTCGTATGCGTTATGTAGATGCCGTTTGTACCATGAACTTTGCCGAGAAGGGTCCATTGGGCAGTGCCCCTAATGAGCTTATGCCTTGGTATGAGACCACACTTGGCTCGTCAAGGGTTGAGACGATTGTGTTTGGGCATTGGGCTTCACTCGATGGCGTCACTCACTCCAACAAGCATATTGCGGTGGATACCGGCTGTGTTTGGGGTCGATATTTGACCGCCTATTGTTTAGAGACAGGGGATATTACGCGTCAGCCCGCGCATCAGTAGTGTGCTCTTGTATCGCCAATACTTGCTCCGATCTTGTAAACTCCTGCCATGGAAAATATTCAATGTCACATTGTTGGTGGAGCGGTTCGCGATGAACTGCTCGGCCGCGCGCCTGGCGATCGTGACTGGGTAGTAGTTGGAAGTACACCCGAGCAGCTGATTGATTTAGGTTACGTGCAAATTGGTCGCGATTTTCCGGTGTTTTTGCATCCCGAGAGCAAAGAAGAATATGCCCTAGCTAGAACTGAGCGAAAGCGCGGCATAGGTCATACGGGCTTTCAGGTCGATGCCAGTCCGCTGGTGACCTTAGAAGAAGATTTACAGCGTCGAGACTTAACGATCAACGCCATAGCTAAATCAGCGGATGGGCGGCTTATTGACCCATACAATGGCCAATTGGACTTGGACAACAAAATACTGCGTCACGTATCTCCTGCTTTTGCTGAAGATCCCTTGCGGGTTTTTCGTGTTGCCAGATTTGCTGCATTATTGACGGATTTCAGCATTGCTGAAGAGACCATGGCCTTGATGAGCACAATGTCTAAAAGTGGTGAGTTGCAAACTCTATCCGCAGAGAGGGTATGGCAAGAGCTGTCCAAAGCCCTTGCGGGAGCGAATGCAAAACGTTTCTTTGCAGTGTTGGCCCAGTGTCACGCGTTAACGCATTGGCTGCCTGAACTGATAAAAGTTTGGCCGCAAAGTACAAACGCAGGAGCGTCTGCTGCCCAATGTTTTGCGCATTTACCGTTAGTCGAATCTGAGTATCTCAGTCTTGCAGAGCGTCTACGGGTGCCTAATAGCTTCTTACAACTGGCCTTAGATCGCTGCCAACATTTACAGCATTTAGTCAATTTTCGAGCGTTATCGGCCGTATCCCTATACACATGCTTCGCGTCTCTGCAGGCGCTACATTCTGACGAGCGCCTAGTCGCGTTATTGGACTTATTACCAGATCCGGAGCAAAGGGTGGAATTGATTGCTCAATTACCACCTCTTGCAGAAGGTTTGAAAACAGTAACGTTAAGCGATGCGGAAAAGTTAGGTCTTCAGGGTAGGGCTTTCGGTGAGCGGTTAAAGGCGAAGCGTATTACATGGCTGGAATCTCAGTTACAGCGGTGAATTTTTATCCCCACCGAATCGGCCTTGGCGACTGCCTGGGGTTTTTCTACTTGTACGCTTACAGCTTGGACTAGCGGTTGCTTTAGACAGTGTTGGGCAATGTCTTCTACTAAGGTCTCAATCAATAGGTAACGGCCGTTTATTGTCAGCGCCACAACAGCATCTGCGAGGGTTGCGTAGTCAAGACTGTCCGCAAGATCTTTAGAAATAGCTGCTTTGCTGCAATCAGTTTCAACTTCCAAACTGATAACTACTTCTTGAGCGTGCTCGCGCTCCATTGGATAGATACCCAATATGGCTTGGACGCGTAGGTTACGAATAAGAATCTTGTCTGCAACTGGCTGGGTCATGTTTTTGTCTGTTTTACTGAATTTCACTAAAGCGTTTTAAATTGCTTTTAGCTGGTCCATAGGCCAGCGTGCCCTAGTGGTTATACCAAGATCACTGCGCTCTCCAGCAAGCATTCGTAGCGCTCCCGCGTAAGCGATCATTGCGCCGTTATCTGTGCATAGATCTAGTGGGGCATAGATAACTTGGGCCTTCAGGCTGCTAGATAATTTTTCTCTAAGCCGTGTATTTGCGCTGACCCCGCCAGCAATAACCAAATGATTTACTTTAGCTTGGTCAATGGCGCGCTTACATTTTATGGTGAGGGTATCTACTGCAGCGAGTTCAAATGCCAGCGCAATATCGGCCTTGTCTTGATCACTTAGTGGTGAATTATTGTGTACCGTGTTTAGTGCGAAGGTTTTCAGACCACTGAAACTGAAATCTAGCCCAGGCCGATCTGTCATTGGGCGTGGGAACTTGAATCTTTTTGCGTCCCCTGACAACGCTGTGGCGGCTATTTTTGGCCCGCCAGGATAGCCTAAGCCAAGTAGTTTTGCGGTTTTATCAAAAGCTTCACCGGCGGCATCATCAAGGGATTCGCCCAAAATTTCATAGTCCCCTAATGCTTTGACATGGACCAGTTGCGTGTGCCCGCCGGATACCAGTAAGGCTACAAATGGTAGGTCTGGTGCGTTTTTTGAGTCAATTAAGGGCGCTAGCAAATGTGCTTCCATATGGTGTACGCCGATTGAAGGCAGGTCTAATGACCAAGCAAGGGACTTAGCGAAAGATGCACCTACTAGCAGCGCGCCCATCAACCCAGGGCCTGCGGTATAGGCGATGCCATCTAGGTCTGACAGGGATTTGCCCGCATCTGCAAGAACCAGTTCTGTAAGAGGGGTGATTTTACGTACGTGGTCACGTGAAGCCAGTTCAGGCACCACCCCACCATAGTCTGCGTGCAGATCTACTTGGCTATGCAAAGCCTGGCCCAGCAAGCCCTTGTCCGTGTCGTACAGAGCGAGGCCTGTCTCGTCACAGGATGATTCAATACCTAAAATTAGCATGGCGCTATGTTACCTAATCTATGCATTGATAGCTGTGCCTAATGCATTGTTGGGTGAATTTAAGGTGCCGTGGTTTCACATGGGCCATTGCAAGTTGTCGCCTTGGTTCTTGCGCTCCTCAATGCCAAATAAGGCATTTTTTGCGAAGAAGAAGCCAGAAGATGGAGAAGAATAGGCGATAGATTAAATAAACGGCATAAAGTTGGTTGCTGGTTTACTAGGCAATGTGTAAAATCCGCGCCCTTATCAGCTTTCAAGACAAGATATGCCTCACGTTAGAGTCAAAGAGAACGAACCATTCGATATCGCATTGCGCCGCTTTAAGCGCTCATGTGAAAAAGCCGGTGTACTTTCAGAAGTGCGTCGTCGCGAGTTTTATGAAAAGCCTACTGCAGTACGCAAGCGTAAAGCTGCGGCAGCTGTAAAGCGCCATATCAAGAAGCTACAGCGTGAAACGCGCAAGTTTGAGCGCTCTTACTAAATTAAGTTAGAGCAAGCTTCCTTAAAGTAGGTTTACCTCTTTGGTAAATCTACTAGTAGAATGGCCCCAGTTGGGGGGTCTTCTAGCTCCCTCCTGAATTTCCTTCACACTCCATTTTAAGAGTGAGGTTTCATGTCTGAAATAAAGTCCGAATTAAAGGCGACGCTGACTCAAGCTACCAAAGATGCCATGCGCGCACGTGATAAAGAGCGGGTGGCAACTTTGAGAATGGTTAATTCTGAAGTGAAGCGCATTGAAGTCGATGAGCGCCGCGAAGTAAGTGACGACGATGTCATGACAGTATTGAATAAAATGCTCAAACAACGCCAAGATGCATTAAGTCAATTCAAGAAGGCGGGTCGAGATGACTTAGCCGAAGTAGAAGCCTACGAAATAACCATTATTGAAGGTTTTCTGCCAGCCCAGATGGAGCCCGAAGAACTAGCAGCCTTTGTTGCCTCGCTGATTGAGCAGTCTGGTGCTGCGGGCATGCAGGATATGGGTAAAGTCATGGCGCTACTGAAAAGCCAAGGCGAAGGCCGGGTAGATATGGGTAAAGCGAGCGCCTTAGTTAAGGCTCAGCTAGCTTAACTGACAATGCGGCAGCACTTTAGTCGCCGCCAAGTTTGCATTATGCAACATTGTGTAAATGCTTGGCTTAAGTTGAGGCTGGCAGGCTCCTCAAATCACTTTCCTGTGATATTCTCGTTGACCCTTTATACATAAAATACTCAAAGCATAAATCTAGTGGCTGGCCTAATACCTCAAGCTTTTATCAACGATCTCATTGATCGCGCCGACATTGTCGAAGTGATCGATGGTCGTGTGGCTTTGAAAAAGACAGGTAAGAACTATTCAGGGTTGTGTCCTTTTCACGATGAAAAGTCGCCTTCGTTTTCTGTCAGTCCGGACAAGCAATTTTTCCACTGTTTTGGTTGCCAAGAAAGCGGCACTGCGCTGACTTTTTTGATGAAGTTCGAGCGCATGGAATTTGTTGAAGCGGTTGAAGCGTTGGCCAAAGATTTAGGTTTAGAGGTGCCGCGCGAAGACAGTGGTAAGCCCAGAGTGGAAATAGACCATGGTTTATTTCAGGTATTAGAGCGAGCTGAGCGTTTTTTCCGCGCCCAATTGCGCTCTTCCACCGATGCAGTGGGTTATTTGAAAGAGCGCGGTTTGACCGGTGAGGTTGCTCGGGATTTTGGCATTGGTTACGCCCCAGAAGGCTGGCATAGCATGAGCGAAGCGTTACTAGCCGAACCCAAAGCCAAAGGCGTTGTTGTTCAGGATGCGACCAAACTGCTGACCGCGGGGCTGACAATAAAAAATGACAAAGGCAATGTTTATGACCGCTTTCGTCACCGGATTATGTTTCCAATTAGAGATACGCGCGGTCGAGTTATTGGTTTTGGCGGGCGTAAACTGGGTCAGGAAGAAGGCCCTAAATATTTAAACTCTCCCGAGACCCCGGTATTTTTTAAGGGTCAGGAGTTATATGGCCTTTACGAAGCACGCAAGGCGCTAAGAAATATTCAGCGCCTGATTGTTGTTGAAGGGTACATGGACGTAGTTGCGCTAGCACAAAATGGCGTACTAAACGCTGTGGCAACCCTAGGCACCGCAACGGGCGAAGCGCATTTTCAAAAACTATATAAGTATTCTGACGAAGTGGTTTGCTGTTTTGACGGTGACAAAGCCGGTCGTTCGGCAGCTTGGCGTGCATTGGAAAGTGCCTTGCCGATTCTTAATGAGCACCGCCAGCTGAAGTTTGTCTTTTTGCCCAATGGCGAAGATCCGGATTCGCTTATTCGCTCTCAAGGACGCGAGGCCTTTGATGGCTTTCTCGACAATGCGACGCCGGGTATTGAGTTTCTCCTGAAACGCCTAGCAGAGGGTTTAGATTTAGAGTCACTGGATGGGCGTGCAAAATTTATGGGCGTGGCAAACCCGTACCTTGATAAAATGTCGAAGGGTATTTTGAAAGACCTTGTTGTTGCCCGGGTGCGCGAAATGAGTGGCATGGCTGCACCTGTAGGTGGTGGGCCTAGAACTGCAAACACAACGGCAAAACCGCGCCCGCAGGCTAAACGAGGCGAGGCAGCTTTAAGCGAGCGACTAGCGGGTATTTTGGTTAAAAGTCCTGTGCTTTGGGGGCTTGTTGACTCGAAACTGCAAGAAGAGTCGTTAACTCATGCCAGCTCTTTGGGTTTACTTGGTAGTTTGATGTTGCTGCTAGAAGAACAAAGTTGTGCCGATGTGGAAGAAGTTATTGCGCGATGGTCAGATGACAGCACTTATACAGCGATAATTGGGCTAGCGAAAAAACCTTCCTCCCTAGATCCATTGGCATTAGAAAGAGAATTTTTGGAGGGCTTGGGGCGCCTAGTGAAAACCCATCAAGCGGCGCAACGTAGAGCCCAGCTTGCGCAACAAAATGATCCCAATATCAATGATTTACGCAGCTTTGTACGACGCCCTGAAGGTTCCGGTGAGGGCTAGTTAATTAGCAGGCGAGTGATTTATTTAGACACAAGTAAACGCAAAGATTGCGCCTAGGGGTGGTGCCGGAGAATACTCGGCGGTATAATCCACCCCTACCTCAGCATTTAGATCCGCTCAGGTGAGTGCGTAAAGAGCAGCCCAACAGCGTATACGTGAGGCGGTTAAATAAAGCCCCTCAGACACGCGACTTCTTGCTCTATTCTTCTCACCGCTTAGTTTCTGGAGCAAAACGGGTTTTAAGCAAAGTGCTCTAAACCAAATTGCTCTAAACCAAGGTGCTTTCAAACCAATAGGTTTTCAGGCTAAAAGAGTTTGATTCTTAAAGAGTTCTTAGACGAAAAGCCTAGTTTTTATAGGGTGTTCTTTCTCTTCGACCAACAAGGTGGATTGCTGCCGGTTCAATTGAGATGAATGAACTGGTGAGGGGACCCCGTATATCAATACGCTTCTACGACATCCGAGAAATGAGAAACTATGAGTAATCAAATTTCCACTGAGCAACAGCAGTCGCGCTTAAAAGAACTTATTGCAAAAGGTAAAGAGCAGGGCTTTTTGACCTATGGCGAGGTGAACGATCACCTGCCAGACGACATTTCTGATCCAGAGCAGATCGAAGATATTATCCGCATGATCAACGACATGGGCATCACTGTTTATGAAACAGCCCCCGATGCGGATGAATTATTATCCACCGAAGAAAATACTGCTGATGAATTAGCGGCTGAAGAAGCGGCTGCGGCACTTGCTGCGGTTGAGACTGAAGCTGGGCGAACTACAGACCCTGTGCGTATGTATATGCGCGAGATGGGTACGGTTGAGTTGCTCACTCGAGAAGGTGAGATCGCCATTGCTAAGCGTATTGAAGAAGGCATCAGAGATGTCCTAACCGCACTTGCCTATTATCCAGGAACTGTCAGCTACTTGTTAGACACCTACGCTGAGGTTACCAAAGAAGAAAAGTTAGCAGATTTATTGGTTGGTTATTTGGACCCCACAGATAATGTGCCTGCTGCTACACAAGTTGGTCAAGAGCCGAAAAAACCAGAGCCTGTGCTCAATGCAGACGGTACGCCTGCGTTAAATCCAGACGGCACCCCGGTAGTTGCTGAGGAAGAGGAAGAAGAAAACAAGGGCCCAGACCCCATTGAAGCTAAGAAACGTTTTTCTTTACTCAAGCGTCAATACAACAAGTCTTTGAAAATTATTGAAGAGAAAGGTGCCAATAGCAAAGAGTCTGAAGCGCAAATGGTCAAGTTGGCTGAAGCTTATTGCTGCTTTAAGTTGGTGCCAAAGCACTTTGATCGCATGGTAGCTATGGCCCGTGAAGCGCAAGGTATTGTCCGTCGGCACGAACGCATTATTACCAATGCTGTTGTTCGTCGCGCTCGAGTGCCGCGCGCAGTATTCCGCAAAGAATATGTGGGCAACGAGATAAGTGTTAGTTGGATTAACAAAATCTCGAAGAGCAAGAAAGAATTTGCCACAGCGTTGGACATTCAGCGCGACGATATTCTTCGTTCACAGAAGAAGATGAAGGCACTGAGCAAGATTACTGAACTTAGTATTGTTGAGATCAAAGACATCAATCGACGCATGTCCCTTGGCGAAGCGAAAGCTCGTCGAGCGAAAAAAGACATGGTTGAAGCGAACTTGCGCTTGGTGATTTCCATTGCAAAGAAATATACCAACCGCGGATTGCAGTTCTTGGATCTTATTCAAGAAGGCAACATTGGCTTGATGAAAGCTGTAGATAAGTTTGAATATCGTCGTGGATATAAGTTTTCAACCTATGCCACTTGGTGGATTCGTCAGGCTATTACGCGTTCAATTGCTGACCAAGCTAGAACCATTCGTATTCCAGTGCACATGATAGAAACGATCAATAAACTTAATCGTGTATCACGGCAAATGTTACAAGAGATGGGGCGCGAGCCGACTCCCGAAGAACTTGGCGATCGCATGGAAATGCCGGAAGACAAAGTACGCCGCGTGCTAAAAATTGCCAAAGAGCCGATTTCCATGGAAACACCAATTGGTGATGATGAAGATTCGCACTTGGGTGACTTTATTGAAGACAGTACAATTGGCTCCCCGATAGACCTTGCTACTGGTGAGGGTTTGCGTGAGGCGACTAAGGATGTGTTGGGTGGCTTGACAGCCCGCGAGGCGAAAGTGCTGCGCATGCGCTTTGGTATTGATATGAATACCGACCACACTTTAGAAGAGGTTGGTAAGCAGTTTGATGTAACACGAGAAAGAATACGTCAGATTGAAGCGAAGGCGTTGCGCAAGTTGCGTCACCCTAGCCGCTCAGAACACTTGCGAAGTTTTCTAGATGAAAGCGTTGAGGGTGGTAAAGGCAGAAATAACGTTTAAGATTAGCCTTCTTTAAGGAAGCCTATCCTTACGGTGTTTAACACCTGAAACAGCAACGTTGGCTTGGTCATGAGACAGTCTATGGCCAAGTCGACAGTTTGCGCGGTTAGTCGAGCAAACAGATGATAGCAGTATGATATGGGGCCTATAGCTCAGTTGGTTAGAGCAGTGGACTCATCAATAAAGGTGCGCCTGACTCCGAAAGGGTCAGGATGAACGGGATGAATTCAGGGAAACCGTAGCGAACTTGGCCTTCGGGCAAAAACGCCGGCAATCCTGAGCCAAGCCGACAGTACACTGTCGGAAGGTGCAGAGACTACCTGAGAGCTGAAACCTAGTTTTACTTGGTGTGAACCGTGGTGAAAAAAGGCTTCAAGTGCTCTTAATAACAGGCTAGAGCGTCCCGCTCCCTAACGAAGCTTAGTACTAAGAAATTTAGTGAGAAGTTGGCGAGGGAGGTGAGATAGTCCGCACATTGTCGAAAGGCAGTGAGAATGTGAATCCATTGGTCCCAGGTTCGAGTCCTGGTGGGCCCACCATATCAACAGCTATTCATCAGCTGCTAGTGAGCAGCGTTAAAGATGTGCGCAAGACGCTGGCAAGTCAGAATACTCAACAAGCTACCCTATTTGGTAGCTTGAAACTTATAGCTGCAAGATTTTGACGCTCGGCCCAAATCAATCTTAGCCCTGCATAAACGCTGCTACGTAGGCGGGCAATTCTGCAACAGCTATGCGTTCCTGCGCCATAGTGTCGCGATTACGAATCGTCACTGTGTCATCTTCTTCAACGGTCTGAAAATCTACAGTAACGCATAGGGGCGTACCTACCTCGTCGTGCCGCCGGTAGCCTTTACCAATATTGCCAGTGTCTTCGTAAAAAATTCTGCCAAGGCCAAGCTTCATAAGATCTTTTTTGATTTCCTTGGCCTTATTGACGATGCCTTCATGATTTCTCTTCAAGGGCAGAATCGCCACCTTGATAGGTGCCAAATGCGGCTTAAATGACATTACCGTTCTCTCAGAACCGTTCTCCAAAGTTTCCACTTTGTACGCCTCATTCATAATGGCAAGTACGCCGCGATCAACGCCAGCTGACGGCTCTATAACATAGGGGATATGCCATCGTTTGTTCTCTAAATCTTGCATTACCAGCTTGGCATTAGAGTCTGTATTAGGCTCTACCTTAGAAGTAATATTGAAGTCGGCCTGATTCTTTGTGTGCGAGCCAAGGTCAAAGTCTGTTCTATTGGCGATGCCTTCCAATTCTTCAACACCATGGGGAAAGCGGTACATTACGTCGATTGTAGCTTTGCTGTAATGTGCTAACTCATCACTGGGTACGTGGTATAGCTCAAGGTTCTCAGAGTCAACGCCTTGTTCTGCCCACCAAGCTAAGCGGGTTTCGACCCAAGTCTTGTGCCACTCCTCGTCTTCACCAGCCATGACGAAGAATTCTAGTTCCATTTGCTCGAACTCTCGTACTCTAAAGATGAAGTTACGGGGCGTGATTTCATTCCGAAATGCTTTACCAATTTGCGCAATACCAAAGGGTAATTTAGGTGAAGTGGAATCCACTACATTTTTGAAGTTGGTAAAGATTGCTTGGGCCGTCTCAGGGCGTAAGTAGGCAAAGTTGCCGTCATCATCTTGCACCGGGCCAACTTGGGTCTTAAACATTAAGTTAAAAGGCCTTGGTTCGGTTAAATCTTCTGAATTGCATCCCGGGCACGTGTTGCCCTCTAAATGGTCTGCGCGCCAGCGGCTTTTACAGGTGCGACAATCTATTAAGGGGTCAGTAAAGGTTGCCTCGTGACCTGAATGTCTAAGCGTGGTCGGATTTGTCAAAATTGCAGCATCTAACCCCTCAATATCGTCGCGCTCATAAACCATGGCCCGCCACCACGCAGCTTTAAGGTTGTTTTTCAACTCCACGCCCAGTGGACCGTAGTCGTAAACGCCTTGTAATCCGCCATAAATATCGCTGGATTGAAAAATAAAGCCTCTGCGTTTAGCCAGAGATACCAACTCTTCCATAGATTGTGCGGTCACTATTCTTTCCTAATGAGGTGTTTTGACAAAATTCTAATCAGCTAGGTTTCATACCTGCTAAGCGCGGAACTATAAACGAAATCCATGAAAACGTATCTAACCTGAGGATTTGTGGGGCAAAAAAGTGGCAATTGTTGGTGTATTTTGTTTTCCTCCACCACCGAAAATAGAATTCCACAGCAATACAGGTAAAGCACATGACGAGTAATCTATTTGACCTGACAAATAAGGTCGCGCTTATTACGGGTTCCAGTAAAGGTATTGGACGTGCAATTGCTGAAGAAATGGCGCGACACGGCGCCAAGGTCGTCATCAGTAGCCGTAAATCTGATATTTGTGAAGAGGTTGCAGATGCCATCAATGCTGAAGTGGCAGCTGACCCAAATAATAGTACTGGCGGCGCGGTCTCTATCCCAGCGAACATTAGCCACAAAGAAGAGTTGCAGCGATTGGTTGATACTACGCGTGAGAAGTTGGGTAAAATTGACGTTCTCATTTGTAATGCGGCGGTGAATCCGTATTACGGATCTATGCAAGATTTACCTGACGAGGCTTTCGACAAAATTCTCGGTGTGAACATAAAATCTAACCATTGGTTAGTGAATATGGTGTTGCCCGAAATGCAAGAGCGCGAAGATGGTTCCATTATCATTGTTTCCAGCATCGGTGGATTGCGCGGTAGCCCAGTACTTGGTGCTTATTGCATATCTAAAGCTGCAGACTTGCAGCTGGTGCGCAACCTTGCGACAGAGTATGGTCGCCACAACATCCGGGTGAACGCCATTTCTCCTGGCCTGGTGCGTACTGATTTCGCTCGAGCGTTGTGGGAAGACCCAGAAGTACTTAAAGTGCGCACGGCAGGTGACCCGCTTAAACGTATTGGCGAGCCTCGTGAGATTGCCGGTGCTGCGGTCTATTTGTCTTCGGCGGCTGGATCATTTACTACTGGGCAGAATTTTGTCGTTGATGGTGGTGCCACCATCGGCTAGTGCGGTAATCACCGTTTTTAAATTAAATTGGGCGAATAGAGTTTAATAGGACTGCGCCTACTAAGGAGATTGACTATGAGTGAAGCAACAATTGATGAGCGTCGTTGGTGGGCGAAAGCAATTTTAGTAGGTGGCGTTGTGGCTATCTGCTGCCTGTTAATTGGTTCACTAGGTGTGCGTATTGGTCTTTGGCCTTACGGTACTGGATTTATGTTCCTCACCGGCGGCGCTGTGTTGGCAGTGATCAGTGTATTTTTGGGCATCATCGCTTACGTAGTGTGTCTGAGCAAAGGTTTGCGGGCAGAACGTTTGGGCATTCTGATCGGCATTTTCTTGGGTGCCATTATCCTTGGTCAGTTAGGTGTGCAGTACTCGACAATGACTTCAGTGCCGGTCATTCATAATATTTCTACGGATACCCTAGATCCTCCAACCTTCGATAAACTGGTAGCGGTGCGTGAAGCAGAAGGCGCAAATCCGTTGGCATACGATGCAGAGGTGCTCGCTGAGCAGCAGCAAGAGGCTTATCCAGACGTGATGACTTTAGCCAGTACACAATCTACAGATCAGCTATTTGCTCAAACACTGAGCGTTTTGCAAGATCTAGGTATTGAAGTGGTGAATGAGGATGCTGCTGCGGGTGTTATTGAAGCAACAGATACTACTTTCTGGTTTGGCTTTAAGGACGATGTTGTAGTGCGCATTCGAGACACGGCTAACGGATCTATTGTCGATGTGCGCAGTGTATCGCGCGTGGGCCGATCAGATTTAGGCGCAAATGCAAAACGCATTCGGGCTATTTTGCGCGGTTTGGAAGGTTAAGTCGCCAGCGACCTGGCGCCTATTGGGGCTTCGGGTTAAAACTTAATCTGCTGGGTTTGCATATTGGTCAGATCAACGATGCCAATACTGTTAAACCCGGCCATCATCCCCGCACACTCTCCGGGATTGAAGATCAGTTGCTGGCCAGTTTGTTCGTGCCTATAACGGTGGGTATGACCATGCAAAGCTAGTGCTTGATTTGTTAAACGGCCTGCAAATTCCAACGGGTCATGTACAACAATGATTTCCTTGTCAGCCCAGGTGGTTGTAAATGGCGGCTCGCAAAAGCTGAAACCATGAATCGCAATACAGCTTTCAAGACTTTCTCGCTCTAGATCATTATTGCCAAAAACCCCAAATAGCGGCGCATCTAGCTGGGCGAAAAGATTTAGAGTTTTAGCCTGGGTAATGTCGCCCGTGTGAATTACGCGATCGACCTTTGCTGCATTAAGCAGCTCTATAATTTTGCCAACGTTGCGCAAATTATTATGAGTATCGCTGACAACGCCTATACGCACTTTAAAACCCGCCTCAAGATTCTCTGCGCCTGACCCTAATTAGGCGCGCTCCAAAATATGAATGGCGCAGGCACTGCCTAAACCAATAACGTGAGTCATGCCTAGTTTAGCGCCCTTTACCTGTCGCCCGCCTGCTTCACCGCGTAAGTGGGTGCTTACTTCATAAATGTTTGCTATGCCGGTAGCCCCCAAGGGGTGGCCTTTAGAGAGTAAACCGCCGGAGACGTTCACGGGGATTCGACCTCCAAGCGCAACGTGACCTTCGTCTACCATTCGTCCTGCATCTTCATCTTTGCAGATGCCAAGGTTGCCGTAGTGCAATATTTCCGCGGTCGCAAAACAGTCGTGTAGCTCAATTAGGTCTACATCTTCTGGGCCAATGCCAGCCATTTCATAGGCTTCCTTGGCAGCTTTGCGAGTGCAAGAATTGACGTCAGGCATAACCAAATCTCTTGCCTGCCATGGGTCCGAGGCAAGCACAGAGGCGCGAACTTTTATCGCCCTTTTCATCAGACCCAGTTCCCTCGCCTTTTTTTCCGAGCATAAAACTGCGGCGGCAGAGCCATCTACATTTACTGAGCACATGAGCTTTGTATTTGGATACGAAATCATTTCCGCGTTCATGACCTCTTCTAGAGGCGTTTCAATTTGATACATCGCCTTTGGGTTCAGTGTGGAATGTTGGTGATTCTTTACTGAGACTTTTGCGAATTGCTCAAAGGTTGTGCCGTTATTACGCGCGTGTTCCATGCCTGCTTCGGCAAAAATGGCCGGCATAGTGCCCGAGCCGAGTAAGCCCTCTTTGGCTATGCCGCCAGCGCCAGCGCCGCCACCGAGCAGGCCTTTACCCATTTGCTCAACGCCCACTGCTAACACCACATCGTGTAGGCCTGCTTTAATGGAGGCCCATGCTTCGCGAAATGCTGTAGCTCCTGTAGCACAGGCATTTGCAACGTTGACCACGGGGATGCCTGTTTGACCGATCTCCTGAAGTAGTCGTTGACCAACCATGCCAGAAGCTTGGCCTAAATTGCCGCAGTACAATGCTTGTATGTCTTGGACGGTAAGACCGCAGTCATCTAAAGCCATGAGTGCGGCTTGCGCGCCGATTTGCGGTACGGTTCTATCCGGAAACCTGCCGAACTTGATCATATCTACGCCGACAATGTATGCGTCAGTCATGGTTATTCTCTCTCTATAAGCTGTATGAATTTCTTAAGTTATGCTCAGCCAAATCAGTTTGTTGGTTGAAAAAAGTAAGACAGATAGCCATTGCCTTCTTTATCTTTACGCCCTAATGCGTCGTCATAAATCACTTCTACTGGCATATCGAATGGGATACTGGCGGGATCTGGTTCTACATTTATTAGGTTACCTTTAATGCACGTGCCGTCGTCTAGGTCGACAATGGCGCTGATGTAGGGCACTTCTATACCTGGGAATGACCGATAGACGATTGAGTAGCTATAGAGCTTACCTGCGTTTGGTAGTGTTACCGCCTGCATTTGATCTCTAGACCCGCACTTAGAACAAGTATTCCTCATACCTAGAAACGTTGTATGGCACTCACCACATTTATGTCCCTCTAGGTACGGGTCCCCGTTTTCAGGAACCTTTAAGTAAGGTACTGCTGGTAATAGTTTTTTACTCATTAGTCGTTCTCTATTAGCTATCTATTTCTCAGCGTGGTATCAAAGCCCATGCACGTAGATTATTCCGAGATAGTACAGTGGGAGATTTGGTTGAGCTATAGAGTTGTGCAGAGTGCGATATAGCACCTTGTGCCTCTTTTGTGACATTTGTGGACAAACAAGCTTGCTAACAAGCTAGGGAAAATAGTTATGAAATCACTCAAAGTGAAGGATTGTATGGCTGCAAATTTACTAACTTTCAAGTTAACTACCAATGTTGTGGAAGCTATGGATTTGCTGCTCAAGCACGGTATTTCTGGTGTGCCGGTGGTGGACGACGAAGGCACATTGGTAGGTATTGTGTCGGAAGTGGATTTGATCCAAGTTGTCGTACAAGATAGTTATTACAATGAACCAGTGGGTATTGTCGCTGATTTTATGCGATCTAATGTCGAGACGGTGAGGTCAGATACTGACATTTTTACCTTAGCTGAAAAATTTATAAGAGAACACAGGCGCCGTTATCCGGTGGTGGATGATGGTGTTCTTGTGGGGCAGATATCGAGAAGAGATGTGCTGCGCGCAGCTTCTGAATTTCGTTCAAAAGCCAAAGGCTAACGTTTTCTGTCCTGCTCTAGCTTCTAGCTAAAGCTCTTAGCTAAAGCTCGCAATTAGAGCACAGACCTATAATTTGGCTCTGATGATCTCGTTTACCTGCTGGGGGTTGGCTTTACCTTGGGTCATTTTCATAACCTGACCAACAAAGAACCCCAGCATTTTGTCTTTGCCATTACGCAACTCTTCAAATTGCCCAGGGTTGTCGGCTATCAATTGCTCGACAATGCCTGTCAGCTCGCCGTCATCGCTGACTTGGGCGAGATTCATTTCGCTGATCAAATCGTCTACTGATTGCTCGCTATCAGCTTTATTCCATAATCCGTCAAACAATGCCTTGGCTGTTTTTGAGGACAGGGTTTGATCATCTAAACGACTGATTAGTACGGCTAGCTGCTGGGCTGAAACAGGGCTTGCGCTGATCTCAAGGTTGTTACGGTTGAGATAGGCAGATAAATCACCCATTATCCAGTTGGTAGCTTGCTTACTGTTGTTGCAAGTATTCACTACCGCTTCGAAATAGTCAGAGCGATCCAAGTCCGCACTTAGGCTGCGCGCATCGTATTCTGAAAGCCCAAATTCCTCTATATATCTTGCTCGCTTTGCGTCAGGCAATTCGGGCAGCGTCAGAGCGATCTTATCTACCAGTGCTTGGCTAAAGGTGAGCGGGAGCAAGTCAGGGTCTGGAAAGTAGCGGTAGTCTTCGCTAAATTCTTTACTACGCATAGAGCGAGTTTCATCGCGGTCTGGATCAAACAGGCGAGTTTCGCGCTCGATGATTCCGCCGCTTTCTAACACATCGATTTGTCTGCCAATCTCATAATCTATGGCACGTTCCACAAAGCGGAAGGAATTGATGTTCTTAATTTCGGTGCGCTCACCAAACTCTTCCTGTCCGTAAGGGCGAACAGATACGTTGGCGTCGCAGCGCATGCTGCCTTGGGCTAGGTTGCCATCGCAGATTTGCAGATACCTTACTAGTGTGTGCATTTGACGAAAATAGGCGGAGGCCTCTTTTGACGTGCGAATGTCTGGTTCCGAAACAATTTCTAGTAAGGGGGTGCCAGTACGGTTGAGGTCTATGCCTGTCTGACCTGGAAATAAATCGTGAATTGATTTGCCTGCGTCTTCTTCAAGGTGCGCGCGAGTAATTCCCACTGTGCGTTCTTGTCCGTCTTCTAACGCGATGACAATGGAACCCTCGCCAACAATAGGCGTTTCGAACTGACTGATTTGATAACCCTTAGGCAGGTCCGGATAAAAGTAATTTTTTCGGTCAAAAACTGAGTGCAGGTTGATTTTGGCGCCAATGGCTAAACCAAATTTAATCGCCATTTCTATAGCGCGTTCGTTGAGCACAGGTAATACGCCAGGCAAACCTAGATCTACTGCGCAAGCTTGCGCGTTAGGCTCGGCTCCGTAGCTGGTGCTGGCACCGGAGAAAATTTTACTGTTGGTGGCTAGCTGAACATGAATCTCTAGCCCAATGACACTTTCCCAATTCACGCTGATTCTCCTGGGTGGCGCTTATGCCAATCGGTAGCTTGTTGGAATTGTGCAGCTACACAGAGGATCGTATCTTCGCGAAAGGCTGGACCAATAAGCTGCATACCTATAGGTAGATTGTTGACAAAGCCGCAAGGCACAGACAGAGCGGGTAGGCCAGCAAGACTGGTAGGTACTGTGTACAGGTCTTGTTGGTACATAGCTATTGGGTCTTTGGCGTGCTCATTTAAGCTAAATGCTGGTGTTGGACAGGTTGGCGCAAGAAGTAGATCCACTTCTTCAAACGCTTTACTGAAGTCGTTGGCAATTAGGCGCCGAATTTTCTGTGCTTTAATGTAGTAAGCATCAAAGTATCCTACCGAGAGGGTATACGTGCCGGTCAAAATTCTTCGTTTCACCTCTTCGCCAAAACCTTCGTTTCTAGAGCGTTCATAGAGGTCCTGTAAAGAAGTTGGGTTTTCGCAGCGGTGCCCATAACGTACGCCGTCATAGCGCGAGAGGTTGGTGGATGCTTCCGCTGAGGCGAGTACATAGTAAGTGGGTATTGCCGCTTTGGTGTGGGGCAAGCTTACTTCCTTGAACTTATGCCCATTTTTGGCGAGCTCTGCTTGCGCCGCTTCGATGATTTGGGCATTAGCCAAATTGTCGAAGTATTCTTTAGGCAAGCCGATTGTTAGTGGCTGGTCCAGTTTAGGAATGCCTTGATGTGCAATTGCGCGCAACCACTCATCTTCGCGGTTGGCGCTGGTGGAATCGCGTGGATCGAAACCAGCCATGTAGCTCAACATCAGACCAGTATCTTCTGCAGATCTTGTCATTGGACCTGCTTGGTCAAGGCTGGATGCGAAGGCAATCATACCGTACCGAGAAATACGCCCATATGTAGGTTTAAGTCCGGTAACACCGCACAAGGCGGCTGGTTGACGAATAGATCCGCCGGTATCTGTGCCAGTCGCACAGGCGACTAAACCATCAGCGACTGCAGCGGCAGAACCACCGGATGAACCGCCAGGTACCAACGAGCGATCCCAAGGGTTGGCTACTGGGCCGAAAAAACTGGTTTCATTTGAGGAGCCCATGGCGAATTCGTCCATGTTGGTTTTACCAACGGTGACAACACCAGCAGCATTGAGTCGATCAACGACCGTTGCATTGTAAGGTGCATGAAAATTGCTGAGCATTTTTGATCCACACGTAGTCAGCAGACCTTCTGTGCAAAAAATATCTTTATGGGCAATAGGGATGCCGGTAAGTGGGGTGGCATCACCCTTGGCTCTTTGTTCATCTGCGCGTTGGGCCTGATTCAGGGCGTGCTCACGAGCAATAGTGATAAAGCTATTGGTGTTGGTATTTCTTTGCTCAATATCATCTAAATGCGCGTTGGTTAGATCTACACTGGAATATTCACCAGCAGCTAATGCTGCGCTCATATCTCGCAACGAGGTAAATTTTTCTACTGCCACGATTTAGTCCACCACTCGAGGTACTAGGTAATAACCATCTTCGGTTTTTGGGGCATCCTTTTGAAACGTTTCTCTAGATACCGATTCTGAAACCACATCTGCGCGTAATAACTGCTCTGAATCCAAGGGGTGAGAAAGCGGTTCAATTCCGTCAGTGTTCACGCTTTGCATTGCATCAATCATGGCTATTATATTTTCTAGCTCTTGGGTTGTGTTGGCATGGTTTGACTCAGCAATAGCCAACCTGCCTAAGCGAGCGAGGTGGGTTATGTTTATATTTGAGTTATCTATATCGGTCATAAGCGCTTCATTCACTGCGGATTGCGAGGGTGGTTATTGGTTCAGACCATAGTGTAAACCAGGACCTCGAAAAATGCTGAATAGTTGTTAAGGCAAAGGTTATCTAAAGATGAATAAGACAATATTTTCACCTTAGTACTCAATATTGCGTATCCATAAGCGAGGAAATTCACAGCTTTTTCTGTACTTTGTATCGAGGTAAGTCAACGGAGCATTCGTAGACTAATACTTGCCACTTATTTACAGCCAAAATTGTTCACCGATTCCGTGCTTTTGTCCCGTGGAATGCCTATTATGGGGGTTTACCTAGTGGAAGATGCAGTAATGCTGAAGAATTTCCGTGGCCTATTTTCTCGAGACTTGTCGATTGATTTAGGAACCGCTAATACGCTTATCTATGTGCGCGATCAGGGTATCGTGTTGAATGAACCCTCAGTGGTGGCTTTGCGCATTAGTGGCAATCAAAAGAGTGTCGCTGCGGTGGGCTTAGACGCCAAGCGGATGCTCGGTAGAACCCCAGGCAATATCACTGCTATCCGCCCGTTAAAAGACGGTGTTATCGCGGATTTCCTAGTTACCGAAAAAATGCTCAAGTACTTTATCTCTAAAGTACACGAAAATTCCTTTATTCGGCCCAGCCCACGTGTGCTGATTTGTGTACCGTGCAAATCCACTGAAGTAGAGCGTAGGGCTATTCGCGAGAGCGCACTGTCAGCTGGTGCTCGAGACGTGCGTCTAGTAGAAGAACCCATGGCCGCTGCTATTGGCGCAGGTCTGCCTGTGCATGAAGCTGTAGGCACTATGGTGGTAGACATTGGTGGTGGTACAACTGAAATCGCCATTATTTCTTTAAACGGTGTCGTATTTTCCGAATCTGTTCGAGTCGGCGGAGACCGTTTTGACGAATCGATTGTTTCCTATGTCAGGCGTACTCAGGGAAGTCTAATCGGCGAAGCCACTGCGGAAAGAATTAAGCAGGAAGTTGGCGCAGCCTATCCGCAGAAAGATATCCGAGAAATTGATGTGCGTGGCCGTAATCTAGCTGAGGGTATCCCTCGTAGTTTTACGCTTAACAGCAATGAAATTCTTGAATCTTTGCAAGAACCTTTGTCCATGATTGTGCAAGCGGTTAAGGGCGCTCTGGAACAATGCCCGCCGGAATTAGCCTCAGACATTGCCGAGACCGGTATGGTTCTAACAGGTGGTGGTGCTTTGCTCAGAGATCTGGATGTATTACTTGCAGAAGAAACTGGTCTGCCCGTAATTATTGCTGAGGATCCGCTGACCTGCGTTGCCAGAGGCGGCGGTAAGGCGTTGGAACTCATGGATCAGACTGGTAATGCGGATTTGCTTTCAACCTCCTAGTAGGGCGATAGAGGCACTATCTATCACTAGATGTGGTTCACAGACGAGCTGGGGAAGAAGCCCAACGTATAAGCTGTAAAATGAGGGAGCTCGACAATTAAGACTCTGTTTGCGAAGCAGTCCGGTGCAGGCTTTATTCTGCTAAGCCTGCTTGGGATGTCTTTTGCTCTAATTTATCTAGATGCCTTCTGGAAACAAACACGCGATAATCAAGACCCTTCTCTCCTGCCAATTTATCAAATACTTAAAGATGCGCGTGCAGTGCTTTCCACTCCCGCCTCATATATCTATGCTCTCGCTGAAATTCCCTATACAACCTCCGATAGTGTGCAAGATTTGGCTGCCGACCGTTCTGCCTTGAATGCGGAAAATAAGCAGCTAAAAGCTACCTTGCTCATGCAATCGCTACAAGTTCAGCGTTACGCAGCACTAAAGTCCGAAAACGATCGACTCCGCGAGTTGTTGGGTTCGCGCAAAAAGCTGCCCGGTAATGCAGTAATTGCTGAAATTTTTGGTGCAGTACCTAACCCTTATACTCGCCAGGTGTTTATCGACAAAGGTAGCGATGACGGCATTGTTGATGGTTTAGGGGTGGTGGATGCTCAAGGTTTATTTGGACAAATTGTCAGCGTTGGGAAAACATCGAGTCGAGTACTTCTTGTCGTTGATCGAGATCACGCCGTACCGGTTCGCGTGAATCGCACTGGAACTCGACTAATTGCGGGTGGGACTGGTGAAAATACATCACTATTGTTGGAAAACGTGCCAATTTCAGCGGATATTGTGGTGGGTGATCTAGTCGAAACGTCGGGTTTTGGCGGCCGTTTTCCAGATGGTTATCCTTTGGGTGTGGTGTCTGCTATTTCTAATGGATCAGGGCTTACTTATGCTCAAGTGGAACTTAGACCAAGCGCACAGCTCAATAGCTCGGGCCATGTCTTAGTTATAATGTCACAGCGTAAGAATAACAACGCGCTAATTGATGGCGACAACCAGTCCAGTCGTAGAGAGATAGCCGCGCAATGAACTCTGGTCTAAGTATAGTTTTAACATTGAGTGTTTTGCTCAGTTTTGTATTAGCTGTGGCTCGTTTGCCTGGTGAAACTGTTACCGGGCTGAGTTACCTGAGGCCTCAGTGGATACTCTTGATTTTGTTTTTCTATTGTCAACAGTTGCCTTACCGAAGAGGCGTGTTTTTTGTTTTGCTATTCGGTCCCTCAAGGCATTCTGATGATCAAACAACCTATCGGCGCGGCGTTATCTTCATATGGTTCTTTGGATTTTTCGCTGATGTGGTGCTGAATGAACCTTTCGGTTTGAATGGTGCCATTTTTGCTTCTATTGCATTTTTTACATGGCGTTTTCATCAACGCCATCAAATGCAATCGACGGTGCAGCAGGCGATGATGGTTTTCCTAATTGTCTTTTTGGCTGAAGTTTTTCGCGCATTCGTCATGCATTTCGTTGCTGATCAACCTTGGGATATTCTGCCGCTTACCACCGCTCTTTCAAGCGCCATTTTATGGCCCTTTTTTAGCCGGCTCTTATTGCGCCTAATAGGTCCTGGATCTAATTAGTGGCACACTACCCGTCCCAGCAGCTAATTCTTTCTTCAAGTTCTCCTCGTCGTGCGGATTTGCTTAAGCAAATTGGCTTGCAGTTTTTGGTTCGCAAGCCAGAAGTAGATGAATCTCCGTTGCAAGGTGAAGTGTCCGAACACTACGTAGAGCGTTTGGCGTTGAGTAAATCAGCGGCTGGATGGTCTGCCGGTTATATTTCTCTTGGCGCGGATACAATTGTTACCCTCGAAGGTAGGCTTTTGGGTAAGCCCGTCAATGCTGAAGATGGGGTGGATATGTTGCTGTCGCTATCTGGTCGCGTTCACCAAGTACATACGGGAGTAGCGCTCTTTGATGGCGAGCGCAGCCAATCCATAGTTGTTACTAGCCAAGTTTCATTTTGTACAATCTCAGTTGCACAAGCCCAAGCTTATTGGCAGTCCGAAGAACCAAAGGATAAGGCTGGTGGGTATGGTATTCAGGGGCTTGGGTCGGTGTTTTGCAAAAAAATCGAAGGCAGCCATACGGGTATTGTTGGCTTGCCTATTCATGAGACCGAGGTTTTGTTACGCAGTTTTGGGTTAGATACGTGGGCTATGCGCGCAAATGTCTGAAGAATTGCTAATAAACGTCAACTCCTTTGAAACTCGCGTTGCGTTGATAGCTAATGGTGCATTGCAGGAAATTCATATGGCACGTGCAGGTGGTTATAGTGCCACTGGCAATATCTACCTTGGTAAGGTCGTGCGTATTGTTCCCGGTATGCAGGCTGCGTTTGTGGACATTGGCCTAGAGCGCCCTGGGTTTCTACATGCATCAGATATTCACTCTTCGCTCTTACTAACAGTCGGCGATACAGATGACTCTGCTGGATCTAATATCCGCAGCCTTTTACATGATGGACAAGATGTTCTTGTTCAGGTGCTAAAAGATCCGTTAGGCAACAAAGGGCCGCGCTTAACCACACGCGTTACTATCGCTGCCAAGTTTCTTGTCCTTACTCCCCATGACATTCACGTAGGGATATCTCAACGAATAGAAGACGAGAGCGAACGAACCCGCCTTTACCGCATATTAGGACCTCTTGTGGAGGAGGGTAGAGTTGGCGTAATAGCTAGAACACAGAGCGACGGGGTAGAAGCGAGCGTATTAGGTGATGACTTTGATCTGCTTCTGCGTATTTGGCAAAGTGTCCAAGTTGAGATAAAGAAAGCTAATGCACCAAGCGAAGTCTATGCGGAATTGCCCATTCAAAATCGACTTATTCGCGACTTAGTAGCTAAAACAACTCAACGTATTGCTGTGGATGACGAGAACACGTTGCAGCAAGTCCAAGAGTATCTACAGACTTATGCCCCGGAATATTTGCCGCGGCTAAATTTGTACCAAGGCGATGTTCCTATTTTTGAGCAATATGCAGTAGAGAGCGAGGTTGCTCGAGCGTTAGAGCCAACCGTGCGGTTACGCAATGGTGGCTCGTTAGTCATAGAGCAAACTGAAGCGTTGGTGAGCATTGATGTGAATACTAGTGGGTTCGTTAGTGGCTCAAATCTAGAAGAGACGGTGTTTACAACTAATGTTGAAGCAGCCCTGAGTATTCCACGGCAGCTGCGTCTGCGTAACTTGGGCGGTATTATTGTTATAGACTTTATCGACATGTCTGAGCCAAGACATCGCCAAGAAGTGTTAGAGGTTTTGCAGCAGGGGCTGAATGAAGATCCTTGCAAGACTTTTTGTGACGACTTTTCCCATTTGGGTTTGGTATTGATGAGCCGCAAGCGCACGCGAAAAAGCTTAGAACAGACAGTTTGCGAACCTTGTGATACATGTTCTGGAACCGGGCTTGTCATTTCGGCTGAGTCCACTTGTATGAATATATTGCGTGAAGTGTTTGCGCAGAACTCAGGCCTAGAATTGGGTGAAAGCAAAGGTGAGTATTTGGTTACAACTACAGGTGCCGTTATTGAGCGTTTCTTAGGCGAGGATGCCGGTTTTCTCGCTCAGGTTTCCGCTGCGATAGGTTGTACCATTAGGTTCCAAAATGACCCAAAAATTTCTGGCGGTCAGTTCGACATTCGCTTTCTAGATAACCCGGCATAGTATTAGTGATGAGAGAGTTGGAAATACACTTTCACCCGATGCTTTGGAGTTTGGCGTTTTTGAGTAGTGGTGTCGTAGATCGTTTGCAACCATTTAGCCGATGGTGGCTGCGATGAATTTCGCTCAGTTGATTAGCGCCTTGGTTCGCGCGGTATTATATTCGGTTACTACGCTAGCGGTAGCCGTTGCGCTGATTCTGAGCCTAGGTCGAGTTAGCGCAAATTTCGTTGCGGGCTTTTCGGTAGAAATCAATGAGACGTTGTCGCCACTAAACGTGGAAGTTAGTGATATAACTGCATCTTGGCGCGGGGTTAATCCAGTATTCGGCGTGGCTCGCCTCACATTCAACTCGGGTTATGTAGAAGAGTTAGAAGTAGAAGTTGATTTGTTGCAGAGTCTTTTGGCAGGGGCCTGGGTTCCCAAGCTGCTTTATTGGCAGCAGCTTCGAGTATATGTTGATCAATCCGCCCAAGGGTGGCAGCTTAGGAATCAGGGCGACGTTTCATTACCCTTTGATCTCGAAAAGATTATAGCTCACGGCGGCAGAATTATTGGTGATGTAGAAGTAGTACTGACCCCCGTCGCAGCCTCTGCTCAAACCTATATTTTTCTTATCGATCTCGTTAATGATTCCGATACTCAGTTTGCTTACGTGCGAGCTGCATTACAAGATTCTGAAGATCCGCCATTGACCATAGGTTACCTGCGCGAGAATAGTGAGTTTTCAGCCGGTATGTTGGCAGAGCAATATTTTGCTGGGGGAAGTCTCGCTGTGCCTACCGGCATGGTCGCAGACAGCAGTTTGCTAGTGTCTTTAAGCAACGGCTATTTAAGTATCATTGATGGTGTGAACACTACTGGACATACTAATGTGCGAGTCGTCGCTTCCCAATCGGCGGGGCTGACAGATATGTTGGGTGCGGATTTCACTTTGAGTTTGAAAAGCTTAGACAATCACTTTGTCGGCGCCCTATCCGAAATTTCATTATTCAATGCCTCGCAAGCAATAAATTTAGCAGACTTCCTTGTACGCCTAGATTTTGGCAGTGATGAATTATTTAAAGGCTCAGAGCTAATGCCGAATGTTCGGGCTTGGTCTGCAGGATTAGATGTAGGTCAAGTTAGCCGTATGGTCCAAGATAGCGCAGAGCCATCCAGCGTGTTGTGGGAATGGTTTAGCGCATTAGGTGCCACGGGAGATGTTAAAGATCTTCACCTATTTTCGAATTCCGAAATTTCATTAGGCTACGCTGCGGATGTTGAGAATATTAGATTCCAAGGATATCGCGGTGTGCCGACGTTAGATAATGGTGGCGGAGAAGTTTGGGGTGACACTGGGCATGTTGGGTTTGCTGTCCGCGGTCAAGATATGACGATGCTATTTCCGGACCTATTTTCACAAGCGTGGTTGCTGGACGAAGCACAGGGAATGTTATCGCTTATCATTCGGCCGGGATACCTTGCCCTGCGGGGAGAGGATATTACCGCCAAGCGTGGCGACTCGACAATTTTTGGTGAGTTTGCTACTACTAGACCGCTAGCCAAATATGAGCAAAGGGTAGCTGTTCAGGTCAACGTCGATACCGCAGAGTTAGCTGATGCCCAAAGTTATGTACCGTATAAACTTAGTTCAGGGTTGTATAACTGGCTAAAGACCGCGCCCAAACAGGGTCGTTTTGACAATGTCGAGTTGGCTCTGCAAGGGCAGATTCACCGTCAACCCAAACGCAAATTTGACCGCCGGTTTGAACTAGCCGGTGATTTTAGTTCTGTAGAAATGCGCTACTTACCGGAATGGCCGGTCATTTCTGAGGCGCATGGTCGATTAAAAGTGATGGGGCAAGAGACTGCGGTTGAAGTTGTGAAGGGTCAATCTCTAGGTGTTGCGTTTACCCAAGCGACTGCATTTGTTAATCCCGATGGCATTATATCGTTAGATTTTGTCGCGGCTCCAACTGCTGCTGCGGCACTATATTTCATTCGTTTTTCGCCATTGCAAGATTCATTGTCCTTTGTAGAAGATGATTGGCGGACAATGGGCGATGGCATTATTGATTTAACCGCGCACCTAGAAGTTCCATTAGCTCGAGACTCGGCTGATACAACTAATAAGCAAAGTGGTACAGCTGCTCCCGTAGAATTCAATCTGGCGAAATCAGGCATAGTGGCAAATCTGAGTATGCAGATTTCTGCTGTCTCCATAGACATGCCTAGTTACAAATTAGCGATCAATGACATAACTGGCCCTGCGAATTTTTCGCTACCACACCATTTTCAGGGACAGTTGAAAGCTTCAATGTTTGGTCGGCCTGCGCTGATTCAGTCGGATAGCGATGCGCAGTGGCTGAATATAGGCATAGATGGATATATCGATGCGGACGAAGCGTTAAACCTTATGAGTGTCGATGCACCCTCAATTTTAAGGGGCGAAACGGAGTTTTCTTCGAAGCTTAATCTATCAATGGGCGGCAATATAAGTAACTTGGTGGTCAATACGGACTTAGTCGGTATGCAGGTGAACCTTCCTGCGGAGTTCGGCAAAACCAGCGACGCTGCAGAGGCAAGCGAATTTGTCATAACGTTTTTGCCTGCGGTTCAGCAAGTTGGCTGGCAATATAAGAGTACTAATGGATGGTTGCGCTTGCCTAGCGGTAGTCAGGAAATCTCTTCTGGCAATGAACTTCTCGGTCGCGTTGGAATATCTGCGCTACCGCAAGGTTTTAATCAAACGCTGGAAGGTTTCGAGGTGTCGGGGCAAATGCCACTCTTGGATATCGACGACTGGGTATCAGATGATGGCGAGGCTACCTTTGATTTACCCTTCGATTGGCGCATCAATCAGCTTAATATTGACGAGTTGGTTGTTGGTGAGTTTGCCTTCCAAGATGTTCAGCTAGGTGGCCGCCGCCAAGCTGAGGAGTTAGTTTTTGACCTGAGTGCTGAAGATATCATTGGCCGTATCGATTTGACGGATAGGCAAGTCCTTGGCGTAGATTTGTCCTATCTGCACTTGCCTGTGGTAAGCCCACTTGACGAAGATCAAGACTCAACTGTAGATCCAATGTCTATCGAGTTAGGAAAAGTTCTTCCCCGCGCCCAAGTGAAAGTTGGCTCCCTACACCTTGGAGGTGAATCCTTTGGCGCATGGGTTTTCGATATAAAGCCCGAGAGTACGGGCGTTCGTTTTGATATCGAAGCTGTCGATGTAAAGGGCGTGCATATCAGAGACAGCGTTGCTTTTTGGGATTTAGAAAAGGGTCGCACATCTTTTTCAGGCACAGCGGTCTTTGACGACCTATTCACTACGTTGCCGCAATGGGGCTACGTGCCTGTAGTGGAAACTGAGTTTGCGCGAGTTGCAGGGAATATATCTTGGCCTGGATCTCCTGCAAATTTGGATGTCCTTCACGGTGAAGGTGGCATTACGATCTTGGCTAAGAACGGTAGATTTCTAGATGTTGAGGCTGAAGGTGGTTTACGGTTAGTGAGTTTACTAAATATCTCGGCTTTGGCGAAACGCATTAACCTAGATTTCTCTGACGTTGTGGATGAGGGCATTAGCTTTAGTCGTGTAGGGGCAGATATCCAATTAGAAGATCAGCAGTTATCGTTTAATAAGAATCTGCTGGTAAATAGTACGTCGTCTACTTACGAATTAGGTGGGACGGTGGACCTTCGTGAAGGTACTTTGAAGAACGAGATGATTGTAACTTTACCGGTCAGTGAAAGCCTGCCTTGGTACGCTGCCTATGTCGCTATTGCAAACCCATTGGTTGGAATTGGGGTAGCTATTGGTGAGCGTATTTTGCGTAAGCCAATACAACGAATGAGTAGTGCGAAATTTACAGTGGACGGACGTATCGACGACCCAGAGGTGAAATTTTTGACGCTTTGGGGGGAATCCATTGATGCCATGCCTGATGCGGGGGAGCGGCTCTCGCCAGATTTACTTGATCCGCGCAAAAGCGCAAAAGACGAAACACAGTAGCAATACACTCGAGGGAAGCAGGACCATTGTTAGACTTAGATGCTAATCAGCGGCGCTTCGCGTTAAAGTGTAGAACTTCATAATAAAACTTATACCGAGCAAAAAATTAGCTATGAGCGATTTAGTCAGTCAAGCCGAAGAAACCCTACTGAAAAGCAAAGGTATGGCCTTTGCTGAGATAGAACAAACAGTATTTGATTTGCTGAGTCGAGAAATTGATTATGGCGAAGTGTACGTACAAAGCACACGATCTGAGTCTTTTGGTCTGGAAGATGGCATAGTCAAAGAAGGTGCGTTTTCTGTGGATGCAGGCATTGGCGTAAGAGCGCTAGCTGGGGAAAAGACAGGCTTCGCCTACAGCGAAGATATTCGTTTGGACGGATTACAGCAGGCGGCAAAGGCAGCTCGCTCAATTGCCAAGAAAGGCTCTAGCCGCAACGCTCCTGCGTATAACGCCACACAGTATCCCGCCTTATATGAAGGCGTAGATCCAATCTCAAGCTTATCCGACGCGGAAAAAGTTGTACTGCTCAGGCAGGTAGATAGTGTTGCACGAGCTCAAGATCCACGTGTTAAAGAGGTCAACGTGCGTATCTCAGCCAGTCACGAGTCTATGTTAGTAATGGCCAGCGACGGCACCTTGGCAGCAGATATTCGACCACTAGTGCGCCTGGATGTATCTGTCATTGTACAAAACGGTGACCGCCGTGAACGCGGTAGTGCCGGTGGTGGTGGCAGGCGCAGCTTACTTTCTTTAGGCGAAGGTGATTGGGCCGGAGATTTAGCTAAAGAAGCCGTCCGTATGGCGCTCATTAATTTGGAAGCCGTTGATGCACCGGCTGGACCTATGCCGGTGGTCCTAGGTCCAGGATGGCCTGGGGTATTGCTGCACGAAGCGGTTGGACACGGCCTAGAAGGTGATTTTAATCGTAAAGGTAGTTCTGCTTTTTCCGGTCGTGTGGGAGAACAAGTTGCGTCTACTTTATGCACTATAGTCGATGACGGAACTATGCAAGGACGTCGCGGATCTCTATCTGTGGACGACGAAGGCACACAGACGCAGTCAACAGTGCTGATTGAAGATGGCATTCTCAAGGGCTACATGCAGGACAAATTGAACGCCCGCTTAATGAACGTAGCACCCACCGGCAATGGTCGTCGGCAGTCGTTTGCGCATGTACCTATGCCAAGAATGACTAATACTTACATGTTGCCTGGGCAAGATTTGCCTGAAGACATTTTGCGTTCAGTGAAGAACGGTGTTTACGCCGTGAATTTTGGCGGCGGCTCGGTAGACATTACATCTGGGCGCTTTGTTTTTTCCGCCACCGAAGCGTACCTAATTGAGAATGGTAAGGTTACAGCGCCTATCCGTGGAGCTACTCTAATTGGTAGCGGGCCAGAGGTGATGAATAAGGTCTCTATGGTCGGCAATGATTTAAGTTTAGATGGTGGTGTTGGAGTCTGCGGCAAAGACGGTCAATCTGTTCCTGTAGGGGTGGGCCAACCGACTTTGAAAGTTGATGAAATTATTGTTGGGGGCACTCAAGCCGGTTAATTGGGCCGCATGCTCATGTGAGTATGAGCGAGGGAGCACTGGGTCGGTTTTTTAAGTTAGTCGACAGTGGCGCTGTCGCGTATAAATTTGAACAGAATTTTTAGTGCGCGTTTGTGCGCGTCGCTTGGATGCTCGCCACTGTTTGGTTTGGACGCACCAGCTTTGACAACAACTTGACGTAGTTGTTGTCGATCTACCTGGGGGTATTGATTGATAAAATCCGTCATAGTTTCAGGGTTTTTGACTAAGCGGTCGCGCCATTGCTCAAGTTGGTGAAAGAAAGTGCGGGCATCGTTAGATTGACCCTCTAAATCCGCTAGCTGTTTTTCTAAAGCTTCGGTATCGATTTTGCGCATGAGTTTGCCAATGAATTGCAGTTGGCGGCGACCGCCTTCTCGACTAGATATGCGTTGGTGGGTGGCGACCGCTTGGCGGAGCTCTACAGACATTTGAATGGTAGCCAATACTTCTGGCTTCATTTCGGTCAGTTTACGACCAACAAGTTGTAATCTTTCAGCTTCACGTTTGCGTGCGGTTTTGGATAGGTCTTCAGACATTTTTAACTTTTTTGGAATAGTTCATTGGATTTTATAGATCATCAAACAGAATTGACGGAACTTGTGCAAGATATTCTTACTGAAGCAAAGCAGCAAGGTGCAGACCAAGCTGAAGTCTCCGTAAGTATGGATCAAGGTCTAGGTGTTAGGGTGCGCAAAGGCGAACTTGAAAACTTAGAATTCAATCAAGACCGGGGTTTTGGCATAACCCTCTACTATGGTCAGCGTAAAGGCTCAGCCAGTACAACAGACAGCAGCTTAGATGCTATTCGCGACACGGTAAAGGCAGCCAAAAATATTGCCCAACATACGCAAGAAGACGAGTGTAGTGGTTTAGCGGATAAGTCGTTAATGCCTGCCCAAGCTATGGATTTAGATCTATATCACCCTTGGGTAATCGAGCCGGAAGAGGCTGCCCAACTAGCCATAGAATGTGAGGCAGCGGGTCTGCGGGTAGATGACAGGCTGATCAATTCTGACGGCGCAGAAGTGAGTACTCAGCAGGGCTTGCGGGTATACGGCAATAGTCACGGCTTCATAGGTAGCTACTCGGGGACACGGCATAGTTTGAGTTGCGTGCTTATTGGCGAAGATAACAATGGTATGCAGCGTGACTATTGGTACTCGCTAGCACGTAATAGTAGTGGGTTAGAAAGTGCGTTAGCAGTTGGCGAAGAGGCAGGACGCAGAACTGTTGCGCGGTTATCTCCGCAAAAAGCGCCGACCGGGAATTTCCCTATTTTGTTGTCACCTCAGTTAGCTAGTGGGTTGCTTGGCCATCTGCTCGGGGCAATTGGCGGTGGAGCCCAATATCGTAAAGCTTCGTTTTTGCTCGACAGCGTGGGTTCGCAAGTCTTACCCAATTGGATGAGCTTGCGGGAAGATCCGCATATTCTCGGTAGTCTAGGCAGTGCCTATTTTGACGGTGATGGCGTGGCAACGCGGATTAACGATTTTGTGATCGACGGGGTCGTTGATCGCTACATCTTATCTAACTACTCAGCGCGTAAATTGGGTATGCAAACCACAGGTAATGCTGGCGGCGTGCATAACCTCGATATCATCGCTCCCCAGCAAAGTCATGCCCAGTTGCTCAAGCAAATGCACACTGGCCTGTTAGTCACAGAATTGATGGGTCAGGGTGTGAACGCAGTGACGGGAGACTATTCTCGTGGCGCTTCAGGTTTTTGGGTTGAAAATGGCGAAATCTTGTATCCGGTAGATGAGCTGACTATCGCGGGTAACCTCAAAGATATGCTCTTGAATATCGTAGCCATTGGCGATGATGTTGATATGCGGGGCAATATTCGAGCGCCAAGCATGTTACTTGATGCCATGACAATCGCCGGTCAATAGTAAGTATTTCAGTCCTAGGCGTAGACTAGTGTAGCTAGACCTAGAAATACAAAAAAACCGGTAATGTCGGTGATGGTGGTTAAAACAACACCGCCGGCAATGGCTGGGTCAATGTTCATCCTTCGAAGCAGGCTTGGAAGCAAACTACCAGCGATGGCTGCCACCAGAATGGTGACCATCATGGCTGTTGCAATAACGAAGCCTAGCAAGGTGTCTGAGAAGACTGTTGCGGCTGCGACTGCTACCAATGTCGCCCACAGCAGTCCATTTAGGGCTGCCACAACGAACTCCCTGTTGAGCATCCACAACAAGTTGTTTTTACCAATTTGCCCCGTTGCTTGTCCCCTGATCACCAAGGTTAGGGTTTGCGTGCCTGCAATACCCCCCATGCTGGCAACCACCGGCATAAGTACCGCTAGCGCCACAACTTTAACGATGGCCTCTTCAAACAGATGAATGACGCCAGCGGCCATTAACGCAGTGAGCAAATTGATGCCAAGCCAAACGGCGCGGCGACGCACCGCTTTGTGCACTGGCGCAAATGTATCTTCATCTACATCTAAACCGGCTTGGGCCAAGACAGCTTCTTCGGCATCTTCAATAATTACGTCGACAACATCATCGATGGTAATACGCCCTAGGAGTATTCCGTTGTCGTCTATAACTGGCGCCGAAATAAGGTCGCGCTCGGAGAATATTTTTGCCACCGCCGCGTCAGTCTCCGCCACATTTATTGCTGCTACATCGCTGGCCATGATTTCTCTAACGGTCACCGTTGGGTCTGAGGTGAGCAGTTTTGCTAAAGGTAGTATGCCTACATATTCATCCGCACTGTTTACGACTATTAGTGAGTCAGTAGACTTCGGCAGATCTTTGCGCAGGCGTAGGTATCTTAGGACCAATTCGATTGCGTGGCGCGGGCGCACCGTTATGGTGTCAGTATCCATCAACCCTCCGGCACTGTCCTCTGGATAAGACAATACCGATTCCACTCGAGCACGGTCTCGAGCGTTCAGATTTTCCAACACTTGGTGGGTTATAGTCGCGGGTAGTTGCTGCAAAATATCAGCAAAGTCATCAGTGTCGAGATCTTCTGCTGCCGCCACTAATTGCGCGGTATCCATCGCCTCGAGGAATTCTGCGCGAACATCTTCGCGCAGGTACTGCAAACTCTGATTGCGCGCTTCGTCGTCTAGTAACTGCCAGATTACTCGCCTAGTATTCGGTAGGTTAGCCTCTAACGCCATTGCAACTTCGTTAGGACGTAACGAGGTTAGCAGGATTTTAGTTTCATCTACACTGCTGCGACCTAGACCGCGCAGAATATCCTCTAGCTGTTGCTGGTCGGCATTTATCACTGACTTTCTAATTCGCCAAAACCTGCACTTATAAGATCGCATAGAGCTTTGAACGCAAGGTCTTCATCGGCACCGTCCACGCGAAGACCTATCTGGGTGCCGACCGGCGCACCCAACAATAAAAGTTTCATAATACTCTTGCCATCTACTTCGTTGTCGTTCGCGACAAGGGTAATAGTAGATTCAAAATGCTTGGCAGCGTCCACGAACTTTGATGCAGCTCTTGCGTGTAAGCCAAGTGGATTGATAATGGTGAGGACGGTTTCTAACATGGGTTCTCTAGTATTAGTAGACGCGATAGGCATAGTAGCGGGAACTAGGGAAAAGAGGCAGCATTTATCTAATGCGTGTTCTTAATACACGGGTTTCTCTTGTTCCAATAAATCAATGCGTTGCCGTTGGGCACACTGGAGCAAAAGCTCGCGGTGGTGCAACGTTTACAGATTACTTTAGCTTAAGGCGTTCCAGCTCACGGTGGCGTACCAAGACATTCTCATACTGTTGCATGAAATAGGCGGCCAATTTTTCGGCCATATAGACACTACGATGCTGTCCTCCGGTGCAGCCAATACCAATTGTCATATAAATTCTTTCGTTGGCTTCAAAGCGTGGAATCCAACGTTCGAGTAACCCTGATAGTTCAGCAAACATCTCATTCACCATGGGTTGGTCGTTTAGGTATCCTTCAACTTCTTGGTTAAGACCGGTGAGTGGCCGGAGTTTGGGTTCCCAATGAGGGTTCGGTAGACAGCGCAAATCAAAGACGAAGTCGGTATCTACTGGAACACCGTGCTTAAAGCCGAAGGATCGAAACACTAGACTGATAGAAGACTCTTCACGTAACAAAATACGCTCTTTGATCAATTCGGTGAGTTGTTTGCCGCTGATGTGTGTTGTATCTATGATTAGGTTAGCGAGGTCGGCAATGCTACCGAGTATTTGAGCCTCCATATCAATGGCTTGGCGCAGGTCAATATCAGAGGTCGTTAATGGGTGTTTACGCCGTGTTTCGCTGAATCTTTTTACTAGCGAAGGACCTAGTGCATCCAAATAAATTATCTGCCTCTCAATAGAAGTGTTTTCTAACTTCTTTAAGATATCTGGGAAATTTTCTAAGGACCTGCTGCGTGCGTCAATGCACACAGCAAGCTTTGTATCAGTTGAATCCTCGGTCAAGTGCTCAAGAATTAGTGCTTCAAGAAGGCCAATGGGCAAATTATCTATACAGTTGTAACCCGAATCTTCTAACGCTCGTACTGCAGTAGATTTTCCCGATCCTGAACGGCCGCTGATGATGATTAGTTTCATTAGCTACTGTTCGCGCCGACAACGTTAGCTTGTGTAGCTATTTCGCCTTCTATCGAAAGCATTGTTGCGCGCAGTTCTTCATCCGTATTCGCGGCCCGGAGCCTTTGCCTGAAAGTGCTTTCGCCAAAAATATGCGCGAGGACTGCTAATGTTTCCAAATGGGCTGTATTTTCGTTTTTAGGCACTATAAGAACAAAAATTAGGTCAACCGGTTCGCCATCTATGGACTCGTAATCTATGGCTTCGCTTAGTGAAACAAATGCTCCCTGCATTTTTTCGCAGTTCATGCGGCAGTGGGGTATGGCGACACCGTCCCCAAACCCAGTACTCCCTAAGCGTTCTCGCTCCATCAGACCGTCATAAATTTCGTCCGTGGAGCTTTCCTCATCATTAGAATCCTTTGCTAGGGATTCAGCCACCAACTGCAGAATTTTTTTGCGGCTATGGCCGGCAAAATTACTGTGTACCTGTTCTGGCTCTAGGAGTTCTGCAATTGAAGGCATAAGTGAAAAGGCTCTTTTCGGTCAATTAAATTGGGTGGTTTGGTGTTCTTTCGTGGCTGCCATTATGACGTGCTACGGTTTTTTCTTTGTGTTTGAGCAACTGCCGGTCGAGTTTGTCTACGAGCTGATCTATGGCGGGATACATGTCTGAGGCGTCGGCATTGGCAAATAACTCTGCACCAGGTACGTGGGCAGTGGCTTCAGCCTGATGGGCCAATTTTTCTATATTTAGGACAACGTGAACTTGTGTTATCTGGTCTGAATGCCTTTCTAGTTTTTGAAATTTTTCTCGAACATAAAGTTGTAGTGAGTCTGTGAGGTCAATTTGGTGGCCGGTGATATTAAGCTGCATTGCTAATCTCCTTTTGTTCCAATGAATCCTGCATTTGCAGAACACAGTTGTTGCTCACTAGGTTGCGTACACTGACTAGATGAGTTGCTTGCGCTCATTAGACGGTGGAATCGAAAGAGATTCTCGATATTTTGCTACCGTTCGTCTAGCAACAGTGATGTTCTGCTCCTGTAATATTACGGCGATTTTGCTATCACTCAATGGTTTTCTTGGATTTTCTTCTGCGGTAAGCTTTTTGATTATTGCGCGTATTGCTGTGCTGGAAACTTCCCCACCACTCGCGCTGCTGACATGAGATGAGAAAAAGTACTTCAGCTCATACAAGCCTCTAGGGGTTGCCAAATATTTGCGATTAGTCACGCGTGAAATTGTCGACTCATGCAGTTCAACTTGCTCAGCAATATCTGCAAGAATTAGCGGCTTCATGGCCTCTGGCCCGTGTTCTAAGAAATCTTGCTGCACCTCAACAATTTTTGTAGCAACTTTGAGCAGCGTGTCATGTCTGGTTTGCAAGCTTTTCAGGAACCAGCGAGCCTCCTGCAAATTGTCCTTAATGAAATCTTTATCAGCGCCCGAACTTAGATTTTTTACGTAGCCAGCGTACGTATCGTTGATGCGCACTTTGGGCAGAGTTTCTGGGTTGAGTTCCACCAGCCAGCGATTGTTGTGTTTTCTAACCACAACATCAGGTAAGACAAAATCTGAATCTGCTGTGTCAAAGGCAGCGCCGGGTCTGGGTTGTAGTGTTCTGATTAGGGCGACGATTTCCCCAAGCTGCGATTCTGGCAGGCGTGTACGTTTGACTAGGTTGGCAAAGTCTTTAGCACCTAATAAGTCTAAATGCTGGTCAACAATATTGACGGCCTCGCTTAGCCATTTGGTCGCCGGATCTAGTTGTATCAATTGCAGTAGCAGGCATTCTTGTAAATTGCGTGCTCCTACCCCGATGGGATCAAATTGCTGCACGCGCTCCAAGATATTTGTAATGTCTTGGGTACTGACCTGCTCTAACTCTGGCAGATTTGGTTCATATAGTGTCGTGCGAATTTCTTCGATACTGGTGCTGAGCATACCGTCTGTATCGATGGCATCAATAATTGCCATGGCGACTACTCTGTCCGACGGCGCCATTGGAGTTAAATTAAGTTGCCACAGGAGGTGGTCGATAAGGCTAGGGTCGCTGACGTTGTTAGCGCCTGGGTCTAGGTCAAAGTCGCCGCTAGCTGGCCCTGGAGCGGGTGCCTGTGGATAGACGTCTTCCCAAGATGAGTCCACTTGTAAGGTTTCACCCATTGGCTCGGAAAGCTGCGAACCCAGATCTTGCTCTAGGTCTTGTGGATCGGGAAAGTCGTCGGCTGGGCCTGGATCACTAGCAAAATTGTCATAGTCATCTGTATTGTCATCAACCTCTGGCAGGTTATCCCCCCAATCCTCTTCAACCTCGAGTAATGGGTTGCTGTCTAGGGTGGTCTGAATTTCTTGGCTAAGTTCCATCGCCGAAAGTTGTAAGAGCTTTATCGCTTGTTGCAATTGAGGCGTCATCTTCAATTGCTGGCCAAGCTTCATGGAAAGGGACTGTTTCATGAACTAGGGTGCGCTCTGAGTCGCGCGATACGCGTTCGTCCGCAAGAATATGCAGCTTATTACTGGTAATAGGGTGTTTTCGAATGCGACTTCTTTTTGGTTTTTTAGGTGCATGTCGACTCAAGGCTCATGATACTTCTCGATTTCCCTTATGCTATGCGCCAAAGCCCTCACCAAGATAGACCTTTTGTACAATTTTGTTCGACAAAATTTCCGCTGGCTGACCCTCAGCTATGATGTGTCCTTGATGAACAATATAGGCTCGGTCGCAAATATCTAGGGTCTCTTTGACATTGTGGTCCGTAATTAGCACACCGATGCCGCGTTTCGCTAGGTCTATAATTTCGTCTTTGATGTCATTTACTGATATTGGATCAACACCAGCAAAAGGTTCATCGAGTAAAATGAATTGCGGATTGCTGGCTAATGCTCTGGCAATTTCTAGGCGCCGTCGTTCGCCACCACTGAGGCTTTGTCCAAGGCTTTGGCGCACTGGTCCCAAGTTAAACTCCGCGATCAATTCTTCTAGTCGAGCTGTACGCTGCTGGGCATCAAGTTCCTCATTGAGTTCCAGAATAGCGAGAATATTGTCTTGGGTAGACAGAGTCTTAAAAACACTGGCCTCTTGGGGCAGGTAGCCGATGCCAGCCTGAGCTCTTTTGTGCACTGGAGCAGCAGTTAGGTCAGTTGTAGCTAAAGTGATTGTGCCAGAATCAGGCTTAATCAATCCCACTAGCATGTAGAAACAGGTGGTTTTACCCGCGCCATTAGGCCCAAGTAAGCCGACAATCTCGCCCTTATTTACGCTTAACGAAACATCCTCTAAAACCGTAGTGGAAGCATAGGATTTGCGTAAGTGTTGGGCGGATAAAGTTTGCATTATTTAGCGGTAGTGTCTTTGGGCAACGCTGGATTGATAGTGGCCTTGGGCAGTAACAGTTGCATCTGTACTCTTTCTTGACCCGCCTGGTCCCCAGCTTCTACTTCTCCACGTAGGATGTCATAGCGAATCGAAGGGCTGCTGATGATATTGCTGCCTTGGGTGAGTTTGGCGCTACCGGCTAGTTCTAGCTTATTGTCTTCAGGGAAGTAAATGATTTTTTCAGCTGAAGCAGCCGTTGCAAAGGAGCGGCCTTTACTCTGATCAGCGTCTTGGCGGAATCTTGCCGGGGAACCTGATGTTGTGATGAGTTCTACTTTATCTTGTGCAAGGTTGACTAAAAGTAGCTCGCCGTTAATTGCCACACTGTCCATTTTGGCTTCAACATCACCTGTGTATGTAATCGTATTATTGGCTTTGTTAAATTCCGCGCTAGCACCTTCGATAATTATTTCGCCAACTGCCCCGGAACTTTCAGCGTAGCTTGCGCTGGCGCAAACTAACAATGCTAGAGAGATTACATGCTGTTTAAAAATCATTAGATTCTCTCTTCTAGGGTCGGGGTCGGGGTCGGGGCAAGTGTGCTTCTTACCCTTTGTTGGGAATTTTTTGGAAACTCAATACGCCCATTGGCAAGGTCAATGTACACGCCAAGTGCTTGTGTGCGAAAAATAGGAGTCTCAACAATAACCATTTGCTTTGTGTGGGCTGTTTGTAAGTTAGGGTAAACGCTTAATTTCTCACTGCGCATACGCACGTAATCCTCACCGCTAAGGTATTGAGTTACAGAAACAGTACCCTGAAGGCTCACCAGCTTTTCGCTCTTGGTTTTGTCCTTCTTGCTTTCGCCAATGTTTGAATTTTGGCTTGTGCTGCTGATAAGTCCGCTTTTCGCTTTTATGATCCATGGCGGAGAATCTGGGTTGTTCAATGTAATAGAGGGTTCTTGTAGGTCCGTGGATTTGTCCACCAAGTACTGTTGCATTGACGCTGCCTCTACCTGGTACCGCACGCTGCCGTCAGTAGAGAAGGTTTGCAGAAGCATATTTTTGCCGAAGCTATCTGGTGTCCGTTGAGCGGGCTGGTCGGTATCAATTTGTGCGCCAAAAGGGGCTGCTTGCTGTAAATTTTGGAAAGAGTTCGGCATAAATATAGCCAACAAAATCAATGCCGACAAAATTAGGGCTGCAAGCTTTGCATGTTTGCTGTGAAAAAAAGTTTCCAATACCGTAGACAAATTCTGCCTATTAGCCATCGACATTAGCCGAAATCCCATTTGCCTTGAGCCTTGAGTATAAGCTCTGCTAATTCTAATACCACTCCTGTACCGCCAGTCCTTTGAGTGACAAAGTCTGCTTTGTCGATTACCACTGGGTGGGCGTCGGCTACTGTTGCGCGCAAGCTAATGCTGGGGTGGTTAAAAAGTTGTAGGTCTTGAATGTCGTCCCCAATTGCGCAGAGGCCTTGAGCCGGGAAACCGTTTTCAATCAGAGATTGCAGTGCTGCAGTTTTCGAGTCTGCGCCTTGCACGATATGGGTAATACCCAGTTCTTCAGCGCGCCTAGTGACCATGCTTGATTGGCGTCCAGTAATGATTGCTAACACAATACCTTTGCTAGCCAATAGCTTGATACTGGCTCCATCGCGGACATGGAATTGTTTGGTTTCAACGCCAGCATCGTTGTAGATAATTCGTCCGTCGGTAAGAACCCCGTCTACATCGAAGATTATGCCTTTGATAGATTTCGCTAACGATTCTGTGGACATAGATTATGCCTGTTGAATTAGTAGAAGGTTGTAACCCATCCATGCCATCAGCATGACTGCGCCTTCAAACCGGGTTATGACAGCTCTAGAATTGATACCGTAGGCAAATAGCGCCAGCATTAGCGTAAGAGCAAGCATTAAGCCGCTGTCTCGCCAAAGTGCCGCGTAATTCATATCCGTTGCGTTAATCAACCCAGGCACAGCTAGTACAGCGAGTATGTTCAAAATGTTTGAGCCAACAACATTACCAATAGCAATATCTGGTTGGCCTTTGAGGGCTGAGCCTACGGTTGCCGCTAACTCGGGTAAGCTGGTGCCAACCGCAACAATAGTTAAACCAATGATCATATCGCTCACACCTAACGTGCTGGCTATGTTAGTCGCTGCGTAAACGAGCACTTGGGCTGAGGCTAGCAATACAATCAAGCCAATTGCTAACCAAAAAATACTCTGTTTATTGGTCATTTCAGGCAGTTCGTCTAGCTCATCCGCGATTGCGTCTGTGGAGTATTCTGGGTCGCTTTGGGATACCACGAGTTGCCACAATATGTAAGCCAAACCAAGTAGTAAGATAAGGCCGTCGACAAAACCCAAGTGTCGATCGAACATTAGAATCACCGCTAAGAATGTAGCGCCGAGTAACCACGGTAATTCTTTACGCCGAACGTTGCGAGAAAATGGTAGCGGCGTAATGATTGCGGTAATGCCCAAGACCAAACCAATGTTGGCAATATTTGACCCAATGGCGTTACCAACGGCTAGCAGTGAGGTGCCATCTAGGGCGGCCATTGTTGCAACCACAATCTCAGGTGCCGAAGTGCCTACAGATACGACCGTAAGGCCGATCATCATTTTTGACACACCCATATTTGTAGCTGTTGCTGCGGCGCCAGACAAAAATTTGTCGGCACTCCATATAAGCGCAACAAAGCCTAATACGAGTAGTGTGAGTTCAATCCACATGGATAATGACTGTCCTTAATTGAAACAGGCTGATATTCAGATCGCACTTTAGTCGCATCTTGCCCATGAGCCAAGCGGCTTAAGATACTGGCCTATATTTAGCTAACTTAAAAAGACCAAAGAAATAGCTGTCTAATGGTTAATCTGTCCATGCTTGTCGCCATAGAATTGCGTACCATACGCACCTGGCTGGCGCTAAGCAGCCATTAAGTTATTGCTAAATGGCAGCAACGAAATAGTAACTGAGAAAGATCGTATCCATGCAAGATGAAATAAGACAGCGTATTGAAGCCGCCATAACGGGTGCGCAGGTGAGCGTGAGTGTAGACGGTAATCGCGCCACGATTAACGTGGTTGCAAGTGTTTTTGCGGGCATGAGTCGTGTGAAGAAACAGCAGGAGGTATATGCCTGTATCGCCGACTTGATAGCTGATGGCGCACTGCACGCAGTAACAATCAAAGCCGACGCTCCTGAATAGGTACACGCATAATGGATAAGCTAAGTATTGAGGGTGGTTTCAAATTAGATGGGCAGATAAGAATATCTGGAGCCAAAAATTCCGCATTACCGATTTTGGCGGGCGCTTTACTTACAGCAGAACCGGTTGTTATCTCAAATGCTCCTCACCTGCATGATGTTACGACAATGATTGAGCTTTTGGCTTGCCTTGGTGTTGGTGTAACTCTTGATGAGCGTATGAATGTTGAGATTTCTGCCGAACATTTGAACGAGCTTTGCGCACCGTATAGTTTAGTCAAAACGATGCGTGCGTCGTTTTTAGTATTAGGCCCCATGCTTGCACGTTACGGCGAAGCTGAAGTGTCGCTACCTGGCGGGTGCGCTATTGGCTCACGCCCGGTAGATCAGCACTTGAAGGGTTTGGAGGGTATGGGCGCAGAAATTGAAGTAACCGATGGTTATGTGCGAGCCCGCGCACCGCATGGTTTGGTAGGCAATGACCTATACATGGATATGGTTACCGTGGGAGGCACTGAGAACCTCATGATGGCAGCGACCCTCGCCAAAGGTACGACTACTATTCACAACGCAGCGTGTGAACCTGAGATTATAGATCTTGGAGAATTTTTACGCATGATGGGCGCTCGTATTACTGGCCACGGATCTCCAACTATTACTATTGAAGGTGTTGAGAAATTGCACGGCGGCAGTTATCGAGTTATGCCAGACCGAGTTGAAGCGGGCACTTATCTTATTGCCGCGGCGGTCACAGCGGGTAGAATTCGCATTCGTGATGTAGAGCCGAATACGTTGGGTGCTGTCATTGATAAGCTAGTTCAGGCTGGTGCTGATATCGAGGTAGGTGAAGATTGGATCAGTCTAGATATGCATGGTAAGCGGCCTAAAGCTGTCGATATAGAAACTGCGCCTTATCCTGGTTTCCCCACCGATATGCAGGCTCAATTTATGGCCCTAAATGTGGTAGCAGAGGGTGCCTCTACTATTAACGAAAGAATATTCGAAAATCGCTTTATGCATGTTCATGAGATGAATCGCTTGGGTGCCAACATTGAATTGCACGGCCTATCTATGGCGGTAGTTCACGGTGTTGAAAAATTACGCGCTGCGCCTGTTATGGCAACGGATCTACGCGCTTCTTCTAGTTTAGTATTGGCGGCTTTAGCGGCTGAAGGCACTACGGTAATAGATCGTATTTATCATATTGACCGTGGCTATGAGACCATTGAAGAAAAACTACAGCAACTGGGTGCACAAGTGCGCCGAGTTTCTTAATAAGTAAAAGAAAGTTTCTTAAAGCATTTCTTGCGAGTTTTGGGCGTGTCTTAATATGTCCCATTTCACAATAACTTGTCGGACGGGTGGCCGTTTATTGGTTAATTGATAGCCCGCACATTACTAAGTGTATTTTCGAATTAAATTTGATCAAGGCTGATTAGAACTATGGGTTTAGTCATCGCGCTCAATAAGGGCCGTATTTTTGAAGAGTGTTTGCCATTGCTGGCGGCGTGTGAGATTCAACCAAGCGAAGATCCCTCTCGATCTAGAAAGCTAATATTTGATAGCGTTTCTGGTGGCCATAAACTCATTGTTACTCGCTCAGCAGATGTTCCTACCTATGTGGAAAATGGTGTCGCAGATGTCGGCATAACCGGCAAGGATACAATCCTTGAGTACGGCGATAGCATGAGTTTTTACGAGCGTTTGGATCTAAAAATAGGCCTTTGCAAAATGATGACTGCGGGTCCCGTAGGTGTGCCGGAACCAGAAAATGTACTTCGAGTTGCTTCTAAGTTTGTCAATATCACGCGTAAATATTATCAATCTCAAAGCCGTCAAGTTGCCCTTATAAAGCTCTCCGGCGCTATGGAAATCGCGCCGTTATTGGGTTTGGCAGATTGTATTGTGGACATTGTAGATACCGGCAATACCCTCAGGGCAAACGGTCTTGAGGAGCGCGAGACGATTTGCGATATCAGCACTCGGCTAATAGTTAATCGTGCTTCCATGAAGACTAAGTTTGATGAGGTGCAAGGGTTGATCGCGAAGCTTTCCGCCGTGGTAGAAAATGCCGAGGCTGATCAGTGACTATACGCAGACTTTCTTCACGGGCGGATGAGTTTGCACAGCAGCTAGATGACTTGCTTGCGTGGGATATGAGCGCATCTAGCGATGTAGATGTAGTCGTTGCCGATATTATCGCCGAGGTTCGCGCCAAGGGTGATAAGGCGCTACTGGCTTACACCGAAAAGTTTGACCGCCTTTCTGTTACCTCTGTGTCGCAGTTAGAAATTAGCCAAAGTGAGCTTGCAGCAGCTTGGTCAAAAATTGGCTCGGCTGCTCAACAGGCATTGCAACTGGCGGCGTCGCGAATTCAGCAGTTCCATGCAAAGCAGGTGGAAGAGTCGTGGTCTTTTGAAGATGGATTAGGTAACAAACTGGGTCAGCGTATTAGCCCCATTGAGCGGGTAGGTGTATATGTACCGGGTGGTCGAGCGGCTTATCCGTCCAGTGTGTTAATGACTTTAGTCCCTGCAAAGGTCGCTGGTGTGGAGCAAGTTGTTGTTACGGTGCCCACGCCAGATGGCGTAGTCAACGATATGGTGTTAGCGGCCTTGCACTTAGCCGGGGCTGATCAAGTCTTTAAAATTGGCGGAGCTCAGGCTGTAGCGGCTATGGCCTATGGGACCCAGACGGTTCCTCGGGTGGACAAAATTGTTGGTCCTGGAAGCGCCTTTGTCGCAGCGGCCAAAAAACAGGTCTTCGGGCAGGTGGGCATAGATATGATTGCGGGTCCCAGCGAAGTACTTGTCATAGCAGATGGCAGTACTGAAGTTGATTGGGCCGTTCTAGACCTCTTTTCCCAAGCTGAACATGATGCTTCAGCACAAAGTATATTGATTAGTACAGATGCTCGGTTCCTAAATGCTGTGGCTGATAGAATCGAAACAATGCTCCCGACAATGGAGCGATCTGAGATTATTGCTGCATCGTTAAATAGTCGCGGCGCTTTGATTCAGTGCGTTGATCAAGAAGATGCCATTGCAATTGCTAATCGCATTGCGCCTGAGCACTTGGAGTTAGCGGTTGCTAATCCAGAAGGTTGGGCTGCCGGCATTCGCCATGCTGGGGCGATATTTATGGGCGCGCATACCGGTGAAACCTTTGGCGACTATATTGCTGGCCCGTCGCATGTTCTGCCGACATTTGGTACGGCAAGGTTCGCCTCTCCATTAGGGGTCTACGACTTTCAAAAGCGTAGTTCGATGATCCAAATGTCAGCTAAGGGCGCTGCGCATTTGGCTACGCAAACGGACTTGTTGGCAACTAGTGAAGGTCTACAGGCCCATGCCTTAGCTGCTCGAGTACGAGGTCAGGGCGAGGTCCCTGAGTGACGTTGCCGTTAAGTGATTCCAGCTGTTTAGGTTAGCTAGTCGCTGAGTTAACTCTAGCTAAGATCCAACCAGACATAGAACAAAAAAGATGCGCCAAAGCCCCGAAGAAAAATACCAGCACAGTCTAAGTGCGGGCGACATGCTGCCAGACCCAGCGCAGGCAGAGGTTATGCGGCGCTTAACTGACTTGTATCAGCGCATAGAACTCAGCAATCCCAAAGAACGTGGAATGGTTTCTAATCTGGCGAAATGGGTTGCCGGTTTCCTTTCAAGTAAGCCCCAGGAGCCTGAGCGAGGCCTGTATCTATGGGGTGGTGTTGGCCGTGGCAAGACCATGATGATGGACCTTTTTTGTACCTGCTTGCCCCCAGAGCGCACACTGCGTATGCATTTTCACCGGTTTATGCGTCGGGTTCATGACAGTCTTGGGCGACATTCGGGTACCACCAACCCCCTGTTTAAAGTTGCCGACGAATTTGCGGCCGAAGCGGACGTCTTATGTTTTGACGAATTTTTCGTCTCAGACATCGGCGATGCGATGATTCTCGGTGAGCTGATGACCGCGTTATTTGCGCGTGGTGTGAGTTTGGTCGCGACCTCTAACGTTGAGCCAAAAAATTTATACCTCAATGGATTGCAACGCTCACGCTTTTTGCCCGCCATTGAGCAAATTTACCAGTACTGTGATATCTGGGAAATCGATCAAGGCCAAGATTTCCGTTTACGTACTTTGCAGCAGGCTACTGTTTATCACTTTCCCTTGGGCTCTTCTGCGCTACAAAGTATGGCCGCCAGTTTTAGCGCACTTGCCTCAGAGACCGAGCTCAGTGGTGTGGCGCTTGAGGTTGAGAATAGGCAAATTTTCACTCAAAAGCTGGCGGGTGATGTTGTTTGGTTCGAGTTCGCAGATATCTGCGAAGGGCCAAGAAGTCAGAATGACTATATTGAATTAGCTACTGTCTTCACCACAGTGTTTATCAGCAGCATCCCAACCCTCACAACCGGTAAGGAAGACGCGGCGCGCCGGTTCATTAGCTTGGTCGATGAATTCTATGACCGTGGCGTGAAACTAATTGTTTCCGCCGAGCAGTCCATACCTACTTTGTATCAAGGCGCTCGGCTAGCTTTCGAATTTGAACGCACTCAGAGTCGATTGTTAGAGATGCAATCTGAAGAATACCTAGCCGGGGCTCATCATGCTGTTAGCCCTAGCTCGAAAGAATCGAATTCTCAGTTGTAAAGCGCCTAGTGCTCCTCTATCATTCGCGTCCCGAATTTCCGGCGCTGGTCTATGGCCGGTAGTCTTGAGAAAGACTGGGATTAGGTCCGTCTTAGCTATGAGGTCCGCTAAAAGTATTTCTGCGGTGGGAGATGGGCATCAGGTGCACCAAGTACGGTGCGAGGGATAAATAAGGCGTTTATGCACAATAGTGTAATGAGGCGTCGTTGATTAAATGGTGACTAACTGATCGGCTGCAAACTTTGCGACCGATAGAAGAGCAAACACAGAGCAAATGACGCACGACAGCGTTGATTACAGTTGACTTGTACAGTCAGCGCTGAGCAAAAGAGGCAGAGAATGAAAACAACAGTGAGTATGCGCGAGCAAGACGTAGAACGATCTTGGTGGCTTATAGACGCAGAAGACCAAACCCTTGGTCGTATCGCAACCGAGATAGCCAGCCGGCTTCGCGGTAAGCACAAACCCGAATTTACCCCCCATGTAGACACTGGCGATTTTATTGTCGTTGTTAACGCTGAAAAAGTGCGCGTAACGGGTAATAAAGAAAAGGGCAAAATGTACTGGCGTCACACCGGTTACCCAGGTGGTATCCGCAGCACTGATGTTTCCACCATGCGAGCTGAACACCCAGAACGGATGATTGAAATCGCGGTAAAAGGCATGTTGCCTAAGAACCCATTGGGTCGCGCAATGTTCCGCAAATTAAAAGTTTATGCAGGCGGTGATCACCCGCATGCAGCTCAGCAACCTCAGGCTCTGGAGCTAAGCAGATGACAGATTATAATTATGGTACTGGCCGCAGAAAGACTTCGGCCGCAAGAGTATTCCTTTGCAGCGGTTCCGGAAAAATTTCCGTAAATGCTCAGTCATTAGAAGAATTCTTTGGTCGTGAGACTTCACGAATGGTTGTGCGCCAGCCTTTAGAAGTGGCCGATATGAGCGATAAGCTTGATGTTAAAATCACCGTTCGTGGTGGTGGTAACTCTGGTCAAGCCGGTGCGATCAGGCATGGTATCGCGCGGGCATTAGTTGATTTTGACGAAAGTTTCCGCGGACCAATGCGTCAAGCAGGATTCTTAACTCGAGACGCTCGTGCAGTTGAGAGAAAGAAAATTGGTCTGCGCAAAGCGCGCAAGCGTCCACAGTTCTCAAAACGATAAGACGGCGTTTTTATTCGCTAAAAGTTTACCAAGCGGTTGCCCCGCTTGGATCTGTGGTAAACTTTAGTAGTTCGTGGAGACTCTGCCTTTTGTGGGTAGAGTTGCCAAAAAGCGTGGGACTTTCGTTCTCCGCGATAATCATGACCTAGGCAACCAGGTCTAAGATTTTGGATCCTTAAGGGATTCTGTAATTAAAAAATCTTGGCTGCGGGACGTGATCAACGTCACTCCGGTCGAGGACAAATCATCAGATTATGGGAGCTAACTGCCGTGAGCGATGGCGATGTGGCTATAGATTCAGCCAAAGACGATAACAGTGACGCAACATCAGGTGGCGTTAACACAGGTAGAAGATACTTTTTAATTCAAGCAACATCGGCGGTAGCAGCGGTGGGTGCGGTCGGAGCAGCTTGGCCTTTCGTCAAGTACTGGACTCCAAGCGCCAAGGCTCGTGCAGCCGGTGCCCCGGTTAAAATCGATTTTTCTAAGCTGGTTCCGGGCGAAATGTTGAGCCCAATCGTGGCTTGGAGAGGAAAGCCGATATTTGTCGTTTCTCGTGACAAGCAAACTATAGAATCTCTCAAATCAGATACTGCTGAGCTTGCTGATCCAGATTCGCTAAACCCAGAGCAACAACCAGAATACGCAGTCAATGCATGGCGATCTGCCAAGCCTGAAGTGGGTGTTTATTTGGGTATTTGTACTCACTTGGGTTGCTCACCAAAGTACGTAACAACAGATAATTTCGAAGCATCTGGTCAGGGTGGTTTCTTTTGCCCGTGCCACGGTTCGAAATTTGATCTAGCGGGTCGTGTAGTCAAAGGTGTTCCGGCTCCAGATAATTTAGAGGTGCCACCCTATAGATTTGAATCCGACACGGTANTAGTCATTGGCGAAGAAGGTGCTGCTTAATGGACAAAACTAAATCTGAAACAGGCTCAACAAAACTGGAAGCAGTTATGGGTTGGGTAGACAAGCGCTTTCCAGCGACTGAGACATTTGAATACCATATGTCGAAGTACTATGCGCCGAAGAACTTTAATTTCTGGTACTACTTTGGCTTCTTAGCAATGTTTGTATTGGTCAACCAGCTGGTCACCGGCGTTTGGCTAACTATGAACTATGTGCCAAGTGGCGAAGGCGCATTTGCGTCAGTCGAATATATTATGCGCGATGTTGAATATGGCTGGCTCTTACGCTACCTGCATTCAACGGGTGCTTCTTTCTTCTTTATCGTCATCTACCTGCACATGTATCGTGCTCTGCGGTATGGCTCCTATCGTGGCCCACGTGAATTACTTTGGCTAATTGGTATGGCGATCTTTATCGCTCTTATGGCTGAGGGCTTTTTCGGTTACCTACTACCTTGGGGCAACATGTCCTATTGGGGCGCTCAGGTCATCGTATCTTTGTTTGGCGCTATTCCTTTCATCGGACCTGAATTGATGGAGTGGATTCGTGGTGACTTTTTGATGTCAGAAACCACGCTGAATCGATTCTTCGCGCTGCACGTTGTGGCACTACCTCTTGTTCTGTGTATTTTGATCTTTGTGCACTTGGTTGCACTGCACCACGTTGGTTCAAACAACCCAGACGGTATTGAGATCAAAAAGAATAAGGATGCGAATGGCGTGCCTTTAGATGGCATTCCGTTCCACCCTTATTACACAGTGCACGATATTCACGCGATGGTTGTATTCCTGTTTATATTCTGCGCAGTAGTGTTCTTTGCGCCAGAAATGGGCGGCTATTTCTTAGAGAAGCCGAACTTTGATATGGCTGATCCTCTGAAGACGCCTGATCACATTGCACCGGTTTGGTACTACACACCTTTCTACGCAATGCTGCGCGCAGCGACTTATCCGTTATTCGGTATGTCTGCTAAGTTCTGGGGTTTTGTTGTAATGGCTGGCGCTATTGTGATTCCAGCAGTACTCCCTTGGTTAGACCGTAGTCCGGTTAGATCTATGCGCTATAAAGGTATCTGGTCGAGAACGATGCTTTCATTGTTCGTAATCAGCTTCTTTATTCTTGGCTACTTGGGTACTCAAGCGCCATCTAAACTAGGCACAATTATGGCGCAGATTTGCACCACGATTTACTTTGCTTACTTTATTCTGATGCCTTGGTACACCAGGATAGAAAAAACGAAGCCTGAACCGGAGAGGGTAACGGGATAATGAAGAAGTTATTACTATCAATTCTAATATTACTGCCTCTAACTGCATGGTCTGCCAGCACTAATAACTGGCCGATGGAAGAGTTTGAAGGCGACCTAGAGAATTTGCCTAGTCTGCAAAACGGTTTTCAGCTGTATACCAACTATTGTCTGGGCTGCCACTCTTTGCAATTTCAACGCTACGAGCGTACCGCCGATGACTTGGGTATTCCTCATGACATCGCGCTAGAGAATCTAGTGTTCACTGGGCAAAAAATTGGCGCGCTGATTACCAATGCTATGCCAAAGAAAGAGTCTAAGGCTTGGTTTGGTGCATCACCCCCTGACCTGACTTTGGTAACTCGTGTACGAGATCCTGAGTGGGTTTATAACTACCTCAAGACTTTTTACGCAGATGCCGACCGCCCAATGGGTGCCAATAACAAGGTCTACCCAAACGTAGGTATGCCTAACGTTTTGCTTGATCTGCAAGGTGTTCAGCGCGAAATCTGTGTTGATGGAAAATGTGATCAGCTAGCAGTGGATGCTGGCACCGGCGCAATGTCCGCGGAAGAATTTGATGCCGCAATTTATGACCTAACTAACTTCCTATATTACACAGGTGAGCCGTCGCGTTTAGAGCGTCAGCGCACTGGTATCTACGTGTTACTGTTCCTTATTATTTTGGGATGCTTTACGTACTTGCTTAATCGTGAATATTGGAAAGATATCGACGGTCATTAGAGGTTGATTGTGCAGTACTCACTTGGAGTGCTGCCTTGACGTAAGACCAGTCCGAATTTTACAAAGCGAGAAGCGAATGAGTATTGTTACAAAAAGATCGTCAATGACACTTTTTTCTGATCCTAGAGATCACTATTCCCATCGCGTGCGTATGGTTTTGGCTGAAAAAGGCGTGACTGTTGAAATCATAGATGTGGTTTCTGGAAAGGAACCTGAAGATCTTGCTGAGATCAATCCGTATAACACTTTGCCTACATTGGCAGACCGTGATTTGGCACTTTATGAAGCCAATGTCATTATGGAGTATCTCGACGAGCGTTTCCCGCACCCGCCATTGTTGCCGGTTTACCCTGTTCAGCGTGCGCTATCGCGTCTATGGATTACCCGTGTTGAGAAGGAATGGAGTTCACGGTTAGACATTCTTATGGCTGGCAAGGGTAGAGAAACTGTCCTAACTAAGGCCCGTAAAGAGTTACGCGAAAGTATTATTGCCATAGCGCCAATCTTTGCTGAAAAGCCATTCTTTATGAATGATGAGTTCTCATTAGTAGACTGCTGTGTAGCGCCGATTTTGTGGCGGCTGAAAGAAGTTGAAATTACGCTTCCAGAAAAATCTACCCGCCCCCTGCACAAGTACATGCAAACTATGTTTGAACGTGACGCATTTCGCGCGAGTCTAACTGAGACAGAAATGGAGATGCGCGAGTGAAACCGCGCCGCCCTTATTTATTGAGGGCGCTCTACGAGTGGATTCTTGATAGCGAGGAAGTACCCAATATCCTTGTGGATACTGAGAGCGAAGAAGTTATCGTGCCGCGAGAATTTGTCAAAGATGGACAGATTGTTCTAAATATCTCCCCTGATGCTGTGCGTGGTTTGTCGATAACCGACGATTACCTGATGTGCGAGGGCCGATTCTCTGGCCGCAGCTTTGAAGTCATTTTGCCTATGGCGAGTATCCAAGCAATATATTGCCGTGGCAGTGGTCAGGGTTTGGCCTTTGAGGATGGGGACTATCCACCGCAAGAGTTAGGCGAACAGGATGAGACTAAACCTATAGGGCCAAGTGACATAGATGACGAGCCACCTCCACCAAAAGGCGGTTCAGGTAAACCTTCACTAAGGCTAGTTTAAGGCGCGAGAACGATTGTGTGTCCATGGCCTATTGGCTGAGCTTAAGTTGTGAGTTTTTACTCAGGCCCATCAACATAGTCAAAAACCTTAACGATCTTTCTCACACCAAAGGATTTTTGTGTTGCTGCGACCGCCGCGTCTGCCTGCTCCATAGTAATCTTCCCAAGTAGGTAGATTACGCCATCTTGAGTTTTTACTTTGATCTTGGTGCCTGGGGCGTCTTTTTGCGCGAGAAGCCGAACTTTGACATCGCCGCTGAGTAAGCTGTCGTTAGTTCTCGCGAGAAATGAGATAGGCCCTTCAACAGTTAAGTGGTTATGTACACTGCCCTCGGCCACTTTATTTAGTGCTTCAGTGGTTTGGGTGGCTAAGCTCCTAAGCTCTTCGCTAGACACTTGCCCAAGCAATAGGACCAACCCGTCATAAACCGTGACGACTATATGTGAACCCTTATAGCCTTCATCGGCAGCCCTGATCTCTCTCTCAATAATTACTTCTAAGATATTGTCGTCAATAATAGTCCCAGCTGATCTTTGCCTGTCCGGGTTGCTCGTACAAGCGGCGAGGGTCAGGACCAAGAGAATTACGCTACTAACTTGAGTTTTACTTATCATTGGAATGCATCTCTTATCCACAAAATTTTAGGTCTATAGTTTCGCTGGGTCACAGCTATTACGTCAAACCTAACAGGTAAATTAGTATATTCATCATGTTTACTTAAGTAGTGGGTGGCCGTGCGCAAAATTTTTCTTTGTTTTGCTAAGTCTACTGTCTCTGCCGGGCTGCCAAACTTTTCAGAGCGCCTAAACCGAACCTCCACGAAGACTAAGACCGCATCGACTAAATTTTTTTGGTAAGGGTTGTTGGGAATGCACGTGGGTGAACAGCGGGTTTGCGCGTTTTTTTCTAGCATTACCAAGTCGATTTCACCCCAGCGTGAGGAGAAGTTTCTGTCTACGCAGCTTAACCCCCGACTCATAAGGTACCATGCAGCTAACTTCTCTGCCCAAAACCCAATTGATGTGCTGATTGCTGAGCCTATCTATTTGCTATTTTAAGCTTGCCTCTGCGGTCGACATTAGCCAGCTCAAGCGTGCGTTGAAAGCGCCCGTTCGCACCGAGTGTAACGATACCTGTGGCCATGGAGAGCCTGAGCGGTTGATCCGACAAAAGCCTAGGTTCTTGTTGGAGTAAATGTATCCAAGTACCCAGTTGATATGCGTCATAGCCCAGCGCATACAGTTCCACCAGCGGCGATTCATGTAGTGTGAAAGTACTTACCAAGTTGTTCATGTTAGCGTTTGAGTTGGCCAGAATAGGTAACTCGGTCACCGTGAAACCAGCGAGATCTTTAATGTCCGCGCTGCCTCTAATGCTCTGAGATATGGCATAAACGGGTAGGTTGTCAGCGAAATGGAAGCGCAGCGCCGGAACTAATGCTCGCGACTCAACGCTTGAGGTTAGAGCAATTACAGCGTCCAAATCTCTTCTCGCGCGGGGCAAAAACTGAATATCTTGATCAAGCAATTGCGCGATTTCATTCTTTCGCGCCACGCTATCGGCGACCCCCATTGATCCCCCTACCGCGCCGGTCACCTCTTTGACTTCATCAAACCGCGCCACGCTAAGAGGGAACGGCCACTTGCTTTGAAATTCTACTAGGGCGCGCTGCGACCACGACTGACCGCTGTGAACGACTAATAGCCGTTTATGCTCGCTGTCCATTAGCGCGCGAGCCAGAGTTGTAACCTCATGTTCGATAGCCGTGCCGAGTTGGAATATTTTTCCTGTCTCAAGGGCCTGCTCAATCGGCAGCGTATCTGGTTCCATGTAATTAAGTAGTAGTGCTGAAATGTTGGCCGCCGCTGCTTGGGACGCGACGATTTTTACTCTGTCTTTGCGCAGTGGACCAATGATCAGATCAGCCCCATCTATTTTTACTTGGCTTACGAGTTCAGACATCGAGGCGCCGGCAGAGTCGTATAGAGTCAACAATCTAACTGGCGCTACTGGCTGATCTACAGCAGGGTACTCTTCTAGATCAGTTGCGTTGTTTGTGGCATCAGTGACTTTAGGGAGGGTCGGGCTATCTGCAAAATAGCCGCCAAGAAATCCATCACGGATAGCGTTGCCAGCGTTACTTAAGCGCCCGCTCAGCGGTAGTAATAATGCTACTTTGGGTGCCTCATAACGCTGCAGGTTTGCCAGCACGCTAGGTAATTTGTTAGCGGCGCTATGATTTGGGTTGCTAGTGCGCCATTGCGCTAGCAATTGCTTCGCTCGATCTACCGAGCCAGAGGTGAATATCTGCTCTCTTAGCGACCACCAGCCTCGGGCTAACCTGCTATCTAATTGCTGGCTCGGGGCATTAGCCAACATTAATGCTGACCATATTGCATTTTGGGTTGCCTGACTTGTGGAGCCAGTTTGTTCTTGAATTTTTATCAGATTCTGGGCGCTGCAAGCGTAATATTTTTGCAGGTCACAGAACTGCTGCATAAACTGCATATCTTGCAGAGTTAGCTGTGCGAGTAAATTCATTGCAGCAATTGCTCGAGCTTCGGCGTTGCCGTTTCTCTCCTTGATTAGCCCCACAAATTGATCGCTTAGTGGTCGTGGTAAAAGTTTGTCAATTTGCGCTTGTTCGAGCATGTCCAGCGCGACTTGGCTTTGCCCGGCCTCTATCATTGCTGCGCTTTTAGTTAGGAGAGGAGTTGCTGCAGGATATTGGTCTTGCGCATATTGGTTTTGGTTGTTTGTGAGCGACCCTAACTCTCCGCGGTCGCGGGGATTTTTATTTTGCACTTGAGCCGATTCTTGGGTGCTTTGACATCCATTCATAGTCAGAATGATCAAACAAAGAATTATCGAGCGATTGCGCATGTCAGGAATACTCTATGTGGTGGCCACACCTATTGGACACTTAGGCGACTTTACTACGCGAGGGGCAGAAGTCCTCAACCAAGTGCAGATTATAGCCGCTGAGGATACCAGACGTACTCGTGTGCTGTTAACGCATATCGGCCATAAAGNTTGTGATCTTCTAAGCCTACACGAGCACAATGAGGATCGGATTAGCGAAAACCTAATTCGGCGACTGCAGGCCGGAGATGATGTGGCGCTGGTTTCAGATGCTGGAACGCCGTTAATTAACGACCCTGGCTTTCAACTATTGCAGTTAGCTTGGCAGGCACAGATTCGTGTAGTACCTATCCCTGGTGCTTGCTCTATTACCACGGCACTAAGCGTTTGCCCAATTCCCTGTCAGCCTTTTCGTTTCGTTGGGTTTTTATCCGCTAAGGCTAAAGTACGTCAGCAAGCCCTGAGTCAGTGGTTGTTAATGCCTGAAGCTTTAGTGTTTCTCGAGTCTCCCCACCGCATAAGGTCTACGTTGGCTGATATAGCAGGATTGAGTGATAAGCGCATGTTGGTTGGCCGAGAAATGACCAAACAATTCGAGACATTTTTAGTGGGCCCAGCCCAAGTGGTTCTCGATCAGCTAGCCGAGCAACCGAAAGGCGAGTTCGTTTGTATTGTGGAATCTGGTGAGCAGGTCACAGCGGGGTTTGAAATAGCCCATGTTTTGGAGGCGCTGCTAAAAGAACTGCCGCCTACTCAAGCGTCGCGTATCGCTGCGAGTATTTGTGGAGTCCGAAAAAAAGAGGCCTATCAGATGGCGCTGCAAATGAGCCAAAAGGAAAACCGTTAAGTTTGGCAGGCAGCCTGGTCAGCAAAAGAGATTAGGCACAGGTCATTGTTCGGAGTTTGTCTGTTACAAAAAACCTTGTATCAGGTGGGCAGAGTACTTACTCTGGCGCCGAGAGTCAGCTGGGCAGTCGCCGGCAGTTTATCTAGTATAAGCTGCGGGAGGAAAGTCCGGGCTCCATAGGGCAGGGTGCCAGGTAACTCCTGGGGGGCGTGAGCCTACGGAAAGTGCAGCAGAGAGTAGACCGCCAGCTTCAGTTTCGACTGTCGTTGGTAAGGGTGAAAGGGTGCGGTAAGAGCGCACCGCGCGAGTGGTAACACTTCGTGGCATGGTAAACCCCACTTGGAGCAAGGCCAAATAGAGATCTGTCGACGCGGCCCGCGTTGGATCTGGGTAGGCCGCTTGAGGCTGTTGGTGACGACAGCCCTAGATGAATGACTGTTCACGACAAAACCCGGCTTATAGGCTGACTCTCAATTTTTTTGCTTCACACCACGGGTAGGCTGTGAGTTTAGAAATCTCGGGCAGTGCAAGTGGTAAGTGGACGGCGGAATTTTTGTACGTACTTGATAGACAAAACAAACCGTATTTCATCATGACGATAGATAAATACCCTGCTTAGTTAATGTCGTTTCGAGGTTTCGTTTCCACCCTTATGCTTTCTAACGCTTAATTCTTAAGAAATATATTCCCCCAAAGAAAAACTTCTTATTTTTCCGCTAGTTATGAGTTTTTTCTGTATTTTATTTCCTTGACTCTAGTTAAACGCCTATATAGTGTCGCAATCTGGTGAAAAGTGGAGAAAAGTGGGTGTCAGTTCTAAGATAGGCAAAAGTTAGATGGGAATAGGGCCAAATACTTTATTTTCAGTCAAGCCAGCGGTAGATGATCGGTAGCATCAGTTCTTCACCGTTTCGAGATTTTTACGCTGCTTGAACGTTGATGTTTGCATCAGCAAACTTGGATTCCTTGCCAATCAGAATAGTCGCCCGCGGCAAAACAAATGTTTCGTGGTAGCAACAGCGCAACACTTGATGGTAAAGGTCGAATGGCCTTGCCTACTCGTACTCGAGAAACGCTCTCTGGGCTGAGCGAGAACAAAGTAGTCGTCACTATCGACATGCGCGAACCTTGCCTTCTTTTGTACCCTTTATCCGATTGGGAAGTGGTGCAGGGCAAGTTAGAAAGCCTATCAAATATCAATCCCCAAGCTCGCCTGCTGCAGAGGTTGCTAATTGGTCACGCCACAGATTTGCAGTTGGATGGGGCAGGTCGTTTGCTGCTACCCAGTATGTTGCGAGATTTCGCCCAGTTAGAGAAAAAGCTAGTTCTCGTTGGACAAGGTAACAAAATTGAAATTTGGTCAGAGCAAAACTGGCAGCAGCGCATGGGCGAATGGGTAGAAGAAGGCGCTAATGCGTTAGCCGAAAATGCCGATATGTTTGATGGGTTGTCAGTTTGAGAGTTTTTCCGCACTCATATTTTGCTCATGACAAAGCTGCTACAAGGCCCACGGGTGAAAACACCCTGACCCAAGACCTGATCCAAAATATTGTTTCTGAAGAAGTAGATTTTGGTGGTGGCGCAGCAAAGGCCGCAGCCGAAGAGCACATTCCGGTGCTATTGCGCGAAGTACTGCATACGCTTATTCAATCTGATTCTGGCACCTACGTGGATGGTACATACGGTCGTGGCGGACATTGCCGAGCAATGCTTGCACGGCTGGCGCCGACAGCCAAAATGATCGGTGTAGACCGAGACCCAGAGGCTGTAAACAATGCCCAAGCACTTGTAGAAAAAGACTCTCGATTTAGCATTTTTCATGCCCGCTTTTCCCAGCTATCTGAAGTTCTAAGTGAAGCTGGTATAGATGCTGGCGCTCAAGGTATTTTGTTAGACATTGGTGTTTCATCTCCGCAACTTGATGATTCTAGTCGCGGTTTTAGCTTTAACGCCGATGGTCCTTTAGATATGCGCATGGATCCTACTCAAGGTATGAGTGCTGCTCAGTGGTTAAATACGGCTGATGAAGAGGATATTGCCAAAGTGCTCTTCATCCATGGAGAGGAGCGCAGCTCTCGCCGCATTGCGAAAAATATTGTTGCCGCAAGACCGCTGAGTACAACATTACAGTTGGCGGATATTGTCGAGGCCTGTGTGCCGCGAAATCGTAACAATATGGCCAAGCATCCAGCGACGAAAACTTTTCAAGCTATTCGGATCTTTATCAATGAAGAAGATAGTGAATTGCGTGAGGGTTTAGAGCATGCGTTTGCTGCGCTGGCAATTGGCGGAAGGCTGGCAGTGATCTCTTTTCATTCTCTAGAAGATCGCCAAGTTAAACATGTCTTTCGTGGTTTGAGCCGTCCACCGGCGATGCCTAGAAGATTGCCCGTTCGACATAGTGAACAAGGTGTCCGTGCGCGACTTATCGGTAAAGGTGTTAAGGCTCAATCTGATGAGCTGGCTACAAATCCGCGCGCGCGTAGCGCCACCCTCCGCGTAATTGAGAGGGTTTGCTAAATGCTCTCTGCAAAGAACAAAAAGCTTCAACCCAAAGCTCGTATTAAGCAGGGGGCGGCTAAATCTCTGGATGCTGAAGCGCGAGGTAGAACTGTATCGCTGCAATGGGTCGCGTGCCTTTTGCTTTTGTTGGGCGGTATTTTCTACAGCGGCCTTCAGCTTGTTCAATCTGCTGATGAAATGCGTTTTTTATACCGCTCAATGGATGAGCTGCAATCAAACCAAGACGTTTTACTTGCCAATTATAGTCGGCTACTGCTGGAGCGCAGTACTCTGGCAAGTATGCAAACGGTTGAAGCGGTAGCGACAACGGAATTACAAATGTTCTTTCCTGAAACTATTGTCCAGGTCAGTAATTGAAGCTCTGGCGACACTATTTTGTTCTCATAACCTTCCTGCTGGTCGGTACAGGCCTGTCCGCGCGAGTGTTGTATTTGGGCGTAACGGAAAGAGATTTTTTACAACAAGAAGGCGACGAACGCTCGGTTCACAAAGAAGTTATTCCCGGTCGGCGTGGCATGATCTATGACCGAAATGGCGAGCCGCTTGCTGTCAGTACGCCGGTCTTTGCTGTGACTACAAATCCAAAGTTGGCCAAGTTTAGTGACCTTGAGTTGAAGCAAATTGCCGATGCTTTGGGGTACAGCAAGCAGGCTGTACAGAAAAAGATTGAAGCTAATAGAGACAAAGGTTTTATCTACTTAAAGCGCCGTCTTAGCTGGGTGAAGAGTAATGCGCTTAAAGAACTAAAAATCAGTCACCTTAAGTTGCAGCCTGAGTACCAGCGTTATTACCCGGCAGGTGAAATAGCTGCCCATGTAGTGGGTATAACAAACATAGATGGTTCCGGTATAGAGGGGCTTGAGTCTAATTTTGAGGCGAGTTTGCGCGGCCATCCGGGTGCTAAAACGGTATTGCGAGATCGTAAAAAGAATTCTATCCGTGATCTGGACTACCTGAGTTCGCCCAAATATGGCGATGATCTTTCGCTAACAATAGACCTGCGTTTGCAATTTATTGCGTATAGAGAGCTAAAGTCTGCTGTAAACAGTCACCAAGCCGCCAGTGGTTCCCTGATTATGCTGGACGCCAAAACTGGCGAGGTTTTGGCAATGGTAAATCAGCCATCATTTAACCCCAATAGTCGCAGTAGGCTGCAAAATAATATGCGCAATCGCGCCGTTGTAGATGTCTACGAACCCGGCTCTACGATTAAGCCATTTACTGCTCTGGCGGCTTTAGAGTCTGGTCGATATACACCAGAAACTATGATCGATACCTCGCCTGGATATTTTTGGATTGGCAAAAAGCTGATCGAAGATCCCGTAAATAGGCAGAGTCTATCTCTGGGTCAATCCATTCAAAAATCCAGTCAAGTGGCTTTTGCTAAAGTTGCTTTAGATTTGGAGCAAGAAGCCGTCTTTGATGTGTTGGCCCGTGCAGGTTTGGGCAATTATGTCGGTGTGGAATTGCCCGGTGAAGCGTATGGAAAGTTATCTAGTTCGCAACTTAGATATCGTGTTGAACGTGCGTCTCTAGCCTATGGTTATGGATTGAATGTATCGCCCATTCAACTTGCACAAGCATATCTAACATTAGCCAGTCATGGCCGTAGACTACCCGTTAGCATTGTGAAAAATGATGCTGTTAGAGACGTGCTTAAGTCGAGTCCTAGGGTATTCGACGAACAAATAACTAAAGATGTTTTGGCAATGATGGAAATGGTCACAGCCAAAGAGGGTACTGCGTCGAATGCTGCGGTTGCGGGGTATCGAGTTGCAGGTAAAACCGGCACAGCGCGGATGATTGGTGCAAACGGTTATGACGATGAAAGGCACATAGCTTGGTTTGCCGGTGTTGCTCCGGTATCTGACCCCAAGGTAGTTATGATTATTGTCATTAACGAGGCAAAGGCAGGCCGTTCTGGTGGCGGTAAAGTCGCTGCGCCTGTATTCGCCCGAGTCGCCGAGCGTAGTTTACGTGTTCTCGGCGTGAGTCCAGACAAAGTGAACCGAGAACTGGCTAGAACTGGGGAAAAGACCAATGCGATACCAGTAGGGTTTGGAGGTGCGGATGATGCCTAATATCGACCGCGTTCTAAAAAGCTTACTAAGCGATAGTCCTCTAGTGACGGATTTGGCCGGTTTTGGTCTTTGTGAAAACTCTGCAATGGTTCAAAAAGGCGATGTCTTTATTGCAAGTGCCACAGATTTAGGTCAACGCCAAGCCCATGTTGAACAAGCGCTCGCGGCGGGTGCAGTAGCTATTTTGTACGACCAAGACGCTAACGCTCCTAAAGCTCAAGGCGCGCTCATGTATGCGGTAGAAAATCTGGCCCAGCGTAAGAGCGCATTGGCGGTGAAATTTTATGCAGCTCCTAGCGCCCAAGTCGACTGCGTTGGCATCACCGGCACCAATGGCAAAACATCCATCGGATTTCATGTTGCGAATTTTAGCGACCTGCTGGGTGTGCCTTGCGGGTATTGCGGAACGCTTGGTTGGGGACGGGTTGAGGCTTTGGCCGAGGCAGCTCTAACAACTCCTAACGCTGTGGAAATGCAGCGCCGTATTGCGAATCTGCGAGATAACAAAATTACTCGGTTGGCATTAGAGGTGAGTTCCCATGCGCTGGCGCAGAGTCGTATAGATGACGTGCAGATTGATGTGGCAGTTTTTACCAACCTCACCCGTGATCATTTGGATTTCCATAAAACCATGGAGGATTACGGCAAGGCAAAGTCTCGGCTGTTTACCCATTGGCCGCTAAAGCTTGCGGTTATAAATGGCGACGATGATTTTGGTCGTAGTTTAGCCGTCACCGCGCGTGCTCAAGAAGTTATTAGTTACGGTAAAGGCGGAGATGTCAGCTGGCGTGCGTCGCCGGTAAGTAAAGGTATGCAGGTAAAGTTTGCGACACCTTGGGGTAAGTTAGATTGCGTACTTCCGGTAGTGGCCGACTTTGCTATCGCCAACATCGCTGCGTCAATGGCGGTAATGATGGGAATGGGACACAAGCTGTCGGATCTCAGTGATGCGCTAAATCGAATGAGTGTAGTGCCGGGACGGATGCAAGTTTTAGGTAGTGTTGCTCGCAAACCTCAAGTTGTAGTGGATTATGCGCATACACCTGACGCCGTGCATAAGGTGCTTGCTGCAATTAGACCTAAGTGCCGAGGTAAGGTTATTTGTGTGGTCGGTTGTGGTGGAGACCGTGATCGCGGCAAGCGTCCGGAGATGGCAAAGCAAGCTTGCGCTGGTAGTGATGCAACTTGGCTGACCTCGGATAACCCACGTGGCGAAAATCCAGAAAGTATTATTCAAGATATGTTGAGCGGTGTAGATGCTGTTGCTAATAGCAACGTGTATACCGAAGTTGATCGCGGGAAAGCTATTCAAGGTGCTATTGAGTCTGCAGGTTCGGACGATGTGGTTTTGATAGCGGGCAAAGGTCACGAAGATACTCAAGAGATATGTGGTCAACGTATTCGATTTAGTGATGTGGAATATGCAGAGAAAATACTGAGGAGTGGGAACTAATGCTGTTGTGGTTGACGGAATATTTATCTGCATATGTAGGCGGTTTTGCGGTTTTTCAATATCTAACATTGCGCACCATGGTCAGTGTTATGACGGCTCTGGCAACTTCATTGTTGATCGGCCCTTGGATGATCGCCAGGCTCAGTAAGGCGCAAATTGGTCAGGTGGTTCGGGACGATGGGCCGGCCTCACACTTCAGTAAAGCGGGTACGCCAACAATGGGTGGTGCGCTTATTCTTGTAATAATCGCAACAACTACTTTGCTTTGGGGTGATCTGACTAATCGTTATATTTGGTTAGTCCTTGGAGTCACGATGGCTTTCGGTGCCATAGGTTGGATAGACGACTACCTAAAAATTTCTAAGAAAAATAGTAAGGGCCTGTCCGGAAAACTAAAGTATTTTTGGCAATCGGTTTTTGGTTTGGCAGCTGCAATATACTTATATCAATCTGCAGAGTTGCCTGCGCAAACAATGCTCTACGTGCCGTTTTTTAAGAGCGTTGCCATTCCGTTAGGTGTAAGTTTCGTGGCATTAAGTTATCTCATGATCGTAGGTATGAGTAATGCGGTTAATCTCACCGATGGGTTGGATGGCTTAGCTATCCTGCCCTCAGTTATGGTCGGTGCGGCCTTAGGCCTGATTGCTTATGTCGCAGGCAATACCGAGTTCTCTAACTATCTGCAAATTCCCTATATTCCTGGGGCCGGTGAGTTGGCAGTCTTTTGTGGAGCGTTGATTGGGGCTGGCTTGGGCTTTCTTTGGTTTAACACTTATCCAGCGCAAATTTTTATGGGTGATGTAGGTGCGCTAGCACTTGGTGCAGCTTTAGGGTTGGTAGCCATCATCGTTCGCCATGAAATCGTTTTGCTGATTATGGGTGGCTTGTTTGTCCTAGAAACGGCAAGCGTCATTATTCAAGTTATATCATTCCGTTTAACTGGACGGCGAATTTTTCGCATGGCCCCCATTCACCATCACTTTGAATTGAAGGGTTGGCCAGAACCAAAAGTAATTGTCCGATTTTGGATCATTACTTTGGTATTGGTCACAATTGGCTTGTCAACGTTGAAGCTGAGGTAACCCAGCCGAGTATGAACGCGCTCAATGTCATCTTAGGTTTTGGAATAACCGGTCAGTCTGTGGCCAGGTTTTTACTTGAGCGCGGCGAAACTCCGGTTGTATTAGATACTCGAGCTGAAAAATCTGTGCATGGCGAATTTGCCAACCTAGAAATTTATTGGGGTTGCACAAATTGGCCGCAACAAGTTTTACAGCAAGCGGGTACTGTAATTGTTAGCCCGGGTTTGCCGTTGAATACGTGTTTGTTGGAACAAGCCAGAGCATCTGATTTATCTGTGATCAGTGACATAGACTTGTTTTTCCAACAAATAAGCAAACCGGTTATTGGGGTGACCGGCACTAATGGCAAAAGTACGGTGGTTTCACTAGTCGGGCATATTTTGAATAGCTCCGGTTACAACTGCGCCATTGGCGGGAACCTCGGTGAGGCAGCCCTCGACCTAGTGGACGACGATAGAGATTTTTATGTTTTAGAACTTTCTAGTTTTCAATTGGAGCATAGTAGTANCCTACCTTTAGCGCGGTCGGCCATTCTCAATATCACTGAGGACCATTTAGATCATCACGGTTCATTGGAAAAATATATTGATGCCAAGCAGAAGATCCTCGCTGGTGCCCAGTCGTGGGTTTTTAATCGAGAGGACATTAATACGCGAAGCCTCAAGCAAGTCAGTGGCTTAAGCTATGGATTCGATAGTCCTACTAACGCGGATACTTGGGGGTTAAATGATCGCAACCAACAGGAATGGATTTTTAAAGGTGACGTGGCGATTTGCTCTGTTGCGGAACTACCATTACAGGGACGGCATAATTTGCTCAACTGCATGGCGGCCATGGCCTTGGCTGAACCCTTCGTAGATCTTGCGGCAATGCCGGCGTTGGTTCGCAATTTCCAAGAACTCACCCACAGATTCCAAACTGTGGCAGAAATAGCGGGCATAACATTTGTCAACGATTCTAAAGCCACTAATGTTGGGTCAACTAAAGCCGCGCTGGATGGGCTGGAAAAAAGTAATAATATTGTGTTAATCGCCGGAGGCGATGCGAAGGGTGCTGACCTAGAGCCCTTAGCCGATTCATTCGGCGGTCGTGTTAAGCGAGTAGTGACGTTAGGTAAAGACGGTTCAAAGGTCGCCGCAGTAGCAAATGCGTGTGGGATTGCACATGTAGAGGCTGCGTCCATTGAGAGTGCGGTGCTCGAAGCTGTTAAAGGTGTCGCTAAAGGTGACTTAGTACTGCTTTCGCCTGCCTGTTCTAGTTTAGATATGTACGATAGTTTTCAGCAGCGTGGTGATATTTTTGCCAGCTCTGTGCGCAGCCTTACTGCCGCCGACTTGCTGGAGCTGCAGACATGATGTTGGCGAATGTGCGCAACTTCCCGATTGCTCGTAGTAGCATGGAACTGTTGATTCCTTGGTTTGCACTTTTGGTCTTTGGCAGCGTAATGGTTGCTTCCGCGGCTGTAGCATTGAGTGGCAACTATTTGTCTAAGCATTTGATTTACCTAATGCTGTCGTTGCTGCTGTTTTTTACCACCGCGCTGATTCCCATTTCTGTTTGGTCGCGCTTTTATCTGCTGGGCTGGATAGTAGCTGTAGTAATCGCTGTGCTAGTTTTGGTGCCGGGTGTCGGTCGTGAAGTAAATGGGGCCTCACGCTGGTTGCCAGTTGCCGGGTTTACCATTCAAGCAGCTGAAGTTGCGAAGTTTGGTTTAGTTTTATACTTGGCTGGATACCTACAGCGCTACTCAGATTCCCTCGCCGAGTCACCGCTGAAATTTTTGATTCCTCTTTTGATGAGTGCGTTTGTAGCGGCTTTGTTAATTGCAGAACCTGACCTTGGTTCAGCTGTTGTAATCATGGCTGCAGTTTGCTCTCTATTCTTTTTAGCGGGGATAAAACTACGTTACGTTTTCTTACTGTTGCTGATTACTGGTTTGCTGTTGGCGTTGTTGATCTGGATTGAACCTTACCGCATGCGCAGATTGATTTCTTTCTCTGATCCTTGGGCTGTACCTTACGACAGCGGTTATCAGTTAGTGCAGGCGCTAATTGCGTTTGGTCGCGGCGAACTTTTTGGTTTGGGTTTAGGTGAAGGCATTCAAAAACTCTACTATTTGCCTGAGGCGCATAACGATTTTATTTTTGCTGTGATCGCTGAAGAGCTTGGTGGTTTTGGCGCTATAGGATTGGTTGTTGTCTTTAGTTTCTTAGTACTAAAAATATTTGCGGTTGCGCGGCGTTGTGTAGATGCAGGGCATCTGTTCGCAGGTTATGCCTCGTATTTTGTGGGACTGATTTTTGCCTTTCAACTCCTCATTAACATGGGTGTGAATACAGGGGTTATGCCGACCAAAGGTTTGACTCTTCCCTTTATCAGTTATGGTGGCAGCAGCTTAATGATTTCTTGTGCCTTATTTGGGTTAGTTTTCCGCAGTTCTTTGTTGGAGGGTAAGGCGCGTGTCTGAGTCCAATGATTATAAGGTTCCAGAGATGGGCCGCATTCGCTCAATTCACTTTGTCGGAATTGGCGGGGCCGGTATGTGCGGTATTGCTGAGGTCTTAATCAATCAAGGCTATCAGGTCACTGGGTCTGATATTCGCGCTTCTGCTACTACTGAACGGTTACAGGGCAAAGGTGCGCAAATTCATATTGGCCATAGTGCTCAATGGATAAAAGGGGCTGACGTTGTGGTGGTTTCTTCGGCAATCGATACTTCCAATCCTGAAGTCATGGCCGCTCAAGAGTCAAGAATCCCAATAGTACCTCGGGCCGAAATGCTTGGTGAACTCATGCGCTACCGTCATGGTATCGCCGTTGCGGGTACTCACGGCAAGACCACGACAACTAGCCTGGTAACAGAAATTTTCCGCTGTGCTGATTTGTCTCCAACCTTTGTTATTGGCGGTTTGCTCAATAGCGCAGGCACCAATGCAGAACTGGGTCTTGGTCGATACTTGATTGCTGAGGCCGACGAGAGCGATGCTTCTTTCTTGCGTTTGCAACCAATGACCGCCGTGGTCACAAACATCGATCAAGATCATATGGCTACCTACGATCACGACTTTGAAAAATTGAAGTCGTCCTTCGTAGAGTTTGCCCATCGTTTACCTTTTTACGGCAGCGTGATTTTGTGTGTAGACGACGTTGAGGCAAGAAATTTGATTCCGTCGCTATCTAGGCCGGTACTGACTTACGGGTGTTCGCAAGACGCCCAATTCCGTGCCACCAATATTCAGGCTAATGGGCAGTACTGGACATTCTCTGTAGAGCGCCCTGGTTGGGGCAAGAATCTTGACGTTCGGCTGTCTATTCCGGGGCAACATAATGTTATGAATGCGTTGGCTGCAATTGCTGTTGCTTCAGAAGAAGGCATCAATGATGAGGCGATTCTTGCTGGGTTGGATGGATTTGCAGGTGTCGATCGGCGCTTTCAAGTGAGCGGTGATATTTCTTTGAACGGTATAGGGCTGACTCTTGTAGATGACTATGGTCATCATCCCACTGAAGTTGAGGCGGTAATACAGACCGCTCGTCGAGTTTGGCCTGAGCAGAATTTAGTCATGGTTTATCAACCCCATCGTTATTCGCGCACCCGCGACCTGTTTGATGATTTTGTTCGCGTATTGTCTGAAGTCGACACGCTTATCCTGCTGGAAGTATATTCAGCTGGCGAAACCCCTATTCCTGGAGCCGACAGTAAAGCTTTAGCGCAAGCGATCCGTCAGCGCGGTCAGGTAAGTCCGGTTTATGCTCAGGACCCGCAAGAAGCTCTGTCTCTGCTGCCTTCGTTAGTCAAAGATGGTGAAGTGTTATTGGTTCAAGGCGCAGGTAACGTTAACGTTATTTCTAATAGCTTGCGGGGTGATAATGATTAGAAAAATCATAAGAACTCTAGTATTGGCGCTGGTAGTAGGCGCGGGATGGCAACTTTGGACTGTTTTAGACAAGCCTATTGATACGCTAATTGTTGAGGGGGATATGACCCCTGCTGAACGGGAAAGAATTCAGAGTGCCCTGAGTGGTGTAGGTGTTGCTGGTATTTTGAGTACCGATCTGGGAGATTTTGAGCAAATATTAGAAGCTATGGGCTGGGCTCGAGGCGTAGACATTCGCCGCAAGTGGCCGAATAAGTTGGTCGTTAATATTCGCAAAGAAAATCCGGTAGCGAAATGGGGCGTGGATGCTTACTTGGCCGCAGACGGTAGTGTGTTGTCACTACCGGACCAATATCCAAATTTGCCAACGCTGCGTTCGTCGGTAAGTAATCCGCACCAGAGTATGCAGGTTTACCGTTTGCTGCAGCAATTCGCGTCACGGCAAGCGCTACGGATTATGGATCTATCTGAATCTGCTGAGGGCGAGTGGGTTGTTGAATTTGCAAACGGTTTGGCACTACATTTGGGCGCAAGTGAAATTAATGACCGTATGAGCCGTTTTCTTCGTGCTTATGACAGTGTTTTACGCGAAAAGACTGCGATAATAGATTACGTAGATGCACGCTATCCGAGCGGCATTGCTGTAAAATTTATTCAAGAACCACAAAGCTCTGTGGTGGATGTAAAAGGTGCAAACTCAATTGAGTTTGCCTTCAATACTAATAAAAGCTCTTTATCTGGAATTTAGCTATGGCGACTGAATTACAAATGAACAAAATCGTTGCACTAGATATAGGCACAAATAAGGTCGCCGCGATTATTGCGAATGTAAACGAACGCGAAGAACTGGAAATTATTGGTATTGGCACCCATCAATCTAAGGGTTTGAAAAAGGGTGTGGTTGTAAATATCGACTCTACAGTGCAATCAATACAACGCGCCATTGAAGAAGCTCAGCTGATGGCTGGTTGTTCCGTTGACTCGGTTTACGCTGGAATTGCGGGCAGCCATATTCGCAGTTTGAACTCGCACGGCATTGTTGCGATACGCGACCGTGAAGTGTTTAGCCAAGATATTGAGCGAGTAATAGATGCGGCAAAGGCTATGGCTATACCTGCCGACCAAAAGATTTTGCACGTGTTACCTCAGGAATTTATTATCGACACTCAAGAGGGTGTAAAAGAACCTTTGGGTATGTCCGGTGTTCGGTTAGAAGCCAAAGTACACATGGTCACAGGGGCTGTTAATGCGGCTCAGAATATTGAAAAATGTATTGAGCGTTGTGGTTTGACCGTTAACGGAGTGGTGTTAGAGCAGTTGGCCTCCAGCTATTCCGTGTTATCTGACGACGAGCGAGATTTGGGTGTTTGTATTGTCGATATTGGTGGTGGTACTACTGATATAGCTATATTTACTAATGGCGCAATACGTCATACTGCGGTTATTCCAATTGCGGGCGATCAGGTCACGAATGACATCGCAATGGCGCTTAGAACACCTACACAAAATGCGGAAGACATAAAAATTCGCTACGCTTGTGCGCTGACACAGCTTGCAAAAGCTGATGAAGTAATTAAGGTGCCAGGAGTAGGTGAAAAACCAGAGCGTGAACTTTCTCGGCAGACGCTTGCCGAGGTTGTGGAACCAAGATATGACGAGCTTTTTCGACTCGTCCAAGCGGAGCTGCGACGTAGCGGCTTCGAAGATTTAATTGCGTCAGGCATCGTGCTCACGGGAGGCGGTGCCAAGATGGAAGGTTTGATTGAGCTTGCTGAAGAAATATTTCACATGCCAGTCAGTTTGGGGGCGCCACGTAATGTGGCGGGATTGAAGGACATCGTAAGGAACCCCGTGTATGCAACCAGTGTTGGGCTGTTGCAGTACGGGTTGGACCAAGAGAAGGATAGACCGAGCAAACTAAGCGGCCGTAAGAGCAGTATGTTTGCGAGAGTCAGAAATTTCTTCACAGAAAACTTCTAGCAGGAGAATACGATGTTTGAATTGGTAGATAGTGCACCACAGAGTGCAGTGATAAAGGTTGTCGGGGTCGGCGGCGGCGGCGGAAACGCAGTACAGCATATGCTGAGCCAAGAGGTTGAAGGTGTAGATTTTATCTGTGCTAATACTGATGCTCAGGCGCTAGCAGGGCTAGATGCTCCGACTACTTTGCAGATTGGCAGTGGCATTACCAAGGGGCTTGGCGCAGGCGCGAACCCGGAAATTGGTAGAGCTGCAGCTTTAGAGGACCGCGAGCGTATAGCTGAGCTGTTGAACGGCTCAGATATGGTATTTATTACTGCCGGAATGGGCGGTGGTACTGGTACTGGCGCAGCACCCGTTGTTGCCGAAGTCGCTCGTGAAATGAATATATTGACCGTTGCTGTTGTGACAAAGCCGTTTGGTTTTGAACGTCGTGATGCGAAAGCTGAAAAAGGTATTGAGGAACTTTCTCAACATGTAGATTCGTTAATCACCATCCCCAACGAAAAGTTGTTGGATGTGCTTGGCGCTGATACCTCCTTTTTGGATGCATTTGGCACAGCTAATGATGTCCTCCACGGTGCTGTAAAAGGTATTGCGGATTTGATCATTAGACCCGGCTTGATCAATGTTGACTTCGCCGATGTGCGCACTGTTATGTCTGAAATGGGTATGGCAATGATGGGCACCGGTACAGCATCCGGACCGGGGCGCGCGCGCAGTGCTGCAGAGGCAGCTATTCGTTCTCCGCTGTTGGAAGACGTGGATCTAAATGGCGCTCGAGGTATATTGGTCAATGTATCTGGCGGATCCAACCTGAGTATCGGTGAGTTTAGCGAAGTGGGTAAATCGATAGAAGAGTTCGCCTCTCCTAACGCCACTGTGGTTATTGGTATGGTCATAGACGAGTCTCTTGGTGAAGACATTATGGTCACAGTAGTTGCCACCGGTTTAGGAAATGCAGCAGGACCAAGCGTCGTGGTAGATAATTCTGTGGCTCGAGATGTAGCTTCAGGACGTCTGAATATGAACGACTTAGACACTCCAACATATGTACGCAACCAGCCGTCTCAGGCCAAGGATGTAGATGCAATAGATATTCAGGGTAAAGATCTTGATTATCTGGACGTGCCAGCGTTTTTGCGGCGCCAAGCGGACTAGATTTAAATAATTACGCATCCTGCTAGACGCGTTTAAGGGGAGGCAACCCTCCCCTTGTTCTTGTTGGTGCGCAGTTGTTTGGATCGTCCTTTGATTTATTTAGCCTTAGCTTGTTCTTTGTTTATTGCAGTTGCTGCAAAACAATAAGCTCAATATTGAGTTTTCCTTATGAATGATTCTATTCGTCAACAAACATTGAAGAATTCGATTCGCGCCACTGGTTTGGCCCTGCACACGGGTAAGCAAGTGAACCTTATACTCGGGCCTGGGCCTGTAGATAGCGGTATTGTTTTTCGGCGCACTGATCTTGATGAAGAGATGAGTATACAAGCCCATGCCCTAAACGTAGGCAGCACTCATATGGCTACTTCGTTGACTGATGGCGAAAATGAAATATCAACAATTGAGCATTTGATGTCAGCTTTTTCCGGCCTTGGAATAGACAATGCGATTGTTGAAGTGAATGCCGCGGAATTACCTATTATGGACGGTAGCGCAGCGCCGTTTGTTTTCCTTATTCAATCCGCTGGGATTTTGGAACAAGATGCGCCAAAAAAGTTTTTGCGCGTTTTAAAAACGATTAAACATGAAGAGGACGATTTCTCTGTTGAGTTGCGTCCTTACGAGGGTTTCAAATTAAGTTATACCCTTGAGTACGACCATCCTGTTTTTGCCGCTCATGAACATACCGCAGCCGTGGATTTTTCCTCTATGAGTTTTTTAAAGGAAGTTTGCAGAGCGAGAACGTTTGGTTTTTTGGCCGATATTGAGAAACTCCAAGATATGGATTTGGCTCAAGGCGGCAGCTTAGATAACGCGATTGTTGTGGATGAGACAAAGATTCTCAATGAAGATGGTCTGCGCGTTAGAGATGAATTTGTTAAACACAAAGTTCTGGACGCGATTGGCGATTTGTATTTATTAGGGTGCAGTTTGATTGGCAGTTTTCACGGTCACAAGTCCGGCCATGGTCCTAACAATGCTCTGTTGAGGAAATTGTTATCCACCCCGGATGCTTTTGAAATAGTCACATTTGACTGTGATGAAGATGTGCCGATGGCCTACAAGAGAGAGGCTCTGGTTTTAGATTAGGAGTGATGCAGCTGCAGGCTTACTAATCTTGTTTGTGGCTACCGCCATCATCTGCTACCCGCAAATTCAGAGTCTGCACTTGGCTAAAGCTAGATATTTGATTCAAGACAGGTAGAACATCGGGCGCTTTGAAGCGCATTTTCGTTGCTGCTGAAGCGCTTCTGCAAAGAACGTGCGCAACAGTGCCCTGAATCTTTGTCACCTCTACGTTATATTTTAGTGGCTCATCTAATACCGCGCGAAATTCAGCCGTCCAAGCCTTTTGATTGGCTGACAAATGCAAAAGCTTCTGCAAAGGCGAGTATCTGTTGCGATCCTCGCTGAGGATCTTTTCAATTTTCTGCGTTGGCAAATTTGCCTCCTCTAGTTTGCATCATCGCGGTGCGGCAAAGCTGTAGTCTAGACCCGGTAACCACCTTACACATTCCTTCTTAGATTCTCGAACCTGGTAACTCAGCTTTTGCAGTTGGGTGGTAGATAATCTTTGGTACTGAGATTTGTTTTGAGAGGTTTTTTTGCGCTGGCAGGCCGCTCGTGTAGCTGTAATGTATTGTCGGATAGGGCTCTAACCTGTGATACATAACCCATTAATCGTGAGTTTCCGGCCTTTCAGTCATCCATAGTGGTTACTACTCTTGATTTCAATTGTTAAAGGTAATGTCATGCTGGCCGACTTTTTGTTATGTTCTATTTTGTTTTCGAGAGTAAATTGTAGTTTTCCATGAAAATTCTTCTGATCGACAAGTTGGGTGAGCCCAAAAGCTTATCAATTGGCCCTTGGGCCGGCCGCGCTATGGGCATAGCTTTTTTCGCCTTTTGTGCGGGTATATTCCTTGCAGGCGCATCCATGGTTAAGAGTGATGTCGTTGATTCAGATGTAATTAGTAATTGGCGTGGACAACTTACCGAACAAAAGAATCTTGTTGCTGAGCTGCAAGGTAAGTCCGAAGCGCAAAGCCAAGCAGTGGGTCGTCAGTTAGCTGAAATGCAGGGCAGACTGTGGCGCATGGAAGCACTAGCTTCCTACATGCATAAGTCCACTGGATTGCCGCAGGATGAATTTAGTTTTGACGAACAACCAGCTCAAGGTGGGCCTTTGGACGGTAGTCAAAAGGTCATTGCGTGGGCTGACCTAGAAAGTGATCTCACATCTCTTTCCTCCAGACTTGAGCGCCGTGAGAAAGAGTTAGTTATTTTGGATGATGTGTTGCTTGGATATTACAGTGATGCAGCCGCACAACCTTCTGGGCGGCCAATCGCCCAAGGGTGGATGTCTTCGCCCTATGGCAAGAGGGTTGATCCCATCAGCGGTAAGCAGGCATGGCATGCTGGAATGGACTTCGCCGGGCGTCAAGGTTCAGATGTAATTACTGTCGCCAATGGTGTGGTTACCTATGCTGGCAGGCGTGACGGCTACGGCTTGATGGTTGAGATAAGCCACGGCAACGATGTAAGCACTCGCTACGGCCATCACGACGCTTTGTCGGTCACTCCGGGCCAAACGGTAAAACGTGGTGATGTAATTGGCCAGATGGGTAGCAGCGGTAGGTCCACCGGCCCACATGTGCATTTTGAAGTATTACGCAAAGGTAAAGCCATTAACCCCGCAAAGTTCGTTAATCGCGGATAAGCATTAGCGCAGGCTTGTAGTTCTGCAATTCGGCCCAATTAAGTCTACAACGGTGAATTTGTCGGTATAGAAATCGTCATTCAACCGCTACAATGCTCCACCTCATTTTTTGCGCATATACATTTAGACCATGGCTAATTTTTTCACAAGACTGTTTGGTACAAAAAATTCCCGAGAACTTGCTCGAATGCAAAAAATCGTGGAATTGGTGAACGACCAAGAAGCCCATTTTGATTCCTCCACAGACCTTATTCAATTCACTGCAGACCTGCGCGCGAGGAATGTTGCTGGAGAATCATTAGATCAGTTATTGCCTGAAGCATTTGCTGCAGTGCGCGAAGCAGCAAAGCGAACCAAGGGTATGCGCCACTTTGATGTGCAATTGATTGGCGGTGTTACTTTGCATGAAGGGCGTATTGCAGAAATGCGCACAGGTGAAGGTAAGACATTGATGGCAACGTTGCCTTGCTACCTAAACGCGCTGTCGGGCAAAGGTGTGCACGTGGTTACTGTGAATGACTATTTGGCGAAACGTGATGCCGAGTGGATGGCGCCCATATACGAGGCTTTGGGTCTGAGCGTTGGCATTATTCAGTCTAACCAACCTACTCCTGAGAAGTTGGTTGCGTATAGATCAGATATAACCTACGGCACAAATAACGAATTTGGCTTCGATTATCTTCGTACTAACATGGCATTTACCGTTGAAGATAGAATTCAGCGTGAATTGAATTTTGCCGTCATTGACGAAGTGGATTCAATTCTCATTGATGAGGCGCGTACCCCACTGATCATTTCCGGGGCTGCCGAAGAAAGTACCCGTCTTTATCAGGTCCTAAATCAGGTCGCTCCAACGCTAATCGAGCAACCCTTTGACGATACCCCCAGAGTATTCGGTGAAGAAGTACCTGAACCCACAGCTGATTTCACCGTTGATGAAAAAAATAGACAAATTGAGCTGACCGAACTGGGCCATCAGAAAGTCGAAGATGCCCTTATTCAATTGGAGCTGCTAGGGGAGGGCGATAGCCTTTATTCTTCTAGCAACCTTAACTTGCTGCACCACGTTCTTGCTGCTTTGAAGGCCCATTCGCTATTTAAACGCGACGTTGACTATATGATTACTAATTCTGAAGTGGTAATTGTAGACGAACATACCGGTAGAGCGATGCCCGGGCGACGTTGGTCCGATGGTATTCATCAAGCCATTGAAGCAAAAGAAGGGTTGCCGATTCAAAACGAAAGCCAAACCTTGGCTTCTACCACTTTCCAAAATTACTTCCGTTTGTATAACAAGCTGTCTGGTATGACCGGTACAGCCGATACTGAAGCCTTCGAATTTAAACAAATATATGGCCTAGATGTGGTTGTCGTGCCGACTCACCGCCCAATGGTGCGTCAGGATCATAATGATCTTATGTATCTGTCCTTGGCAGAAAAATATGAAGCTATTGCTCAAGATATTGAGGTGCGTATCGAGAAGGGGCAGCCAGTTTTGGTTGGTACTGCTTCAATAGAAAGTTCGGAATTATTGTCCACAGAGCTTAATCGCCGAAAGATTGAGCATAATGTGCTGAATGCAAAGCAACACGAGCGAGAAGCCGACATCATTGCTGACGCTGGTCGAGCTGGGTCTATTACCATCGCTACAAATATGGCGGGTCGTGGTACCGATATAGTCTTAGGTGGTAGTTTGGAAGCAGAGCTGGCTCGTTTAGAAAATCCCAGTGAGGAAGAAAAAAATCAGGCCCAAGCAGCTTGGCAAATTAGGCACGATGCCGTGCTCGAGGCCGGTGGACTGCATATCATTGGGACGGAGCGGCACGAATCTCGCCGTATAGACAACCAATTGAGGGGCCGTTCTGGTCGCCAAGGCGATCCGGGCTCTAGCCGGTTTTATCTCTCACTTGATGATAATTTGATGCGCATCTTTGTTACCGAGGGTGTGCGCAACATGATGCTACGGCTTAGCTCTGAAGAGGGCGAAGCCATTGAGCATAAGATGATCAATCGCTCCATTGAAAATGCTCAACGTAAGGTAGAAGGGCATAATTTCGATAGCCGCAAGAATTTACTTGAATACGATGACGTATCTAACGATCAGCGCCAGGTGATTTACCAGCAGCGTCGAGAGCTTATGGAAGCCCAAGATATCAGCGCAACTATTGAAGGTTTGCGTGAAGAGGTGATTTACGATTTTATTGGACAATATATTCCTCCGGAAAGCTTAGTTGAGCAGTGGGATGTGGCAGGTTTAGAAGCTGGATTGTTGAGCGAATTTACCAGCACCCAAACCATTGCTAGGTGGTTGGACCAAGATGATACGTTAGACGAAGAAAAGCTTTGCGAACGTATTTTGCGCCAGATAGAAACCGAGTACGCTGAAAAAGAAGGCGCATGGGCTGCTGCTGATATCAATATGCGGCTGGTCGAAAAGCAGGTGATGTTGCAAATTCTTGATCAAAAGTGGAAAGAGCATTTAGCGTCCATGGATCACTTGCGGCAAGGTATTCATTTGCGTGCATATGCGCAAAAACAGCCCAAGCAAGAATTTAAGCGCGAATCGTTTGAACTGTTTCAAAACCTCTTGTTCGATATTAAATATGAATTGGTTCGCATGCTTTCGCGTATGCAAATTGAGAGTCCTGAAGAAGTTGAAGCTCAAGAACGATTGCGTCGCGCAGAAGCTGCAAAACGTATGAACTTTGAGCACAGCCAGGCTCAAGGCATTGGTGGTGATGAATCTGGACTACCTCAAGGTTCCGGTCAGAATGAGCCGCGAGGTGAGACCTTTGTGCGTAACCAACCCAAAGTGGGTCGTAACGAACCCTGCCCTTGTGGCTCTGGGCGTAAGTTCAAGCAATGTCACGGTGCTGTGTGAATGTGGCAGTAGCGGCGGAAAATTGCTGTTTGGAGAGATAGATGGCAGTTAACTTATCATTGCCCAAGGACTTGCTTGCGGTGCCAGGCATTCGATTGGGTACAGCAAGTACCGGCTTGAAATCCGTTGCTCGGGACGATTTAGCCGTATTCTCTTTTGTTGCTGGTACTCAGACTGCTGGGGTATATACCCAATCTTCCTTTATCGCCCCTCCGGTACAACTGGCCAAAGCCAGGCAAGAGAACTGTCTTAGTTGGGTCATCAACAGTGGTAATGCTAATGCTGCTACTGGCGAGCTTGGGCGTGAAGATGCAGATGCTGTTTGTAACCAAGTAGCAGACCAGTTGCAGATTGGCTTAGAAACAGTTCTACCGTTTTCTACCGGAGTAATTGGCGAGAGATTGAACGTTCCCGCTCTGCAGCAAGCGGTCATTGAAGCCGCTAATAGTCTTGATGGCGAGTCATGGTTGCAGGCTGCGCAAGCGATTATGACCACAGACACTGTGGCAAAGGCTTGTAGTCACCAGATATCTATTGCTGGTGAAGTCATCACAATTACCGGTATTGCCAAAGGCTCTGGCATGATTAAGCCGAATATGGCGACCATGCTTGGATTTGTTGGCTGTGATGCAAATATTTCTCACGCGCTTTTGTCAGTTTTAGTTAAGCAAGTCGCTGATGAGAGTTTTAATCGAATTACCGTAGACGGTGACACCTCAACCAACGACTGCTTTATGGTCAGTGCTACCGCTAAAAGTCGTGCACCAGCAATTCTTTCCCAGGAAGATGAAGGCTATCAAAAGCTGCGCGATGGTTTGACTAAAGTAGCGCAATTTCTTGCTCAAGCCATTATTCGCGATGGGGAAGGTGCAACCAAGTTTGTAACGGTTCGGGTTGCTGGAGGAGCATCGGCTCAAGAGTGTTTGGAAGTGGCTTATACAGTTGCCGAATCACCATTAGTCAAAACGGCACTCTTTGCGGGAGACGCCAATTGGGGGCGCTTTTGTATGGCCATAGGTCGCGCTGAAGTAGTGGACCTTGATGTTTCCAATGTGGCGCTGTGGCTAAATGACGTTGAGGTCGCTCGGGGCGGTATGATGTCGTCCACCTACACCGAAGATGCCGGTGCTAATGTGCTTGCCCAAAACGAGTTCACCGTACTTATCGATCTGGGGCGCGGTGAGGTTAGTGAGACTATTTGGACAACAGATCTATCTTACGACTATGTGCGCATTAACGCTGAATATCGCACCTAACGTACCGGCGGTTGGTTGCTAGTTGTCCTCAGTGAATTCTGGCTGGCTATTGGCCGGAATTTTGTGCTCTTCGCCTGCCCAAGCCCCGAGGTCAATGAGTCTGCATCGCTCTGAACAAAAAGGGCGATCTGGATTCTTGGGTGTCCATGCCACACTTTTTTTACACGTTGGACAAGGAATTATGTGTGCTGTTTCTGACATAGTGTTACCAGCTCTTGGTGGATATTTTCAACGCGGCTATTCAGTTCGCGAATACTTTGATCATTGATCAGTACAAAGTCGGCAGCCGATAAGCGATCCTCTCTGCTCATTTGCGCATTGACGATAGATTGCACCTGTTCACGATTGTTGTCATCACGCGACATCGTCCGTTGAATCTGCGTCTCTACAGCGGTGTCTACTACAATAACCTTTTTACACCATTGGGACTGTCCACTTTCTAAGAGTAGTGGATTGACTAGTAAACAATAGCTGGAGGTGCTAGCGCGGATTTGTTGAGCTAAATACTCACTGATTAATGGGTGCAGTAAGCGTTGCAACCACTTCCGCTCGGACTCCTCCGCAAAAACAAGCTTGCGCAGTTGGGCCCTATCTAAACTCCCATCAGCAGCTATTATTCCTTTGCCGAAATGGTCGGCAATTGACTCTAAGGCGGGTTGCCCTGGGTTGACTACAGCTCTACTGGCTAGATCGGCGTCAACTACATCTATACCCAAAACTTCAAAGTGATTGGCGGCCGCGGTTTTGCCGCTTCCAATGCCACCGGTGAGGCCGATCAACATGGTTATCCCTAATACAAAACTAATCGATGAGTGCTTTGCACTCGGGGTTCAAAGGATAATCTATTGGTCAGGGCAAAATCCACAAGCAACGTTATCCGCTTAAGACGGTACCCATTTGGAATACCGGTAGGTACAGGGCGGTAATAAGACCACCCAAAAGGAGCCCAAGCAAAGCCATCATCGCTGGCTCCAGCAGGGGCAAAATTTTCTCTATTGTGTTTTCTACTTCGTTCTCGTAGTGCGAGGCGCTTTTTTCGAGCATAGTTTGCAGAACTCCGCCTTGCTCGCCAATAGTGATCATTTTGATAAGCAAATTCGGAAAACAGCCAACTCCTGTAATAGCCTCGGCGAGGGCCTCTCCTTGGGCTATGGACTGTTGTATATCTTTAACGGCGCGTTGGTAAACCAGATTTCCTGAGACTGGGCCTGCAAATGCCAGGGCGTTAGGTATAGGTATGCCTGCTGTATAGGTGGTTGCAAGAGTACGGGAGAATCTGGCTACGCAGCTTGCTCTAATTAAATTGCCGAACAAGGGCAGGCCAAGTAACGTTTTATCTACGAGTAAAGTGAATGCTGGTTGCGTTTGGTAAATTTGTCTGAAGCTAATTGTTAGAATAAGGATTAGGCACAGCCCATATCCCCAATACGCCTGTAAGCTAGCGGATAGATCTATGACAAATGCTGTCATGGCGGGTAATGTCTTTCCTTGGCTGCGAAACATTTGTTCAAATTGTGGTACTACTTTAGTGAGCATTAAAGCTGTGACTATGGCTGCTATGGATAGAACGGAGAGGGGGTGTACTAAAGCTTTCCTGATCTTTCTCTTCAGCTCGATTGCTTTTTCTTGGTGGCGGGCGATGTTGTGCAAGATGATGTCTAGGGTTCCAGAAACTTCTCCAGCATTGATAAGCTGTTGAGTAAGCGGATTAAAAACCTTTGGGTGGTTGCTGCAGGCTTCAGCGAGTGTGCTGCCGGCTAAAATGTCTTGCCCTAAACCTTCTGCTATTTTTCCTATGGCCTTCTTCCCCGGCCCGGAACCTTCAGCAAGTACTTCAAGAGACTGTAATATGGGGATGCCCGCTTGTATAAGTGTTGCTAATTGACGGATGAATATGGCGGTGTTTCTTGGCTTGATGCTGTTGCCGCGCATGCTAATTCTTGTGCTCAGTAGGTTCTTGGCTTGACGCGTTTTATTTAATGAAATGGTTTTTACGGCAACACCATTAGATTCAATCTCATTGCTGGCTATATTGATGTTGATGGCATCTGTGGTTCCGCGCTGAAAGTCTCCTACCGGTCCGATACCAGACCATACGAATGTCTGTCTTTCTATGTAAGGCGTGCCTTGATTAGACTTCATTAAATAGGCTCATCCGACAGAGTTAATCGGTTGGCTTCTTGTAGGCTGGTAACTCCTTGGATTACTTTGCTTAGTGCAATTTGGCGTAAGTTGCGTGTTTCTCTCACTTGTTTTTGTCGCTTTTCGTACTGCTGTTCTTTCATGGGTTCGTTATTTTGCTCCTTACGGTGGTTTGCAGCGCCAGTCATAATTGGCGATTCATCGTTGCTCTTATTCAATAACCCAATAGTGCGGTGGTCCATTTTGACAAATTCAAAGATTCCCACGCGCCCCATGTAACCATGATTACAGTGATCACAGCCGTGTTGGTGAGCTTTGAAGGTCGGTTTTTTTAAGAAGGGGTAGTCTATGCCCGTCTCGTGGTAGATTGTTTCCGGTAGATTTTCAACTTCTTTGCAGTAGGGGCAGAGTTTTCTCAGTAGGCGTTGAGCTACAACCAAGCTGATAGAAGTTGTCAAATTATAGCGGGGAACACCCATTTGTATAAGTCTTTCAAATGTCGCCAGGGCTGAGTTTGTGTGTAGGGTCGAGAGCACTAAGTGACCCGTTTGGGCTGCTCGTATCGCAATATTGGCTGTTTCAAGATCGCGAATTTCACCAACCATTATTATGTCGGGATCTTGCCTTAGTAGTGCTCTTAGGGTGGTGGCGAAATCTAAACCGATACGTGGGTTTACGTTAACCTGATTGATGCCGTGAACATTGATCTCAACAGGGTCTTCTACAGTTGAGATATTGCGCTGAGTTTCATTTAGCAGGTCTAGTGCACTGTACAGGGTCATTGTTTTACCGCTGCCGGTAGGCCCTGTGACAAGAATAAGGCCTTGAGGCCGTTTAAGCGTATTCAGCAAAATTTGTTTTTGCGCATCTTCAAGTCCCAAATGTTGGATGCCTCTATGTGAGGTATCAATATTAAGAAGGCGTAAGACAATTTTTTCGCCCCATAACGTGGGTAGGCTACTTATTCGTAGATCTAGTGCTTTATTGTTGGCTGTATCTAATCTCAGTCGACCATCTTGGGGTAAACGCCTTTCTGATATATCCAACTGCCCCAGAACCTTGATGCGTGAGTTAAGCCTACTACCGAATTCTTTAGGTGGCTCCGGTCCTGCTTGCAGTAAGCCATCAATTCTTAAGCGAATTTTATGGCCCTGCTCGAAAGGCTCGATGTGGATATCTGAAGCTCTTTGTTCCACCGCTATATCGATAAGGTGATCAACGAATTTTGCTACCGAGGAGTCACCGCTTGGATCAGTTGCTTCCCTCGTTATTCTTTTTGACTCGGCTCCTTGTCCTACACTTTTGTTTACCTGTGTCATGTCGGTTTCTTGAGTGGTGCTGGTTGTATGCCTCAACTGGGTTATGAAATTGTTGGGTGCACTTGTGTTAGTAGTTTCAGCTGTTTCTTTTGTTTTGGTGAATGCTAGATTGTTTTCAGAAGAGCCAGATTTGCGTTTGCTGGCGACAGGATTGGCTGAGTCGGTGATTCTTGGCATTGGCATATCCCTCGTTTGCTGCTTAATTCTTTTTTCTCTTTCCTTTTCTCTTTCCTTTTTTGCTTTTTTGCTTTTTTGCTTTTTGCTTTTTGCTGCCTTTGCTTCTCCTTTGTGCTGTCTTTGCGCTGTCTTTGCGCTGTCTTTGCGCTGTCTTTGCGCTGTCTTTGCGCTGTCTTTGTCGTTTTGTATGTTTTCAGGCTACTCTTCTCTGACTTTTTCTTTAACAGCGATGAACCTGCTGCTTCGTAGGTTTTTGCCACCGCGTTTATATCGGCGGCTGAGGTTATAACCGGCGTGTAGTCGCTGAGTTCGCACGTGACCTGCCGTTAACACTGTAGTTGCAGATAGATAGGGCTGATGTTGGGGCGTGGTTTTTCCACCATAGTAAAACAACATTCCTTAGGAGTTTGCCAATGCGCCGGTTGCCAATCAGATACTTAGCGGCAAAAATTTTTACCGATGTTATTTTTGCGGATAGTTTTGCGGAGATTTTTTATCGCCAAAAGACTGCTAACACAAAGACTGCTAATCAAAAGACCACGAACAAAAGTGACTTTAAAAAAAGCGTCACTTATAAAACTAGTGGTGGATTTACTTTGGTGGAACTGATGATTGTTATTGCAATTATTGGTGTTATCGCAACGTTCGCTGTACCTGCTTTTCAAGGCTACGTTGTCTCCGCAAATAGTGCCAAAGTAAACGTACATTACGAACAAGCTATAAATTGGTCCCGGGGTGAAATGTTGCGATTACGTGTGCAGCTCTCCAACGGCTTTGATCGTGCCGAGGTGAGCAATGGTAGAGACACGGCCCAAGAGTGGCTTGATGCTCTTCAAGCCGAGGTTTCAGGTACTGATTCTACTTCTCCAGAAGGAAGCCCTGCATACTCTATTGATCCAGAGTCAGCCGGTGGTCAAGCATCAATCCTTTTTGCTATTACTGGGTCTATTGCTACGGGAGATGCGGTGGTTACTTTGACCCGACCGATTTATGGGGAGTTTTTGGCAGTAGACGCAACCAGTGTTTGTTGGGCCACAGATGATTGCTGATATGTTTTTGCATAAATTTTGAGCTTCATTGATGGCACGCTCAGACGCGATCCGGCACACGGTTTTACTTTGTTAGAGATGTTGGTGGTGGTGGGTATTATCGCAACGCTATCAAGTATTGCGTGGCCGCTTTGGCGAAATCACGTGACCACAAGTGAAAAAGCAGTGCTTATTGCTAACATACAGTCCATGGCTTTTTTTCAGGAAAGTTATAAATTACGTCATGGGGTTTATGCCGTAGGGCTACTAGACGGTGAAGAGATTGCAGATCGCATAGGTTGGTCGGTTGGGCGTGAAGGTAATACAAGCTTTGTTATACCGGATAGCGACGGCTCGTATTACCAAGTTCAGGCTGTTAACCCAAACGGTGTAGCCGCGTGTCTGCAAATGCCTTCCAGGCAAAGGTGCTCGCCCTGATACGGGCAAATCAGCAACCAATCAGATGAAGTGAATGCTGGGTTACCGTCGATTAGAGTTATATGATGAGGGCTAATGTGCGAATAACGGTAGTCCATGCTCAACTCAATTTTGTCCGCTCGGAATGTGGTAGCTTGTTTAGCATTTGGCTGCGCAGTGATATCAATAGTTTCGGCGGGAGATTTAGTGAGCGATCAGTTCAAACGAATGCAGCCTTGTCCATCAACGCCAAATTGTGTGTCTAGTGAAGTAGAGTCAGGTTCGCAGTCCATTGCCCCATTGGTTAGTGCTGGTGATGGCGAGACACTCATTGAAGCGTTGAAGACATACCTAGAAAAAGATTCAGCTTTCTCAATAATTGAAGTGGAGGCTTATTATCTCCGAGCGGAAGCACGTACGCGCATTCTTCGCTTTGTCGATGACGTTGAGTTTCAAGTTTGCCCAGATTCAAATCAGGTAGATATGCGCTCCGGCTCACGGGTCGGTTATTCAGACCTCGGGAAAAATCGCCGACGTTTAGAAGCCATTCGTAAATTTCTTATTGAGCAGAAACTTGCGACCTCTTAGGGCGTGCCACGGATGCAGGTAGGTTGGAAGGTTCTTTGTCAGTTATCTGTTTGGTTTAGTAATTTTGGCTAAATGCGGTAACTTTGGGGTTTTTGAAAGGTAGAGGGTAGGGGTGCTATGGATAGCTTTGACAGAGGTCATACACCAAGTCGACCTGACGCGGAAATTACTGTTAGTCTATAGAAATAATAATAATAGAGAGTTCCATATGTCTATATTCCATCCTGTGGCATTGATCAGCCTTTTATCAACTTTGTTCTTGTCGTTTTCTATGTCCGTGGTAGCTGGCGGGCATAAAGGCGGACATGCCGATGCTCACCAAGGCGGACATGCAAATGAGCATGAGAGTGGTCTGACTCGAGCGCAGAAAATCAAAGTAGCCACCGCTGCCGCCCCAAGTAATGTCAGTGATAACGCCTTAGTTTTAGATTCTGATAACACGGTCCTTCGAGAAGGCGATAATGGCTGGATTTGTATGGTGGGTACGCCGCCGTCCTATGAAAACCCAATGTGCGTAGACGCGCCTTGGCAGCGTTGGCTCGACGCTTTCGTCAACCAAAAGCCCTATAAAAATGAATCCGACTCTATAGGGATCTCTTACATGTTGATTGGCGATATTCCCGTAGATAACGACAACCCGATGAATTTAGATGAGTCTAAGGGAACTTGGGTTCAAGAAGGCCCTCACCTAATGGTCTTGGTTCCTCAAGAGTTATTCGGTGATTTGCCCAGAACTCCCTACGAGGGCGGCGCTTATGTTATGTGGGAAGGTAGCGACTTTGCTCACATCATGGTGCCTTTAGAAAAAACCACGCCCATAATCTATGCAGATTAGCATGAAGGTTTGGGTTTGGTGTGAGCCAGTCTAATGGTTGACGAAAATGCTTTGAACCAACAGGTGGGTCGGCTTAAGTCTGAGATGTCATATTTGGTGGGCGAGATCGACGCTATTACTAAAGATGCTATGGATCAGCCTATGAAGTATGGCCTTGAGGCGTTGGAAGAATTACGCCACAGTCATATGGGCGAAATTCTTAGACTGCGATCAGAATTGGACGGCATTGAAAGCGAATTGTTGACGTTAAAAGCTAAGTTGTAAAAAGGGGTGGCGGAGGAAAATTTTTGCGAGATAATAAAGAGATAGCAAAACGACAGCAAAGAGATAGTAAAAAGACAGCAAAAAGATGGTAAAGAGACAAGATAGCTAGAGACAGAGACAGAGACAGAGACAGAGACAGAGACAGAGACAGAGACAGATCAAAGAACAACAAAAAAAGAACAACAACAAAAGAACAACAAAAAGAACAAAAAGAACAAAAACAAAGATCAAAAATAAGACAAAAGGGATGAAGTTATGAAATGGATAATTGCGTTGTTGCTCAGCGGCGCTGCGATATTTGCTCAAGCATCTATCAAGGAAGGCGATCTAGCACCTAATTGGACCTTGGAAGGGTCGGACGGTAACAGCTACCAGCTATCTGACATGCGTGGTACTCATGTGGTACTTGCCTTCTTCCCAAAGGCATTTACTGGCGGTTGCACCATTGAGTGTAAGTCAATCCGCGACAGCAAAAGACAGGTTCGCCGCTTTGAATTTCAATTCTTTATGGCCAGCACAGACAATGTGGAAACTGCTGTAGCTTTTGCCGAGCAGAATAATGCGAATTTCCCTATCCTTGCGGACGCATCGCAGTCAGTGAGCGATGCATACGGAGTATTAGGCTCAGCTGGCATGGCTAAGCGATGGACTTTTTACATCGACGCTGAGGGTGTTGTCACTAAGATTGATAAGGATGTAAATCCTCGAACGGCGGGTCGTGAACTGCTGCAAAATCTTATTGCTCTGGATGTGCCTGTAAACTAAGACTGCATTTTTTCAAAAACACTGGGGTTTGGTGAGCTGCCGCCAGGCCCAGATTTATATTCTCAGTAAATATTGATCTTCAATCCTTCTGGGTTCTTAGACGCCGCTTACCGTGTGCGACTTGCTGGACCTTAGTACCCCTCCCTCATCGCTTGCCCTTACTAAAGTGCTACCTAACGTTGAGTAGGTCTTAGTTAAAAATTTTAGGTTAGTATTGGATTCCACCTGATGGATAAGTACTTTGACCACATACGAAACCGTTGTTGCGCTGTTAAGTTGCGTCTTCTTTATGGCCCTAGTTGCTTGGATTTCATACCAAAAAACCAAAGGCGAAGTAGATACTCGAGACGGCTACTTCCTTGCGGGTAGAGGCTTGAGTGCGGTATTTATTGCAGGATCCATGCTGTTGACTAACTTGTCCGCAGAACAATTGATTGGTCTAAATGGTTCAGCCTACGGCTTTAATCTAAGCAGCATGGGTTGGGAAGTGACGGCTGCCTTTGCCACTATTTGTATGGCCTTTCTGTTTTTGCCCCGTTATTTGGCTGGCGCCTTTGCGACGCTTCCCCAGTTTCTAAACGACAGGTTCGATGGTGGTGTACGCCGGATGTCTGTGGTGCTTTTTATGATTGGCTACGGGTTAATCACTATTCCATCTGTACTCTACGCCGGCTCTATTGCTGTGCTCCAGCTGTTCGATGTGCCCGCTCTGTTGAACATTCCCTATAGCCAAGCTCTCGCTCTAACAATTGTTATTATTGGCTGCCTAGGTGCGGTTTACGCTGTTTTTGGCGGACTTAGAGCGGTTGCTGTTTCAGATACTTTGAACGGTATCGGCTTGCTCGTAATAGGTCTTGCGGTGCCTATTCTTGGGCTCTCTGCGCTGGGCCAAGGCAGCATAGGGGATGGTTTATATACGGTAGCGAATAGTCATACTGAAAAACTCAACGCTATTGGTTCTGAGTTTGATCCAACACCCTTCGCAACTTTATTTACCGGTATGATTTTCGCCAACCTATTTTATTGGTGTACCAATCAATATGTAATTCAAAGAACTTTAGCTGCAAAAAATCTTGCCGAGGGGCAGAAGGGCGTGTTGTTTTCTGGCTTTTTCAAGGTCTTAGTGCCGTTCATGATGATGTTGCCTGGCGTCATTGCCTATCATCTTTACGGTGGTGTCGGTGAAGTTGGCGGCCTTGCGTCAATAGATTTGGCCTACCCAAGACTAATTCGTGACGTGTTGCCCATAGAGGCCACGGGATTCTTTTTGGCAGTGCTACTTGGTGCGGTGTTTAGTTCATTTAATTCATTACTCAACAGTGCCGCTACTCTATTTTGTTTAGATGTTTACTTACCGTACAAAGAATCTCGAGGCCATGCTCAAATAGACGATGGCCAATTGTTGAAGGTGGCTAAACGCGCCAGTGTGGTCATAGCGCTATTTTCATTTATCGTTGCACCACTGCTGCAATTCGCTGCCGATGGCTTGTGGCAGGTAATACGTGTTTTCACTGGGTTTTATAACATTCCTATTATTGCCATAGTAATTGTTGGTTTGTTTACTCGGCACGTTCCTGCTTTAGGTCCTAAGTTAGTGATTGTTTTCCATGTACTGGCGTACGGGCTTTTGCAGTTTGTATTTAAGCAATCCGTAGACATCCACTTTTTGCACCTATACGCGATCCTCTTTGTCATTGAGGTCGGCATTTTGTTTGTCGTGGGCAAAATGTATCCGCGCTCTTCACCTTGGGTTTATAGCACAACTTCGAAAGTTGATATGCAGCCCTGGTTTTATGCGGTGCCTTGCGCGGCGACGCTGATGTCCTGTGTTATTGCCTTGTACCTGCTATTTTCACCAATTGGTATGGTGGGTGGATTAAGTGACTTATTCTGGCCGCTGATTTATGTCCTAATTGGGTTGAATATTTTACTTTGGTGGCATTTCCTAATACGCAAATCTAAGGTTACAGCTAACACTGAGTTCTCCTAGCGGTTATGCTATTAACAACTGTTTTGCGGAATGAAATGGATCGACAAATTGACTAAAACTAGACTGCGGATGTTTGAAAGCTCGACTGGTCAAAGCCACGTGACCGAGGAAGATCGATTCCTATTTGCCCGCCCGCTCGCAAAGCACAATTTGGTAATTATTGGTACTGGTACCATTGGTCAGGAACACATGCGAGTTGCCGCTATGTTAGGTCGTGCGCGTGTCCATGGTATTTTTGACACTCAAGAACATAGTTTAGACAGCGCAGAGAAGAACTTTAAAAAACACAGCTCGGATCCTTTGGTGCGTTATGCGGATCTACATACAGCATGTAATGATCCCGCCGCGGATGCGTTGATGATATGCACGCCAAATTACACTCACTTTGAGGTGCTCAAAGTAGCGATGGCCTCAGGTAAGCCGATTTTCCTAGAAAAGCCAATGGCCACTGACCTGCACGATGCCGCAGCTATAGTAGATCTCAGTGCTAGCTACAGTGCATTTATTCAGATTGGCTTGCAGTACAGGTACAAGGCCCAGTATGTAGAGGCTTTTCATGAAGCTTTAGAGCGGCGATCCCTCGGAGACGTTAAGACCATAAGTGTAAGCGAACATCGCCCACCGTTCTTAGACAAAGTAGGTCAATGGAACAAATTTAGTCGTTTCAGTGGCGGTACCCTAGTAGAAAAATGTTGCCATTACTTTGATCTCATCAATCTGCTCGCACAAGGGAGGCCTGCGCGTGTCTTTGCTAGTGGCGGGCAAGCCGTGAACTTTGTTGATTTTGAAAAAGACGGCGAACGCTCAGACATTGAGGATAATGCTTTTGTGATTGTCGATTATGCTAACGGCGTACGAGCGAATTTCACCTTGAACATGTTTTGTCCTGATTTTGATGAAGAAATGATTATTGTTGGTGATGAAGGCAAGCTTATTGCCAAGGAAAACTTCAATTTTCAACACCAAACGGAATCCGAGATATCGGTAGAGGTATTGAAGGGTGAATTGGGTATTTCGAAAAAATCTATAGTCGGTTACACCCGCCCCGTTGAACAAAGTGGTCACCATGGTTCAACCTATTATGAACACATTGCATTTGTTGATCAGCTGGAAGGCAAAGTAGTGGACTGTGCCACTGCCATGCAAGGAATGTGGGCAATGATTGTGGCAAGCGCAGCCCAACACTCTATGGCTGATGGACAAGTAGTCGACGTTGAAGAATTTATAGGCTCTCAAGGCCTAGCTAACCTGCTAGCTTAAGCTCTAAGAGTGCTTAAAATTATGGCGGGCTTGTAACTTATGACCGTCACGCAAAAAGAAAAATGGATTAGGATTTATAATGGTTCAAACAATCAATGTTGATAACCAAGTTATGCCAGCGGTGGGATTGGGTCTATGGAAAATAGACCCCGATACAGTGGCGCAAACAGTTTATGACGCCATTAAGGCTGGTTACCGTCACTTAGATAGCGCTGCTGATTATGCCAATGAGGTGGAAGTGGGGCAGGGTATTGCTCGAGCAATTGCTGACGGTCTTTGTAGCAGGGAAGAGCTTTGGATTACATCTAAACTGTGGAATACCTATCACCGCAAAGAGCACGTTGAAGCTGCTTGTCGTAGGTCGCTGGCTGATTTGGGGCTAGACTATTTTGACCTGTACTTGGTGCATTTCCCTATAGCGCTGCAATTTGTAGATTTTGCAGATCGCTACCCACCTGAGTGGTTGTTTGATCCGCAAGTTGCTCAGCCCGGAATGCAATTAGACCGAGTGCCGCTGAGCGAAACTTGGGGCGCGATGGAGCAATTGGTAGAAGCGAAGTTGGCGCGGCAGATTGGCGTGTGTAATTACAGCGCAAGCCTACTTCACGATCTGATGAGTTATGCCAATATAAAGCCGGCAATGCTGCAAATTGAATCGCACCCATACTTAACACAGGAAGCTTTGATCCGCACCGCTCAGTCCTACGACATTGCGGTAACTGCGTTTTCTCCGCTAGGTTCTTTGTCATATGTTGCAATTGATATGGCTAGCGAGGCCGAGACAGTGCTAACTCAGCCGGTAGTTTTAGCTGCGGCCGAGCGTGCTGGCGCAACGCCAGCCCAAGTCGTATTACGCTGGGGCTTGCAGCGCGGTACAGCTGTTATTCCTAAAACGACTAATCCGCAGCGTTTGGTAGAAAATCTATCGTTGTCGGATTTCTCGTTGACGGATGAAGAAATGGCGGCGATTTCTGGCCTTAATCAAAATCGCCGCTTCAACGACCCCGGCGCATTTTGTGAGGAAGCTTTTAATACATTCCATTCCATTTATGACTAACGGGTCGAAAAGACTAAGGCTAGATAGCTAGATGGTCGTATAGCAGTGAAGGAAATTATGATTGAGCAAACAGTATTATCCGGGCAGCAGGAATATGCGGGTGGCGATGTTTTCCCTGTATTTTATTCAGTTGAGGAGCAGCCTGCGGGAGAGGCTATTGAGCTTCAGCAGGTCTATGCATGGGTAGAAGAAAATCGCGAAGGTTTATCTGCCGCGCTGAATACACATGGTGCAATCTTACTTCGCGATCTAAATATTAAGACAGATCAGGAATTCGACCAATTGATACAAGCGTTTGCTTGGCCTAACTTTACCTACGCGGACTCACTATCCAACGCCGTACGCCGCAATCGTACAGAGCGCGTATTTACTGCTAATGAAGCGCCGGCAGATGTTTCTATTTTTTTACATCACGAAATGGCGCAAACGCCAGTTTACCCCTCAAAATTGTTCTTCTATTGCGAGCATGCGGCAGATGTAGGTGGCGCCACACCCATCTGTAGATCCGACATATTACTAGAGCGTATGCGCAGTCAAATCCCAGAGTTTGTAGCTCAGTGTGAGAACAAGGGTGTTCGCTATTCCCAGACTATGCCTTTGGAGGATGATTTAGAGTCGGGCCAAGGTCGCAGCTGGGCCAGTACATTGAGTGCAGAAACTCAGCACGGGGCCGAGGCAAAATTAACTAAGCTTGGATACACGTGGGCTTGGCAAGCCGGCCAAGCACTCAGCGTCACTACACCCGTGCTACCCGCCGTACGTGATTTGCCGGATGGTCGAAGCGTGTTCTTTAACCAACTTATTGCTGCTTTTCGAGGCTGGAAAGACGCGCGTAATAGTGGCGAGAAACAGATTAGTTTTGGCGATGGATCTGCCATTCGCCACGAAGATATGGCAGTGGCTATAGAGTTAGCAGACGAGCTAAGCTTCGATATACCCTGGCAAACCGGCGATGTAGCGGTGGTAGACAATTATTTGGTTATGCACGGGCGTAGACCATTTGAGGGAACGCGGCGAGTTTTAGCTTCGCTTGTGGCATAAATTCCTTCGCTGGGTGGTTGCCGCCTTCCGATGGCTCATCCTCGAATAAAATTTTTTATGGAATTGCTACTCTTGCTGTGTGCAGTATGAGTGTATTTTAGATTTGCTTGAGGCGAGAGTAAGCACGCAAAGGCCTAGCTTTTGTAGGTCATCGCTATGATAGCCCAGTTGTTAGAGCCATGGATTCATAATCAGAGAGCCTAGTTATTTCACTCTTTCATCCTCAAAAATAGCCTCTAAACGTCGATTGCTGGTGAGAAATAGATTTTCTTTGAGAATTATTAGTACTGTAACCCAACGTTTGTAGGGCGAGGCAGTTTTTACTACCTCGCACATTCGTTTTCTTCTTGGTGTTCTGGTTATTTACATGCTGCGTTTTAAGATCGCTTTGTTTGTCGTGAGTTTTCCGTCAAGGCTTACCGAATTTTCAAAGACCATTGAGTTTGGGTTTTGCGAATCAGTGGTCCATGTCATTCCAGTCACGAAGCTGTGATGCCCTGTGTGCAATTCATTTTTCGCTTCGTCCAGACTAATACTCATACTAGATGCGGTTATGCCACTCACTTTGAATACTGGCTCTGTGCCCAGGGCGCAATAGTGTTTTACCACCAGCTGTCCGCCTTCGTCGCTATAGGTACTCAGCATTTCAACGCCATCTTCAACAATGGTCTCAGTGATAGTGTTGCCGCCAGAAGTGAGTTTGTACTCATAAGAAACATCAAATACTGCGCCATCTAAGGATTGAGTCATCTGGCCTTCCCATTTTCCTAACTTTTGCATTACAGCCTCAAAAGCGGGACTTTTGCTACTGGCCGCCATCTCTACATCCCCAATAGTAGTCTTTTCGTTTTCTGCTATAGCTGAGCTAAAGCAGAGCGTGAGTAACGTAGCGATTAAAAGTTTAATACTATTCATAGTCATCTCTCTTTTTATTGTTTTTATGATGATGTGATTAGACGGGAAGTTGCTTGTGCGTTGCCGTACAAATATCCATCCGACACAGTTGGACTATGTAGCAAGTTTTTCGCTAAAGCAATCAGGCTGACCCTAGACCCAGGCGGCCATATGCCTACCGCTCATAGGTAGTAATGTAGTTACATTTTGAGTGGTTTTGAAGTTGTCAGGGCGTAGCAATACGTTGGGGTTGGGTGGTAGTAATGAGATGGCGGCCTAGTATATCTAAGTCGCCTTCGTGCAGGCTAATCGTCAGCAACGACCTTCTGCTTATATAGTCGAGTTTCTACAAGTAGGTCACTTGTATATTCTCTTAGAGATATAATCTGCCCCTCAGAAAACTTGAATGTAAATACATACTTATTGTTGTAGAGGCCGTTAATTCCGTCAGCGTGACCCTCGACCATTAGCGCGACACCCTGATCATCACCAACAGCGTCGACCACATCAAGTTTCCTAAAGCCGGCAGGGATAAGCTCTCCCACGGTAACCATCCATTTGGAAAATAGGTTTCCTTGTTGTACATAACATTGGCTAGTTGAGAAACGTCCATAAACTCAAAATCGAAGTCATCATGCAGTAAGTCTTTAAGTCTTTAAGTCTTTTGGCTCAGTGAGCACTGTCTGCATGAATTGAGTCGCCTTCGCTACATTTTGTGCAACGGCATTTTTTTACTAAACGGTATTCTCGGTTATTTCGGATTTCAGCGAATTGCTTGCGCTTCAGATGAGTCAGGGCTGGGTGGAACCTTTCTTTAAAAGCGGTGTCGTATCAGATCTGTAACTTTTAATTAGTATTCGTATTTACCCTGCCAATGGTGGGTTCGACTTTTTGACTGGTCGGATGAAATTTTTAGAGATATCGCAGCTCTTGACCCCGCTAGGAAACACCCTTAAATAGAATCCTATTACTTCGATACCTTTAATAAAGTATTCTTTTTGTCTTGGTGCAGCTTTAGATACAATGCAGCAAGAAATGCGTTCGTGTTGTGTGGGATATATCAAGACGTGTCAAATTTTCCGGTGTCATGTAAGCGCTATGCGAACAGTTTGATTCGTATATTGCTCATGTGAACCTATGTGCGCAAATAGGGGTGACGGGTTCGCGTCTAAGTGGCTGATTTGTAAAGATAAGAATTATTGCCGGGATAGCTCAGTTGGTAGAGCGACTGATTCGTAATCAGTAGGCCCGCGGTTCGATTCCGCGTTCCGGCACCATATGAGAGCCTTAAGCGCCTACAAAACGTGCTTACCCCCAGATATTCGCTCCATAGGTATAAGGGACCCGTTCGTGAATGATTGTTTGTAAGTGTTTGTTTAGAAATGAGCACTCGTGAGGGTATGATTTTTACGATAAATTGGAGTGGTCACCGATTTTGCGAGAAAGANTTTTTGCCGTAAATAACGGAAACCCTCAGTGAGTATGCTTACCCCTAAATCTATTGTTAGAGCAGAACAGCCCCTTAAGCGGGTCAGTCGGCGAACTATTGCAGGCTATGGCTTTGGTGACTTTGGTTTCAACCTGTACGCTACCGGCCTGAATCTCTACCTCCTTTACTACTATACCGACGTGCTGGGCATAGCCCCTGCGGTTGCAGGCCTTATCTTTATGATCCCGGTGATCTGGGACGGTATCTCAGACCCATTGATGGGTTGGATCGCTACGCGTACGAGCAGTCGGCTTGGAAAGTTCCGTCCGTATATTTTGTTTGGTGCGCCCTTTGTGGGGCTGAGTTTCGTTGGCATGTTTGCCGCGCCCGTTTGGTTTCCAGATCAGGTAGTGGCGGCCAGCTTGATTTCACACTTACTGTTCCGCACTCTGTACACGGTGGCTTCAGTACCTTACTCGTCTCTTGCGGCGGCAATCACCCAAGACAGTCAGGAGCGCGGCATTATGGCGGCGGTAAGAATAATGAGTGCTATGGCAGGTGGCGTTGTTACCGCCGCCACTCTGCCCGAACTTGCTGATTATTTTGGCGAAGGTAATTTTCGCGAAGGGTATGTATTGACCGGGTTGCTTTATGCGCTGGTTGCAACGGCGGTGATGTCGGTGGTTTTTTTCACCACTTCCGAGAAACCCGTTGCCCCAACTCAGGTGCAACTTACCACCGCGCAGACCCTGACCTTTGTGAAATCTAATACGGCGTTCTGGATACTGTGCGCGGCCTCTTTTATTGGCATCATTGGCTCAACAATGGGTGGCAAGGCGATGGTGTATTACATCAGTTACTACGTCGGACACCCTGATGCTGTTTCCACCATTCTGTCGCTGGGGATATTGGGTGCCTGTGCAGGCATTCCTTTGTGGACTTTGGTCGCTCGGAAACACTCCAAGCGCGCTGCGTGGATTATGGGTGGCGGTGGTGTCGTCATTGGTAATTGCATAATTTTAGCGCTGGAAATTATCGATGTTGCTACGTTATCGGCGTTGGCTATATTCAGTGGCGTTTGTGGCGGCTCAGTTGCGGTTATGTTTTGGTCCATGCTACCAGACACCGTGGAGTTTGGTGAATGGCGCAGCGGAGTGCGCGACGACGGCATTCTGTTTGGTCTGTGCCAATTTATCAGTAAAGCAGGCTCCGGCTTGGGCGTTGGTATGATTGGATTATTCCTCAGCTTCATCGGTTACAGTGCCAATGAAGCCCAGAGTGAGGAGGCGCTGCAGGGCATTCGTATGGCCACTTTTTTGATTCCCGCCGTGTGCTCACTCGGCTCTGTTGCAATCATCACCTTGTATCCACTGGACGCATTCACGCACCGGCGCATTGTGCGAGCTTTGCTTTGGAAGCGGCGGAAAACGCCGCTTAGTTAAGAGCGCAGTGGAACTACAGTCGCTGGTCAAACCGGCTCTATATTCAGATCTAGATCCAAATTTAAAGCCAGTACCAACCCTCGCCTAATGACGTCGCTGCTAAATTTTTGTTGACGCGTTCCGCTCACCAAACAATTCTCGATTGGCGCGTGGTAAAAACAACAGTCCTATGGCTGCGTTAAACAAGATAAAGAAATTGTGCTGTACAAAACCAAAGGCTGCCATTTGGCCCTCGTTGTCTGGAAAGAGTACCACCCAGAACGTAATTGCAGCGGCCCGCATGGGCGTTGGCACAGCGGCGGCAAAGAAAATGACCGGTAGGATCGGAAACAGGGTGGCGAAAGAAGCTTCTACGCCGAATAGATTTAACGCCACTGTGTACACAACAATTGCCGCGATGAGGGCGGGTGAGCGCAACATAAAGAACGCCCCATAGTGCCAAGGCTTGGCTTGGCGAAAAGCATGAAATACTTCGCGCTCTCTCAATTTATTATTGGGCAACAAAATACCACGGAAGTAGGCGATCCACAGGATCAGAAAAATTGCTGCTCCAGCTGCAATATAGGGTATTAGGCCAAATACTTCGGGCAGCGCGCTGCCCCCGACAAAGTAGCCAATTGTGGCCCATACCAGTAGGTAAAAGACCTCGCAGAACATAATAAAAAACATCACTGAGGCGACTTCCCACCCAGGCACTTGGTCGCGCTTGTTTAAGTAAAGGGCCATTGCACCTTTACCTATTTGTTCGTTAAAAATCGAAATGATGTAGGAGCTGGCGCGTATTGGCAGAATGTCTTTATATTTGATCTCTTTCACAAACCAGTTCAGGGCTTTGGTGACCACTAAGGTGTCAATGGTGAAGTAGAACAGGGAGTAGGTAATCATCACCAACAGCCAAGGAATCCAATTTACCGTAGCAAATACCTGGGTCATATACTGGACGAGTGTAAGGCCTTCGCGTATTGCTGCGCCGTTGAGGCGATAATACAGGTAGGCAAAGCACAGAGCTGTAATCAGCAGCATGGCAATGCGTGCCAGACCATTGCCTTTGCGTGGTGGTTTGGCCGAGGCCGCTGCGCCGTCTTCGTTGACTGATTCTGGATCGCTCATAGGACCACCTTATTGTTGCTCAAAGCTCGACGCGAATAAATTTCCAGCGCTTTGCATATTGATAAATGTTTTCATTGTTTTGTTTACCCTACTTTTTCATAGTCAGGGTGAGTGTTGTAAGAATAACCACCAATCGCCAGTTTGTATGCCAAAACGTGCGCACGCCCGTGTTATTTTGCAGTTGCGATGCGCACTCAGCTAATTGCGTTGAGTTGGCGCTTTGTTTTACCAGTCATCTCCACCGGCTTGTACACCTTTTGTTCTGAAAAGCACGCAGCCATTTGGTTTCAGTGCTGGCTCACCCGCGGCTTAACACATCACAGTTAGACTCTAACGAATAAAAGTGGACGCAAGAGCGCTTAGAACGTTTTTATTGGGTTAACAAAGCGTTTGGTGCCGTGGTCCGGCAGCATAATAATAGACTTACCCCCTACAAAAGCGTCCCTTTATTTCAGGTTTGTAGTGCTCGATTATTGTTCAAACTTAGGTAGTTTAGCGAACAACACAGCTGACAAAACCATAAAGGCTGCGGCTGTAAACAGAGACGCGGTGTAGGTGCCTGTGGCGTCGCGAATGGCCCCCAAAATTACTGGACTTAGACCAGTAGCAATTAAGAATGTTGAGTATTGTCTGCCGTAAATCTGCCCATACGCGTGTATTCCAAAGTATCTGGCCACCAGATAGCCAATTAGATCAACCTCAGCACCTACTGAAAAACCGATGACAAAGGCGGCTGGCAGAGCTGCAACCGAGCCCAATAGGGCCAAAGCTAAAACGCCAGCGGTGCAGGCGAAGAGAATGGCAATAGCCACGCGTGGCGCAAAGATACGATCAACAGCAAAGCCAACTAAGAGCCGGCCAAGTACAACAGCAATACCGATGACCCCTGCAATTTGAGCGGCCTCACTTGTGACGAAGCCGACCTCAAGCAAAACCGGTACAAAGTGAATCATTAACCCGCCAAGTCCCAGAGACAGACAAAATACTGCAGCCATGATTGTCCAATAGGTAGGACTTGCCTTCGCGAGTTTAAAACCTTTACTAGCCGCCTCGGTGTCGATATCAACTGGCGTTTTAGCGCCGTTCAGGCGGGACAAGACAATAACGACCAGTGTGCCTACTAAGAGTGTAAATGCAGCCATTGCAAAGTAAGCGCCGCGCCAGCCGAAGGCGACGATGGCTTTACTGATCAATGCAGGTCCAAATGTGGCTGCCACACCTGCACCAGACAGGGCAATGCCAAGCGCTAAACCCCGTTGTTTGTTAAACACTGTATTGATTGCGCGAGTGTAGGCCAATGGTGATGAAGCGCTGCCGAGTACGGCCTGCAACATTGCTAAAGCAATAAAGGTAGCAATAGACTGGACGAACATGCCCATCAATACGTAAGCCACTGACAGGCCCAGTAACGAAATCATTACCGGCTTTACAAGACCGTAGCGATCAACTATCAAGCCAATAAAAGGCAATACAGCAGCCAGCGCTACTGTGGACCCCAAAATACCGAGGGAGGCTTGAGCGCGGGTCCAACCAAAGTCTGCAATCCACGCTTCGATAAATATCCCTTGGGTGTAAAACGGCAGCGCCGAAACACCCACGCCGATCCCCACAGCACAAACCAGTACTAGTAGCCAATGTCTAGAAAATTCGCCACCTTTGCTGTCGTCGTTCATCTTTTGGCTCTGTTTGTTACTCACTTTTGCTACCGCCTCACAACTTTGTTCAAGATCAATCTAATTTTTTTCAACTTCGAGTCCGGAAATGCCGCCATCGTTTAAAATCCCACATGCTCTAAACCACAGCAGATTTCCACCGCATCTAGACCAGTCGCTCGGTCAAGGTGAAGGACCTTATCGATCCTTCTATGCACGCCCATGTCTAAACACTTGCAGAAATTTGTATTGCTATTGTTATCGCAACACGCTTCCGGACTGGCCCGAGCCAGCGCGAGTAAGTTTTACGGTGTGCTTATAACAGTCGGGTTGCCTTCAAGTGGCCTTAACCATAAACTCAAGGACTTAAATGACCGGTGGTCAGTATGGGGGCGGAAAATGTGCATTGCAACATCGAATGAGCTGCAAGAATAAGTGAACTGAGGCTGATCAACTGATCATTCTGCAGCGCCCCGACGCATAACTAAAACAATATTAGGAGTTGAATACGATGCCCGTTTATATAGTTGCCCGCTTTAACATTCATGACCGCCGCGAATATGATCAATATTCAGCTGGCTTTGCCGACGTTTTCAAGAAGTTCGACGGCAAGATGCTGAGTGTTGATGAAGACCCCACGGTATTGTCGGGTAGTTGGGATGATACGCGGTCGGTAATCATTGAATTCCCTTCAAAAGAATCTGCTCTAGCATGGATGACATCCGAAGATTATCAAGCGATAGCAAAACACCGTGACGCCGGAAGCACATCGAACGCCATACTGGTCAACGGGTTAGACGTATAGCCGTAGTCGCAGGCAGCGTTTCCGGCACTACCTTCCTAACCGTTACATTGGGTGTTCACTTAGGGCGATCACTTATCAACACTGGTAATAGGCTATGTCAGGGGATAGAAAGTGGTCAGCGGTTGCAGTGGGATTACTTAATTCGGATAATATTTTTTATCCAATGTGGTGAGTTAAAGGTCGCACACTGTCCTTGTTTGCCGTCTAACTCTTACACTAAAAGTTGATTACCAAGGTGGAGTGGGAGCAGATGATAGATATGCTGGTTAAAAATATTAAGTGGATAATGCTTGTTGCTGGAGTTGCTACTTGCACAACACTTGCAGCTGTCATAGCGCCTCAGGATGCACTTGTGAATATGTTCGGTTCTAGCTTGACGGAGCCGCTTGCCAATTTAGTTGTGAGGAGTTGGGGATTTCTTGTATTTCTTATGGGAGCCTTGCTCATTTACGGTGCTTTTGATCAAGATTCTCGAATGCTTTGCATCTTTACGGCTGGGTTAAGCAAAATAGGGTTTTTGCTACTCATCCTAATGTTTGGAACAAAATATATTGATACCTTATGGGTAACCATAGCGTTTGATTCGATTGTTGTCGTAGTTCTAGGAATATATTTGTTTTCTGTGAGAGCAACAGCTTGAAACCTCGAGTGAAAATTACTGTTCTAAGTGGCGGCTACAGTAACCAGAATATTGTTTCAACAGTAGGCGAGGGCTTGTTGAGGCTGACCAAAATATTAGTTGTTACGGTCGTGAAAATTTACTGATCGGATTTTATTTTTTTGCAGCCCACTAACGTACATATAGTAACGCAATCCTCAGAGTAATCCCCCATAAGTGATAACATTTTACGTTAGCCGCTGCAATATAAGATGCCAGTAACTCTGCACTAGGCCTCTGAGGAGTCTTTCGCGAATCTAAACCACCCCAAGCCTCTCGTGTGTTACTAAAGCGTAAATATCCCCAAAGCGATCCTTGAAAACCTAATTCCCACCTTTTCCAAAGACTCCATGAAGTACCTTTGCGCGCACGTGGAGTACGTTAACCTGCAAAACTTGGGTTACACATAAAATCATACTTGATAGTATAAAAATGTTGGGTGCCTCTAGCTCAGCGCTATTGGATCCAATTCGGTGCCTGGCGGGTAGTTGTCCGCAATCTGGTACATACCGTCCATTGTGATTCTTGTTGTAATGATCATGATGCCGTCAGTATTGGACTCAACAGGGCCTAGTTCAGCTACCGAGCAACGGCGTTTGTTCATTGGTCCGTCGAGTACCGTGAGTACAAGACCATCCTCTCCAGCTTCTATCCCCAATTCCCTGATTGTCGACTTGAGCATGCCGCCGTGGGCTTCGAACATAACGCTGCCTTGGAATCGCATTGCACCTGTTGCAGTTCCATCGGGTGCAATGACGAGATCGCCACCCGGTTCTGCTATAAAGATAAAAGTTCCGTCATCCGCACGAGTAGCTCCATCGCCGAGGGTAATCGTACCTTCTGCTGCCTCAACGTAACTTCTAAAACTGGCTTTTACACCCCAAACTAATTTGTTAAAACTCATCGATGTTCCATGTCTCTCAAAGCTTAAGGATGGAGCAATCGACGATAAATTGCATCACCGTTTCTGCTGTAGGGTAGAGCCATGATTGAAGCGGATACGTTGCAGAATCTTTGGGTCAGAAAACCTAATGCCAAATTTTTTGCTTAGCCTTGGTCTAGGCTTTGCGAGTCAGAATCTAACTAGATAGCGAAGGTTTTGCGCGGTCGGAGCGAAGTCTTGTGTATAGTTCGAACGTGTCTGCCCATGGTTGAAACCAAGGTTTGAGCGTGGATTTTTTTCGCGCCGGAATTTTACGTACAAGAATCCGTCGATTGCTGACACTTTCGGTTAGATATCACTACCTTTTCTAGCAACTTTTGCAGTCTAATGTTTCAATGCGCGCTTATGTAAGTGGATGCTAGAGAATGCTATGTGCGACTCTCAAGCGTGTGCTTAGAGGTTACTTTAAAGTTCGAATTGTAGCCCCACAAAATGGGGTGATTGTTGAGGTGCCGAATGGCCGACACACGCGATACGCTGTTGACTGGCGAAGAATTCGAAGCTCTGAACGCTTTGGGCGCGTCAGAAAGAGTGGGGCGAAGAAAGATATATTTCTGGATGTGGGCGCGACTCTACTTGTTAGTTGTATTGCTCACATTCCGCGCGTTGTTGGCGATCTTCTTTCCCGAACAATTTGCCGTTTCTTATGCCTTTGATCAGGAACATTATTATAGCGTCGCTCTCTTTCGGTTATGTTTATTTTCGCCAATGGTGGCAGCATATTTATATTGTTTGAACAAAAGAATATTTTTGTCGGAGGCTTCTCTTATTGCTGCGGTTGCTTTGGGAGCATGGATATGGCTGGACCTAGAGATGATCTCGCTTTCGTCGCCTCCAAATTGGATTTTAGTTGCGTTTCAGATGTCTATGCGAATAGCGTGCTTATGCTTGGCGATTTTAAATTATCTAGATGCTCGGTCATTGGCCAAAAATCGAAACTTATAAGATTTCGATATGTTTTATTTGGCTGTCGGGAAAGACTGTTATAGCTGCGTTTTTTAACTTAATGCAACTACTCCGGATTGATCCAAATTGGTGACGACCATGCTCGTTCTTGTATGGTTACCTTTAGTCCTTCGCGTGGTCCTACACCGGCTCGTATCGCATCCCATGTTGACCAACGACAAGTTGGATTCTCTAACACTCTTGCGTAGTAGAAGGCTTGTTGTTCTGGAGCGTATTGGGAATCTGTCCAAACTGTTTTTATTTCCGCTGTGCCAATGTCTGCGCTAAAGGAACAGTCTTCAAGATTTACCTTCGCGCCGTTATCTGGGCAGCGTTGGGTCTGAGGGTCTACTTGGTTGCCATCAGAACACGCNACGTCGAAAACTTGCTCTTTTGGCTTGCCGTCTTCTAACCAGCCTTTGATTATCTGTAGCCGTTGTAGAGGTGCCGATTGTGCATCTTGGGTCGCCCAGATAAGAAAGTTGGGTTGCCCCTCGGCCTTTGCAGTAATTTCAGAGCCCATTGCGGCACCGGACGAGTACGCATTAGCTATGGTATCTGTTTCCAGTTCGAACCCGGCAAAGAAGCGTATGCGAATTCTAGGCCCTGAAGTTGCAAACGTTTCCTTACGTCGAAATGCGTCATAGATCGAATCTCGCGTGTTTGCTTCAGCCCACACACCAGTGAGGCCAGATGCTCCCCAGGTTTCGAAAGCGCCTTGGGTATAATTGCCCTGCTCGGTGGCAACAATTGTAAGCCTGTTAGCTTCGGCAATGGTTTTTTCTTGTTCTGCGCTTAAGGGTACAGAGCCACGGTAGGCAGCGCGACCATCAATTAGAGCTACTTTGGAAAAGTAATTGTCTTCTTCCACTCCGGATGCTGCATTGTGGGTGTCCGATGCGCCTATAAATCCAAATTTGTAGGGGTTAACGGTGTTTTCTTGTTCTAGGACGAGACCGTTTAGTAGTGCTTCTCGTACATAAGAGCCGCTTGGTGCACTAGGTAGTGAGGTTGCTACACGAAAGGGCATGATTTCAAAATCAGCCCACTCGTCAGTGGTGGAGAGTGCAGGGTGAGTTTCACTGGTGCCTTTTATTTGGGTAATTTCCACTAAAGGTTCATTGCGGATGCGTTGACTAAGATAGCTGTCATCCATGGGGTCACCTGCCCAGTCAACTACCTTGAACATCTGGCCATTTGATCCGTTGGAGTTGTGCGGTATCGCTAATGACTCAACGCCCTGAGATCGCAACTCGTCCATCCAAGTCCATAGGTCCTCTGGATCTTGGCTATGAAAGCGCGAGAATGGAATTGATGGCAATTTGTCTGCGCCTCGGAAAATCACATTTCTATGCAAGTTCCCCTGGTCATCTGAAGTTGTAGTGTACTCGTAGGCTACAAATGTAGTGAATTCGTTGGGTGAGTTGTGTCGCTGTGCTGCGCCGACAATATCAGCCCAAGCAGCCTCTGAAGCGTTTTTCAGAAGGTCCGGGTCTAGATCGCCCAACATCAGTTCACCAATAGCTGCGCGTAGATAGCTTGCAAAAGTTTGGCCGCGAGTAGGAATGCTGCCGTCGTTAAGGTTCTCAGGCGCATTTAGGTTGTGCAGCGGCTTATTGATTTCCAGTTGACCCAGTTGGGTAGTCGGATCTGAGCCTTCCTTAAGTGCGCCAAGAAATCCGCCATGATCGGTGATGGCGTAAAAATCCAAAGGACGATTTAGCTGCATCTCATAACCGGACGGATGTTGTATGGCTTGGCCCTTAGCGTAGCGATAGCCGTCATCAGGGGTAGCAATGGTGCCAAAAGCGAATGCGTCAAATGAATAAGCCGTATGCACGTGTAGGTCGCCGAAATATGCCTCGCGATTCCCATTGCTCGCTGGGTTTGGGGTGAAATACTGAGTATTCCCGTCAAAGGCATTTTCTATAAATTCCCGAGCTGCTATTTGGGTTAGACTTGACTGCGGAACTTTGTCGAGTGCCGTTGGAGCGCTTTCTTCCTGGCTACAACCATTGGATACGAGCACTGAGAGCAGAGTTAGAGAGAAAAGCGTCAACTTCATAAAAATTCCAGTGGCTATCGATGATTGGTATTAGTTTATTATATACACTATATATTAAGAGCTCATCAGCAGTTTAAGGAAAGGCTTTGGTTAATTTGGCCGAACTTATTTACTGCCAAGGCAAAGATGGTCAGAACTAATTAAAGCGCCCTAAAGCGCAGTAACTTATAGGCTTTGCACATGCCACAAACCGTTCGGCGCAGACTATCTCCAGAAGATCGCCGCAATCAACTTCTAGATTGCGCGCAACATATTATATTGAGTGATGGTTTGTCGTCGTTGACGATGGAGCTACTGGCAAACAAAGCGAGTGTAAGTAATCCACTAATCTACAAGTACTTTGCTACGCGACTGCAAATTCTCCAAGAGCTTCTGATTCGCGAGTATGGTGCATTTCGCGAGTCGCTTGCCGAGCCTGACAAAAGTACCACTAATTATCGTGACGCCGTCCGACGCTATGTCGACATCAATTTCAGACAGTTTTCAAACGGCGATATTCTAGGCATTTTATTGGGCCAGCCAGATGTGCGCCAAGTCATCCATGAGAAGGAACGCCCGCGCTATGCGCCACATTTTATCAATGAAATGGCTAAGGAGTTTGGTATCCGGCGACGGCTTGCAGAAAAGGTAGTAGTGCTTGCATCTGGAGCGTCGATTGCGGCAGCTGAACATTACGGCAGGTATGGTGGTGATAGAGAGACGCAGATTGACCAGACTGTGTCTTTTATATTTGGAGGTATTGAGTCTCTGCTGAAAACTCAAAGCACTGATTGAACGTGTTAGGTTCCAAGTAATGCTGCTAGCGCCGCTTGGGTTTTTGGCATTAATTAGAGCTAGGGAGCAACAGTGGCGATGCCGCAGAATGAGTATCGGAGTCGTTGTTGAGGTCTGGCTTGAAAAAGCGCGGCTGTCACCGGTAGGCGCGTTTCCACCTACCAGCTTCAATCAACCCCGCTTTGTAGAGCTCAGAACTCCTGCTTTAGTGCTAAAGAGCTTTTAAACCAAGGTAGTCTTCATAGTTCTTACGGTAGAAACCTTCAAGTTCTTCTGGCGTTGCACTCACCGCGTCTAAGCTGCGTTCGTAAGCCCCAAAAGGATCTTTGCCGCCTTCAGGGTGTGGATAGTCCGTATTAAACATCAGAATATCTTTGCCTACATTCTTCAGAATCCACCCAGTGTTTTCCGTGTGCAGTGGCGCTACACGAATTTGTCGTTGGAAGTATTCAGATGGTTTCAGCGAAAGTTTCTTAAGATTCTGATCAAATTTGCCGAGTAGAGAAACACCCATATCGAGATTCATTATTGAGGCGGGTACCCAGTTAGCACCTAGCTCAATAATGCCGACTTTGAGCTGAGGAAAGCGTTCAAGTACGCCGTCATAAATCATGCAAGTTAACCAACGCTCAATTGAGTGGTGGACGACAGGCAGGTCTTTCGGCTTGGTTGTTTCGATGTTTCCTATATTGCCTTCAAGTACCCGTTTAACGCCGGTATTCATATAAACAGAAGGCATATTTTGCCCGCTACCAATATGTAAGGTGACCGGTACTCCAGCTTCTTGCAGCATTGCCCAGAGTGGGTCGTAGGCAATATGCGATGGCGCTCGTCCTTCCATAGCATCTGAACCAATCCAAATAGCATTAACACCTAACTCAAGCGCAAGTTTAAGCGATGTCTGTGCAAGCTCCGGATGGCGCAACGACAAGTAGCCAACTGACTTTAAACCTTCATCATCTGCACAAAAGTCTGCCATACCTCTATTGAGTGCGTCACATCCGCCGTAAACCACTTGCATATCTTTAGAGCGCGCGAAGCGGGCTGCGCCAACGGAAGGGAAGATTAGCTGTGACGTAACGCCCATAATTTTACGAGCATCACTGCGCTCGCTCTTTTCCACTGCGCCGTATGCACTCCACATGTTGCGCTTGCCCGGGTGTGCAAAAAGATCGGATTTAAGGGCGTTGGTTAGCTCTGGATCGTCTCCGGCCAGGCGCTTGTTTGCGGCTGCCATTAAAGGATCAAGTTCAGGCATGTCTAAATCGAAGGCACCTGTATCAAGGTTTTCTCGAACGTATTGGCTGGCATAGCTCTCCAACCATCCCCTGCCTTCGATAATGTGGCTGTCAGCATCGTGAATTATTCTGCCTTCTTGATGGGACATGGTGCTTTCCTTTTGAAATTATATAAACACCTTATTATATAGATAATATAATAAGAATCAAAATCTGAGCTAATGTTGAGCTAAGGAATGAGAATTACCGATCAGAGGGTAATGGCATAAGCATCATCAGGTGGGGTTGGAGTATTGCTCTGCTTCTAAGGACTATTTAGGAAGAGCTCTTTAGGAAGAGTTGGGCAAGTGCCGAATCTACATGGCGAGCTGAAGGCGACAATATTCAGGCGAAAATCGGCGAACTAACGACCTGCAAACAAGCCGGCGTTGTGCACCGGCCCTTTTTACAAAACCTACATTCGAGTTAGTCTGATGCCACGTTTTCCATGTTACTCGGTGTAATTTGCACCTGTTTCAAAAACCGATTCTAGATTGATCAGGGCTTTAGCTTCGCCATCAATGATGATGGGTTCGTACTGTGCTTTAGATACTGATCGGTTGATTAGGTTTCTATGTTCTTCGCGCGTGCCTTTACCCGTAACGCCTTTCGGTTCTCCTCGGAGGTATTCACCATCGATAATATTGGCTTTACCCTCTGCCGATATCTTGTAACGATATTTGTAAGACATGTTGTAGCCCTCGCCAAAAGCCATACGCTGAACTTTCTTTGGCGAGCAGTAGGTGTTTCTGCACAAAGTTTCTCTGTCTTCAAACCCCGCCGGCCACACGCGCATCGCGCACTCGCTACCGATACAGGCTAGACAGGCTTTGGCGAAGCGCTCTCTATTTGCAAGAGCCATTTTAAGGCCGCTTTTTGTTAATGCTTTAGCTTCGCAGCTAAACGTAGGCAGGTTCTCTGGAAATTTAGCTGCTGCAAATGTCCACGTCGATGCCATAAGGCCCGCGGCTAGAGCAACAAAAAAGAATGATTTACGCATAACAATTCCTCGCTGCACTTGTTCACTTTGACCGGATTGTTGGGCGACTTTTTTGCTCTCTTGTCGAAGCTTTAATGCCATTGTTATCAAGTGCTTATTTAGTTCCAACAAGTGGAATATGGCTCAAATTGTTCAGCCAAGTCAAATCAGGGTTCTGGTGGTTTTCTGCCTTGAATTAGAGATGAATGTCGACTCAGCCTGAGCACTAATCGAATGAAGTTTGCAGATAAAAATCAATTCCTTAGTGGAATGTATTCGTTTTCAATTATTCCATATACAGAAACCTAGAGCCGTTGTTTAATGCTCGCCGCTGACGAACCTATTCGATTAAACACAACTTGGGACTAAAGAAATGCAACAGCTAACTGCTAATCAAACTGTAACGCCACGTTTCCAGCCTGAAGTTCAGGAAGTGAAGAAAAGCCTACCCTTGCGTAAGGTTGAAGGCACCTTATCCGAATTTGATCGCGCTCGAGAAGCCAGCAAAACTTGGTCCATGGGACAAGATTAACAGCTGCGAAAACGCCCAGTTGCTTGCTTCGGTTAAAGCGACCATTCTCTTCAAAGGCCACCAATCTTGGTGGTCTTGTTCGTTTCGAGTTCAAAAATTCGCACCACCTCTCCTGCCGACCTGTGACGGGTAAGTAAACGCCAAGCAGAAAATTGCGTGTTTGAACTTTGATGTCTTGTAGCAAGCTAAGAGTCTGCTTTCACTATGCGGTCTTAGAACTCTCAGTTTTGCACTTTTAGCGTAATCCCATCGCCAGGGTAAAACACCAAGCTTTGTACCCACCTATGCATTAGCATGTGGATCCGAAGTTTTTCACTGTTGCCTAATGAATACACCTAAACCAAGCAAACCCAAGTCATCATGGATTAAAGCAGGTTGGACCAGTGTTCTGCTGATTGCTCTGGCTGCTGCGGTGGGACAGGCATTCGGGCGTTTTGGTTATGGGGTGTTATTGCCCGCCGTGCGCGATGATATGGGTATCAGTAATACTTATGCAGGTCTTGTTGGTGCCGCCAACGTGGGTGCCTATTTATTCGGTACTCTGTTGGTGGCCTGGGCAACTAGCCGCTATTTGCTAATCAACGTGATGCGCCTTGGTCTTGTCCTTGCCACTTTGGGTTTAATGATTGCAGGATTGGCGGGTTCGCCTTGGGTCCTAGCAGTTGGTCTATTTGTGGCAGGTGTTGGTGGGGCGTTTCTATGGATTCCGGCCCCAGTGATTGCCGCAGATGCATTGCCCGTTAAACGTCGTCCGCTAGCTGTAGGCTTGATGAGTTCTGGCATCGGGTTTGGGGTTATGTTCGTTAGTATTTTGAGTGGGGCACTGCGTCCCATACAAGGCGATAGTGCGTGGTCTAGCGTATACCAAATTCAATTTTTCATTGGCTTGGTAATACTCATAGCGATATTGGTGGCTGTACGTCACAAGCAAGCTGCGCCCACAGGTGGCGCGGGTATAGGCGGGTTTGCTGCTCTAAGACGTATGCCCGGCTGGTTGCCTCATGTTGTTGCCTATTCCACATTCGGTTTTATGTACTTACTTATCTTGGGGTTTTTAACCACCAGATTAGAAGATGACAGTATGTGGAGTTCTACGGACGCCGCGTTTGCGTTCACGCTAGTTGGTTTCACAATGATTTTTGGTGGTCCCACGTTTATCACCTTGGCGCAACGCATAGGTGTACGCTTAACTTTGGCTACAACATTTGCCCTTTGGCCAATTTTTGTCGGCATTATTCTCACTGGTTATCCAATTCCTGTATTTCTTGCCTGTGCTGGGATTGGTTTTTTATTCGGCGCAATTCCAACGCTCATGACGTTATATGTAGTGGAAAACACAACGGCTCAAGACTACGGCCCTAGCTTTGCTGCAGCCACATTGGCTTTTGGTATTGCGCAAACAATATCTCCACCGATAGGAGGCTTCATTGCGGACCTCTCTGGTTCATTTACCTATGTATTTCTTCTCGCAGCTCTTATGAGTGTTGTAGGTCTAGTTGCGGCGCTGAGGTTGCCTCAGCATCTGGAGAAGTAAGTTAGGAACAAAGCACAAAGTTGATGCTTTGCGCAGCCTATAGCAGGTCCACTTCACTTTTATCTTGCCGACGGGAAACCAGCGCAACAAAAGATCGGCCTATTATGCCAAGCAACTTATATAGTATAAAAGTGTAAAGGTGGGTTGCTGAATAACCGAATAACTAGAAGTCATCATCGAAGGAGAATTTTTATGAAACTGCATTTAGTGGTTTTTTTTGCGCTTGTAGGTCCGCTGTTATTCGGCTGCGGTGATGCTGGAAAACCAGACGAAGAGGCCGATAACTCTGGTAATGCGCTCGCGACACGTGCCGGCGCTCCGTTGTTTGATGATATGGGCGCTTTTTCTATGCCTATAACCACAGCGGATGCCAACGCGCAAAAGTACTTTGACCAAGGCATGGTATTGGCATTTGCCTTTAACCACGCTGAGTCAATTCGCAGTTTCAAAGCGGCGCAAACTTTGGATCCTAAGTGCGCTATGTGTTTTTGGGGTGAGGCTTTAGCCACTGGCCCCAATATCAATGTCACGAGTAAGGGCAAGGTGATTATGTCTGCGCAGGAGCGGCTAAATGCTTTTGCGGCCTTGCAGCAAGCCATTGCGCTTAAGAGTGGCGCTAGTGCTCGGGAACAGGACTATATTGAAGCTTTGTCTGCGCGTTATAACGGCGATGTGGATAGTGCGCGTAATTCATTAGATCTTGCATGGGCTGAGGCCATGGGTGAATTGGCTGCCAAATATCCAGCAGATATGAATGCTGCGGCTATTTACGCAGAGGCATTGATGAACACCATGCCGTGGAACTATTGGTCGGACGATGGAATTGCCAAGCCTGAAACGTCAGCAGTTATTGCGAGTTTAGAAAAAGTGATAGCGACTGAGCCTGATCATCCACTGGCACTTCACCTTTATATACATGCGTTAGAAGCTTCGTCTGATCCAGCTCGTGCTGAGGCTGCAGCAGACCGGCTGCTAAACTTGGTGCCCGGCGCAGGGCACTTGGTCCATATGCCATCACATATCTTTTTTCGTATAGGTCGGTACAACGATGCGGCCCAGGCGAACCTTCGGGCTGCTGAAGTAGATGAAGCCTATATCGCCGCATGTAATGCTCAAGGGTTTTATCCTGCTGCTTATTATCCACATAACATCCACTTTCTCTGGTCTGCTTCTACCATGCAGGGCCAGAGTGCCCTGAGTATTGATAGTGCGCGCCGCGTAGTGGCGAACGTTCGCGTCGAGCAGGTTGAGGCTTTTCCTACTATAGAATTTTTCCGCACTGTGCCCTTGCTGTCTCTTGTACGATTTGCAAAGTGGGATGCAATCCTTGCTGAACCACAGCCGCATGAAGGGTTTATGTTCGCGCGATCCGTTTGGCATTATGCTCGAGGGGTAGCTTATGCAGCGAAAGGGCAGACGGACGCGGCTAAGGCAGAGTTAGCATTGCTCGAACCCCTAAAGGACGATGTATCTGTGCGGTTTTTAGATAGTCGAGACTATCCAGGTTCGGCATTGGTGGGCATTGCAATTCACTTATTGCATGGTGAAATAGCCTATCGAGCTGGTGAGTTCGGCAGTGCTGCGGGACATTTTGAGCAAGCGGTTTTAGCCCAGGACCAGCTTCCTTACACCGAACCACCATTTTGGTATTACCCGACCAGACAATCTCTAGGCGCGGCCCTTTTCGCTGATGGTAAGCACGTAGAAGCCGAGCAGGTATTCAAAAAAGATCTTCAGCAATATCCGCACAATGGATGGTCGATGTTTGGTTTGGCGCAAAGCTTAACCGCTCAAGGCAAGACTGCAGAAGCCGCCAAGGCGAGGATGCATTTTGAAACTATTTGGCAGTTTGCAGATGTTGAATTGACCGCCTCAATTCTCTAAGACATTAGCGACATCGGTTAAGCTTAAGTTTAAACGTAAAAAAGCCTGCAATTGCAGGCTTTTTAATGTTCGGCTGCCAGCAGGAGGCTAAGTTTATGTTTTTGAGCTAGGCATTAGTTAGCTGGACCCAAGATACCTCAACGCTGCCGGATTCCGCGGCAACAAATGCGGTCATTCCGGTGATGGTTACGCTCAGTGACAGTGTTCTTTTTGTCAGCTTGGCTAGCTCACAGATCTGCTCCCATTGAAATTGATAAACATGCGCACCACAGTTCTCTATCTCACCTTGTGCCTGAGACCACCAAACGTTGGACTTCGTGTTAAAAGAGTAGACTTTTACTTCTTTCGCAATCGTGCTGGCTTTACGAACGCGCTCAGCACTGGGTTCACCTACCTCAATCCATTTGAGGGTTATGCCATCTAAGCTGCTTTGCAACAAGTCAGGCTCCTCCGTGTTACTCAGCCCCGTAGTGAAATCCAAACCTTCGCTCACGTTTAGGCAGTAGGCGAGTAAGCGCACCATCATGCGCTCTATGGTCTCGGATGGGTGTTGTGCAACAGTGAGGTTAAGGCTTTCATAGCGGCCCTCATCAATATCAGATAAGTCGATACTGAATTTATAGATTGTTGGTTTGAGGGCCATAGCTGCCTGATTGAAAAACTTTGGTGCAGTCTACTCAATTGAGCTGGATATAGCTTGGAGTTCCCAGCCAGGTTCAAACTATGGTGCCTTTCTAGGTGTCATGGCTAACACAACAATTAGGCTGGCTGTATCGAATCTGTACTGATAAGTTCACCTTTTAAAGAACTGTCCAATTTATAGGAGCACGCATGAATAAGTTTTATATAGCTGTCTTGGTTGGCCTGCTCTCTAGTGGTTGCGCAGAGTACTTGCCCATTTCGAGCGGTGCACTTAAGGGCGTTTTAGCCTCAATTCCTCAGCAGTGGGAGGGGGTCGCGGATGATAAAATAGTCCAATTCGAGACTCAGGCTGGCGAGGCTTATTCTGTCAATCTTTGGGTGGTCGAAGTGTCGGGATTCTTACATGTATTTGCGGGGGATAATCGCGCAAATTGGGTTGAAGATATTGAGCAAAATGCAAATGTTCGGTTGCGTGCGGGCAACGAAATTTATGAGCTTGAGGCTCAAAGAGTCAGTGATGCTGACGTCTTCGAGCGGTTTGCTCAGGCATGGGAGGCCAAATACGGCAGCCGACCTAGAAACGAGAATGTCACGGAAACTTACTTATATCGTTTGCAGGCGCGTAGGGCTTAGTTGCTCAATCCCTTAAAGTTCGGTGGCCTTTTTTCGATAAATGCGCTGATGGCTTCATGGTGCTCGGGGCTCTTATAGCATTCAGCCAGCGCTGTGAGCTCGCGTTTTTGGACCAGCTTTATATCAGACTCGGCCATATTCTGCGTAACCAACTCTTTTACTTTGCCCAATGTGCCGGACGGATTTTCTCCGATTCGTTTGGCTAACTCTAATGCGGTGGGTAAAAGTGATTTTTGGCTTTCGACTAACTCGTCGACTAAACCAATGCGTTGGGCTTCAACTGCGTCTATCGTTTCACCAGTAAGCATCATTCTATTCGCTAAACCGAAACCTGCGCGAGCTACCAGATAATATGAACTTGCTAGTTCAGGCACTACGCCCATCTTTACAAAGCGTGCACTGAATTTAGCCTCTGGTGCCGCCATAATGAAATCACATGGCAGAATTTGCGTGAGGCCAACGCCAACCGCAGCACCGTTTACAGCAGCGATAATCGGCTTCGCAGCGCGGACCAGTCCGACCCAATCTCTGGGCGCCTCATTATCCGAAGAGTCATTAGACTTGGCTTGCTGTTGGAATAGGTCTTTTATATCCGCTCCGGCACAAAAGCCACGACCAGCACCGGTAATGATAAATACATCTATTTCGTCATCTTTATTGCCTGTTTCAATCGCGTGCTGCATTTCCGCACCCATTTTATAGGTCCAAGCGTTTAGTCGATCGGGACGATTCATTGTGATTGTCATCACACCATCGTTCAGCTCGGTCAAAATTGTTTCATAGTTAGATGCGTTCATTGGTTTCTCCCTTGCCTAAGTTTTTCTTGCTGCCTACACATTCCCCAAGGTAGGCGAACTAATCCTCTCCCATTGTTTATCACTTTGTAATCTGCTCTACAATCTTTGACGATAGCAGTCGCCGGTGTCGCTAACGTGGCACAATCTGGGATGCTCGCTTTAAGAATTTCTAACGCGCTAAATTTTACCACCAACAAGAGAAACCGTGATGTCGGTATTAGATCAACATAGATACATTTCCATAGCGACAAAAAAGCATGATGGTAGTTGGGTGTGGACCCCTGTTTGGTTTGCCTTTCATGCTGGCGCCTATTATTTGTTTTCGGCTGGTGCCGCGGGCAAGGTTAAGCGAATAAGGAACTATGAAGTTGTCCAGTTGGCACCTTGTACCGCCTCTGGAAAAATTCTTGGTAGCAGCGTGAATGGCAAGGCTTGGCTTGAAGCTGATGAGGCTGATGCTAGCGCAGCTTATGCGGCGCTGAGAGACAAGTATGGTTGGCAGATGAGTATGTTGGATTTCTTCAGCAAACTCAGCGGCAACTATGTAAAACGGCAGTTGATCGGATTTTCGGTAAGCACCGAGGAGGGTTGAAGTTCTTCCATTGTCTCTTTCACATTATCTGCACTGAATTCAGCGAGCGCACTTTGCATATCCTTGTAGGCAATTGTCGTTTGTTCGATGTCTGAAGGCACATGCCCGTGCTCATCCATGCCCTTCACCTAGGCTGGCAGGGCAGCGATTCCTCCATAAAAGGCACTTACGAAATGATCGCTTGTGCTGTTATGCAGGTCTTTCTCCTTTAACAATGACACGGTGCATATGACGCCTATGGCCCTCATAGTCGTTAAGTGCATGGTGAAAGACACAGCGGTTATCCCACATAGCCAAAGTACCTGGAGTCCAGTGAAACCGCGTAACGTACTCTTCTTGAGTTAAGTGCGCGGTTAAGAATTTGAAGATTGCTAGACTCTCGGTTCTCGTCCACCCCTTGATATTTAATGTGTGAGGAATGCTGCAATAAATACTCTTGTTGCCAGTTTCCGCGTGAGTGCGGATGATTGGGTGTTCCACCTCAGATTCTGCAAAGGTGGCATCACCGCCGTAAGCCGCGCCAAGGTTTTTCTCGGCCTCTGAGCTTTTATAATCGCCTTTTTCACCGTGTACCAATTTTGGTGAAAAGACGCCTGTTTGTTGTTCCAGCATCTCCCGCAACGCCGGGCTCAAATGGCTGTACGAGGTGGTTGCGTCTGCGAATAAGGTATCACCACCCACGTCTGGCACCTCAACTGCATACAGGAGTGTCGCCTTGGGCGGAGTGAGTTGATAAGAAGTGTCGGTATGCCAGCCACCGCCAAAGTTCATTTTTGCGTCGACTTCCTTAATGATCGGAATAACGTGGGGGCTAGCCTCTAACGCCTGCATAAATGGATATTTATCTAGCTCGCCGAAATTTGCTGCAAAGTTTGCTTGAGCCTCTGGTGATAGATTTTGTCCGCGAAAAAACAATACATGATGCGCCAGCCATGCCTGATGTATTTCAGCGATTACGTCGGCTGGCAGTTGCTCGGATAAGTCCACTCCTGATACTTCGGCACCCACAGCGCCTATACTCGCATCTACCTCGATATATTCGTATGACATAACAATTCCTCCTCTGCCTACTTTTATATCACGACCTGCTAAGAAAGATAGTGCGGGATGTGAGTGCAGAAACTTTGCGCTAGAGTGTGTGGTCAGAGGGTCTATTGAGGAGAAGGTTAATGGCAGCTACAACTAAGCAAGTTACAGTTTTTAATGGTGACGATGCGTCACCGGAAGTAATGGTGCCAGTGGTAGATATTCTTAAGTCTATGGACCTGGATATAGAGTTCAGTTACCCGCTCATTGGAACCGCTGCAATGGCAGCCAGTGGCGCTTTTTTCCCCGCTGAAGCTAAGGCCGCCATAGATAACGCCGACGCAACTTTTTTTGGTTCTACCAGCGGTGATAGCACGGCTGCGCTATTCTATTTGCGTTGGGGCAAGCAGACTTTTGCAAACGTGCGCCCATGTAAGTGGATGCCAGGATTTAATTCTCCTATGGCAAGCCCGCAAGGTATCGATTTTGCCATTGTGCGAGAAAACCTTGAGGACCTCTACTTAGGGCTGGAAGGTGATATCGATGACCTTGCAGCTCTGAACTTTTTCTCCCCCCATGCACGAGCCAATATTGGCGATCTCGGCCCCGGCAAATATGCCATTAAAGCGATTACCGAAGCAGGCTCTGAACGAGTTATTCGGCATGCCTTTGAACTTGCTCGACAGCGCAATGGTCAGCGTAAAGTTACGGTGACTTGTAAATACAATATGCTCAATGTATCTGATGGTTTATTTTTAGAGATCGGTCAGAGCATTGCTAAAGAGTACTCTGATATCGCTTTTGAGCATTTTATTGTAGACGACTTCCTTTGTCGGATGATTTCCAACCCCCATGATTTAGATGTAGTGGTGATGCCAAATTTGTATGGCGACATTATGTCTGACGGCTCGGCAGGTTTGATCGGCGGGTTAGGATTGGCTCCCTCTGGTTGTTACGGTGCAGATTATGCTTATTTTGAATCTGCTCACGGTACCGCCCCGGATATTGCTGGGAAGAATATTATCAACCCAACGGCCACTTTATTGTCGGCAGTTATGCTGCTGGAGTATTTGGGTTTTGCTGACGGTGCTGCAAGGTTAGAGGGCGCGGTGAAAGAGGTTTATGCTCAAGGGTTGGCATTAACGAAAGATCAGGGTGGCAATTCCAGTACAACTGAATTTTGTCAGGCGGTTGGTGACCAGCTCAAAGCCTGATGTTTGGCTTTTCTGCATTGGATCTAAGTGTTGGTGGTAGGCATGGGCTTTGGCGCAATTTAAGCTTT
>JGI20157J14317_10000015_pt1 | contig 160369 bp, 145 predicted proteins | sample COG_07_FD_14317 | JGI IMG/M metagenome (IMG submission 14317)
AGCGGAGAAAGAGGGATTCGAACCCCCGGAGGTGTGACCCTCAACAGTTTTCAAGACTGCCGCATTCGACCACTCTGCCATTTCTCCTTGGGCTGCAAATATAATATTTATTGATTTTGAATCCTTCGATTTTTCGGATAAAATACAGGACGATTTTCAACCACTTTAATAATTGACATAACCAACGATTTCAAGACCATAACCTGTGATGCCTACTCTGGGCATTTTACTTGAATTACTGATCAAGTTCAGTTTTTTGATTTTAAGGTTGTGTAGTATTTGCGCACCAATTCCGAAATCTCGTCTGTCCATTACTATGGGGGGGGCTTTGTCAACTTCTCCTTTTTGTTGCATCCCTTTGAGTTTTTGAATTCTCGACAAAAGATTTTCTGAGGATTGTTGTTGGTTGATAAAAATAACGGCCCCTTTTTCATCCTGGTTGATCAAAGAAAAAATATCATCCAAGCCTTTGGTGATTTCCCCTGTTAACATGCTCAAAACATCATTGCTGATTCTCAGGGAATCGATCCTTGTCAAAACAGCTTCGCCTTCTTCCCAACTTCCTTTGGTCAGTGCCAGATGAATCTGTTGATTGGTGGTCTGTTGATAAGCCCTTAATCGAAAAGGACCAAAGCGGGTTTCCACCTGAAAATCACTCTTTTTTTCAATCAAGCTGTCGTGTTGCATCCGATAAGCGACCAGATCTTCAATTGAAACAATTTTCATATCAAATTTTTGAGCCACTTTCAGCAGTTCTGGAAGTCGAGCCATGGTTCCATCCTCATTCATGATTTCGACAATTACCCCTGCGGGCTCGAATCCTGCCAAACGTGCAAAATCAATTGCGGCTTCTGTATGTCCGGTGCGACGTAAAACGCCACCGTCTTTGGCAATCAAAGGAAATACGTGACCCGGTCGGGTCAGATCTATGGCGCGTGTTTTTTTGTCGACCATTGCACGTATGGTTTTGGAACGATCGGCAGCAGAAATCCCCGTTGTGACTTCGTTGCCTCGGTAATCGACCGAAACAGTAAATGCGGTGTCCATTGGATCTGAAGTTGAGTTTACCATCCGATCCAATTTTAATTTTTTACATTTTTTTTCGCTGAGCGGAGTACAAATCAGACCCCTTCCATGGGTGGCCATAAAATTGATTTTCTCTGGAGTAATTACCTCAGCTGCGGCTACAAAATCTCCTTCATTCTCCCGATCTTCATCGTCAACCACTACGATGATTTCTCCTCTTTTGATGGATGCGATGGCTTCTTCTATAGTGTTCAGTGATGTTTTTGGCATAAATTCTTTATGATTTTGACCCCATGTATTTGGAATATATTTTTTGAATAGGAACCGTAATAAAGTCCAAATTCACAAATCCTTCATCCGAGGAAGCTCTTTTGGTCAAATAAAAGGCAAATGGAGCCAGGACCATTGTAGAAATCCAACTGGCTAAAACTGGATCGATACTGTTGTCCTCTGAAGCATTTTTTGCAAAGATCCCGATGAAGTGGTAGGTCAAGAACACCAAAATACCGAGCACCAAAGGCAGTCCAAACCCTCCTTTTTTTATGATGGCTCCCAGTGAAGCCCCGATCAAGAACAGAAAGACACAAGAAAAAATCAATGTAAATTTCTCTAACAGGATCATCTTGTGGAGGTTGATATTTTTTTGATAAATAAAATAATTTCTTTTTTTATTCTCCAGACTTCTTATGATTCCTCTAACATCACTGGTAGATCGTTCCACAATCTGATTTATTCTCCAATCATCAGATGTTTTGATGATGTTAAGAATATTGGACTTTATAAGCGAATCAGAAACATAATCCTCTATATCTTCAATGGGTTTGATCTGCGTGGTGTAATGTTTTTTATTAAAGTTTTCACTAAATATTTTTCTTTGAGCTCCAAAATCTCGTTCCAAGGTATCAATACTTACTTTGAGTTGATTCACCTTTTGCATTTTGTAGGTGGTAGTATAATTTTCCTCAGACAGATCTATGTTGTTGAACTTAGATAAATCTATATTCATCACATATTCCTTGAAATTAACCTTAGCGTGGGGAAACCGCAATCGCTCTTGGTAATTTTTTCCTTCAATTTCTTCATAACGATTTCCCTCATACAATACCAGTTGAAGGGTTGCATCGGTGGTTTTACTTTTTAATTCTCCATTTTTGGCTTTGATGACTATACGGTTTTTATAATCATCAGTTTTTTCATGAATGATGACATCTTCGAGCAACCTTTCATCATCACCATATTTACGCTTCACCTTGATGCTCATTTGTCCCAAGTCATTAAAAACACCCTCTCTAATGGCGATGGCAGGTTTTAACTTGGTCAAGTTTTTCCTCAGGTTAAAGGACTTTACTTCAACATAGGGAATTAAGTGATTGGAAAAATAAAAACTGCCTACTCCAATGGCTATATGAAGCAAAAACAAACCTGTCATACAGCGAATTAGAGAAATTCCTGTGGATTTCATTGCAGCAAATTCATAATTCTCAGCAAGATTGCCAAAGGTCATCAAGGAGGCCAATAATATAGAAAGGGGGAGAACGATGGGCACCAACTTGGGCGTAAAGTAAAGCAAGAATTTAAAAATCGTTTCAAAATCCAAGCCTTTTCCTGCCAATTCATCAATGTATAGCCATAAGACTTGTACCACAAAAATTGGCATACAAATAGCGAAGACGCTAGCTAAACGGGTCAAATACTGATTAATGATATAGCGATCTAGAATTTTCAATTCACTAATTATTGATGTAATAATTGGGGTAATCTGCTTCGTTAAAAACGAAGAAGTTCTCTGGTAAGGAGCTGTCCACTCTCATGTTGTTAATGGTAAGTGTTGTAACAGTTCCATTGTCTCCCACTTCAATCAGTTTGTAAATATGGTTGAGTTGTGTATCGATCCCCACCAATAAAGACTGGATGTCCACATTATCTTGTGTGGGAATTAATTTAACGAATTGAATATTTTTTCCTTTTACCTTTTGACTGATATCCCAGTGATAATCGTAGCCTTCTTTATAAAATTGTAATAATTCCTTAGGATTGATTCCAAAGTCCTCCTCATCTTCAGCTTGTGTGACGGTGATTTCTTCATTTTCGGGTACAATAGTATAGAGTGCCTTACCGTCAAAAAGCTGAATGGCATCTAGAAAACTTAATTTATATTTCTCATTTGCAACAGTGACCTGTCCAGAACTCTCTTGATTGATTTGTTCCATACGGTTGTTGAGTACATAACTGAATTCAAATTCAATATTGTCATAACTTTCCATTTGCTTAGATGCTAACTCCAACAACTTTTGTGCCTCAACAGAGGTTTGACAACAAAGATGTGTTGCAGTTCCAATAAAAACCAACAATAAATAATTTTTAAACTTCATACTGCAAATTTATGCATCTTCCTTGTTCAAAAGTGCATTGAGAGCATTTAAATCGGAAATCAATACTTGTCTTGCCTTGCTTCCTTCAAAAGGGCCAACGATTCCTGCCACTTCCATTTGGTCAATAATCCTTCCAGCACGATTATACCCCAGTTTGAGTTTTCTTTGAAGCAGTGATGCTGACCCTTGCTGAGCCGTAACGATTACTTCTGCTGCCTCCCTAAAGAGATCATCTCGCTCAGAGGGATCAAGGTCGAGGCTACTGGCATTTTCTTCTACATATTCGGGTAATTCATAAGCACTGGCATATCCCATTTGAGATCCGATATAATCTGAAATCTTTTGGACTTCGGGTGTGTCCACAAAAGCACATTGAATTCGTGTTAAATCGTTGCCTTGAGTGTAGAGCATATCTCCACGGCCGATCAATTGATCCGCTCCTCCGGAATCCAATATGGTACGAGAATCTATTTTTGAAGTCACCCTAAAAGCAATTCTAGCGGGGAAGTTGGCCTTTATGATTCCTGTAATGACATTGACTGAAGGTCTTTGAGTAGCAATGATCAGATGAATCCCTACCGCTCGAGCCAATTGTGCCAGTCTTGCAATGGGGGTCTCAACCTCCTTCCCAGCCGTCATGATCAAGTCGGCAAATTCATCTACCACCAATACGATATACGGCAAGAAGTTATGTCCGTCTTCTGGATTTAATTTTCGCTCTCGATATTTTTGATTGTATTCCTTCAGGTTTCGACACATACCGTTTTTGAGTAATTCATAACGATTGTCCATTTCTATACAAAGTGAATTGAGGGTGTGAATCACCTTGGTATTGTCTGTGATGATGGCATCTTCTGTATCGGGTAATTTGGCCAAGTAATGACGTTCGATTTTACTATATATATTAAGCTCTACTTTTTTGGGGTCAACCAAAACGAATTTAATTTCAGCAGGGTGTTTTTTATAAAGTAAAGAGGTCAGAACTGCGTTCAACCCCACGGATTTTCCCTGTCCGGTGGCTCCTGCCATAAGCAAGTGGGGCATTTTGGTCAAATCCACGACAAAAGTTTCGTTGCTGATATTTTTACCCAAGGCCACAGGCAGTTCCATCTCTGCCGTCTGAAATTTATTCGACGTTATTACAGATCGCATAGATACTATACTTGGCTTTTGGTTGGGTACTTCTATGCCGATGGTTCCTTTCCCTGGGATGGGAGCAATTATTCTGATACCCAATGCCGCAAGAGATAGCGCAATATCGTCTTCCAGATTTTTGATTTTGGAGATTCTGATTCCCGCTTCGGGGACGATCTCGTAAAGGGTTACTGTCGGTCCTACAGTGGCTTTTATTTTTGAGATAGCGATGTTGTAATTCTTGAGGGTATCTACAATTTTATTTTTGTTCACTTCCAATTCTTCCTGATCGATGGTAATGGAATTTTCACCATAATCCTTAAGCAAGTCATGGATGGGAAAACGGTATTTACTCAACTCCAATTTTGGATCGAAAAATCCATGTTTTTCGACCAAAGACTGCGCCAAGTTGTCCGCCAAACTTTCTTCTTCTTTATAGGTCTCTACTTCCATGGTAACTTCTTCCTCTTCTGATGGTTTTTCAATTTCGATGGGTGCGACTTGATTTACCAGAGTTTCGGGAGTGGATTTCTCTACAAAATCATCTATTTCCAAATCAAGACTGTTTTCAACTCCAGCGACAGTAGGAGTTTCCTCCTTATTGAATTGTGATCGAAAAAACATGATGACTTTTTCGGGGGTCAATCGCCATTGTAAAACCAATATGGCAATCACTGAAAATAAGAGTAAACCTCCTACCCCCACATTGCCCAAATAGGCTACCAAGAAGCTGTTAATTTCATAGCCAACCAATCCCCCCAACAAAGGAGAATCCATGTGGTAAAATCCAAAATAAATAGACAAGCAAATCAAATAGAGTAAAGCCCAACTAGAATGGCCGAGAAGAATTTCCCTATTACGGTCAAAGAAAAGTAAATAGCCGGTGTAAGCCAATAGATAAGGAAAGATAAAAGCAGCAATTCCAAAAAGTTGGTAAATAAAAAAGTGACTTACCAGAGCGCCTACTTTATTCAATAGATTTTGGGAGTGTACTTCCTTTTCAAAAAAGACCTCTAAGGTGCTTTGATCCGATTGGTGGTTAAACAAAAAAGAAACAAAGGAGATGGTCATCAAAAATCCCAGCATTAGCAAAAAGCTTCCCAAAAGAATTTGTCTTCTTCTGATGCGGAGTTTTTTCTCTTCGGAAAATTCAGGAACGCGGGTACGAGAACGCTTTTTGGCCATGAATACTACTTATAAAACAAAAATACAAATTCATCTGCAATACTTGGCCTAAAAAAACCCGAGACCATGACTGGCTCGGGTTTTTAACTTTATGAAGTGTTTAGGCACTACTATGCCAAATCAAATCGATCTAGATCCATCACTTTGCTCCAAGCAGCGACAAAATCTTTGATGAATTTATCTTCACCATCGACACAACCGTAAACCTCGGAAATGGCTCGCAACTCACTGTTGGATCCAAAGATCAAATCGACCCTTGTTCCCGTCCACTTGATTTCGCCAGTGGTCAAATCACGACACTCAAATTCACTTTCTTGCTCATTTATAGCTGACCAAGTGTAATTCATATCGAGTAAATTGACAAAGAAATCGTTGGTTAGTGTCTCAGGACGATCGGTCAATACACCGTGTTTGGATCCACCAAAATTGGTATTTAGTACTCTCATTCCACCCACCAAGGCAGTCATCTCTGGAGCCGTTAATGTCATCAATTGCGCTTTGTCAATCAATAATTTTTCAGCATCTACGTCATACTCCTTTTTCATGTAGTTTCTGAATCCATCGGCCAAAGGTTCTAATACAGAGAAAGATTCTACATCGGTCAATTCTTGTGTAGCGTCTGTCCTTCCTGCTGTAAAGGGGACTTTGACCTCATGTCCGGCATCGGCTGCAGCTTTTTCAATTCCTGCACTTCCAGCCAAGACAATTAAATCAGCCAAAGAAACATTTTTATCTTGATTGATGGCGTTGAATTCATTTTTGATATTTGTCAATACGTCCAACACTTTTCCCAATTGAACGGGTTGATTTACATCCCAATATTTCTGAGGAGAAAGACTAATTCGTGCACCGTTTGCACCCCCCCGCTTGTCGGAGTTTCTATAAGTAGCAGCAGAGGCCCAAGAGGCACTTACCAACTGACCAACGCTCAGTCCATAACTCAAAATCTTGGCTTTAAGAGCCGCTTCGTCCTTTTCGTCAATCAAAACGTGATCTACTTTGGGAACGGGGTCTTGCCAGATCAAAGTTTCTTCAGGTACTTCAGGTCCCAAGTAACGCTCTACTGGTCCCATGTCCCTGTGGGTCAACTTAAACCAAGCTCTGGCAAAAGCATCGGCAAACTCTTCAGGATTTTCATAAAAATGTCTTGAAATGGGCTCGTATGCTGGATCCATTCGCAAGGCAATGTCTGTGGTCAGCATCATGGGTGCATGACGCTTTTCAGTATTGTGTGCATCAGGGACTGTTCCAGTTCCAGCACCGTCTTTGGGAGTCCACTGTTGGGCTCCACCTGGACTTTTGGTCAACTCCCATTCAAAACCAAAAAGGTTTTCAAAGTAATTATTACTCCATTGTGTAGGAGTGGTTGTCCATGCGCCTTCCAATCCACTGGTAATGGTATGTTCTCCTTTCCCTGATCCAAAATTATTTTTCCATCCTTGGCTCATCTGTTCGATTCTCGCTCCAGCGGGTTCGGCCTCAACATATTGGTCGGCATCTGCCGCACCGTGAGTTTTACCAAAAGTATGTCCTCCAGCAATCAAAGCCACCGTTTCATAATCATTCATCGCCATTCGTCCAAATGTTTCACGGATGTCATGTGCTGATTTTAAGGGATCAGGATTTCCATTGGGTCCTTCTGGATTGACGTAAATCAATCCCATCTGTACGGCACCTAGTGGATTCTCCAGTTCGCGATCACCGGTATATCTTTTGTCTCCCAGCCACTCAGCTTCAAGACCCCAGTAAACGTCTTCTTCGGGTTCCCAAACGTCTGCACGTCCACCGCCAAAACCAAAAGTTTTAAAGCCCATTGATTCCATTGCGCAGTTTCCTGTTAGAACCATCAAATCGGCCCAAGAGAGTTTTTTACCGTATTTCTGTTTGATGGGCCATAAGAGTAATCTCGCTTTTTCTAAATTGGCATTGTCGGGCCAACTGTTAAGCGGAGCAAAACGGAGGGTTCCCGCTCCAGCTCCTCCACGACCATCAGCAATTCTATAGGTTCCAGCAGCATGCCATGCCATACGGATAAAGAAAGGTCCGTAATGTCCGTAGTCTGCGGGCCACCATTCTTGAGAATTGGTCATCAATTCATACAAGTCCTCCTTTACGGATGACAAGTCTAATTTTTTAAATTCCTCGGCATAGTTAAAATCAGGATCCATCGGATCAGATAAGGTCGAGTGTTGACGAAGAATGTTTAAATTTAACTGGTTAGGCCACCAGTCACGATTAGTGGTTCCACCTCCAGCACCTTCTCTTAAAACGCCTCCAAGATAAGGGCATTTTGAGATGTCTCCGTTTCCATTTGAGCTATTGTCCATAGGTAATGATATTATGATTTAATTGAGTATTGTAAAAGTAAATTTATTTATAGTAAAATCTCAGATTGACAATAATTAATTTCTTTGCTAGTATAAGAAATTCTAATTACTACAAAGATGATATTAATCAATCTTTTAGTTTTTTGATTTTAATATCAAAATAGGCATAGATCAGCGTCATAAGTGGACTGATCCAATTAAAAATGGCGTAAACAAAATACGCTTCAACGCCCACACCCAATACTCCCGATTGATAGGCTCCACAGGTATTCCAAGGCACCAAAACCGAAGTAACCGTCCCAGTATCCTCTAGGGTACGACTCAAATTTTCGGGAGCCAATTTCCGATCTCGGTAGGCTTGTGCAAACATTTTTCCTGGCACTACGATGGCCAAATATTGATCGGAGGCGGTAAGGTTGACCGTCAGACTCGATGCTGCGGTACTGGCAATGAGTTGAAAGTTAGTTTGAGCCCATTTTAAAAAAGCATTGCTGATGGCTTGCAAGGCACCAATGGCATCCATCACCCCACCAAAGACCATGGCACATATGATCAACCAAACCGTACCCAACATCCCTTGCATACCTCCAGAAGAAAATAATTCATTTAAAAGGAGATCATTGGTTTCGATTTGGGTATCAACCGTAATCGCGTTGAGGATGGTTTTGTAAAGGGTTCTAAAGTCCAACACCTCACTCCCCGCCAATTCCAGCAACAGTTGGGATTGGAAAATCAGTGCAAAAAGAGCACCCAAAAGAGTGCCTACGAACAGTGCTAATAGTGGAGGTGTTTTTTTGACAATCATCAATATTACCGTCAGTGGGACCAAAAATAACCATGGGCTGATGTTGAATTTTTCCCTTATTGAAACACTCAGGGCGGAAGTGTCAACGTCACCATTGGATGAAAAACCCCAACTCAAAAAAATAAAGATCAAAAGTGTTATGCCAATACTGGGTAAAGTGGTGAAGAGCATATAACGTACATGGGTAAATAGTTCGCCTCCCGCCATAGCAGGAGCCAAATTGGTGGTATCACTTAAAGGGGAGAGTTTGTCACCGAAATAGCCGCCCGAAATCACTGCTCCAGCCACCATACCCACAGGCAAACTCAAGGCCTTTCCAATACCGATCAAGGCAATTCCAATGGTGGCAGAGGTAGACCAGCTGCTCCCAGTTGCCAGAGAAACCAAGGCCGAGATCAATATACATGCAGGTAAGAAAAAACGCGGGTTGGCAATTTGCAAACCATAATCGATCATAGCGGGGATGATACCGCTCAACAGCCACGTACCGGCCAATGCCCCTACCAAAAGTAAAATCAAAATTGGACCTGTAACCGATTGTAGGTTTTCCCCTACTTTTTGCAGCATTTGTCCGTAGGAGACTCGATTTTTGATCCCCACCAAACCAGCTACTGCAGCTCCCAATAAAAGAATAAACTGGTTGGAGCCGCTTAGCGCATCATCACCGAAAACCGTTACGTTATAGGTCAACAATAAGACCAAAATGATTATTGGAAGTAATGCCGCCGATAAGGATAATCTAGGGTTGTTCAATCTGATTTTTTTTTAAAAATACAATTTACCTTTTTTACAACCGCTTTGATCAATCTTAAACCCTAACTTTTGTATTTTTGAATATAATTTAAAAATAAACTATGCAATCATTTGATGTTGCCATAATTGGATCGGGCCCAGGAGGTTATGTAGCCGCCATTCGCTGTGCCCAATTGGGAATGAAAACAGCCCTCATAGAAAAATACAACACCCTAGGGGGGACATGCCTTAATGTAGGCTGTATTCCCTCCAAATCTCTGTTGGACTCTTCCCATCATTATGAAGATGCCGTTAAGCATTTTGAAGAACACGGCATCGAAATTCCCGGAGAGGTCAAAGTCAACTTAGAAAAAATGATTGCTCGTAAAGCCTCTGTGGTCGAACAAACGACCAAAGGCATTGATTTTTTGATGGACAAGAATAAGGTAACCGTATTCAATGGCTTGGGGTCATTTAAAGATGCCACAACGGTGCATATAGCTGGGGAGAAGCCAGAAGACATAACCGCCAAAAATATTATTATCGCTACCGGATCCAAGCCCGCAAGCTTGCCCTTTATCAATGTCGATAAGGAACGCATTATCACCTCAACCGAAGCATTGGAGTTAAAGGAAATTCCGAAGCACTTGGTCATTATTGGTGGAGGCGTTATCGGATTAGAATTGGGTCAAGTTTATAAAAGACTCGGGGCTGAGGTCTCTGTTATCGAATATGCCGACCGTATCACTCCATTGATGGACAGCGCACTTTCTCGTGAACTGACCAAGGTGATGAAAAAGCAAAAAATAAAATTCTATTTGTCGCATCAAGTCAATAAAGTGGAGCGCAACGGAGATACAGTCATCGTAACTGCCTTGGATAAAAAAGGGGAGGAGGTCCGATTCGAAGGAGACTATTGTCTTGTTTCAGTGGGAAGAAAACCCTATACTGATGGCTTAAATGCTGAAGTGGCTGGAGTAAAAATGACCGATCGGGGTCAAATTGAAGTGAATGGCCATTTGCAAACTTCTTCAGCAAACATCTATGCCATTGGCGATGTTGTTCGTGGTGCTATGCTGGCGCATAAGGCAGAGGAAGAAGGGGTGATGGTGGCTGAAATTTTGGCCGGTCAAAAACCTCATATTGATTACAATCTCATACCCAATGTGATCTATACTTGGCCCGAAGTGGCTGCCGTTGGAAAAACCGAAGAGGAACTCAAATCAGCAGGGATTAACTACAAAAGCGGTCAGTTTCCCATGCGTGCCTTGGGGCGTTCTCGAGCCAGTGGTGATACCGATGGTTTTATCAAAATTTTGGCCGATGCCCAGACCGATGAGGTACTTGGCGTACATATGATCGGAGCCCGTGTGGCCGATTTGATTGCCGAAGCAGTAGTAGCAATGGAATTTCGTGCCTCTGCCGAAGACATTGCCCGGATGAGTCACTCCCATCCTACCTATGCCGAAGCGGTTAAAGAAGCAGCATTAGCCGCTTCCGAAAATAGAGCATTGCATATTTAAAAAGTCTTATTGATTTGAGGCCTTTTCCATTTTAGATCGAATGGCTTCCAAAGCCAAATCACCTATACTTCCCAAATGGGTATGTGATAAGTTTTTGTGGGGTTGATAGTCACCATTGGCAATGGCTTCTCCCATTTTTTTATAGGCATCTCTGAAAGGCATTCCCCCCTTGACCCATTCGTTTAGCGTATCCACACTAAAAACATATTGGTATTTCGGATCTTCCAAAATATTTTCTCTGACCTGTATTTCCTTCAAGCTGAAAGTAAAAAGGTCCAAACAAGCCTTAAGGTCTTCAATGGCCTCAATTATGGGGCCTTTGGCCAATTGCATTTCTCGGTGATAGCCAGAGGGGAGGTTGGTCATCAGTAAAGCGAGTTGGTTGGGTAAACCCTGCAACAAATTGCACTTTCCTCTGATGAGTTCAAACACATCTGGATTTTTCTTGTGGGGCATGATACTAGAACCCGTTGTCAACGCTTCTGGAAAACTCACGAAGTTGTGTTCTTGACCCATATAAAGGCACAGGTCCATCGCCAATTTTGAGAGGGTAGCCGCCAAGGAGGCCATGGCGGTGGCAGTCGTTTTTTCTGCTTTGCCTCTACTCATTTGGGCTGCAATGACATTGTATTTTAAATCGCCAAAACCCATACTTTTTGTCGTGGACTTTCTGTCAATGGGAAAAGAACTGCCAAAACCTGCAGCGCTACCCAACGGATTTTGATCCACGATTTGATAAGCTCCATTAAGCAGCATAACATCGTCAACCAAAGTTTCTGCATAGGCAGAAAACCATAAGCCAAAAGAAGAAGGCATGGCCACCTGAAAATGAGTATAGCCAGGCAAAAAATGATTTTTATGTTGCTCCGCCAAATCCATCAACAACTCAAAAAAGCTGTGGGCGAGTCCTTTAATCGTTTCAATCTCGGCCTTAAGATACAAATGAAGGGCAACCAATACCTGATCATTTCTTGATCTAGCCGTATGGATTTTTTTACCCAAATCTCCGAGTTTTTGGGTCAAAACATACTCTATTTTGGAGTGCATGTCTTCAAACTCAGTTTCGATGACAAAATCTCCATTTTTGGCATCGTTTTTCAAATCCTCCAACACACTGACAAGCTGATTAGACTCGGCTTGGGACAATATGCCGATTTCGGACAACATCTGCGCATGAGCAATGGATGCTTGGCAGTCATAGGCAGCCAAGTAGAGATCATATTCTCGATCTTTTCCCACCGTAAAATGATCTATTTTTTGGTGTGGGGCTTGGTTTTTTTGCCAGAGTTTCATGATTAAAGTATTTTTTTTAATAATTGGATGTAAATTTCAATAGCCTCTTCGATTTCATGTACAAAGATATATTCATTAGCCGAATGAGATCTTGTGGACAGTCCAGGACCCATTTTGAGGGATGGACATTCCAGCGCTGCCTGATCAGATAGGGTAGGGGAACCATAAGTCTTTCTACCCAATGCAACTCCAGCTTGTACCAACTCATGTTCCATTCCTATGGAAGAGGAATTGAGGTGTAATGATCTGGGTGTCATCTCACATGGAGCGGCTTCAGTGAGTATTTTAGCCAATTCTTCGTTGCTGTATTGGTCGTTAACCCTTACGTCCACTACCAAATCCACACTGGCAGGAACCACATTGTGTTCTTTTCCCGCATTGACTTGGGTAACAGTGATTTTGACATCCCCCAAAAAATCGGATTGCTTTTCCAGTGAAAAGTTTTGAAACCACTCCAATACCATGGGAAGTTTCATGATGGGATTGTCATCATTTGGGTGAGCAGCATGACCAGGAGTCCCTTTGATGATAGCATCAAAAACGAGCAAACCTTTTTCCGCCACTGCCAAATGCATTTCGGTGGGCTCCCCCACTATGGCCACATCGATTTTAGGCAAGAGGGAGAGCAGCCCTCTGAGACTATCTTGTCCGGCAATTTCCTCCTCTGCCGAGGCGGCCACCACTAGATTGTATTTTGAGTCTTCAACCTCATAGTAGTGGGTGAACAAGGCGATAAGAGAAACCAAGGCACCTCCGGCATCGTTACTGCCCAAACCGTAAAGTTTCCCATCCTCTATTTTGGGTTCAAAAGGATCGTTGGTGTAGGCTGCATTGGGTTTTACCGTATCGTGATGAGAATTGAGTAAAAGGGTAGGTTTTTGGGCGTCAAAAGTTTTGTTTTGTGCCCAAATATTATTTCCCGATCGCTGATATGAAATACCGTAATGGTCAAACCATTGTCCAATCCTGTCGGCCGTTTTGTCCTCCTCTTGTGAAAAAGAGGGGGTGGCTATCAAATCCTTTAATAAATCAATTGCTGCTGCAGTTAGCTCCTTCATCCTATAAAATTAAAGTAGTATGTTTCGTTTTCCCAGAGATCATTTTCGGTGCTCCAATTTTGACTTGAGCAACTCCATTTTGCAAAGCGTCTAGGCAGTTGTCAATTTTAGGGATCATACCAGAGTGAATGACTTGCTCCGTTTTTAGTTTTTTGTATTTTTCGAGGGTGATGGTTTCAATCACGCTGTCGTCGTCGTCAATATCCTTCAAAACTCCTTGCTTTTCAAAACAATACCATAATGACACCTCAAACAATGACGACAAATTCTGCGCCAAGGTGGCGGCAATGGTATCGGCATTGGTGTTGAGGAGTTGTCCTTTTTGGTCGTGTGTAATGGCACAACATACTGGGGTGTATTCTCCTTTGAGTAACATTTGAAATAAATCGTTATTGATACCAACTACATCCCCTACAAAACCATAGTCAATTGATTTTACGGGTCTTTTTACGGCTTGAATGGCGTTGCCATCGGCTCCCGTGAGTCCCAAGGCATTGCACCCTAAATTTTGCAATTGGGCCACAATATTTTTATTGATTTTACCCCCATAAACCATGGTAATGATGTCGAGGTTTTGAGCATCGGTGATTCTTCTGCCTTCTATCATTTGAACTGGAATGTCCATTTTTTCGGCCATGGCAGTGGCTTTTTTACCCCCTCCGTGTACCAAAATCTTGGAGCCTTTCATTTGGGCAAAGTCGATGAGGAAGGATTGCAGTGCTTCTGCATCTTCAATGACGTTTCCTCCGATTTTGACCACCGATAGTTTATCCATTTTCCAAAATTTGTTTTAGCACAGCTTGTGCGGAATAAATTCTATTTTGTGACTGCTGGATTACCAGAGAATTAGGACTGTCGAGTACGCCATCGGCGGCAACAATATTTCTTCTGATGGGCAGACAATGCATGAACTTACCATTGTTGGTCAATTGCATTTTTTCAGGGGTAATCATCCATTTATCATCACTTCTTAATATCTGTCCATAGTGCTCATAGGAACACCAGTTTTTGGTATAGACAAAATCTGCTTCTTCCAATGCCTCTTTCTGGTTGGTGGTACAGGTGATCCCTTCTGTGATTTTAGGGTTAAGGGCATAACCTTCAGGATGGGCAATCACAAAATCGGTATCCATATGTTTCATCATTTTCGTAAAAGAATTTCCTACTGCATGAGGCAGTGCTTTAGGATGAGGAGCCCAACTCAATACGACTTTGGGTTTGTGTGTGGGTTGAAATTCCTTGATTGTAATGGCATCTGCCAGGGCTTGAAGCGGATGAGCCGTTGCACTTTCCATATTGATGATGGGAACAGAAGCATATTGGGCAAAGCTTCTCAATACGATTTCTGCTTCGTCTTTTTCTTTGTCGGAGAGGGAAGCAAAGGCTCTGATGGCCACCATATCGCAGTATTGGGAAACGACAGCAGCCGCTTCTTTCACATGCTCAGATCGCAATCCACTCATCTTGGTTCCGTCTTCAAATTCCAATGCCCAAGACTCTTGACTAAAATTCATAACCATGGTGGGGAGTCCCAGATTTTGGGCCGCTTTTTGGGTGCTCAGTCGGGTTCTAAGACTCGGATTGAAAAACAACAAGCCTAGGGTTTTGCCCTTGCCCAAACCCTCTGATTGAGTGGGATTCTTTTTTAAATCCATTGCCAAATCGAGGGTGTGATTAAAATCAGGTAAATCCGCTAAGGTGATAAAATGTTTCATAGTAAATCTTCTAATGCATCAAAAAGCTGATCAAAATGTACTTTTTGAACGGTCAATGGCGGAAGGATTCGCAATACGTTTTTGTTGCTACTGCCTCCGGTAAATATCTTTTTTTCATAGATGAGCCTTTTTCTCAAGGGCCCAACTTCAAAGTCAAACTCCAATCCCAGCATCAGTCCACGACCTTTGATCTTGGCGCCTTTTATTTTTTCCGCCTTGCTTCTGAAATAGGTTTCCATCGCTTTGGCATGTTGTTGGAGCTTGTCTTTTTTGAGAATTTCCAAAACTGCCAATGAGGCAGTACAGGCCAGGTGATTTCCTCCAAAAGTGGTCCCCAACATACCGTATTTGGGTTTAACATCGGGGTGAACCAATATACCTCCTATGGGAAAACCATTACCCATTCCTTTGGCCATTGTAATGACATGAGGCTTGATATTGTTGTTTTGAAAAGCAAAAAAGGTTCCAGATCTGGAAAAACCAGATTGCACCTCATCTGCTATCAAGGCAGTTTCGTATTGCTGGCATAGTTGTTCCATTTTCAACACAAAATCATCCTGAGGCATATCCAGTCCACCTACGCCCTGAATGGGTTCGAAAATGACCGCACAAACATCGCCTTTTTGCAATTCTTTTTCCAATGCATGCGCATCGTTAAAGGGAATAAAACTTACTTCTTGCTGTTGATTCAGTGGGGCATTGATGTTTTGGTTGTCTGTCGCCGCAACAGCCGCTGAGGTTCTTCCATGAAAGGCATTTTTAAAAGCCACTACTCTTTTCTTTCCAGTGTGAAAAGAGGCCAATTTAAGGGCGTTTTCATTGGCTTCGGCTCCAGAGCTGCACAGGAACAGTTGGTAGTCGTGTAAACAAGATTGTTCCCCGATTTCATCTGCCAATTGCTGTTGGAGTGGGTTTTCTACCGCATTGGAATAAAAGGCAATTTTATTCAATTGTTCCTGCAGTCGGTTGATATAATGGGGGTGACTGTGACCTACGGAAATAACCGCATGGCCTCCGTAAAGATCCAAATATTCCGTTCCCGCCTCATCGTAAACATGGACATCTTTTGCCTTAACAGGGCAAACTTCATAGAGTGGGTAAACGTCAAATAGTTTCATTGCATTTTAATTTCATTAATTTTTTCAAATGAGGCCATCAAACCTTTAATGAGTGATGAGCTCAGTCCTTGATGTTCCATTTCGTTCAATCCGGTAATGGTACATCCTTGTGGTGTGGTGACTTTGTCGATTTCGGTTTCGGGATGGGAGTCGGTCTCAATCAACAGACTGGCCGCACCCAGAGCGGTAAACATAGACATACGCATGGATTCGTCAGCATCAAAACCCATCTGTACCCCTCCTTGTGTTGTGGCACGAATCAATCGCATCCAAAAAGCAATCCCACTGGCACAAACTACTGTGGCTGCCTGCATTTGTTTTTCAGCAATTTTGATGGTGGTTCCCAAACCGTTAAATATGGCCTCTGCAATGGCAATCCTCTTTTCTCCCACTGTATTGGAACACAAACAAGTCATGGATTTTCCAACTGAAATAGCAGTGTTGGGCATGCTTCTGATGATGGGGTAGTTGTCTCCCACCTTTTCTTCCATTCGTTGGATACTGTAGCCAGTGATGGCAGATATCAAGACGTGCTTGTCTGTCAAGACCTCTTTGATTTCCTCCAAGATACGATCAAACTGTCGGGGCTGTACCGTAAAGATGATGATGTCCGAGTTTTTTACAGCCTCTTGATTGTTTGAAGTAATTTTTACGTTGTTATATTCTTCCCATTTTTTGATTTCACTAAGATCTCTTTTGGTCAAGTAAAGTGAAGTATAGGTATTGTTGTATACCAATCCTTTGGCAATACTCAATCCCAAATTTCCCGATCCGATGATGGCTATTTTCATTTTTTTTCTTTTAAATTTTAAAATACACTTGCTTTGAGTTGCAGTCCCAAATCCTCTTCCCATCCCATGATGAGATTTAAATTCTGAATGGCTTGACCAGAAGCACCTTTAAGTAAATTATCAATGACCGAAGTGATCAATAATTGGTCTTCGTATTGATGAAGGTGAACGACACAGTGGTTGGTGTTGACCACTTGTTTTAGGGTCAGTTCCTTGTCCGACACATGAGTAAAAGGATGTGTTTTGTAAAACTCCTTATACATTTCCACGGCCTGTTGGAGCTCGCCATCAAAACTGGTATAGCAACTGGCAAAAATTCCTCTTGTAAAATTCCCTCTTTGAGGGAGGAAATAGATTTTAGGGTCACCCAAAGTTTCTCCGATTTCACCCAAATGCTGATGGGTAAAAGGCTTGTACCACGAAACATTGTTGTTTCTCCAGCTGAAGTGTCCTGTAGGACTTAATCCCACTCCTGCTCCTGTACTCCCTGTAGTGGCATTGACATGGACGGCCTCTTGAATCATTCCCGCTTTGGACAAAGGCAAAAGGGCCAATTGAATGGCAGTAGCAAAACAACCAGGATTGGCTACAGCATTGGCTTTTTCTATGCTTGATCTTTGGTTTTCCGGTAAACCGTAAACAAAATCATATCCTTGGAATTGAGCGTCTTTTGTCAATCTAAAATCGTTACTCAAATCAATGATGATTGTTTTTTCAGAGAATTGATTTTTTTCCAAAAATCCAACCGACTTACCATGCCCCACACAAAGGAATACCACATCCACCTCTGGATTGATGGTTCCCGTAAAGTCTGGCGCTCCTGCCCCCAACAAATCGGAATGTGTATCGTGGAGTGGCGTTCCAGGTCGGGTGGTGCTGAATACAAAATCCAACTCCAATGCTGGATGATGCATTACCAGTCGAATCAATTCTCCTCCAGTATAACCCGATCCCCCTATGATTCCTACTTTCTTCATTTTTCTTTGTTTACGAATTGGTGGATTTTATTTTGATTGGAGAGTAATTTAATGAAACCTTTGGCATCATCGGCTGACCAACCTTTGTTTTCCTCCCCATAGCTTCCAAAAGCAGCATTCATCAGATCGTGATCTGATTCGATTCCATTTAGCTCAAACCTGTAGGGGTGCAGGGTAACGAATACTTTTCCGCTTACTGTTGCTTGACTGTTGTACAAAAAGGCCTCCAAGTCTCGCATCACAGGGTCCAAGTATTGTCCTTCGTGTAGGAGCATTCCATAAAAATTACCCAGTTGTTCTTTCTGGAACTGTTGCCATTTACTTAAAGTGTGTTTTTCGAGCAGGTGATGTGCTTTAATGATCAAAAGAGGGGCAGCGGCTTCAAAACCAACCCTGCCTTTGATACCTATTATGGTATCTCCAACATGGATGTCTCTGCCAATGCCAAATTTTTTGGCTTGCTCTTGTAATTTGATGATGTTATTGACCGGATTGTCCATCTGGCCATCGATACCGATCAGTTCCCCTTTTTCAAAATGAAGGCTTACTTTTTCAGATGATTTTTTTTCAACCTGAGAGGGATAGGCCGATTCAGGAAGACTGTCCTTTGAGGTCAAAGTTTCCTTCCCACCCACACTGGTTCCCCACAAGCCTTGGTTGATAGAGTACTGTGCCTTTTCCCATGACAAGGCGACCCCGTTTTCTTTAAGAAAAGCAATTTCTGCTTCTCTGGAAAGCTGCTGGTCTCTGATGGGGGTGATGATTTCAATATCGGGAGCCATGACTTGAAAAATCAAATCAAATCTCACCTGATCATTCCCTGCCCCAGTACTTCCATGTGCAATAGCATCTGCTCCTATTTTTTTGGCATAAGCTGAGATTTCCATCGCTTGTACTATTCGCTCAGCACTGACCGAAAGGGGATAGGTGTTGTTTTTAAGAACATTCCCAAAAATCAAATATTTGACCACCTTATTGTAAAAAGAGTCCAAGGCATTGATGGATTGATAGGTGTGTGCACCCATTTGCAAGGCTTTGGTTTTCATTTCGCCAATCTCGCTCTTATCAAAACCTCCCGTATTGACACTTATGGCGTGAACTTCATAACCTTCTTGAGAGAGTTTCATCAAACAGTAGGAGGTGTCTAAACCTCCGCTGTAAGCCAATACTAATTTTTTATGTTTCATGATATTGTTTACTATATTTATTAGTGTTTGGGGTCGTGCAACATGCCTGTACACAAACACATGGTCCTTTCGGTACGGGTGAGTACGTCATAATTTTTACAGGTCTGACAGCCTTTCCAAAATTCAGGATCATCGGTCAATTCTGAGAAGGCGACGGGTTGGTAGCCCAATTCAAAATTGATACGCATTACAGCTTTTCCCGTGGTAATCCCAAAAATTTTGGCTTTGGGAAACTTTTCTAAGGACAAGTCGAAAACCTTTTGCTTGATTTGCTTGGCGAGTCCTTTTCCTCGGTGGTCGGGAGAGACAATCAACCCAGAATGGGCAACGTATTTTCCGTGTCCCCATATTTCGATATAGCAAAAGCCTGCGAATTTGTCGTTTTCTAAAGCAATTACCGCATTTCCTGCTTCCATTTTTTTACTGATGTACTCAGGACTTCTTCGCGCAATGCCAGTACCTCGCATTTTGGCCGATTCGCCTATGCAGGTGCTGATATCTCGAGCATGAATAATATGTTTTGAATTGGCAATAATCAATTCCATTATTGACAAATGTTTTTAGTTTGAAAAAATAGGTTACTAGTTTTGGAAGGTGAGACCGGACGCACCAGAGTCTCGAATAGAGAAATGTACCCGCTAGGGGCGGCGTGGACGAAGTGGAGCCGGACTAAATTTAGCGGCCGTTCCCAAGGAGTATGTCGTTGCATCTTTCATTTGAAGTGCAAATATCCGAATTTTATTTTTTTTAGCAAAATCATTAATTATTATTCATTAATCCCCTTTTTTTTTGGTTCTAAAAAAGTAATAAGTGTTGTCATAATTATAACTCTGCTCTTCCAAAATCCTTAATTTTGTTCATGTTTCAGAAATTTAAAATCCATCTGACAAACCATTTTCCTCAACTTAAGGATCAAAAACTTCTGTTGGCGTTGAGTGGAGGAGTGGACAGTTGTGTGTTATTGGATTTGTGTTTGAAATCAGGACTTCGCCCTGCGGTGGCCCATTGTAATTTTCAATTGAGAGGTTCAGAAAGTGATAGGGATGCCGAATGGATCACAAATTTGTCAGAGCGTAAGGGATTAGAATGTCATACTCAAACGTTTGGAACTCAAGTTTATGCCCTAAAGAAAAAACTATCTATTCAGGTGGCGGCAAGGGATTTACGATACCATTGGTTTGAGTCCTTATCTCAACAAGAGGGCTATGACTTAATTCTGACAGCCCATCATGGCGATGATGCCCTTGAAACTTTTATGATCAATGTCATGCGGGGTTCGGGCTTAAGAGGTTTGTTGGGAATTCCTGAACAAAGAGGAAAAATCTTACGTCCTCTGTTGCCCTTTTCTCGTGATGAAATCAAAGCCTATGCAATTGATAATAAAATAGAATGGAGAGAAGATGCCTCCAATGCCAAAACAGATTATTTGCGTAATGCCCTCCGACATGATGTGATTCCTCAATGGAAAAAAAGAGACCCTAATTTTGATGGTCAGTTTCAGGAAACGCTCAAATATTTAGGTCAAGCCCAAACGGTGCTGGATGCTGTCTTGACAGATTTTAAAAAACAGAACTTCATTCCTCAGGAAGAGGGATTTAAAATAGCTACTGCTGCCTTTGAGGGTATATCATTATTGGATTATTACCTGCATGCCTTGTTTGCTCCCTATGGTTTTGGAAACCTTGCAGACCTCAAAAAACTGATGGATGCACAAAGTGGAAAACAGCTTTTTTCAGAGTCCCATAGGTTGATCAAGAATCGAGAATTTTTGTTATTGTCCTCCCTTGAAAAGTCATCTTCGGAATCCTATATCATCAATGCTGATATGTCTTCGATTGGCCAGCCTCTAAAGTTGGTTTTTTCTTACGAAAAAAGCTTTAAAAATGGAGATACAAAAAGCTTATTATTGGATAAATCCAAGTTAAAGTTTCCTCTTACGCTTAGAAAATGGAAACAAAGTGATTATTTTTACCCCAATGGATTGGGGGGGAAGAAAAAACTGAGTAAGTTTTTTAAAGACGAAAAATTTTCCATTTTGGACAAAGAGTCTCAGTGGTTGTTGTGTTCGGGAGAGGACATCGTTTGGGTCGTTGGCAAAAGAGCGGATCAACGTTTTTTGGCGACCCCTACTTCAGAAAATATATGGTTAGTTCGTTTTGATGATTAGAAAAATTTTTTTACTGTTTTTTTTATGGACTTTAGGAGTCCAAGCTCAAACCCCTGTGGTCTGGTCGACTGACTTCAAGAAGCTATCGGATACAGAATATTTGCTGATTTTTAACGCATCGGTTCAACCCAAATGGCATTTGTATTCTCAAAGCCTCCCTGAAGACGGACCTTTGCCTACTGAATTTATTTTTGAAGGTGAAGGAACTGCCTTTGAATGGGTTGGGGAGATGGAGGAAAGTGAGACCGTTACGGCTTTCGATCCCATTTTTGAAATGGATTTATCTTGGTTTGAGGGCGAGGCGACTTTCCAACAAAAAATTCGATTGCTAAAGCCTGACTTGGGGGCAATTTCGGGAGAGATCAATTTCCAAGCTTGCGATGACAAGGTTTGTATTTTTAGGAATGAACCCTTTCGTTTTGTTTTGGATGCTTCCAAGGCTGGAGCAGTAGAGCAAAAATCTATCGATCAAGAAAGTTTTAAGAAATCCCAAGCATTACAACTGCCGATAAAGAATAAGGAATTGTTGTTGCAAGACCAAGACCAAAAAAGTGATAACCCTTTGTTAAATCTATTTTTATTGGGATTTGTTGGCGGCTTGATTGCGTTGCTTACTCCCTGTGTTTTTCCCATGATTCCGCTCACCGTATCCTTTTTTCTCAAGCAAAGTAACAGTAAAAGAAGTGGGGTGATTCGTGCCATTCTCTATGGGTTTTTTATATTGTTGATTTACGTATTGATGAGTTTACCCTTTCACTTTTTGGATGCTTTAGACCCCCAAATTTTGAATACCCTCTCAACCAATATAGTGATGAACTTGATCTTTTTTGCGGTATTTGTCTTTTTTGCTTTTTCATTTTTTGGCTATTACGAATTGACCTTACCCAGCAGTTGGGGGAACCGTTCTGATACGGCCGCTTCTAGTGGTGGCGTTTTGGGCATCTTTTTTATGGCGCTTACTTTGGCCATTGTATCCTTCTCTTGTACGGGTCCCATTTTGGGTTCTCTGTTGGCTGGTTCACTCACCGCTGAGGGGGGAGCCAACCAATTGACCGTTGGGATGGCTGGTTTTGGATTTGCCTTGGCTTTGCCTTTTGGTTTGTTGGCCTTTTTTCCCAATGCTCTCAAATCCATTCCCAAATCGGGAGGATGGATGACCAAGGTCAAAGTAACCCTAGGCTTTTTAGAATTGGCTTTGGCTTTAAAGTTTTTGTCCAACGCCGATTTGGTGGGGCATTGGGGGATTCTTAAGCGCGAAGTTTTTGTAGGGATATGGTTGGTGATTTCCATTCTATTATTCGTTTACCTTATGGGATGGTTGCGCTTTCCACAAGATGTTAAGGGCGCTAAAATTTCTAAGCTGCAACGCCTGTTCACCTTTTTGGTATTAATATTTATATTCTATTTAATCCCCGGATTGGGCAAAAATCAGGACGGCCAGCTTACTTTATTGAGTGGCTTTCCTCCCCCTGTCTTTTATAGTGTTTATCCTTCTGATTCCGAATGTCCTCTGGGATTGAATTGCTTTAAGGATTACGAAAAGGGTAGGGCATATGCCGAGGCTCAAGACAAACCCATCTTATTGGATTTTACGGGCTGGGCCTGTGTTAATTGTAGGAAGATGGAGGAAAATGTCTGGTCTCAACCAGAGGTTTTTCGTTTGTTAAAGGAGGAGTTTGTGATCATTTCCCTCTATGTCGATGACCGAAAAGAATTAGCAGAAGCCGAGCAATTTAATTTCCAATTTCCCGGTGGCAGGATCAAAACCATAAAAACTGTTGGAGAAAAATGGGCGACTTTTCAAAATCTGAATTTTGCTTCTGCCTCCCAACCTTATTATGTATTGATTTCGTCGGAGGCTATACTCCTCAATTCTCCCATTCAATATACAGATACGGCTAGCTATAAAAAATGGTTGCAAACGGGCTTGGAGCAGTATCTGACGAGACCAAAACAGTCCAATAGTGGTTATGCCTTTTAAAATTTCATCAAAGGTTGATCCAATAATTGATCTTTAGGGTAAGATTCCAATTTCTATTCGGTGTGAGCATTCGTGTATCACTGCTGTTGAATACCAAGAAAATATCGGAGGCAGGTTTGTAACGCCATTGAAAACGGGAGTTGAAATTCCACAGTTTTTGTTGCTCGTTGTATTGATAAAGGTTAGAAAAGAAAATATTTCTGGTAAAAGTGAAGTTCGATTTGACCCCCAGCAACCAGAATCCATTGGTTCCCCAAGGTTCCTCGAGTTCTATATGGTTGTAGCTGACTAGGGCGTTCAATTCCACATAGGGCTGAAAGCGGTAGCCCATTTCACTGAAAAACAGCCATCTTTTCCCGTCTTGAAAGTAGCCCCCGTAGGAGGATTCAAGTGCATAAGTAAATAGACTCTGAGGTTTGGAGTCATATGCAAGATTGATGCTGTTCCACCGATGTTCGGTGAGTGCACCAAGACTTTGGATACCTGTTCTTATCGGATCAAATGGATTTTGTAGGACGATGAATTGATTTTCAAAAGTAAGAACCATTTCACTCCTGTTTTTGAAATTCACCTCATAGCCCAACTGTGTTCCTCGGTCGATACCTACTCCATCAAAATTGAAATATTGAATGCTCCCGAACAATGGGCCGTGTGACAAAATCTTAGATTCTTGACTGGGGAAAAACAAATATCGAAGTGAGGTGTCAAATTTATAATAGTGGGTACGTGGAACATAGCCCACCTCAGCATTGTAATTTTCTCCCACGTATTCTGTTTGTACTCTTCCCAAAAAGTTATTGTTGTTGTAGGTGAGGTTACCGGCAAAAATAGCATCATCATCAGTACTACCTGGACTAAAGGATTTGAGGTACATCAATTTTCCATTCCAGAGATTATCCGCAGAAAAATAGTTGTATTCCAACCCTAAATTACGGTTGTATTCCTCACTCGTTGTCTCGGTATCTTCCAGGTCACCCAAGCTTTGCTTATTGACAAAAATCATTCCAATGGAAGAGCGATCCAAAACTTTGCGTTGTAAACTGAAGACCCCGAAATTTTCGGCAGGAAGCCCTTTTTCTTCTTCCGCCTGTGTTTGAATATCCAGTAGCCCCACCCTCCATTTTTCGTCTATATTTCCACTCAGACGTATCCCCCCCAAAATGGGGTTGTTGAGTCCGATTCTTCTTGAGAAAAAGGGTCTTATGTTTTCATAACCAAAGTTGGCAAAGAGATCGGCATTTTCCAGAAAAAACTGTCTCCTTTCGGGAAAAAACAGTTCAAAACGATCGAGGTTGGTTACTTGTTGGTCAACTTCTGCTTGAGAAAAATCGGGGTTTAGGGTGATGTCTAAGTTAAGGGAGGAGGTCAAATTGAATTTGACATCAGCCCCAATATTGAGGTCTTGCTTTGTTGTCCCTTTTTGAGGACTATCGATTTCGCCAGACAGGTAAGGGATGAAAGAAATATTTGAACCTTGGGAGGGTGGAGGGTTGTCCCATTCTAATATACCAGAATAGGCCATCGTTATGGATGGAAATTGACGAGGAACTGGTGTCCATCCCGACTTTTCACTGGCCTTTAAATCCAAACGACTAAAACTGATTCCCCATTGGTTCAAATCATCATTGTAACGAATAGACTTGAATGGAATGGCAATTTCTGCTGTCCATTTTTCTTCATCAAAAGCTACCTCTGAGTACCATTTGGTATCCCAATTCAGGTCAACACTCCGACCATCATACATGGTGCCGTCCCACTGGGCTCCATAGGCATTTAGCCCAAAGGCAAAGCCAGTAGTCATATTGTTAAAAGGATCAATAGCCACCAAAAAATTATCGTTCTTCCCAAAACTAAAATCTCTTTTATAGGATTCCACTACATAATCCCCTTTTACGGTATTGTTAAAGAAAATCACAGCGAGATAAATGTTTTTGTCGTCGTATGCCATCCTTACTTCCGAAAACTGGGTGGCCTTACGGTCGTCTTGTGGGAGAATCATGGAAAAATTCTTGGCCAGATCAGCAGTCTCCCAAATGCTTTCGTTTAACTGGCCATCCAAAACTATTTCCTCCGAAGTTTTTCCGATTTTCAGGACATAGTCTTTATTGAATTTTTGACTCCAAGCGAGTTGAGAAATAAGTAGTAAGAGTAGTGAGATTGAAATTTTTCTATATAAAAAAAACATAAATACGGGCTTATTGATACAGTTGATCTGTTGGGGTATTACAAATATCTTGCATCAGTTCACTGATTTTATCGGTAACATCATCAAAAAACTTTTTTCCTTTTTCCGAATTTGATTTTTTTGGGTTTCCCGTTCCGGTATCCTTGGAGATTTCTGACCATTTTCTTTCTTTCCAAGCCCATTTTTCACGAAAAGCTTTGATGGTATTTTTCTTTTCTTTGCCCATCCCAGCTTCGGATATTGGCAAGACTAACTCAGGCTTGATGTGCATCATAATACTGGTTTCCATCTCATCGGCATGGTCTCCTTCTTCTTCAAAATATTGCGACTTGTCCATGGCTTGAAACCAATTGCAAGTACTCAAAAACATCTCGGGGAAATCCAAGCCCAGCTCTCTCAGAATCGTTTTAAAATCATTACCGCCATGACTGTTAAGGATCAGGAATTTTTTTAGCCCTTGACGGTTGAGCACCGTCAAAACGTCTTTTAGTACTGCCATTTGGGTACTGGGGCTCATGTTCATGTCCAAATAAATGTCCGTTTGGCCGGTGTTGACCCCAAAGGGAATGGTGGGTAAAATCACCACTTTGACTCCTTTTTCCCATGCTTTTTTCCCCGATTCGGCTGCAATAGTATTGGCTTCATATACATCCGTTCCATAAGGCAAATGATAATTGTGGGCTTCGGTCGCCCCCCATGGTAAAACAGCCAAATCAAAGCGTTGTGCTTTTAGATCTTTCCAATGGCATTCGGATAGGATATAGGGTCTCATTGTTTGCTAATTTACACTATAATTTTAAACTGAATAAGTCCGATAGACTCCCTTAAATAAACATTTTTAAAATGGGTATAATCTATTTTATAAGGTGTTTTCTCCAGTATAGATTCAATAGCTTCACGGCGTACCGAGATTTTGGGGTTGGTATCAATGATTTTCCATTTTTTGAGGGGATTTTTTTTGGGCGGTTTTTGGAACATGAAGTAGGTTTTTGCGAGGGAGGCAAGTGAAAATTTCGATTTTTAAATATAGCAATAATAGAAAATCTCCTAATTTTTTCTCCATAAAAGGATTTATTATCTTGTATTCAAATACCTACTTATGCTGGTCTCCGTATATGGAAGCGCTGTTTTTGGCGTGGATGCACAACGCATCACTATCGAAGTCAATATTGACAAGGGCATTGGTTACCATTTGGTGGGATTGCCCGACAATGCAGTAAGGGAGAGTAACTTCCGAATCGCGGCTGCACTTAAAAATATTGGCTACAAACTCCCGGGAAAAAAAATCACCCTCAATGGCTCCTGCCGATTTGCGAAAGGAAGGCTCGGCCTATGATTTACCCCTTTCTGTGGGGATCTTGGCAGCCTCTGATCAAATTAAAGCCCCTAGTATGGAAGATTACATATTGATGGGAGAGTTGGCTTTAGATGGAAAAATCCGACCTATCAAAGGTGCTTTGCCTATTGCCATTCAAGCTCTTAAAGATGGTTTTAAGGGGATTTTATTGCCTAAGGAAAATGAGAGGGAAGCAGCCATCGTAAAGGGTTTGGAGGTTTACGGTATGGACAACCTTACTGATGTCATTGCCTTTTTTGAGGGATCACAATCTTACAGCCCAACTGTGGTTGATACCCGCAAGGCCTTTAACGAACAATTGAAATATCCAGAACACGATTTTTCTGACGTTAAAGGTCAGGAAACCATCAAACGCTGTATGGAGATTGCTGCTGCTGGAGGTCATAATATTATACTGATTGGACCACCAGGCGCTGGGAAAACGATGTTGGCCAAACGTTTGCCTTCGATTCTGCCTCCTATGACACTTCAGGAAGCATTGGAAACGACCAAAATTCATTCTGTGGTTGGGAAAATCAAAAATCAAGGCTTAATCAGTATTCGACCTTTTCGTTCGCCCCACCATACCATTTCCGATGTGGCGTTGGTAGGAGGGGGGCAATACCCTCAACCTGGGGAAATTTCTATGGCCCATAATGGGGTGCTTTTTTTGGATGAATTACCGGAGTTCAAGCGCTCTGTTTTGGAAGTAATGCGACAACCCCTTGAAGATCGTGAAGTGACCATTTCTCGAGCTAAATTCACCGTTACCTATCCCGCTTCGTTTATGTTGGTGGCCAGTATGAATCCAAGCCCTTCAGGATATTTTAACGATGGTAAAAGCGGATCGGTAACCCCCTTTGAGATGCAACGCTATTTGGGTAAAATTTCTGGGCCGCTCCTGGATCGTATTGACCTGCATGTAGAAGTGGAACCCGTTCCTTTTGAAAAATTATCCGACACCCGCCCCGCAGAATCCTCAGCGTCGATTCGAAGCCGAGTGACTGAGGCGAGAAAGCGCCAAACAGAACGATTTAAAAATGCTAAAAACACCCACTATAATGCTCAAATGAGTAGCCGACAAATCAGGAAGTACTGCTGTTTGGATCAAGAGGCTACCCAATTGCTTAAATCGGCAATGGAACGTTTGTCTTTATCTGCCCGTGCCTATGATCGCATATTAAAAGTATCTCGAACTTTGGCCGACCTGGCAGGACAGGAAAATGTCAATTCAGACCATATTGCCGAAGCGATTCAGTACAGAAGTTTGGATCGAGAAGGTTGGTTGGGTTAGGAATAAGTTTATTTACTTTTGAAAATAAACTTCGTCAAAAGGAACCCTAAATTGAGGTCCGTAAATGCCCTCTTTGGTGCGGATACCGCAACCGATAACCATACTGATCTCAGCTGCAGGAGGCAAATCCAATATTTTTTTGATCCGTAGGGAATCGAAACCCTCCATAGTACAGGAATCATAACCATTGCCTGCCATACTTACCAAAAAATTCTGTGCTGCCAATGCGGTACTCTTGTGCACTACCACGCGCATGTCCGATTTTTTGACTTGACGATAAACCACCTTGTTAAGACCTTTAAAAAAAGTAGAGAAATGATTGATCCAACCCTTAAAATTACCAACCCCATAGATTTTGGGTAGGATTTTTTGATAATAGGAAATGGCTCCTTTGGTCTTTTTTTTGTCTTTGCTATCCGATTTTTCAAACTCTGATTCAATAAAGGCGACATTGGAGGCAATTCGTCTTTTCCACAAGTCTTTTCTGACGACCGGGATTACAAATTGTTTTGCTGTTTTGGCGGCAGGTTGATTAAAGCAAGCTTTGGCGATTTTTTTGATTTCTTCATTGGAGGTAATGTGATAAAACTCCCACAATTGGAGGTTGCTACTGTTGGGAGCAAGAGTTGCGTGTTCTATACATTTTTTGACAATGGCAACGTCAATTTCTTTTTCCCTGTCAAAAATCCTGACTGAGCGTCTATACTCGATGGCTTCACTTACTTTTTTTTCGGACATTAAAGATTTTTTAATAAAAATTTCAACAAAGATAAGGACTTTGGATAAGGTGCATAGCGTCCCGGAATATCAAACCAAAAGCCACGTTTAATCAATGGTTTTTCGTGAGTGAAATTTTTAAAACTATACTTCCCATGGTAGGCTCCCATACCACTGTTACCTATCCCTCCAAAGGGCAGGTTGTCATTGGCAAATTGGATGATAGAATCATTGGCGACCCCACCTCCAAAGGAATACCGATGAAAGAGTTGATTGATGAATTTTTTCCTTTTGGAAAATACATAAAAAGCCAAGGGGCGCTCCCTGACCGATAAGATTTCATGAATTTCATCTTCACTCTTATAGGAGATTATAGGTAAAATAGGACCGAATATTTCTTCTCGCATCAGTTCACTGTCAAAGGAAGGGTTGTTTACCAAGGTAGGGCTAAAGAAAAATTCCTTTTCATCCGTTTGTCCACCATAAATGATGTTTTGATTTTGAAGCGAGTCTTTTAATTTTTTAAAATGTTTTTGGTGGGCGATACGGCCATAATCGGCAGAATCTTGTTGGTTTTCCCCAAAAGCTTTTTTGATATGCACAATCAACTCCTGAGTCAACTGATCCTTTATTTTTTCCTGAACCAGCAAATAGTCTGGAGCGATACAAGTTTGACCACAGTTTAGGAATTTACCCCAGACAATCCTTTTGGCTGTGATGCCAATGGGTGCTGATTCGTCAACAATACAGGGGCTTTTCCCACCCAATTCTAAGGTCGTAGGAGTAAGGTGTTCGGCAGCAGCCTTGGCGACGATTTTTCCAATGGAGGTACTGCCAGTAAACATGATGTAATCCCATTTTTTTTGGAGTAAAGTAGTAGCAGTTGAGGCATCTCCTTCCATCACAGCAACATGGCCTTGATCAAAAACATTTTCAATGATTTCACTGATTATCTTACCAGTATGTGGAGCAAATTCTGAGGGTTTTAATACGACAGTATTTCCCGCAGCTATAGCCCCAACCAATGGAGTGACTGCCAACTGAAAGGGATAGTTCCATGGACTGATGATCAAAGTATTTCCATAAGGTTCTGGCAGTATATAGTCTTTGGAGGGGAAATTGATCAAGCTGCTTTTGACCCGTTGGGGTCGATTCCAAAGAGGTAACATTTTGATCATTTTACTGATCTCCTTTTCCACCAATACTGTTTCGGAAGTCATGGACTCAAAACCCGATTTCCTCAAGTCCTTGTGAAGGGCATCATAAATGTCCTTTTCCCGTTTCCCAATCTCTTTTTTTAGTGCCTTTAACTTCTTGATTCTGAAAGCTGTAGCTAAGGTAGCCTGAGTCTCAAAAAACACCTTTTGCTTTTGATGTAAATTATCAATCAATTTATCTGATTTGTTTTTCATTGTTTGGTATTTTTGAGGCATGAATTTTATAAATATAACTCAAATTGATTTCTTTTAATTTTTTGCAGGTTTGAATGTATTATTAAACATTAATTAAATAATTGATAATCATATAATTACATTGATTTAAATTAATTTGGGCATAGTTAAAAATAATTGAAAAATCACCGCTAACGGTTGTTAGCCACTAAATTAGCATCAAATTCATATTATGGCGTTCAATAAATACAGTCAACGTGTAACACAAGATCCCACTCAACCAGCGGCGCAAGCCATGCTTCATGCCATTGGTATGACCGACGAGGATTTTGAAAAACCATTGATTGGTATTGCCAGTACAGGTTACGAGGGCAACCCCTGTAATATGCATCTTAATGATTTGTCGGTTTATGTCAAAGAAGGCATTGCTCCTCATCAAATGTTGGGATTGATCTTCAATACCATCGGGGTGAGTGATGGAATCTCAATGGGAACCCCTGGAATGCGATTTTCGTTGCCTTCACGGGATGTCATCGCTGATTCGGTTGAAACTGTAGTTCAAGCCATGTCTTATGATGGCGTTGTTACCGTGGTTGGTTGTGATAAAAATATGCCCGGAGCACTGATGGCCATGTTACGACTCAACCGCCCCAGCATATTAGTGTATGGAGGAACCATCGCCTCAGGCTGTGTAAGAGACAAGGAATTGGATGTGGTTTCCGCTTTTGAAGCTTGGGGAGAAAAAGTAGCGGGTAAAATAGACGAAAACGAATACCAAAAGGTGATCCGGAATGCCTGTCCAGGTGCCGGAGCTTGTGGAGGAATGTATACGGCCAATACCATGGCTTCTGCTATTGAGGCTTTGGGGATGTCATTGCCCTATAGTTCTTCCAATCCTGCCGTTAGTAAAGAAAAAATTGAAGATTGTAAAGCCGTGGGTGTAGCCATGAGACACCTCATTGAAAAGGATTTAAAACCCTTGGACATCGTGACCAAAAAATCCCTCGAAAACGCCCTGCGATTGATTGCCGTTTTGGGAGGATCTACCAATGCTGTTTTACACTTTTTGGCCATTGCTCATGCTGCCAATATCGATTTAACCATAGATGATTTTCAAAAAATAAGTGATACAACACCTTTTCTTGCCGATCTTAAACCCAGTGGGAAATACCTGATGAAAGATCTCCATGCCATTGGAGGAATCCCTGCAGTGTTAAAATATATGTTAGAAAACGACATGCTCCACGGAGACTGTATGACCATCACTGGTAAAACTTTGGCAGAAAACCTAGCGGCCTTAGATCCACTCAAAGAAGGACAAGACTTGATTCGGCCTTTGGACAATCCCATCAAACCGACTGGCCACATTAGAATACTAAAAGGGAACTTGGCCACAGGAGGTTCTGTAGCCAAAATTACCGGTAAAGAGGGTCTTAAGTTTGTTGGTCCTGCTCGAGTTTTTGAAGGGGAATATGATGCCAACGCAGGAATAGGAGCTGGAAAAGTTAAAAAAGGAGATGTGGTGGTGATTCGATACGAAGGCCCCAAAGGAGGTCCGGGAATGCCCGAAATGTTAAAACCAACCGCTGCCATCATGGGAGCTGGATTGGGAAAAGAAGTGGCCTTGATCACCGATGGAAGATTCTCCGGCGGAACCCATGGTTTTGTAGTGGGGCATATTGTTCCTGAAGCTCAAGAGGGAGGTGTCATTGGTTTCTTAAAAGACGGAGACATCATCACCATTGATGCCGAAACCAATACTCTGAGTGTGGATTTATCCGATCAAGAAATCGAAAATAGAAAAAAGAATTGGGTGCAACCTCCCTACAAGTTTTCAAAGGGCGTATTGTACAAGTACATAAAAAGTGTTTCGACAGCCTCTCAGGGTTGTGTAACCGATAATTAATTAGATGAAAACAAAAGAACAAATTGCCTCACAAGAGGTTCAAAGCGACAGCATAAAAATTTCAGGTGCAGAAGCAGTTATAAGATGTCTTTTGGCCGAGGGAGTAGATTTGATTTACGGCTATCCTGGTGGAGCAATCATGCCGGTGTATGATGAACTGTATAAGTTTCAAGACAAATTAAATCACATATTGACCCGACATGAACAAGGGGCAACGCACGCCGCACAGGGATATGCCAGAACTTCTGGAAAGGTGGGGGTAGCCATTGCAACCTCCGGGCCTGGAGCAACCAATTTGGTAACTGGAATTGCCGATGCACAAATCGATTCTACACCGATGGTTTGTATTACCGGTCAAGTAGGGTCCCACCTACTGGGTTCCGACGCTTTTCAAGAAACCGACATCATTGGGATTTCTACACCCGTAACCAAATGGAATTATCAGATCACCAAAGCCTCTGAAATACCCGAAATTTTTGCCAAAGCTTTTTATATTGCCAGATCTGGAAGACCCGGACCAGTCTTGATCGATATTACTAAAGACGCACAGTTCGATACTTTTGATTTTACCTATAAAAAATGCAAAGGGGTAAGGAGTTATAAGCCCGTTAGTCCTTTGGATACCCATGCCGTAACTCAAGCCGCTGAGTTGATCAACCAAGCCAAAAAGCCTTTTATCGTTTGGGGTCAAGGGGTCATATTGGGAAGCGCAGAGGAAGAATTTAAAGCTTTTGTAGAAAAGTCAGGGATTCCTGCAGCTTGGACCATACTTGGACTTTCTGCATTGCCCACAGCCCACCCACTCAACGTTGGTATGGTAGGGATGCACGGCAATTATGGACCGAATTTGCTGACCAATGAATGCGATCTGCTCATTGCAGTAGGGATGCGATTTGACGATAGGGTAACCGGAAACCTAGAAACGTATGCCAAGCAGGCCAAAATCATTCACTTTGAAATTGACCCTGCCGAAATCAATAAAAATGTATCAGTCGATGTTCCCGTTTTGGGAGATTGTAAAGAAAGTTTACAAGCCTTGATCCCACTGGTTCAAAAAAAATCCCACGACCAATGGTTGGGTCGTTTTGACGAACTGATGAAAGTGGAGGTCACAGAAGTAATAGATAAAGACTTACGTCCCGAAAAAGAGGGCTTGACTATGGGTGAAGTCATTGTTTCCATCAATAAACACACCAAAGGGGATGCTGTTTTGGTGACCGATGTGGGCCAACATCAAATGGTGGCCTGCCGCTACACAGAATTTGCTCGCTCCAGAAGTAACGTTACCTCTGGTGGATTGGGAACCATGGGCTTTGCCCTACCCGCTGCCTTGGGTGCAAAAATGGGTACACCCGAGCGAGAAGTCGTTGCTGTGATTGGTGATGGAGGATACCAAATGACCATTCAAGAATTGGGAACCATTTTCCAAACCCAAACCGCTGTAAAAATTGTTGTACTCAATAATGAGTTTTTGGGAATGGTAAGACAATGGCAACAACTATTTTTTGACAAACGTTATGCCTCTACCGAAATGGTGAACCCCGATTTTGTTGCCATAGCAAAAGGTTACTATTTAGATGCACAGAAAGTAGACAAAAGAGAAAACCTTGATGCCGCAGTCGCCGAAATGATCGCTTCCGACAAACCCTATTTCCTAGAGGTCTGTGTCGAAAAAGAAGACAATGTATTTCCAATGATTCCAACTGGAGCTTCGGTTTCTGATATCCGTCTTAAATAATCAAGTAACAATGGACAAAATTTTTACCATTTCGATATATTCCGAAAACAACGTGGGCTTGTTGAATCGCATTTCAGCTATTTTTTTAAAGCGTCATATTAATATTGAAAGTTTGACAACTTCTCAGTCTGAAATTAAAGACGTTTTCAGATTCATCATTACCGTCAAAGTTTCAGAAGATAAAGTCAAAAAACTCATTCAGCAAATAGAAAAGCAGGTCGAAGTGATCAGAGCTTTTTACCACACCGATGAGGAAACCATTTTTCAGGAGAGTGCACTTTACAAAGTGAAATCAAGTGCTTTGTTTGAAGAAAGACACATTCAGAATATCATCAAAGAAAGTCATGCCAACATCGTTACCGTTTCTCCTGAGTATTTTGTTATTGAAAAAACAGGATTCCGACAAGAAACCGATCGATTGTATCAAGATTTAGCCCCCTTTGGTTTGCTCCAATTTGTCCGATCGGGACGAATTTCAGTTTCAAAAGCCAAAATGGGAATCAGTGAAATCATCAAAAATTTTAAAACAGATAATTAACAAAAAACCATCACTATAATGGCCAATTATTTCAATCAACTTTCATTAGCACAAAAATTAGATCAACTGGGGCAATGTCGCTTTATGGACCAGTCGGAGTTTGATCAAGGCGTTGCTGCGCTCAAAGGGAAAAAAATCGTAATCGTAGGATGTGGTGCTCAAGGGCTTAACCAAGGCCTCAATATGCGTGACTCTGGTTTAGACATCAGCTACACCCTTCGTCAAGGAGCCATAGATCAAAAAAGAGCCTCTTATCAAAACGCCGTTGACAATAATTTTAATGTTGGAAACTACGAGGACATGGTTCCTTCAGCTGATGTGGTCATCAACTTGACCCCAGACAAAAACCACAGTTCCGTTATCGAAGCCGTAGTACCCTTAATGAAAAAAGAGGCAACCCTTTCCTATTCACACGGTTTCAATATCGTAGAAGAGGGAATGACCATACGAAAAGATTTGACCGTAATCATGGTGGCACCTAAATGTCCTGGATCTGAGGTAAGAGAAGAATACTTGAGGGGATTTGGTGTACCGACATTGATCGCTGTTCACCCCGAAAATGACCCTCATGGTCATGGATTGGATTATGCCAAAGCGTATGCTGTTGCCACTGGAGGCCACAGAGCAGGAGTACTCGAGTCTTCTTTTGTCGCTGAAGTCAAGTCAGATTTGATGGGAGAACAAACCATATTGTGTGGTGTTTTGCAAACCGGTTCCATTCTCAGTTTTGATAAAATGGTTGAAAAAGGAATTGACCCTGCTTATGCTGCCAAATTGATCCAATACGGTTGGGAAACCATTACCGAGGCCCTCAAACATGGAGGGATTACCAATATGATGGATCGTCTATCCAACCCAGCAAAAATAAAAGCTTTCGAACTCTCCGAAACACTTAAAGAAATCCTTACCCCATTGTTCCAAAAGCATATGGACGATATTATGTCCGGACATTTTTCCAAAACCATGATGGAAGATTGGGCCAATGACGACAAAAACCTTTTGGAATGGAGGGCAGCGACTGGAGAAACCGCTTTTGAAAAAACCACCATTACCGATCAAGAAATTTCTGAACAAGAATATTTTGATCACGGAGTTCTAATGGTTGCTTTTGTTCGTGCTGGAGTAGAACTGGCCTTTGACACTATGGTGGCCTCAGGCATCAAAGAAGAATCTGCTTATTACGAATCATTACACGAAACACCTCTCATCGCCAATACCATCGCCAGAAAGAAATTATTCGAAATGAACCGTGTCATTTCTGACACTGCAGAGTATGGATGTTATTTGTTCGATCACGCCGCCAAGCCTTTGTTGGTTGATTTTATGAAAGAAATCGATACCGACGTTATCGGAAAAGCTTTTGCTGAAGGAGAAGGAAATGGTGTTGATAATCGTCAATTGATAGATGTCAACGAAATTATTCGTTTCCATCCAGTCGAAATCATTGGTTACGATTTGAGGGAGTCCATGACTGCTATGAAAAAAATCGTTTAATACACCACTGATATTCAACGATTTATTACTTATCGAAGTTAACTTTTAGTTAAGCTGAGGAGGAACCCCAATTCCTTTTGCCCTTGGTTGTAAAAATTGTTTAACTTTGTTTATCAAAAATAAAACAAAACCACAATAATGAGTAATGTTTTAACTCACACCAACATTAAGTCTCTAAAAATCAGTAACATACCGGAAGCTCATCGACCACAAGTGACCAACTTCAATCAATATTTAATTGATGGAACGTTGAAAACATGGAAGGGTAATATGGCGAATGTTTACTCTACCATTCGAACTGAAAATGAAAATGGTGAAATGGTTCCCACCCTTTTGGGTTCGGTACCCGATATGGAATCTGAACCCGCCCTTGAGGCACTTGAATCTGCTAAGAAAGCATTTGATAGAGGGAAAGGTCAATGGCCTACCATGCGCGTAAGAGAGCGACTCAATTGTCTTGAACGCTTTGCTGATAAAATGAAATCTCACCGTGATGAAGTGGTTAAACTTTTGATGTGGGAGATTGGTAAAACCCTCAATGATTCTGAAAAAGAGTTTGATCGAACGGTTGATTATATCTACGATACTGTAGAGGCTTATAAAAAGTTAGACCAAAAGAGTGCTAAGTTTGAAAAAGAAGGAGGGATTCATGCCCACATTAGAAGAAGTCCACTGGGAGTGGTCTTGTGTTTAGGACCATACAATTACCCCTTGAACGAAACCTTTTGTTTGTTGATTCCTGCTATTGTAATGGGAAATACAGCCGTATTCAAACCCGCCAAGCACGGAGTATTGTTAATTACCCCTTTGCTTCAAGCCTTTAAAGAGTGTTTTCCTCCTGGTGTTGTAAACATTCTCTTTGGTCGTGGTAGAAAAATTGCCCAACCCATCATGAAGACGGGTCATGTTGATGTTTTGGCTTTGATTGGTCACAGTTCTTCGGCCGTAGCATTGCAAGATGAACATCCCAACAAGAATAGACTTCGATTAGTACTTGGACTGGAAGCCAAAAATCCAGGTGTCATTTTACCCGATGCTGATTTGGATCATACGGTAAAAGAATGTATTTCTGGAACTTTGTCCTTTAATGGACAACGATGTACGGCACTAAAAGTGTTGTACGTCCATGAGTCCATTATTGATCAATTCAATAAAAAATTCTCTGAGGCAGTTGATGAATTAAAATTCGGATTACCATGGGAAAAAGATGTGTTTTTGACCCCTCTTCCAGAACCCAATAAACCTCAATACATCAAAGATTTGATTGATGATGCGACTTCTAAAGGAGCCAGCGTGATGAATAAAAAGGGTGGTCAAATGTCTGAGAATTATACCTACCCTGCGGTTATTTACCCTGTCAATGATTCCATGAATCTATACCACGAAGAACAGTTTGGCCCAGTGATTCCCATTATTCCTTACAAAGATATTAATGAGCCTTTGGATGCTATGGCAGCCTCTGATTACGGTCAGCAGGTGAGTCTTTTTGGGAGAGATGTCAGAAAAATCGGGCCACTTATCGATATATTGGCCAACTTGGTTTGTCGTGTCAATCTGAACAGTGCCTGCCAAAGAGGACCAGATGTATATCCATTTACGGGGAGGAAAAACTCTGCAGTAAGTACCCTTAGTGTATTTGATGCTTTAAGATCTTTCTCTATCAGATCCTTTGTGGCTTCCAAAGACAATCCCTACAACAATGAAATTTTAGAAAGCTTGTTGAACTCGAACGAGTCCAATTTTGTTTCTTCTGATTACATTTTGTAGTCTTTAGTTTTTGTTTCTGAAGACTTTTTTGACCAAGTTTTTGCCTTGCATGGCGGAGGCTGTAACCACCCCTGAAAACATTGCTCCTCCAACACCTGCGGATACAATATCTTGTCCTGTCAGATAGAAATTTTTGATGGGCGTTCGAGGTTTTAAAAACTTTTGCTTGAACCGTTCGGGAGTATGATCGATTCCGTAAATCTCCCCTTTTTTATAGTTGACAAAGTTTTGAGTCGTCAGGGGTGTAGAAAGCTCGGAATGGTCAATTTTCCCCCTAAGATGTGGCATCTGTTTAAATAGGACTTCCAAAAGTCTATCCGATATTTCTGCTTTCAACTGCTCATAGTCTTTTCCTCTTTTCATCCATTGGGTATCTTGCCATTTTTTGACCAAATCGAAGGGTAAAAGGGTAATGATATCTATGGTACTTCGATTGGGATAGCGTTCGGACCAACTGGGGTCTTTGGCAGCGGGAAAGGAAATATACACTACTGGAAAAGGGGCTTTAGGGTCTTTGAGGTAGTTGGCAACGATACTGTCGTGGTCCCCTTTTTCGGGATAAATCCACAAGTTGTTTTTGGGCAGTTGCAGTGCTTCTGGACTTTCTTTTAGCCCGATGTACAAACAGGCATGGGCTACAGAGGGGTTGATTTTTTGGAGCTGCTTTTTCAGTCCGTGTTTTTCAGCGATTGCTTTGGGAATTAGTTTCTCGTAGGTATTAAAAATTCCAGTGCTGCTCACCACATACTTTGCATAAAATTTTCTTCCGTCTGCCATTTCAACCCCTATGGCTTTGTTTTTTTGGATGAGAATTTTATCCACTTCAGCATTGATCAAAATGGTGCCAGAAGTCCTTTCGATTAGGGGGTCTATGGTGTTGACAATTTCTGAAGATCCTCCAACAGGAAAGCTACCTCCGTTAAAATAATGCCTCACTACCGTGGCGTGCATGGCAAAACTACTCTGTTTTGGGGGCAGTCCATAATCACCATATTGTCCCGTCAGAACTTTGATCAGGGTTTCGTTTTGGGTGATCGATCGCAGTACTTCATCCGTTGTTTTTCCAGCATATTCCAAATATTTTTTTCTCATTTTGCCTCCCAACAAACGGGAGAGAAAAGGAGGAAGCGCTTTGGCACTGAAAAAGGAACCCATTGATTTGACCACAGCAAAAACCAAATCTACATATTCATCGATGGCTTTTTCCTCCTCGGGAAAATACTGGGCTAGTTGTTCTTTAAAATTTTCTATACCCTTGACCAATTCGTATTCCTTTTCCCCAATAATGATTCGATCATAGACCCTTCCCATGTCGGCCCATTGGAGTTTTCCATCGGTGATATAATCGAAGATTCTTCTGATGGCACTATTGGGTCGTTGTACCTCACCGATATAGTGAATCCCTACATCCCATTCGTACCCTTTTCTTTTGAACACATGAGTAAAGCCACCAGCAGTATAATGCCGTTCCAATACTAAAACTTTTTGGCCTTCTTTAGATAAAAAAGCTGCGGTGGTCAATCCACCTATTCCAGAACCAATCACAATGGTGTCGTAATTTTCCTCCGTTTTAAATTTCCGTTTGTAGGACTGTATCATGATTGGTTTATGAGCGGAATGTTCTAAAGTAGCATCATTTTATTATTGATTTCAATCAATTATATTTCGCTGCCACTGAATTTGTTTATCGATCTTATCGAACATCAGTAATTCGGAATAAAACTGCCAATCAAAGGCTTTTAATTGGTTAGCCAAATGATGGTGGTGATCTTGATCCAAGAGATAGTCTTTGGGTTTGTGGATCACTCTTGTTTTAGCGTAGGTTTTTTCGAATTTATTTCTCAATTCCTTAAAGTCTGATTTGAGCTGGATGATTTTGGCTTTTTCGATCATCCGCTCCTCATCGTTTGAGGCTTGATCAAAACGTTCCAAAGCCAATAAAATTTTGGGGGTAAATGCAACCACTTCGTTTACCCTTTGGTACACCTCAAGGGTATAAGAATTCCTTTTGGCAAGTTTTTGCATGTGCTCTATCTTTTCTCCAATCTTGGAGGTGCTTTGGATCATCTTTTTTGCCATTGTCAATTTTTGTTGATAATCAATACTCCATTTACCTGGATTCCTGCTGTCGGGTAGTGCGATCAATCCATCCTCCTCTCTTTTTTCCATTTCCATGAGGTAATTTCTTTTATTGCCATTCAGTAAAATGTTTTTCCACTCACCAACGGGTTTTTCTAAAGAATCGATAAAGGCAAAGCTGTCTTCTGCAACTAAATGTGAAAACTCCCTCTGTCGGTAGGCTTTCTTGAGTTCGCTTTTACTCAGATGGTCTCCAGACCAAGTATCGTTGGAAAAAGCAATAATGCCTCTATAATACAGTTCAAAATGAGGGGAATCGTCGTCCCAAAGGGTCAATAAGAGGCCGTTGAGTCCTGTTTCTATGGAGGACAAAGCAAAAGAACGAATGTTGTCCATATTGCCTTCCCTTTGAGGCATCAATACCCATCGGGTTTGAGCGGCAGTCGCACCCATGACCTTAAGTCCGTGATCCCTAAACCACTGCATGGCCTTGGTGTTTCCATAAGCCTCGGGGGTATGATAATTCCATCGCATATAGATACAATTTTTGGGAAACTGGGGAAGAAAAGTTTCTAGGTTTTCCTGCTTGGCATTCCAAATGCTGTCCACTTTGGCTTTGGGCATTTCAGGCCGAAACATGGGACGGTAAACCTCCATTTGTTTTAGGGGCATGTCATCCCAAAAAATGGGGGTTCTTCCTGCCTCATCTGCAAATTGACAGACTTTGTTTAACCATAACAGTTGTAACTCCAAAGGTGATTTCCCACTATTTCTTCCTGTAGTTTTAACCTCATCTCCTCCCACATGAAGATACTTACCGTGGGGCAGTGCCTCCATTGCATCGCGATAAAGGTCGTATTGTACTTCATAGGTTTCGGGATCGAGCGGATTAAAAGCCCAATCGCTTTCTGGGTCATCCCGCAGGGATTTATATTTTTCGTGCTTTAAAACAAAAGAAGCGTGACCCAAACCTTGTACCAAGGGAGAGATGGAAATGTTTCTTTCTATGGCATATTCACTGATCTTTTGCCATTCTTCTATGGTCAAAGCATCCGAAGATCCTACTAGGGGTTGACGTTTGTATTTAATTTTATCTTCCACCTCTGCAATAATAGCGTTGATTTTATATTTTTTGAGTTTGTCAATTATGCGGTAATAATAATCCAAGGTTTCAAGATGGTGCTTTACGTCCCAATGGATGGCACGATAGGAGAGATGGGGGTAGTCTTTGATTTGGCAAAGGGGCAGGGGAACGTTCTGTTCCTCTGCGTCTTCCATCAATTGCTCTAAGGTAGCCAGTCCGTAGATCAGACCCGCCTTATCTTTGGCGGTGATTTGTATCTGTTGGTTGCTGATGTCCAAAAGATAACCCTCTGCTTTGATCTCGAGAGTTTGGTCTATGGTATAGACCAATTGGGCCTGCTCCTGATTTTCGGTTGCTGTTGCTTCTTTTAAGAAATCACTCCCTGGGGGCAAATTAAGCCCCGAAGGATTGAAGTAAGTTTTTAAGTCTGTTGCCTTAAGGCTGCTATTTCCCGTTATTTTCCATTCCTGAGGGTGGGGAAGCAGTTTAAAATCTCCCGAACGATTTTGTAGATCACACGAAAGGATGAGGATCAGAATAGGAAGTAATAATAGTTTGGTTTTCATCTTCTGTCTTTTTTATTATTCTAAGTTTTCTTTTGGAGAGGATAGATAGAGCCCTACCTTGGTTAAGGCTACAGTATTATTGGCTTCAGTTATCCTTATTCGTACTTTATGGGTGTTTACTTTGGGGATTCTAAGAATCCTCTTATAACCTATAGTTGTTCCTTTTTTGATGGTTGACCATCCTTCGGTTCCCATGACATCTATTTCAAATTGACTGATACGTTGCCCTAGGTGAATGGGTTCTTGAATCATGATTCGGTCAAAACTTGTTTTTTCTGTTAAGCTTATTTCCAAAGTGGCAGGAAAAACACTGTCATCGGTGGCCCAATAGGTCGTGGGATCACCATCGAGGGTGTTTTGGGGGTCAAATTTGGAATGTTTTAATCTATAGTTATTGGCAGACGCGGTTTGTCCTTTTGCCAAGTTGGTCGCCAAAGAAGCATCGATTAATGCTTTGAATTCGGTAAGGGATTTCACATCGTTTTCGTGGATGACTCCTCTTTTGTCTGGAGGAAGATTGAGCAACAGTATAGCGTTTCGACCTACAGATTTGTAATAAATATCAGCCAATTGTTGAGGGCTTTTGACCAAGCTGTCTTGATCGGCATGGTAAAACCAACCTGGACGTATGGAAACATCGCACTGTCCAACGATCCATTGGGTACCCTTTGGATCTCCTGAGTTGAGGTAGTCCGTTTTGGAGGCACCTATGGTAAGATTATCGGTGTTGATGGTGGACCAAAAAGTAGCCCCTGCAAAGCCTTTTTCATTACCAATCCAATGGACATCTGGACCCGCATCGGAAAAGATTTTGATATTGGGTTGTAGGTTTTTGACAAAGGCAATGATTTCTTCCCAGCCGTAATAGGTGTCGCGATCGATCTTTCGGATCTCGTTTGCACCACCGTAATAACCGTCTCCTCCATTGGCGCCGTCAAACCAGATTTCGTTAATTTCTCCATATTGGGTGAGTAATTCTTCCAATTGATTTTTGTAATAGGTAATATAGGCTGTGGTTCCGTAGTCCTTGTGGTTTCTGTCCCAAGGGGAGAGGTAGAGTCCCGCTTTGAGACCATATTTCTTACAAGCAGCGACAAATTCGCCTACCACATCCCCCTTTCCGTCTTTGTAGGGACTGTTTTTGACACTGTGTTCGGTATATTGACTGGGCCAAAGACAAAAACCGTCGTGATGTTTGGCTGTTAAGATCAATTGTTTCATCCCTGCAGCTTTGGCAGTTTGAGCCCATTGCTCAACATCCAATGCACTCGGATTAAAGATTTCTGGACTTTCGTCACCATAACCCCATTCTTTGTCCGTAAAGGTATTGACCGTAAAGTGAATGAATCCAATCAATTCCATTTGCTGGTAGGTGATCAATGTTGGACTGGGTATTATCGCATTGGGAGATAGGTCGGGGGGTGGAGCGGTCTGACAGGCCAAAAAGATTAGGGAGCAGAAAGAAACAAGTAAATTTTTCATTTTTCTTCTATTTTTTTAAGTAATTCCACAAAGGCAATAGGGGCTGACCACTGAGGATTGTGATCGGATTCTAAAATATAAACCGGCCAATTTTTTTGTTTGGCTCGATTGGCGTGTATTACAAAGTCGTCTGACTCCGGTGTTTTGCCTTTTTCGACGGTATGGATATAATGGGTTTCAATTTCCAGTCTTTTGGGGTTTTTCAAAACAATACGATCGGTGAAGGTCTTGTAAGGATGAGGAACATCCGACGGTGGGGTTTGATTTTCGGAAATCCAAGAGGGAACGATCCCTCCATCAACAATGTTGTATTTTTTGGGATCATTGACAAAAATTTCATTCACATTTTCGTTGTTTTCAGGAACAAAGGCGTCAAGATAGACCAATTTCTGGATTCTTTCGGGCAATCGATCGGCCACCCCTGTTACCACCATACCCCCATAGCTGTGCCCCACCAAGATGATGTTATCCAACTCTTCAAAAAGAAGGGTATTGACCACATCCATGATGTGGGTTTCCAAACCGACGGATTCATTCGCCAAATGAACCCGTTCACCCTGTCCAGTCAGACTGGGTCGATAAACTGTATTTCCCTTGTCGGTCAATAATTGATCTACTTCCTTAAAAGCCCAAGAACCGCCCCAAGCTCCATGAACGATAACATAGACTGGCGGGTTCTGCTGTGCCACAGAGGGATTAAACAAACACATAAAGAGGATAAGCGTCGTCACCTTAAAAATATGCATACTTGGTTTTTGTATGAAGTTATAAAAATGCAGGATAAAATGGAATTTTTAAACCCTCAAATCCATCCATTAGGAGATCATTGTCAGTGGATCAAGGATTTTTTAAGGGATGATTTTGATCGCCTGGTTGTTGGGCATTAATTTTTTTATTGGGATTGTGTTTTATATATTGATTAATGTTTATTTGAGCTGATTTTTTACAAATCAGTTACTTATCAACTTTTCGGCAATTTGGTCATAATATTCCTGCGTCACTACTTCAGTCCAAGTTGTTGGTTGTCCGCCACCATACAACGCCAAATAAGTTACATCACTAACTTTGGTTGAGGAATGCCAGTGTTCAGTATCCTCTTCACATTTAATAACGTCCCCTGTTTTAAGAATTACAGCTTCCTTTCCTCTTTCTTGATAATAGGCTTCACCGTCTACAATTATCAAAACTTGCGCGGAACTATGTTTGTGCCAATCCAATGTCGAATTAGCCTTAAAAGTTGCTTTTGTGATATTATACCCCAAATCCGAATCGTTGCGAATGATCGCATTCAGCCAAGCTTCTCCGATATAATGTGTGTTTGGTGCTTTTGTACCTTCGGTAAGGTATGAGGAAATTTTATATTCAGAATTTTGGGAAAATCCCAATAATGATGTCAAAATAAACAAAGCTAATATTGTTTTTTTCATTTATTATCTTCCATAATATTATTCCTGTTCGGTTTTTTTATTTGCTTACAATTTCCCATTTATAGTGTCCTAGCATCCCTTAGGTGCTATGCACTAAACGCCTTACTAGTATTAATTATTTTCTTTCATTATTTTCTCTATATTCTTTCTAACTACTTTATTTGTAGGGACTTCAATTATTCCAGCACCAAGTATCTTTCCCAAATAAGTTCTTAAGTTGGGTTTAATATTCTTATTAAATATCTGAATACTTCGCGAATATTGCTTCAAATATCCTATCGTGCAACCACTTATGAAGTCAGCTACTTGAATTCCGACACTATGGTGAGAAAATTCAAGGTTCAAGCTGTCTTTGAGATGTTTATAATTTTTCACAAAGTCACCCGATTTGTAGATTTTTTGATATGTGTCTCTTAATCTCTTGCTCACCTTGGTATCAATAGGATCGAAGAAAAGCGTTGCGAACCCATTCAGATCACCGTTCATTCCATATTCTGTTCGTTGAAGTAATGATCTAATATGCATCTCAAAAAGATGATCGAGACTAAATTTATTATTAGCTTTATTAGAAGTCAGCGTAATTATTACTTCCGCGCTATTGATTTGATTGAGAATCGAAAGTGTTTCTTCTACGTAGTCAATCAAGTGATGGTATTCAAAGTCTTTCAAGAAGGCATAGTCTTCTTTATCCCTTACTGGAGCTTTAGTTTTCTGATGACTTCTTAGTGACCATAAATAGGACCATTTTATCTCTTCATCTGGGAGATCATACTTCCTTTTTATGAAGTTGAATCTATTGAATAGTTCTTTCCAATTTTCTGCATCAATAAGAAGAGTTCCACGAACATAGAATGGTACTTTTCCAACCCAGTTTTCACTTCGTTTTGGTCGGTAGTCTCCTGATTCATCGGAAAATCCAAATACTATACTCATTTCTATTCTTCTGTTGTAATTTATATGATTACCAACTATTTGTATATATACACCCCAAGGTGTGTTTATCTCCGTTATATTTCAAATTTTGTTCAATAATCCCTCTCTTGTAGGCGAGTATTGTTGAATTTCCATTGGGAAAAAAATCAACTAAAGTTTTTCCTTTTTTATGTATTGCCAAACCAGAAATTTGCCTATATATTGCTTTTGTCTTACTGCCTATTGTCTGATAATATGTTCTAGAAAATGTCCATAAGTATTTCATGGGAGTAGTAGGATTTGGGAATGTTAAATGTAATGATTTATTTTATATAACTCCCTTTAAAACAATGAGTTATAAATGTTATTTACTATATTTATTAATGTTTATTTGAACTGCTTTTTTTTAAATTTCCTATCGAAGGGGTATCGGTTAGTAGATGAAGCGTAGCCTGCCGATAGCCGCCTATGATTGGAGAAACAATGTTAGGCAGTCTTATTTTATGACTCCTTTTACAACTACTTGTCTAACCAAAAATTTCTGATTATCGGTAAGTCTTGTTTTTAAATGTTTTTGAAGGTTTATATAATTTGTTTCATGCAAAAAAGATATATCTAGTAAAATACCAACGTTTCCATCAGGAAATTCATTTAGTTTTCTTAAAATACTATGAATAGCATTTTCTTCATTGAATCCGATTCCTTCGACATAGGGGGGCGTTTTTACATCCCACTTTCTTCCCCATCCATCTTCTAAGTCCGTATGAGCAGGGCCTCGCTTTACGTTTAGTCCCAATATCCCACTTTGTTCTAAATCAAAGGCAACCATTGATTCCAGGAGGGATGAAAGGGTTATTTTTCCTCCATGGTCAGGATCGGATGAAAGCTTATTTACTTCCTCTAAAGTTTTTCCATATGCTTCGGATATTTGCTTTGCAAGAGTGTTCTTCTCAAAGGCTTCCTTATACTTTAAATAATCTAATGTTATGTGCTTTAAATTGCCGTCAATTTCAAAAATCATACGTTATTCTTTTTATTGTTATCAGGGGCTAACGGTTTTGTATATGATACTTTGCTTGGTTTAGCAATTATTTTAGCGAATAAAAACCCAATAGAAAATCCGCGAGGATTTTTGGAAGTAGGCTTGTACTAGCAAAGGATTATATACATTGTCGTAAGTAGTTTTTTCATTTGTTTTTTCAAATCCTTTTCGGAAACCGCAGAGTATTTCTCTAATACAGATTTTTTATAATTCTCATCAATCTCTATGATTCTATCTTAATATTTAAAGACATTGGAAATAGCTAAAAAGGAAGATTCATTCTTGTCGTCATCTATGCTAATTTGATTGTCAATTTATCATAATGTGTAAATCATAATGATATTATTAAAAAACTTATAAGATTTACTTGAATCAATAAATTCACTTATTCCGCTGCCTTGCATTTCAACTTGTGGATTGTTTGAAGTATACCATTTAAAAATTTCGGTAGATTTATGGGTAAAGATATTATCAGATTCAATTTGTGGGTTTTCTATTATCCAATTCAATGATTCTTTATTCGAAGTTATTTGTCCAAAACTTGTATTTATTAAGGTCATTAAAAGCATCAATGGCAGTGCTTCCCTTTACAGGCGAGTATTGTTGAATTTTCATTATGAAAAAAAATCATCTAAAGTATTTCATGGTAGTAGTAGGATTTGGGTGTGTTAAAACTAAGAAAGATTCGATTAAAAACAAAAAAACCCTCCAAAGTGGAGGGTTAGTTGATGATTGTAAAGCGTATAAATCAGGCGATCTTTGCTGCCAAATAATCTCCTACTTCACTGGTTTTGTAAGCTTTGGCGTCTCCTTCTATCAAGTCTTCGGTAACGATACCTTCGGACAGGGATTGATCGACAACCTTTCGGATCAAAGCGCCTTCCTCCTGTAATCCAAAAGACATTTCAAACATCATAGCAGCTGAGAGAACGGTGGCCAAGGGATTGGCGATATCTTTTCCAGCGGCTTGAGGGAAAGAGCCATGGATGGGTTCAAACAAACCAATGTTGGATCCTACGGAGGCAGAGGGCATCAAGCCCATGGATCCAGAGATGACGGATGCCTCGTCGGTAAGGATGTCTCCAAAAAGGTTTTCGGTGATCAGTACGTCATAGCTGTTGGGCCACTGTACCAATCGCATGGCTACAGCATCCACAAATTCATAGGCCACTTCCACTTCGGGATAGTCTTTTTCCATGGCCTGAACGGTTTCGCGCCACAGACGGGAGCTTTCCAAAACGTTGGCTTTGTCCACACAACACAGTTTTTTGCTTCGGGTCATGGCCAGTTCAAAACCTTTTTTTGCCAATCGTTGAATTTCTTCTCGGGTATAGGTACAAGTGTCGAAAGCAGTATTGCCATCGTCTTTTCTTCCTCTTTCTCCAAAATAGATCCCACCCGTGAGTTCTCTTAAGAAGACCAAGTCGGTTCCTTCGATACGTTCTCTTTTGAGGGGAGACTTGTCGATCAGGGAGGGAAAGGTAAAAGTGGGTCTTACATTGGCAAACAAGCCTAGTTTTTTTCTCATTTTAAGCAAACCTTGTTCGGGACGAACCTTTGCCGAGGGGTCGTTATCGAATCGTGGATGACCGATGGCACCAAACAATACCGCATCGGAGCTGGCACAGATTTCATGGGTTTCGTCGGGATATGGTTCCCCAACTGCATCAATGGCAGCAGCACCCGTAAGGGCTGGCATCCACTGGATATCGTGATTGAATTTCTGGGCGATGGCGTCGCATACTTTTACGGCTTGGTCAATGACTTCCGGACCGATGCCGTCTCCGGCCAATAAGGCTATTTTTAGTTGCATTAGTTAGAGATAATGTTTAACATTTTTTCTGTGGCTTTGATCGCCGAAACCGTTTGATCTGAATCTAATCCACGGGTAATGAATTCTTTATCTTCATTTTTCCAAGTGATCAGGGTCTCACACAAGGCATCGGAATTACTTCCAGGAGGAATACGAACGGCATAGTCTGTCAGCTGTGGTAATACCATTTTTTTCTTTCGGTATATTTTTTTGATGGCCTTCATAAATGCGTCAAATTGACCGTCACCCGATGCATTTTCCTCTAATACTTCCCCTTCTATATCGAGGGATACAACGGTATTGGGCTGTAAGCCCTTGGCATGGGTTAATACATAAGAATTGACCCTTACTTTCTGAATTGTATTGCTGTTGAGTACGTCGGAGATGATATAGGGGAGGTCTTCGGTGGTGACAATTTCTTTTTTATCGCCCAACTCGATAATGCGCTGGGTTACTTTTTTGATTTCGTCATCATTGAGGGTAATCCCTAACTTTTGTAAGTTTTTTTGAATGTTGGCTTTACCAGAGGTTTTTCCCAAAGCATACTCACGGGTTCTGCCAAATCGTTCGGGCAACAGGTCATTAAAATAAAGGTTTTTCTTTTTGTCACCATCGGCATGGATTCCAGCGGTTTGGGTAAAAACATTTTCTCCTACAATGGGTTTGTTGGCAGGAATTCTAAAACCAGTAAAGGTGGCAACCAGCTTACTGACCTTATAGAGTGAAGACTCTTTGATGTTGATTTCTACCTCAGGAAGAAAATCTTTAAGGGTGGCTACTGTACTGGCCATGGGGGTGTTCCCCGCACGTTCTCCCATACCGTTGACGGTAAGGTGAAGACCGTGACAACCCGCCCTTACGGCTTCCATGGCGTTGGCCACACTGAGGTCGTAATCGTTATGTCCGTGAAAATCGAAATGGATTTGAGGGTGATTTTTTACGACTTCTGAAATAAAGGAAAAGGTTTCGTGATGAGTCATTATGCCCAAGGTATCGGGCAGAAGTACTCTTTTGATGGGTAGGGTAGAGACAAAGGACAAATAGTCATTGACATATTCGCGAGAGTTGCGCATTCCATTACTCCAGTCTTCTAAATATACATTACTGGTAATGCCTTCTTTTTGTGCAGCCAAAACATTATCCTCAATCGCCTTAAAGTGTTGATCGGGTGTTTTTTTGAGTTGGTGTTTCAGGTGATTGAGCGATCCTTTGGTGAGTAAGTTTTGAACCTTAGCCCCCGCCTGCACCATCCATTCGATGGAAGTGCCTCCATCCACAAAGGTCAATATTTCTATTTTTTGATCGTGTCCACTGTTTTGTGCCCATTGGGAAATTTCCTGCACAGCTTTGAGCTCTCCTTCAGATACTCGTGCTGAGGCAATTTCTATACGATCTACATTGAGTTCGTCCAGTAAGAGTTTGGATAAGGCCAATTTTTCTGCAACTGAGAAAGAGACACCCGAAGTTTGTTCCCCGTCCCGAAGGGTGGTATCCATGATCTCAATGGTTCTTTTTTTCATCGCCTTAAATCCAAAGTGATATCGTTAGAGGGGAGTGTCTTGAGCAAAGTTTTTGATCTCCTTTTTGATGTTTAGTAAATAATCAATATCATCAAAACCATTGATCATATTATCCTTTTTGTAGGGATTGATTTCAAAAGATTCTGAGGCAGCTGTATTGTCGATGGTGACTTTTTGCTGGCCTAAGTCAACCGTAAAAGTGCTTTTGGGGTCCGCCTCAATGGCAGAGAATATTTGTTGTAAAAATTCGGGACTGACCTGAACTGGCAGTACCCCGATATTGAGACAGTTATTTCTAAAAATATCAGCAAAAAAACTGGATATCACACAGCGGAATCCGTAATCGTAAATGGCCCAAGCGGCGTGTTCTCTGGAAGAACCTGAACCGAAGTTTTTTCCTCCTACTAGGATTTTACCACTATAAGTATCGTTGTTGAGTACAAAATCTTTTTTGGGGGTATCATCGCTATTGTAACGCCAATCTCGAAACAGATTGTCTCCAAAACCCAATCTTTCTGTGGCTTTTAGGAATCGTGCAGGTATGATTTGATCCGTATCTACATTTTCAATGGATAGGGGTACGGCGGTGCTGTTGAGTATGTCGAATTTATCGTATGCCATTAGGAATTGATTAGGGTTCGTGGGTCAGTTACTTTTCCGGTTACTGCCGCAGCGGCAGCCATGATAGGGCTGGCTAAAAGTGTTCTAGAACCAGGTCCTTGTCGTCCTTCAAAATTTCTATTGGAGGTGCTTACGGCATATTTGCCTTGAGGTACTTTGTCGTCGTTCATCGCCAAACAGGCCGAACAGCCGGGTTCGCGTAATTCAAATCCCGAAGCTTGAAGTATGTCCAATAGTCCTTCTTCTTTGATGGCTTTTTCTACATTGTGAGATCCAGGAACTAACCAAGCTGTGACATTGTCGGCTTTTTTTCGTCCTTTGACAATTTCTGTAAACGCTCGAAAATCTTCTATTCTTCCATTGGTGCAACTGCCGATAAACACAAAATCGATGTCCTTACCGATCATGCTTTCCCCTTCGTTGTAGCCCATGTAATCGAGCGATTTCTTATATGTGGTGGCACCGCCTTCGATGGTATCGGACGTTGGTATGCTTTTGGAGATTCCCATTCCCATTCCTGGGTTGGTTCCAAAGGTGATCATGGGTTCTATTTCGGCCCCTTCGAAGAAGAATTCTTTATCGAATGTGGCGTCCTCATCGGTGTAAAGCTCTTGCCAATAGTCCATGGCTTTGTCCCATGCGGCTCCTTTCGGAGTAAACTCTCGATCTTTGATGTAGTGAAAGGTCTTTTCGTCGGGGGCGATCATTCCTCCTCTTGCTCCCATTTCGATGCTGAGGTTACAGACGGTCATCCGGCCTTCCATGCTCATGTTTTTAAAAACATCACCTGCATATTCGACAAAGTGTCCCGTTGCACCCGAGGTGGTCAACTGGGATATGATAAAAAGTGCTACGTCTTTTGGCGTAACTCCTTTTTCAAGATTACCATTGATGGTAATCCTCATTTTCTTGGGCTTGGGCTGTAGGATGCACTGGGTGGACAAAACCATTTCTACCTCAGAGGTTCCAATCCCAAAAGCGATGGCACCAAATGCTCCGTGGGTGGAGGTATGCGAATCCCCACATACGATAGTGGCTCCGGGTACAGTGATTCCGTATTCTGGACCTACTACATGGACGATTCCGTTTTTTTCGTGTCCCAATCCCCAGAAGGAAATTCCGTGTTCAGCGGCATTTTTTTCCAAGGCATCCAACTGTTTGGCCGACAGCGGATCCTGAACAGGTAGATGTTGATTGATGGTGGGGGTGTTATGGTCTGCGGTAGCAAAAGTACGTTCCGGATACATCACCTTGATGTTGCGATTTTTAAGACCTAAAAAGGCCACCGGGCTGGTTACCTCGTGTACCATGTGTCTGTCAATAAACAATACATCTGGGCCTTGGTCTATTTGTTGAACCACATGTTTGTCCCAAACTTTATCAAAAAGTGTTTTTTTCATTGTACTGTAAAAATAAGGGTTTTATAATCCGCAGGCTTCGATAATTTTAGGAATATCATTGTCATTGACTTCCTTTTGTTGGTCTGCGACTTTTAAAAATTCTTTGTAAACTTTATCCAATTGTAGTTTGTCCAATTCAAATCCAATATTTTTGGCACGATAGGCCAATGCAGCACGACCACTTCTGGCTGTCAAAACAATGGCTGATTGTGTTACTCCTACATCGTGGGGATCCATGATTTCATAGGTCTCCCGTTTTTTGATTACACCGTCTTGATGGATGCCTGAACTGTGGGCAAAGGCGTTGGCACCTACCACTGCTTTGTTAGGCTGAACGGGCATTCCCATGCTTTCAGACACCAACTGACTGGTGGAGTATAGTAATTTAGAGTTGATATTAGTGTCCAGATTCAAATCGGGATGTTGGCGCATGATCATTACGACTTCTTCCAAGGAGGTATTGCCTGCTCTTTCACCGATACCGTTAATGGTACATTCGATTTGTCTGGCTCCGTTGAGAACCCCAGCGATAGAATTGGCCGTGGCCAATCCCAAGTCATTGTGACAATGACAGGACAAGATGGCCTTGTCAATTCCCTTGACGTTCTCTTTTAAATATTTGATTTTAGCACCGTATTCTTCTGGTAAACAATAACCTGTAGTATCAGGTATATTAAGCACAGTTGCCCCTGCTTTGATAACGGCTTCACAAACCCGCGCCAAATATTCGTTGTCAGTTCTTCCGGCATCTTCTGCGTAAAACTCTATGTCTTCGACAAAACTTTTGGCATAGCTAACAGCGCCTACCGCTCGTTCGATGATGGCATCTCGGTTGGAATTGAATTTGTATTTGATATGGGAATCGGAAGTACCTATGCCTGTATGTATTCTGGCCAATTTAGCATCTTTGAGTGCCTCGGCCGCTACTTCAATGTCTTTTTTAACGGCACGGGTCAACCCACACACTCTTGCATTTTTGATCAGTTGAGAGATTTTGACTACAGAATCGAAATCCCCGGGACTTGAAATGGGAAACCCAGCTTCCAAAACATCTACTCCCAATTCGTCTAATCGCTCGGCGATGATGAGCTTGTTTTGGGTGTCTAATTTACAGCCGGGAACCTGCTCCCCGTCTCGTAAAGTAGTATCAAAAATTTGTACTTGTCCCTCAGCCATTAATAGGATAGATTTATAATCTTAAACGAATGTAGTATGAAATGCGAAATAGTAATATTAATTGCTTAATTTTATTACAACATTCTCTACCTTTGTTTTGAATTTAAATAATTGAAAAACAAGGGTTTAAACTAGTTTTTGTTACAATGATTAATGAACAAAAAGACAATTTATTTCAGCTGATTAAGTCCTTGACCAAATCAGAAAAGCGTCAATTTAAGTTATATGTAGGTCGAATGGGATCCAATAATAACGCTAAATTTTTGAGTCTTTTCAATTTTTTGGACAAGTTAGACAAGTATAGCGAAAAAGCCATCTTGGTCAAAGGAATTGTGACCAAACAACAGCTTTCTAATCTCAAAGCCCATCTCTATAAACAGATATTGATCAGCCTAAGGTTGAACCCTATTCATCAGAATATTCGGATTCAAATCCGCGAGCAAATGGATTTTGCCACCATATTGTATCAAAAAGGCTTGTATAAATTAAGTCTAAAAATATTGGATAAGGCAAAGGCATTGGCCTTGAAAAATCAGGAAAAATATGCCGCATTCGATATTGTAGAGTTTGAAAAACTTATAGAATCTCAATACATCACACGCAGTCTTTCCAACCGTGCCCAAGAGTTAGTTATTGAGGCGGACAACCTACGTACCCATAATGATCTGACAAGCCAATTGTCCAATTTGTCACTTTTGCTCTACGAACAACTGATCAAAACGGGCTATGCCAAAAGCGATGACGAATTCAGAGAAATTACCAAGTTTTTCTATGAAAAAATGCCGGTTCTAGACTTGGATAAACTTGGTTTTAGAGAAAAGTTGTGGTATTACAAAGCCCACGTTTGGTACAGTTTTTTGGTTCAAGATTTCCTTTCTTCTTTTAAGTACTCTAGCAAGTGGGTCGATATGTTCAATGAAAATAAAGATATGATTTCCATTCACCCTGTTTTTTATCTCAAGGGGAATAATTTTTTGATGGAATCTTTGGCCTTGATTAAATATCCCGAAAAGTTTAAAGAGACCCTTCACAATATGTTGGTTAGGATTGATTCAGAGGAGTTTCCAAAAAATGACAATTTGGCCGCACTGAGTTTTTTATACTCCTTTAATAATCGATTTAATATGTATTTCCTTAAGGGAGAATTTGAAGAAGGCCTTAGCGTAGTTCCCGAGGTAATACATGGTATTGAAAAATTCAAAAATCAGATTGACCCGCATCATGTGATGATGTTTTACTATAAAATTGCTTGTTTGTATTTTGGTTTGGAGGATTACGAAAACAGTATTGTTTACCTCAATAAAATCATCAACAACAAGCACCTGAGAATGCGGGAAGATTTGCTCTGTTTCACTCGTGTCCTCAGTGTAGTGGCTCATTATGAAGCCGGTTTTGACTATCATCTGGAAACTCACCTGCGCGAAACTTATAAGTTCCTGATTAAAATGAATGACTTGCACGAAGTCCAAAAAGCCATGATACGTTTTGTTCGGTCTCTTGGCGATATTTATCCTCACGAGCTTAAGGCCGCATTTGTCAAATTGCACAAAGAGCTCAAACAATACGAGGACGATCCATACGAACGACGTGCCTTTTTGTACCTCGATGTCTTGTCTTGGTTAGAAAGTAAAATAGAAAACCGTCCTGTTGGAGAAATTATTCGCGAAAAAGCCAAAGTCATCAATCGGAAAGAGCGAAGTTCCATAGTGGTTTAGACGGAGGAGGAGCAACGATATTAATTCTTTCTTTTGTGGTGGGATGATCAATTGACAAGGAACGTGCATGTAAATCTATACTGCCATCGGGATTACTTCTTTTGGCACCGTATTTAAGATCTCCCTTGACAGGAAACCCCATATGGGTCAATTGACACCTGATTTGGTGGTGCCTTCCAGTTTCGAGTCTGATTTCCAAGACGACATAGCGATCCAAGTCTCTTAATTTTTTGTAGTGGAGTACCGCTTTTTTGGAATCATTGACTTCGAGATCGTGGGCAAAAGACTTGTTCATTTTGGTATTTCTAATCAGCCAATGGGTCAGGGTAGCGCTTGGTGGCTTAATTTTCGGTAATACTATGGCCCAATAGATTTTGTCCGTTTTACGTTCTTTAAATTGTTGATTCATTCGAGTCAAGGCTTTGGACGTTCTGGCAAAAATAACCACCCCACTGGTGGGTCGATCGAGCCGATGAATGACTCCTAAAAATACGGCTCCAGGTTTGTTGTATTTCTTTTTGATGTAGGATTTGACTTTCTCGACTAAGGGTAGATCTCCCGTTTGATCCCCCTGAACCAAGTCACCGGCTACTTTGTTGACCGCTATTAGATGATTGTCTTCGTATAGTATATCGAGCACGACGGGTTGCGGGGCTAATATTGTTCTTTATTGTTGGGAAAATCTTGTTTTTTAACATCGGTCGTATAAGTTTTCACGGCTTTGGAAATTTCCTCATCGAGATTGAGGTAACGGCGCAAAAAGCGTGGGCTGAATTCTTTGTTCATCCCCAACATGTCATTTAATACCAAAACTTGACCATCTACATGGGCTCCAGCTCCAATTCCAATGATGGGAATACTTACCATTTGAGCAACTTTTTCGGCCAGCTTTGCAGGAATTTTTTCCAAAACAATCCCAAAACAACCTGCTTTTTCAAGCATTTGAGCATCAAATATCAATTGTTCTGCTTCGGCTTTTTCTTTGGCTCTGACGGTATAGGTTCCAAATTTATAAATGGATTGAGGGGTCAAGCCCAGATGTCCCATAACGGGAATACCAGCCTGAAGGATTCGTTCTATTGAATCTTGAATTTGACTACCACCTTCGAGTTTGACTGCATGAGCTCCGGCCTCTTTCATAATTCTGATTGCTGAGCGCAACGCCTCTTTGGAATCTGCCTGATAGGTGCCGAAGGGAAGATCAACCACCACCAGTGCACGTTCTACCCCCCGTACAACACTGGCGGCGTGATAGATCATCTGATCCAGCGTAATGGGCAAAGTGGTCTCGTGACCTGCCATGACATTCGAAGCCGAATCCCCCACCAATATGACATCAATTCCTGCTTTGTCAACAATCCCCGCCATGGTGTAATCATAGGCGGTCAACATTGCAATTTTTTCTCCATTGGCTTTCATTTCTGATAGCGTTCGGGTGGTGATTCGAGTGTAATTTTCAGTTGCTTTTGACATATGGATGTAAAAGTAGGTTTTTTGGCTGATGTCGTAAAATTTTTTTCAATCCCTTGAATCGATATGACAAGGTGTCAGGGATATCATTATGGCACAATGCTTGAACAATTGTTTTTTAAATAAAATTGAATTATGAGTAAAATAATTGGAATCGACTTAGGAACCACCAATTCATGTGTTTCTGTAATGGAAGGAAACGAACCCGTGGTCATTCCCAACGCCGAAGGTAAAAGAACTACTCCCTCTGTGATTGCATTTGTTGAGGGAGGCGAAATAAAAGTGGGTGATCCTGCCAAAAGACAAGCAGTGACCAACCCAACCAAAACAATTGCGTCTGTAAAGAGATTTATGGGTAACAAATTCTCCGAATCTTCCAAGGAGGCCAAAACTGTGGCTTACAAAGTTGTTAAAGGAGATAATGACACCCCTAGAATCGACATTGATGGCCGGTTGTACACCCCCCAAGAACTTTCTGCTATGATTTTGCAGAAAATGAAAAAAACAGCAGAGGATTACCTTGGACAAGACGTTAGCGAGGCAGTAATCACTGTACCGGCTTATTTTAACGATGCCCAGCGTCAAGCCACCAAGGAAGCCGGAGAAATTTCTGGACTTAAAGTTCAAAGGATCATCAACGAACCCACTGCTGCTGCATTGGCCTTTGGGTTGGATAAGAAAAGTGAAGGTGATAGCAAAATTGCCGTTTACGATTTAGGAGGAGGTACCTTCGACATCTCCATTCTCGAATTGGGCGATGGGGTTTTTGAAGTTTTATCTACCAATGGTGATACCCATTTGGGAGGAGATGATTTTGATCAAGTATTGATTGATTTCCTTGCCGATGATTTTAAGAAAGCCGAGCAAATCGACTTGAGAGAAGATCCAATGGCGCTTCAACGCTTAAAAGAAGCCGCTGAAAAAGCCAAAATAGAATTGTCTTCTTCTGCACAAACAGAGATCAATCTACCTTATGTTACAGCAACCGCTTCGGGTCCCAAGCACTTGGTGACCACTTTGACGAGAGCGAAGTTTGAGCAACTTTCTGATCAATTGGTCAAAAGATCTATGGCTCCTGTAAAAAAGGCTTTGAATGATGCTGGACTTTCAACTGGAGATATAGACGAAGTAATTTTGGTAGGAGGATCCACACGAATCCCAATCATACAAGAAGAAGTAGAGAAGTTTTTTGGTAAAAAACCTTCTAAGGGAGTTAATCCCGATGAGGTTGTTGCCATTGGAGCTGCCATTCAAGGTGGAGTATTGACTGGAGATGTTAAGGATGTATTGCTTCTTGATGTCACTCCTTTGTCTTTGGGAATCGAAACTATGGGAAGTGTGATGACCAAATTGATTGATGCTAACACCACCATACCAACCAAAAAATCACAGGTTTTTTCTACTGCAGCCGACAATCAGCCCTCAGTAGAAATTCACGTACTCCAAGGAGAGCGTTCGATGGCATCTGACAACAAAACCATCGGGAGATTTCACTTGGACGGGATCCCTCCAGCTCCCAGGGGCACACCTCAAATTGAAGTTACCTTTGACATAGATGCCAATGGTATTATCAAGGTGAGTGCTTCTGATAAGGCTACTGGAAAATCACAAGACATTCGTATTGAAGCTTCTTCAGGTCTGACCGAGGAAGAAATCGAAAAAATGAAACAAGAGGCCGAAGCCAATGCCGAAAGCGATAAAAAAGCCAAGGAAGAGGTTGATAAACTCAACAGTGCCGATCAAATGATCTTTCAAACTGAAAAGCAATTGAAGGAATTTGGAGACAAGCTTTCTGACGACAAAAAAGCACCAATTGAGGCTGCTTTGGAAGAGTTGAAAAAAGCTCACGAATCCAAAGATTTGGCTGCCATTGATGCCGCCTTAGAAAAAATCAATGAGGCTTGGAAAAACGCTTCAGAGGAAATGTACAAAGCCCAAGCAGATGCAGGTCAAGGCGCAGAAGGAGCAACTCCACCACCCAATCCCGAAGCAAAAGACGACACCAAGGGTGGAGATGATGTCCAAGACGTTGACTTCGAAGAAGTAAAGGACTAATTTTGATTTTAGATTTTNTAACAAAACCTTCCGTCCATTCCGACGGAAGGTTTTTATTTTTAACTTGTTGTGATGGATAAAGAAAAAATACTTGAGATTTGTAATGCCTTTGTGAAAGGTACCTTGATGGAAACTTTGGAAATCGAGTTTATCGATGTAGGAGAAGATTTTCTCTCCGCTCGAATGCCTGTCACCCCCAAAGTTCATCAGATACACGGTGTACTCCACGGAGGGGCAACAGTGGCTTTGGCCGAAACAGTGGGAAGTTCAGCAGTTCCTGTCTTGAGTCAAGACCCTTCCATTTCTACTGTTGGGATTGAAATCTCCGCCAATCATCTAAAAAGTGTAAGCAGTGGATATGTAACTGCTACCGCCAAACCCTTGCGCATGGGAAAAAACATTCAGTTGATGGAAATCAGAGTAATCGACGAAGAGGATAATTTGATTTCCCATTGTAAACTATCTACTTTCTCCAGACCCAAAAAATAAATGAGTAAGTCCGATTTAGAGGAAGTTTTTACCGAGCTTTTGTCAGCGGAACAAGCCTTTGTGTTTTATAGATTACCAAATGACAAGACTGTCCATTGTCATTTTCAAGAGGATGCACCATTGGCCTATACCGCTGATTTAAAAATCAAAGGTTTTGTGATGAGTCGTTTTGATTCTCCGCTGCCTGCAGTCTATATTTCCGATAAAAATCACTTACAATTTGAATACGAACCCTCCAGTTTTCAGGGAAAAGATGTTGAAGTCTCTATTGACACAGAAAATAAGATATCATTTATAAATATAGTAAATGAGACGAAAAAAGCCATAGCATCGGGTCGCCTTAAAAAACTAGTGGTGGCCAGAAAAATAATCCAAAAAGGGGAGGTTGATGCTTTGAAACTGTATATCCATTTGCTAACACTCTATCCCCGTGCCATGGTCTATTTTTGGCATCACCCAAAGGGAGAGACATGGGTAGGGGCGAGTCCCGAACAGCTTTTTTCACTTCACTCCAATCGGCTTACTACTATGGCACTTGCTGGAACTTTACCCTATAATTCCAGAGAGGAATACCACTGGGGGGACAAAGAAATAACGGAACAAGGCTGGGTTAGAGATGCTTTACAAGAAGATTTGGAAGGACTTTTTCCATCACAACTAATCCAATGTTCCGAAACTTTTACCCGTAGGGCAGGTAATTTGGTGCATTTGTGCAATGAATTGTCGGTCGAAGCACCAAATATCAATGCAAAAACATTGTTAAAAAAATTACATCCCACACCGGCAGTAGGAGGGATTCCAGTGGAGGAAGGTATGCGTTTTCTCGCAGAACACGAAAACCTTGATCGTGCTTACTATACTGGATTTTTAGGCCCTGTTACGGGGGAGAATCAAATGGATTTGTTTGTAAATCTTCGCTGTGCGCAAATTATTCCAGAGGCATTAGTGTTGTATGTAGGGGCAGGAATTACCCAAGACAGTGATCCCGAAAAAGAGTGGGAGGAAACACAAAATAAATCCAAAACCTTGTTGGCTGCCCTTTAATTTTTTTGAAGGCATCAATCTCTTTGTGTTTTGTATTTTTGCAAGGCGATGAAAATGAATAACTCAGGGAGTAGATCGAAAAAATATCCGGAGATTCCAATAGCCCAGACGGTTGTCCAATTCTGTGAAATGAAGGGCATCCATCACATCGTGATCTGTGCGGGATCGAGAAATGCCCCCTTGACCAACGGTTTTGTCGAAAATTCTTTCTTTAAGACTTATAGTATTGTAGATGAACGCTCTGCAGCATTTTTTGCCATGGGAATGGCACAGCAACTCAATACTCCTACAGCGGTGGTTTGTACCTCGGGTTCTGCCTTGCTTAATTTTTATCCTGCCGTGGCCGAGGCTTTTTACAGTAACATCCCATTGGTAATTATCTCTGCTGATCGGATGCCCCACCGTATTGATATCGGTGACGGGCAAACCATTCAACAAAAGGGAGTTTTTGAACCGCACTTGGTGGACTTTGGCTATTTGACTCCCGATGTGAATCACGCTGCTGACGCTATTTTGGAAAACCCCAATCAAAAACTGATTCCTCTCAATGCCACTCAAAAGGAGATCGAAGGCTTGCAAAAGGAAATTCAAAAAGACAACGAAAAAAATATCAATGCTGTTTTAAACCAAGCCATTCAAAAAAGTGGTCCCGTCCACTTGAATGTTCCTATGGAGGAACCTTTATACGGAATGACAACTTTTCCTTTGAACATCACCCAGAATACATCACCGCAGTTTTCTACTTCCACACCAGATTTTATAACATTCAAAAAACAATGGCAAAAGGCAGATAAAAAGCTGATTTTGGTTGGAGTAAATGACCCCAACAAGGTGGATCAACAATGGTTGGATTTAATTGACACTGACCCCTCGGTGGTTTTGATGACTGAAACCACTTCCAATTTGCGCTCCCCCAATGCCATCCATTCCATTGATACTTTGATTGCCCCGCTAGAAAATAGTTCTACTGATTTTTTTAAAACCCTTCAACCCGAAATTCTATTGACTTTTGGAGGAATGGTGGTTTCCAAAAAAATAAAAAAACTGTTGAGGGATTTTTCACCACAAGAACATTGGCATGTCGATCCGTATAGGGCTTATGATACCTACTATTGTTTGACCCAACATTTTTCCTTACCTGTGAATGCTTTTTTTTCTGAATTATATGAAGGATATCGCAGCCCTCGATCTAACTATAAATCATTGATTTTGGGTCAGTATCTCGGGCAACGCCATTTGGGAAATGCCTATCTGCGCCAAATTCCTTTTTCAGATTTAAAAGCTTTTGAAACCATTTTTTCAAAGTTACCGAAGCGACTTCATCTGCAATTGGCTAATAGTTCCACGGTACGCTATGCACAGCTTTTTGAAATACCTCAACAGGCAGAAGTCTTTTGCAACCGAGGAACCAGCGGTATTGATGGTTCAACTGCCACCGCAGTTGGAGCCGCCTTGATCAATCAAAATCCCAGTTTGTTGGTTACTGGAGATCTTAGTTTCTTTTACGATATCAATGGATTGTGGAACGATTATATTCCCTCTAATTTTAGGATTATTTTGATCAACAATCAAGGAGGAGGGATTTTTAGAATTCTTCCCGGGGAAAAGGACAGTCCCAAATACGACACATATTTTGAAACCGTACACGGTCGAAATGCCCGTCAACTCTCGAAGGCGTTTGGGTTTCAATACAAAGCAGTTAAAAGCAATATCGGATTGAAATGGGCTTTAAAAAGTTTCTTTAAACCTTCTCGAAGCCCCAAAATTCTCGAGATAAAAACCCCGAGAAAGATCAACGATAGTATCTTATTAAATTACTTTAAAGCCATGCAAAAGTCTTAAATTTGAAATCAAAATAAAACCTATGAAAAAGATAGAATGGGAAAGTCTGGGTCAATACAGTGATATTAAATTCGAGTTTTTCGAGGGAGTAGCTAAAATTACCATCAACCGTCCCGAAGTCTATAACGCCTTTCGTCCAGAAACCAACATGCAGATGTTGGAAGCAATGGAGGTTTGTCATGAGCGGAATGATATCGATGTAGTGGTCTTTACTGGTGCTGGGGACAAGGCTTTTTGTAGTGGAGGGGATCAAAATGTAAAAGGAGTTGGAGGATATGTTGGAGAAGACGGAGTGCCCCGTTTGAATGTATTGGATTTACACAAACGTATCAGAGAGTTGCCCAAACCTGTCGTTGCTATGGTTAACGGATATGCTATTGGCGGAGGTCATGTATTGCATGTAGTTTGCGATCTGACCATTGCCAGCGAGAACGCTATTTTTGGCCAAACCGGGCCGAAAGTTGGTAGTTTTGACGGAGGCTTTGGATCCTCTTATTTGGCAAGACATGTGGGACAAAAAAAAGCCAGAGAAATATGGTTTCTTTGTCAGCAATATTCTGCCGAAGAAGCCGAAAAAATGGGATTGATCAATAAGGTTGTTCCCTTGGATCAGTTAGAAACTACTGTTTTGGAATGGTGTAAAATGATGCAAAAAAGAAGTCCTTTGGCATTGCGTATGATTAAGAGGTGTTTGAATGCAGAATTGGATGGCCAGCACGGACTGATGCAATTGGCTGGAGATGCGACCTTGATGTATTATCTTATGGATGAGGCACAGGAGGGGAAACAAGCTTTTCTGGACAAAAGAGATCCTGATTTTAAACAGTACCCAAAGTTTCCTTAATCTTTTGAATTCTAAACTTTCAGTTTGGTTGGCTGCTGCCCGTTTAAGAACCTTACCACTTTCGGTGGCTGGTATCATAAGCGGTAACGCCATTGCATCTAGGGACGAAAGTTTTTCCCTTACCATTTTTTCACTCTCCATCTTGACAGCCATCGCCTTTCAAATCATCTCCAATTTTGCAAATGACTATGGAGATGGGATAAAGGGAACGGACAATGCCGATAGGGTAGGACCCGAGCGAACATTGCAACAAGGTTTACTGTCGGCCAAAGCACTAAAAAAAGGAATTGTGATTGCTTCATTGATTTCAATCTTATTGGCTCTTAGTTTAATTTACGTGGCTTTGGGTGGGAAACAATTTTTGGTTTCTCTTTTCTTTATTGTGCTTGCGTTATCCGCAGTTTGGGCTGCTATTAAATACACTGTTGGTCGAAATGCTTACGGATATTCAGGATTGGGAGATTTGTTTGTGTTTATTTTTTTTGGCTGGGTAAGTGTGATGGGGGCCTATTATTTACAGACCCAAAGCCTTGACCTTACGGCCTTATTTTTGGGAACAGCTATCGGATTACTTAGTGTGGGGGTACTCAACCTCAACAATATGCGAGACATTGCCAATGATAAGAATTCTCAAAAAAACACCTTGGTAGTTTATATGGGAAGTCAGTGGGCCAAAAAATATCATTATACTTTGATGACCTTGGGTGCCTTATTCCTGTTTTTTGGAATGGGGACAGCATGGGTTAAGGAAAACCCCCTATCACTGTTGATTGTGTTACCCATATTTTTTCATTTGTATCGGGTGGTTAAAATACGAGAAGCCAAAGCCTATGACCCCTTATTAAAGCAACTTGCACTATCCACTTTTATTATTTCATTTGCGTTATTTGTAATTTATTACCGCTTCCAATGAAAGCTCATTACAAAAGATATGTTCTGAATTTTAAACTACCAGGAGGTACCTCTCGTGGGATTTTAAAGAAGAAAGAAACTTGGTTTTTGTTTTTGACCGAAGAACAAAAAACAGGAGTAGGGGAGTGTGGTCTATTTAGAGGGTTAAGTATAGACGACCGACCAGATTATGAGGATCAACTCAAAGACTTATGTGATCGGATCAATCAAAACGAATCTGTAACCCTTGAGTCACTTCAGGCTTTCCCTTCGATTCAGATGGGCTATGAAATGGCTATGTTATCCCTTAAATCTCAAGTCACCTTTGAGCTTTTTCCCTCATCTTTTACCCGAGGAACGGATAAGATTATTATTAATGGTTTGGTTTGGATGGGTGAACGCTCATTTATGAAAACTCAAATTGAAGAAAAAATTGCTCAGGGCTTTGACTGCATCAAACTAAAAATTGGAGCTTTAGATTTCGACGAGGAATATTCTTTGTTAAAGGAAATTCGTAAAGATTATGATCCGGACCAAATCATGTTGCGGGTGGATGCCAATGGTGCTTTTACTCTATCCGAGGCGATGGACAAATTGAAGTCTTTGGCCGATTTGGGGATTCATTCCATCGAACAGCCCATTGAAGCCAAACAATTCGACGCTATGCATCAACTGTGTATCAATACTCCTATTCCCATAGCCTTGGATGAAGAATTGATTGGGGTCATTGATACAAAAGATAGAAAGGCTCTTTTGGATGCAATTATGCCTCAGTATATAATTTTAAAACCGTCTTTGTTGGGCGGATTTAAATCTTGTGAGGAATGGATCAGCCTGGCTGAAGAACGCAGAATAGGGTGGTGGGTGACTAGTGCTTTGGAGAGTAATATTGGACTTAACGCTATTGCTCAGTGGACCTATTCTTTGGGAGTCAATAACCATCAAGGGCTAGGAACGGGAGGTTTGTTTACCAATAATTTTGAATGTCCTTTGGAAGTTAGTGATGGCTACCTTACTTTTAATTCAAATCAAAATTGGGATATCCCTTCTATATGAACTATTTAGAGCAAACCATTACCGAAAACAAGCGTTTTGTTGATTATATAAAAGGGACTCTTTTTTTTGTTTTTTTCCATATTCTTGGACAGATTCCTTTGACACTTTTTATCATTTCTCAATCAAACCTTACTGGTGAACCCATCAATCAAAACGATATATTTTCCAGTCTTCCTCCCAACATCACCCTCTTTTTAGTTTTGCTGCCTTTTGCAGTTGTCCTCCCGATTGTTTATCTGGTAGTGACTCGTCTTCATCTACGCACATTTATCAGCTTGGTTACGGCCAGAAATCGCGTGGATTACAAAAGAATACTTTTTTCCTTTTTGTTATGGGGAACTGTTTCCGCTTTGATGGTGATTTTTGACTATTGGATGAACCCAGAAGACTATGTCTGGAACTTTAAACCCCTAACTTTTTTGATTTTATTCCTGATCAGTATTGTAATGATCCCCCTCCAAACGTCATTAGAAGAATTTATTTTTAGAGGTTATTTGATGCAGGGCTTTGGAGTTCTTTTTAAAAACCGTTGGATGCCATTGTTGACTACTTCAGTGCTTTTTGGGTTGTTACATTTATGGAATCCTGAAATTGACAAATTGGGGATACACTTGATCTGGTATTATATTGGTACTGGTTTATTTTTGGGGGTAATCACCTTGATGGATGATGGGATGGAATTGGCCCTAGGATTTCATGCGGCTAATAATTTGGTAACAGCTTTATTGGTCACGGCCTCTTGGACTGCATTTCAAACAGAATCTTTACTGATAGATAATTCGGAGCCTTCCCTGGGTATGGAACTCATCATTACCTTAGGAGTAATTTACCCATTATTGGCTCTTATTTTTGCCAAAAAGTACCGATGGAAAAACTGGATCAATCAACTAACTCATAAATTTTAATGAATACACCACACTACACCAAAATCCACAATCGATTTCAACTCAAAGGCTATTATTTTTCAGCAAATGAACTAAAGGATATTGGCTATGACTTTATCAAAGAAGGGGTACCCTATGAAGTCGCCATTGGCAAATTTATTATGGATTGGATGGATAAGGAGGATTTTATCAATGTTAAAACTTCGGGTTCTACGGGCGACCCCAAAATCATTCAAATTTCCAAACAAGCTATTGTCAGTTCAGCCATTCGAACAGGAAATTTTTTTAATGTAGAGATCGGTGATACGGCACTTCATTGTTTACCAGCCGATTTTATTGCTGGAAAAATGATGTTTGTTCGGGCAATGATATTAGGATTATCCTTGGATTTGGTTCAACCTACTGCCGATCCTATGAAAGATGTCAACAGTTCTTATGATTTTGTGGCCATGACCCCCATGCAAGCCCACAACAGTTTGGGAAGACTCCATCAAATCAAAACATTAATTATTGGAGGGGCACCCATTTATCCAAAATTGAATGAGAAATTAGTTGCTTTACACGACAATTGCTTTGAGACATACGGTATGACAGAAACCATTACTCACATTGCGGCTTCTAAACTATCGGTACCCAAAAAACCTTTTCGGGCTTTGGATGGGATTCATCTTGAGGTTGACGGAGACGATTGTTTGGTAGTAGATGCGCCCGACATCACAGATCAATTAATTCACACCAATGATTTGGTGGAAATACACGACGAAAGAACTTTCACCTATCTGGGGAGAAGAGACAATGTGATCAATACCGGAGGGGTTAAAATTTCACCAGAAGTTGCAGAACGAAAGTTGGCCCATCACATTCGTTTTCCCTTTTTTCTTCATGGTATTCCAGATGAGGTTTTGGGGCAAAAGCTCATCATGGTCGTTGAGGCGGGTGATGATCAAGCCAAGGAGGTAGAGCAGCAGTTGGCAGCTTGTGATAGCTTGGAAAAGTTTGAATTGCCCAAGACTTTGTATTATGTTTCTGAGATATTGAGAAATAACGGGAAATACCTTAGGGGTAAGACGGTTGATATTCTACCGATAACTTAGACCTGTAAAATTCCCATATTAAACCTTTTTTGGATTGGAGCGTGATTGGCAGCAGCAATTCCCAAGCCGATCCACTTTCGGGTTTCTATGGGGTCGATGAGGGCATCGGTCCATAAGCGGGCGGCAGCGTAATAGGCTTGTGTTTGTTTGTCGTATCGAGATTTGATTCCCTTTAGAAGATCTTTTTCCTTTTTAGGATCAATTTTTTCACCTTCTTTTTTAAGCTTTGATTTTTCAATTTGTAGTAAAACTTTGGCGGCTTGTTCGCCTCCCATTACGGCCATTTTAGATCCCGGCCACGCCAGAATTAGTCGAGGGTCGAAGGCTCTTCCGCACATGGCGTAATTTCCTGCACCACTTGAATTGCCCATGATAATCGTAAATTTAGGAACCACAGAGTTGGCCATAGCATTAACCATTTTAGCACCGTCTTTGATAATGCCATTGTGCTCTGCTTTACTGCCCACCATAAATCCAGTTACGTCCTGAAGAAAAACCAATGGGATTTTTCGTTGGTTGCAGTTGGCAATAAAACGAGTGGATTTATCGGCAGCATCTCCATAAATGACTCCACCAAATTGGGTTTCTCCTTGCTTGTTCTTGACCATCTTCCTTTGATTGGCCACGATCCCAACCGCCCAACCGTTGATTCTGGCATAAGCAGTAATCATCGTTTTTCCATAATCGGCTTTGTACTCCTCCATAGAATCAGCATCGATCAGACAATCGATGATACGATAGGTATCATAGGGTAGGGTTTTATCGGTGGGGAGAATATTATAGATGTTCTCCATCTTTTCCTTGGGGAGGCATGTTTCTATTCGGCTAAAGCCAGCTTTGGGAGGGTCCCCTATTTTTTCCATCAATGATTTGATGCGATTCAAGGCATCCGAGTCGTCTTTGGCTTTGTAATCCGTAATACCACTGATTTCGGAATGGGTGGTGGCTCCCCCGAGGGTTTCGTTGTCGATATCTTCTCCAATGGCTGCTTTGACGAGATAGCTTCCTGCCAAAAAGATACTGGCGGTTTTATCAACGATAATGGCTTCGTCGGACATGATGGGTAGGTAGGCACCACCTGCCACACAACTGCCCATGACGGCTGAAATTTGAACAATACCCTCACTGCTCATCAGGGCATTGTTTCTAAAGATTCTTCCAAAGTGTTCTTTGTCGGGGAAGATCTCATCCTGACGAGGTAGAAACACCCCAGCACTGTCCACCAAGTAAATGATTGGAATTCTGTTTTCTATAGCAATTTCCTGTGCCCGCAAGTTCTTCTTTGCACTGATGGGAAACCAAGCGCCAGCTTTAACAGAGGCATCGTTGGCGACGACAATACAAAGTTTTTTGCCGACATAACCTATGACAACAATCACACCTGCTGCTGGGCATCCACCTTCTTCTTCATACATTCCATATCCAGCCAAGGCTCCAATCTCTATATTTTCGGAATCATCGTCAAGCAAATAATCCACCCTTTCTCGGGCTGTCATTTTCCCTGTCGATCTGATTTTTTCCAGCTTTGACTTGCCTCCACCCAATTTGATTTGGGCAGTTTTTTGTTGAAGCTCAGAGACCAATACTTTGTTTTGGTCTTTGTTTTTTTCTAAGACGAGATCTGTTTTTGACACCAATTGGTATGCGTTGTTTTTACAAATATAATGTATGAGAATCTTTAAGACCTTTTAACACGATGAAAAAAGGATAAAAGACGACAAGCTTTGTTTTAATTAATATTAATGAGTGTTTATAGTATAGAATTAATCATTCTTCACTCTTATAAGGTCTATAACAACTATTTGGAACCCGTCATGTCCTCAGGTCTTACCCATTGGTCAAATTCGACTTCGGTAAGGTAACCCAAAGAGAGTGCAGCTTCTTTAAGTGTACTTCCTTCCGTATGGGCTTTGTTGGCAATTTCTGCAGCTTTGTAATAGCCGATTTTCGTGTTTAGAGCGGTAACCAGCATTAGGGAATTATTGACCAATTCCTCAATGCGCTGGTGATTGGGTTCTATGCCAAGCACACAATTGTTTGTAAAGCTTAGGCAAGCATCGCCTATAAGTTGGGCAGACTCCAAAATATTTGCAGCCATTACGGGTTTAAAAACATTCAGTTCATAATGCCCTTGAAGTCCTGCTACACTAATGGCAACATCATTACCGACAACTTGCGCACAAACCATAGTCATTGCTTCACACTGGGTTGGGTTGACCTTTCCGGGCATGATGGAACTACCGGGTTCGTTGGCAGGGAGGCTAATCTCTCCAATACCGGATCGGGGACCAGAGGCCAAAAGACGGATGTCATTGGCGATTTTATTGAGAGAAACAGCAATTTGTTTCAGTGCACCATGAGTTTCCACTATGGCATCATGGGCTGCTAGCGCTTCAAACTTGTTTTCAGCAGTAACAAAAGGAAGTCCTGTAAATTCAGCGATATAGGCCGCCACCTTTTCGGCATAACCCTCAGGAGTGTTGATCCCCGTTCCCACTGCAGTTCCTCCGAGGGCCAGTTCAGACAAATGGCTGAGGGTGTTATTTAGTGCCTTGATACCGTGGTCCAATTGGGAAACATAGCCCGAAAACTCTTGTCCCAAGGTCAGGGGCGTGGCATCCATCAAGTGGGTACGTCCAATCTTTACCACCGATTGAAAAGTATTTGATTTTTCTGATAAGGCATTTTTTAGTTTTTCCAGTCCGGGAAGGGTGGTTTCTACAATTTTCTTGTAAGCGGCAATATGCATTCCTGTGGGAAAGGTGTCATTCGAAGATTGGGATTTATTGACATCATCATTGGGAGCCAGCGTTTTATTTCCTTCACCCAATTTGTTTCCTTCCAGAACATGGGCACGATTGGCAATGACCTCATTGACATTCATATTACTTTGGGTACCAGAACCAGTTTGCCAGATGACCAATGGAAATTGTTCATCCAATTTTCCTTGGAGTATTTCATCACAAACCTTGGCAATGAGGTCTCTTTTAGTGGGTTCCAATACTCCAGCATCGCAGTTGGTGTAAGCAGCCGCTTTTTTGAGATAAGCAAAACCGTAAATAATTTCTATAGGCATAGAGGCCACTGCTCCAATCTTAAAATTGGATCTTGAGCGTTCGGTCTGAGGGCCCCAATAGGCATCTACAGGGACTTTAACTTCTCCAAGGGTGTCTTTTTCAATGCGATGGTTCATAATCATTATAGTTTAACACTACAAAAATAATGCTTTTGGTCGAGGGTGTTGAAATAAATTTAGGAGATACATTATGGAGAAAAAGAAAAAGCTGTAAATTTGAATCAGAATTTTAGAACATGTTTGAATTTGACCAATATTTAGGATTTTTAGCTTTCTTATCCATCTTAACCCTGGGCTTCTGGCTAATGATATTTCTTTTGACCTTTGTCATCCCTTACTGGCTGTTTGGGTCTTTGATGGAATATCTAAAGGATCGAAAGGAAAAAAACAAATCTTAGTTTCTTAAAATCCGAATCCTCCCTCGTTACTACTCCTATTACTTTGGGATCTTCTTCCTTGAGGTTTGTCTTTTTGATTGATTCTGTAGGTCAATGAGAGATTAAATGAAGGTAGACTTCTTCTGAATATAACATCATTGGTGAAAGTAGGGGTAAAGGTCTCTGACCTAAACATGGCTGAGTTAAATAAGTCACTTACCCTAAAGGATAAAGTACCTTTCTTTTTAAAAACGTCTTTATTGAGAGCCGTGCTGGTGAAAATCATTCCTTTACTTTTAGACTGTGCCGTTTCTCTTGGACCTCTATAAAAGACTTGTGTTTGCCAGTCAATATCTTTAAATATGGTGAATTTTGCATTGGCTCGAGAAAACCAACTCAGGTTGGTTCTGCCCAGATTTATGCCTTCGTGAATTCCTATGGTTTCAGAGTTAAAAAGATTAAAGTTTAAAAATATTCTTGATTTTCTTGACGGGTTATAACTCACTGTAAATTCAAATCCAGTTCGATTGTTTTCTGCTATATTGATGGGATTCCTGATGATGATGGGGACTTCGACTATATCATTATTCTCAATATTTTCGTTAATGATGACCTTCTCTCCACTGTCTTCAGCAATAAATATAAACACCTTTGTCGATCTTTGATGGTAAATGGAAGAGTTAAAGGTTACTTTGTCCCATCTCTTTAGATAGCCTAGATCAATCGTGTTGGAATAGCTTGGATCCAAGTCTGCATTTCCTTGAAAAAAATTGGATACACTAGCCCTAGAAGGGAAAGGATTTAAATATCTTCCACGAGGTCTGGAGATTCTTCTGCTGTATCCCAATATGATGCTTTCGGTATCACTAAATTCATATGATAAATTTACGGTAGGAAAAAAATCGGTGTACTTTTTTTGCGTGTAATCGTTGATGGTTCGTTGATCGACTATGATATTGGAATCTTCTATTCTAAGACCGAGCAGAAAGGAAAATGCGTCAAGCTTTTTTCCAAATTGAGAGTAAAGGGCGTTGATGTGTTCTTTGTAAATCAATACATTCGACAAGCCTGTGTTTTTTTCGAAAGCACCATTTTTGATTTGAAAGACTTGATAGTCGTTTTCTTGATTGGAAAAATTTCCTCGGTATCCAAATTCAAACTGGGTGTCTTTGTCCAAGGGAAGAACATAGTCTGCTTGAAGCAGTATTCTTTTTTCACTTTCAAGCTGATTAACTAATTCATCTCTATCTTTCAAGCTATTGTCTATGTCTGCTTTTTCGTCTTCCTTATTTTCTTCATATTGAAAAACTGCTGTTAACTTTTGTCCTTCATCATCTATTTCGGAATCAAAATTCAGACTGATCTGACGAGCATCGTCTTTGTCGATTTCCAATTCGATCAATTGGGACTGGTCGATGAATACTTTGTTTGCATCGAATCTTTTTAAAATATTTTTGGTGTAATCCTCTCCACTACTTTCTCGGATGAATCCACTGAGGATTAATGAGGTTTTTTCTTTTAAAAAATACTCGAAGCCCAAACTGGAAAAGAAGCTGAGGTTTTCCCTTTCTGGCTTTCTAGATTCTTCGAAGAAAGAATTGGGATTAAAAAATTCGTTTTCATTGAAAACACTCCCTATGGAAAGGCTTTTACTATAGGAGTTGGTCGAAAAAATGTTGAATTTGTTTTTCCTCAGATTGATGTTTGCAGAACCTCCATAAGCAGAGGGTATGATATTGGTTTGGGTTTGTCCTGCGTTGGCTACAAAATTGCCGTTAAATCCGAGTAGTTCTTGTTTTTTGAGGATGATGTTTAAAATACCTGCGGTACCTTCGGCACCGTAACGGGCTGAGGGAGAGGTAACGACCTCTACTTTTTCAATGGATTCTGCTGGTAGTTGCTGTAAACCTTGAGGACCAGAAATTCCGACCAATCCTGAGGGTTTGCCATTGATTAGTATTCTAACATTATCATTTCCTCTCAAGGCGACATTGCCTTCTATGTCAACGGTAACCGAGGGGACATTGTCTAAAACATCGGCCACACTTCCTCCTCTAACGGTAAGGTCTTTACCTACATTGTAAATACGCTTGTCGAGTCGGATTTCTACTTCGGTTTTTTCGGCCATGACCTCAACACCTTCTAATGCGGTGCTGGCAATAATAAGTTCTACGGTTCCCAAATCCATATTTTCCTTGATGACTACACCAGTTTTGGTCAAACGATCAAAACCAATGTATTCGATATTGATGTCGTAAGTACCTGGAAAAACATCCACCATGAATTTTCCATCAAGGCCGGTGATCCCCCCTTGAATCCGATCGGGATTCTTTGGGTTTATGAGACTGATGGTTGCGTATTCTAAGGTTTGCTGGGTTTCTTGATCGAGAACTACTCCAGTCAATTTTAGCTTGGGAATATTTCCATCTGGACGCTGTCCAATAAGAGAATGACTGATACAGAAGAGGAGTACAAAATTTTTTTTCATGAAGTTAATAATATTTTAGACCCAATGATTTTGAAAAGGTTTAACCCTATTTTAAAAAATCAATCAAATTTTCAATGGGTCGTGCCAAAACGCCTTTATTGGCGGCAGTGACTATGGGTCTTTCAATCAATTTGGGCTCATTCACCAAAAGCTCTAATATTTTGTCTTCACTGAGGTTTTTGGAAGCGTATTGTTTTTTCCAAAGGACTTCGTTTTTACGGAGTATTTCTGAGGGTTTTCTATCGATCTTTTTTAAAACATCACTGAGTGTGTTTTTGTCAAAAGAATGTTCTAAATACTTGACGATTTCAAAGGAAAGATTGTTTTCCTCAAGGTATTGAACTGCCTCGCGAGATTTTCTGCACCGAGGGTTGTGGTAAAGGGTTAGCGACATGATACAAAAAACCCATCCTTTTGAGATGGGTTTTGCTATTTAAAATGATTATTTTATTTTTTCAACGACTGCCTTGAAGGCTTCGGGATTGTTCATGGCCAAATCCGCTAAAACTTTTCGGTTGAGTTCGATATTATTGGACTTCACTTTTCCCATAAACTGGCTGTAGGACATTCCGTGTTCTCTTGCGCCAGCATTGATTCTGGAAATCCACAATGATCTGAAATTTCTCTTTTTGGTTCTCCGGTCACGGTAGGCATAAAGCATGGCCTTTTCGACTGCGTTTTTGGCAACAGTCCAAACGTTTTTCCTCCTTCCAAAATAACCTTTGGCTAGTTTGAGAATTTTTTTTCGACGGGCTCTTGAAGCCACTGAGTTTACTGATCTTGGCATTTTAATTTAGTTTTTTGACATGGGCGGTTTTTCAACACTTTTAGCCACATATCAGGGTGATACATAGATTAACCGGGATTGATTTATTTCAATCGTAATTGTTCTTTAATATTGTTTGCGTCACTGTCGTGGACCAATGTAGAATGGGTCAATTTCAGTTTTCGCTTCTTTGACTTTTTGGTCAGGATATGACTTTTAAAAGCGTGTTTTCTCTTTATTTTACCTGTACCAGTTAGCTTAAACCGCTTCTTAGCACTGGATTTTGTTTTCATTTTTGGCATTTCGTCGAATATTTATTTTTATTTCTTTTTGGGTGATATGAACATGGTCATTCTTTTCCCTTCTAAACGGGGCAACTGTTCTACTTTTCCAATATCTTCTAAATCTTGCGCCAATCTCAAAAGTAAGATTTGACCTTGTTCTTTGAATACAATGGATCTACCTTTAAAAAACACAAAAGCTTTGAGTTTGGCACCATCATTTAAAAATTTTTCTGCGTGCTTTTTCTTAAACTCATAATCGTGTTCGTCAGTTTGCGGCCCGAATCGTATTTCTTTAATGATCACCTTTGTAGCCTTGGACTTGAGTGCCTTTTCGCGTTTTTTTTGCTCGTATAGGAACTTTTTATAATCCAAGATTTTGCATACCGGTGGGGACGCTTTTGGAGAAATTTCTACCAAGTCTAACTCTAGTTCTTCAGAAAGAGCAATGGCTTTGGGAAGTCTGTAAACTCCTACCTCAACGTTGTCTCCCACCAATCTAATTTCGTTAGCGGTGATTTTTTCGTTGATTTTGTGAGGATTTTCTTTAATGATCCTCGCAGGCTTATTCGATCTTCTCCTTCGTATTGCTATGACTTATTTTTTTAAATTAATTTTCAAATTTGGAGATACTTTCTGATACCTCCTGCTTTATGAGTTCGACGAAGTTTTCCATGCTCATCGCACCCACATCACCTTTACGGTGTTTTCTTACAGAAACATTTTCCAACTCTGCTTCTTTTTCCCCCAAGATCAACATAAAAGGAACCTTACTCAATTCAGCCTCTCGGATTTTTTTCCCGATGGTTTCGTTTCTGTTGTCTAGGGAGGCGCGAATTTCGTTATTTTCAAGGAAATTTAAAACTTTTTGAGCGTATTTTTCGTGTTTTTCACTTACACACAATAAGCTAACTTGATTAGGAGATAGCCAAAGTGGGAAATTACCTCCAGTGTGTTCCAACAAAATGGCGACAAACCGCTCCAAACTACCGAAGGGTGCACGGTGGATCATAATGGGTCGATGGAGTTCATTATCACTGCCTTTGTAGGAGAGTTCAAATCTTTCAGGGAGGTTGTAATCCACCTGAATCGTACCCAATTGCCACTTTCTTCCCAAGGCATCTTTGACCATAAAATCCAGTTTAGGACCATAAAAGGCAGCTTCTCCCTCTTCGATCACAAAATCTAAATTCTTTTCTTGTGCAGCATCGATGATTGCTTGTTCGGCTTTTTCCCAGTTTTTGGGATCACCTATGTATTTCTCTGGTTTTTTGGGGTCACGTATGGAGACCTGAGCCTGAAAGTTGTCAAAGCCCAAAGATCCAAAGACATATAAAACCAGATCAATGACATTTTTGAATTCTTGATCCAGTTGGTCTGGAGTACAAAAAATATGGGCATCGTCTTGGGTAAAACCTCTCACTCTGGTGAGTCCGTGCAGTTCTCCACTTTGTTCGTAGCGGTAAACGGTTCCAAACTCTGCATATCTTTTTGGGAGTTCTTTATAACTCCAAGGACGGGTATTGTATATTTCACAATGGTGAGGACAGTTCATGGGCTTGAGGAGGAATGTTTCTCCTTCGGCTGGGGTTTCTATGGGTTGGAAACTGTCTTCTCCGTATTTTTCATAATGCCCAGAAGTCATGTAAAGCTCTTTGTTTCCGATATGAGGAGAAATAACCTGTTCATATCCAGCTTTTTTTTGGGCAGCTTTTAAAAAACTTTCTAATCGCTCTCTTAAAGCAGCACCTTTGGGCAACCATAAAGGTAATCCTTGACCTACTTTTTGAGAGAAAGCAAATAGCTCCAATTCTTTGCCGAGCTTTCTGTGGTCTCGTTTTTTGGCTTCTTCAAGGAGCTCTAGGTGGGCAGTAAGTTCTTTTTGTTTGGGAAAGGAAATACCATATATTCGAGTGAGTTGTTTGTTTTTTTCATCTCCCCGCCAGTAAGCACCCGCCACATTAAGAAGTTTTACAGCTTTGATGAATCCGGTATGAGGAATGTGCCCTCCACGACATAAGTCCGTAAAATCAGCATGGTCACAAAAAGTAATGGTTCCATCCTCCAGATTTTCGATCAGTTCAATTTTGTATGGATTTTTATCTTTTTGATAAAACTCTAAGGCTTCTTGTTTGGAGGCAGACCGCATTTTAAATTCAAACTTTTGTCGTGCAAAATCCAAGAATTTCTTTTCGATGTCTTTGAGTTCTTTTTCAGTGATGGAGTGGTCTCCAAAATCAACATCATAGTAAAATCCATTTTCGATAGCAGGACCGATGGTAAGTTTCGCCTGTGGGTAGAGCTCCAGAATAGTCTGAGCCAAAACATGGGCAGAGGAGTGCCAAAAGGCGGTCTTACCTTGATCGTCGTTCCAGGTGAACAACTTAATTTCACCATTTTCTGTCAAGGGTGTAGCGGCTTCTACAATGTTTCCATTGAATTGAGCAGAAAGAACATTTCGAGCCAATCCTTCGCTGATGCCCTGAGCTATTTCATAGGGTGTTGCTCCCTTTGGGTAGGTACGAACAGATTTGTCGGGAAAACAAATTTCAATCATAGTGGTCTTCAATGATTTGCAAAGATAAGAGGTCTGTCGATGGCAAGCAATCCATTTCTATAGTTTTGTTTTGCGTTTGCCTAAAAGGGCATTGACCAAGGTTTTGATTCCCGAAAAACCGTAATAAAAGGCAATAATCAATAATAGGACTCCCAAGATCAGTACTGGGAGGTATAGAGGGTGGGATTGATTTTTAAAGGCTTGATGAACGATGAATGGTCCTACAAAACAGCAGAGAAAAAACAAACTCATTTTTTTCAATCCTTTTTGGAGTAATGGCTTATCCATTTGTATTTTTCATGTAAAAGTAAAGAACAGTATTTATCTTCCTTTCGGATTTGTCTTTAATTTTATTTAAATCATCGTTTAAAATTTGTTAGCTTCATATGGATATATAAAAACAAAACTCTTTTTTTTAGATGCAATTCAATAGGGGGGTACTGGAAAAAGGAAATAGAATAGAAAAAATAAAGGAGGTATAGAAGGCTTTGGCTAAATGGTGTTTTAATACCGTTTTAGCTTCTGTTGTTTATAGTTAATTTTATATTTCAGTATATAATAAACAAAAAGCATCTCTAGCTAATGTAGCAGCCACAGACCTTGGAATAGATTTTCCTTTGTATTTGAAACTTATAATTTTATTGAAAAAGTTATACAATTTTTCTCCTTGTTTAGATTCATGAATTTCTTTTTTAAGTTCCATTATATAATGAAATCTATCATTCCCAGACTCCCAAATGAAAGGCTCTTTTAATCCAAAAATCCCGATAGTTACATTCATAAATATACAGCCGTCTAAAGGGGTTAATCCAATCTTTTTGGTGGCAATTGACATGTTTTTCCAAAATGTCTCATCTGAAATTGACAAAAGGTAATTAATTGCCTTTTCCAACTTTTTCTTAGTCTTTTTGGGTAAATCTATCGGAATATGATGATCATTTAATATAGCTCTATTGTTAATATAAACAAAATCTGTCCCATACATAATTGCGTCTAGAACATCCATTGGCAGGTCAAATCTACCCTCTATATGCCCAAAAACAGACAAAGCAAGACTCATTCGTTGTGAAATAAGGTGTTGTTCTTGTATAGATAAACCTGCAGACCTTCTAGCGACTATTTCTCTTGCGTCTTCCAATCGATTTTGTTGAGGGCCTTCTCCTGGGTGTGCAGCATCTTCATTAGGGTCTGCGGCTTGAGTCACATAATGTTCCCTCACACTTGGCTCTACGTAATCTAGGAAACCTTGAGTTTCTTCTTCTGTTAAATCTCTTATACCCTCTTCTACAGCTTGTCCTGCTAAATCGCCAGCTTCATGTTCAAAATCTGGGTCATGAAAAAACTCTGCTTCATCAGGTCCATAATCCTCAGGATCCCAGTCTGCATGACCATCATTTGGGACAAAATCTCCTGGGTTTTCATGTAATTGTTTATTTACATGTTTCATAATATCTTATTTTTTAGTAAACAAATTTTCATTTAAAGAAAGTGTAATTTGAGCGCTCACAATTTTAGTTAGTTTTGGCTCTGAAATGTAAATGATATTGTTTTTTATTGCAATTCCTGCTGGATAATTTAATCCAGTTACAACTTCTGTAGTGCTAGGCGTAGTGTCTGTAATATCAAATTTAGAAATTTTGTCTCCAGTTTCTTCTGCAATATAAATGTCGTTTCCGACTAGAATAATAGAATTTGGATGACTAGCTGTTACAACATGAATAGCTGTTGGTGTGGTATCTGTAATGTCTATTTTAGAAATTTTATTTCTTTCTGCAATATAAAGGTCATTTCCATTTAGTACCATTCCTTGAGGGTTCCCTAAACCCGTTACAACATTAGTAGGTGTTGGTGTGGTATCTGTAATGTCAATTTTAGAAATTTTATTTCCCCACGATTCTGCAATATAAAGGTCATTTCCATTTAGTACCATTCCTTGAGGCTGATTTAAACCCGTTACAACATCAGTAGCTGTTGGTGTGGTATCTGTAATGTCAATTTTAGAAATTTTATTTTCACCATTTCCAGCAATATAAAGGTCATTTCCATTTAGTAAAAGTAGGCTCGGATGTGATACTCCCGTTACAACATCAGTTACAGTTGGTTTAGTAGCTGTAATGTCAATTTTAGAAATTTTATCTCCCCACGTTTCTGCAATATAAAGTTCATTCCCATTTAGTAGCAACCCTTGAGGGGCACTTAATCCCGATACAACATCAGTAGTTTGTGAAATAAGATTAGTGGAAATTAAAAATAGGGCTGTTGTTAAAATATTGATTTGTTTCATTCTACGATAATTTAATTGTTTAATATTCAGTTATAATATTTGCTATCTAATGTATATATTCACTTTAAGGTGTATTTATTTCCATTAGGAATAAAAATCAACTAATGTTTTTCCTTTTTTATGTATCGAAAGACCAGAAGCTTCTGTATAGATTGCTTTTGTTTTACAGCATCTTGTCTGATAATAGGTTCTTGGAAATGGGCATAAGTATTTCATGGCAGTAGTAGGATTTAGGAATGTTAAATGTAGGGAATGATTTTATAAAACCAAAACGAAATAAGCTATATAACTACTTTAAAAACAATGGATTATAAATATTGTTTACTATATTTATTAATGTTTATTTGTGCTGATTTTTTAAATTTTCTATTGGATGATAACGGCTTTGCAATGGTGCGTATCCCGAAGGATGCACTATAGCTTTTGTTGGCGGTGGTTTTTATTCGACATTCAAATCTTGGTTGTCCACTATAAAATCAAAAGATAAATCTGATAAGCTTTTTCCATTCACATTAGCACCCCAGGCGCCATGACCTCTGCCTTCTAATGGATAATAAACAAAATCGATTTCGTTTGTTTCACATATCGTTTTTAAATTTTCAGCACTACTAAAAGGTACGGTAGGGTCTTCTGTGCCATGAGCGATAAAGAATGCAGGGTCATTTGAGTCAAATCTTTGGTATCCATAAATTAACTCCAATATTTCTATTGATACGTTGGAGCCCCAAAAATCTAAAATTGTTTGTACTTCATAGTTTTGAGAAAGATTGGTTGTTGATAGGGTATTATCTTCACTTAAACTTATCTCATCTTTATAATCACCTAATTCTGATGCACCAAGCCCAATAGATGTTATTGCTCCTGCTGAACCACCACCTACAGTGATATAATCTTTATTTATGCTATAATTATCGGCATTAGCTATAATCCACCTTAAAGCAGCTTTAGCATCTCTGTGGGCAGGGTACATTGCATAAAGTTGGTCGAGTTCTGCAGGATCCACATTAGTTGTAGCATCTATCCATTCTTGTGGAATTGTTCCTATATCGCCTCTAAGTCTGTAGTCAATTGAAAAAACGACAAAGCCTCTAGAAGCGTAATAATTTGCCATATCCACTAATGCTTCCTGTTGTTTTGAACCACCAGAAAATCCACCACCGTGAATTAACATTAGTAAAGGGCGATTTTGCAAATCATTATCTGGAACATAAGAGTCCATAAATAAAGGAACTACAGAGGTATTGGCACTGCTCCAACTATCATGACTAAGTCCTTGAGCGTAAGTGATGTCATCGGTAATAGTTACTTCATAGGTAGTATTCAACTTCACTGTTGGTGCAGATTTTTCAGGGGTAATAATGTTTTCATCCTTTTTATCACATGATATCAAAAACACGATAATTAGTAAACTTTTAAAAATCTTATTCATCATAATTTTTTTAAAACTTTATAAAAAACATTCAATTGAAATTCTTTTTTTCGAAAATAAAAAGACCGAAAGGTTTGGCACCATCGCACTCCTTTTTGGACTTTACCCAAAGGAATTAGCTCGTTATCAAAAGCAAAGGCTACTTTGACAACAGCTTCTTGTTTGTGAAAATCAGGGATGATTTGTAGGTTTTTCATTTGGGGGTAAACCAGATTTGGGATGGTTCAATCCAAATATACTAAATAAACTCTATTTCGCTTTATGGGCATTGATTGCCTCACGAACATTATTATGTTGCTCTAATAGCTCTTGGGCTTCCCTGTGTGAAACATTAAGTTCACCCATAACAATTCGTTCTGCTCTGCCTACCAATTTATCATTGGACAACTTCATGTCCACCATTTTATTCCCTTTAACACGTCCTAGTTGGATCATGGTGGCAGTGGTGATCATATTGAGGATCAATTTTTGTGCGGTTCCAGCCTTCATTCGTGAGCTTCCAGTAAGGAATTCAGGACCTACCACTACCTCGATCGGAAAATCGCTAACCGCAGCCAGTGGCGCATTCACATTACAAGTGATGCATCCAGTGGGAATCCCATTTTGTTGACATTTTTTCAATCCTTCTACTACATAGGGAGTGGTTCCAGAGGCTGCAATGCCAACGACAATGTCTTGTTTATTGATATTGTGTTGACTCAGATCTTCCCAAGCTTGGTTTGTATCGTCTTCGGCATCTTCTACGGAATTCCGTAAAGCAAAATCACCTCCTGCGACGATACCGACGACTTTTTCAGGTTCAGTACCGAAAGTTGGAGGGCATTCCGAAGCGTCCAAAACTCCCAATCGGCCACTGGTTCCAGCACCGATGTAAAAGAGACGACCTCCGTTTTGAAGTTGTTCTACCACTTTTTGAATCAGTTGTTCCACTAGGGTTAAAACTTTCCCTACAGCTGCTACTGCGTTTTGGTCTTCTTGGTGAATACCAGACAGTAGGTCTCTTACTGATTTTTGCTCTAATGCATCGTAATGCGAGTCTTTTTCCGTTATTTTTTCAAAATTCATAAAACGATGTTATGGTTTTTTTTTTAGAGATACCCACTTCCAATGTAAATAAATTGTTAATTTAGCGTTAATTAAATCTTATTAATGACAGTATTATGTTCCTATTTTCGAAAAAAATAATCGGATTCTTGGGGATAACTCATTTGATTTCAAGGCTACGGCTTTATGGTCAACGTTACAAAAATTTTTATAACGAGTCCATTAATCTTTAGTTCTGGCAAAGTTTAGTGATTATCCCAGTTTAGCTTCTAAGTTAACTTTGATGGCATCCAGAAATTTCTGAGTAGTCAGATAATGTGAGGGATTCAAGTCTTCCTTGTGAATGAGTAATGCCAAGTCTTTGGTCATTTTACCACTTTCAATGGTTTCAATACAAACCGCTTCTAAGGTTTGACAAAAATCGATCAGAGGTTGGTTGCTGTCCAATTTACCTCGGTGTGCCAGTCCTCTTGTCCAAGCAAATATAGAGGCCATGGGGTTGGTAGAGGTTTCTTTCCCTTGTTGGTGCTGTCTATAGTGTCTTGTCACAGTACCGTGGGCTGCCTCTGCTTCCATGATTTCCCCGTCGGGGGTAACTAGTGTAGAGGTCATTAGTCCTAAGGAACCAAAACCTTGAGCGACGGTATCGGACTGAACGTCTCCGTCGTAATTTTTACAAGCCCAGACAAATCCACCGTTCCATTTCATAGCAGCAGCGACCATATCATCGATCAAGCGGTGCTCATAAGTGATGCCAGCGGCTTTAAATTTATCTTTGAATTCGTTCTCAAATACTTCCTGAAAAATATCTTTAAAACGACCGTCATAAGCTTTCATGATGGTGTTTTTGGTAGAAAAGTAAAGCGGCCAACCTTTATCAAGAGCTCTGTTCATACAAGATCTTGCAAATCCAAAAATAGAAGATTCAATATTGTACATGCTCATTGCAACACCTTTTTCTTGGAAATTATAAACCTCCCAAGAAGTAGGTTCACTGCCGTCCTCTGGCGTAAAGGTCATGGTGAGTTTACCCTTTCCAGTAATCACCGTATCGGTGGCTTTGTACTGATCGCCAAAAGCGTGCCTTCCGATACATATAGGTTTGGTCCATCCTTGAACGTAACGGGGAACGTTTTTTAAGATGATGGGCTCGCGGAATACAGTACCACCAATAATATTACGGATGGTTCCGTTGGGAGAGCGGTACATTTTTTTGAGTCCAAACTCCACAACACGATCCTCATCGGGCGTAATGGTAGCACATTTGATTCCTACTTTATGCTTATTGATGGCTTCTGCAGCATCAATGGTAATTTGATCCTCTGTAGCATCTCTGGAATCCATACTTAGGTCGTAGTAAAGAAGTTCGACATCTAGATAAGGAAGTATTAATTGTTCTTTGATAAATTTCCAAATGATTCTGGTCATTTCGTCACCATCAATTTCTACGACGGGGTTCTCGACAACAATTTTAGACATTTAAATTTCAATTAAGGTTGCACAAATATAATGAAGGATCAGCAGAGTATGAATACTGTTTTGTGATTTTGTCACACAAAAAAACCGCTCTAAAGCGGTTTGATTATTTTATTGCTCTTTGATTCGGGCTTTTTTACCTCGCAATTGTTTGAAGTAATATATCCTTGAGCGTCTGACTTTTCCTTTTTTGTTAATTTCAATTTTTTGGATGGTCGGTAAATTGATGGGGAAAATTCTCTCCACTCCAACGGTTCCAGACATTTTACGAATGGTAAATGACTTGGAAAGTCCTTGACCTTTGATCTGGATGACCACTCCTTTAAAGAACTGGGTTCTTACTTTGTCTCCTTCACGAATTTCATAATAGACGGTGATGGTGTCCCCAGCAGAAAATTCTGGAAAGTCTTTTTTCTGGATGAATTCTTCTTGAACAAAATTAACGAGTGCTTCCATTGAATTGCTATTAATCAAATACCAATTAAGGTTGAATCTGATTTTATTGGGTGCAAATTTAAGACTATTTTTGATTTAAACAACATCCGTATTGGGTTTAACGGATAAAAATATCAATTGGGATCGTTGAACAGATCGGGTCTTGTATTTTTTGTTTTTTCCAAAGCTTGGTTTTCCCTCCATTTTTCCACCTCGGGGGTATTGCCTGATGTGAGTATTTCTGGTACTTTCCAGCCGTTGTATTCCGCTGGACGGGTATAGATGGGTGGAGCCAATAGTCCGTCTTGGTAGCTGTCTGTTAGTGCGGAGGACTCATCGCCCAAGACGCCAGGAATGAGACGGATGATGCTGTCGCACAAGACCGCTGCCGCCAGTTCGCCTCCCGAAAGAACAAAGTCACCAATCGAAATTTCACGGGTAATCAGGTGGTCCCTTACTCGTTGATCTACGCCTTTGTAATGCCCACAAAGTAGAATGATGTTTTCTTTGATTGAAAGTGCATTGGAGATGCTTTGATTGAGTTGATCTCCATCGGGGGTAAGGTAGATGATCTCGTCGTAATCCCTTTCCGCTTTGAGTTTTTGTATGCACCTATCGATGGGTTCTATTTGCATCACCATGCCTGCACCGCCGCCAAAAGGGTAATCGTCTACTTGTTTTTGTTTGTTTTGGGCGTAATCTCGGAGGTTGTGAAAATTCACCACTACTTTTTGGGCTTCTATGGCACGTTTGAGGATGGACGCCTCAAAAGGACTGTTGAGCAGTTCCGGAAAAAGAGTAAGGATGTCGATTTGCATTTGGTGCAAAGGTTTTATAAAAAAAGAAGTTACCAAAACTTTATGGGTTTTTTATGTGCAATTAGGCTGAGCATTCATTATGGCCACATGTCAGATATATTATTTCCCCTAACGGTCTGTATATGTTGCTTGTCCTGAAGGGTATGCACTATACACCTTGTTGTTTTTAGTTTTTCTAGCTCTCTGTGAAAATTATGAAATATTCTCGGAACATATATTTTCTATTTCGCTTATATCCAGTAAGTTCAAATAAGATGTTGAGTTCAATTAAATCTTTAATGAGTCTGTTGGCTGTTGAAGGAGAAATCTGTAAAACTCTGAGACCTCTTTGGAATCAGTAATGGGAACTTGGAATAGTTGATTTAATAATAATTGTGCTTTTTCTACTTTGCTTCCTAATGTAGGAAATCGTTTAGTTTCAATATCCGTTTTTAAAGTAATAATATCTTTAATTACTTGGATAGATTCTTTTGATATTTCAATATTTAGAAGAAAATAAACTCGAAATATTAAAGCCAACGGTCTTGGCTATGATTTCCTTTTAGAATCATCCGCAGGATTATTCCACTAAGAAATCGGTCATATTTTATAAATTAAGTTCTGTTTTAACACTTTGCAACAATAAATGGTAGCTATAGTTTTCAGTAAAAAATCATACTGTTTAGTAGGATTGATCTTGAATTGATTTTGTTATTGCTGATTTGACATTTCCTGTATGTTTTGTTGATTTGGTTTCTATTAACATTATTGAACATTCTTTTATTGATGAAACCCTATGGTTTACCCCTTTTGGAACTACAAATAGGTCTCCTGTTTTCAGAATTCTATTGGTTTCATTTTCTATTTCCATTAGTAATTCCCCTTCTATTATATAAAATAGTTCATCTTCATTTTCGTGATTATGCCAAGGAACTTCTTGTCCTTTAATCTTTGCAATTTTCACATATTGATTATTAACTTCTGAAATGATTTTAGGACTGAAGTAATTCTGAACTTTTTTTAATTGCTCTTTAAGATTCATTTTATTTCTGTAGGTGTTGGTTAAATCTTTTATTTTTTAATTTCTCATTTTTGTCTTGTTTCTGAAGAACTAAAACTAACATGTTCTTATAAGATTAGTTACGTTTTTTATGTAATAAATTTAGCAAATACAAACTGAATAGAAAGTCCGCGAGTACTAGCAATTAATTATATAAGGTGTTGTAAAACGTTTTTTATTCAAACTTCACTTTTATTGTAAATCGAAATTTTAAGTAACTAAAAGGTTTACCATTTAACTATCTGATTATGAATTATTTATATTAAAATCAAAAAAATATTAATAGAAACATTTTATTTCCTTAACACTAGGATCACACTTAATATCCATTTTTGTAATTAATATAAAATAGACCCAAATATGAAGAATTCCAGTAAATTAATTATGCCATTTTGCCTAATATTAGTAATGACTTGTAGTAATGATGATGACAGAGTAACTCAAAACCCAATTGTAGATTCAACAGTTAATTTTCAGTTTAAAACATCCATAAATATTGGTGGAGAAGGTGCTTCTGAGATTTCAGCTTATGATCCAATCTCAAAAAAACTATTTACCGTTAATGTAGAGTCCAACCAAATATCTGTTACAGATATTTCAGATTTAAATACACCTTTTCAAGAGCAACCAATTGATTTAAATGCTTTTGGAACCCCAAATAGTGTTTCAATTAATAAGGGAAGATTAGCAGTTGCAGTGGAGGCTGAACCAAAACAAAATCCTGGAAAAATTTTAGTGTATAATACATTAGACAATACCATACTTAATCAATTTACCGTTTGTGCTTTGCCAGATATGGTTACGTTTACAAACGATGGTAATTTAATTATCTCAGCAAATGAAGGTGAACCTAATGATGACTATACAAACGATCCGAAAGGAACAATAAGTATTATTGACCTTTCGGATACTTCTGTGATTACATTAGATTTTTCATCTTTTAATGGTCAAGAGAGCTCGCTGGAAAATCAAGGGTTTAGGGTCTTTGGACCAAATGCAAATTTAGCACAGGATGTTGAACCTGAATATGTTGCTATTTCTAGTGATTCAAAAACAGCTTGGGTATCATTGCAAGAAAATAATGGTATAGCTGAAGTCAATTTGGTAACCAAAACAATAACAAATATTTATCCTTTGGGGTATAAAGATTATAGTATTGCAGGAAACGCAATTGATGCAAGTGACAGAGATGGTGTAAAAGAACTTAAAAATTGGCCTGTTTACGGAATGTTTCAACCTGATGCTATTGTAACAGTAAGTATAAACGGAATTGATCATATAATATCGGCAAATGAAGGTGACACTAGAGATTATGTTGGATTTAGTGAAGAGGAGCGTGTTGATGATTTAGTATTGGATGAAACTGCTTTTCCCGTATCTGAAGATTATCAAGATGAAATAAACATAGGCAGATTAAAAACAACAACAACTATAGGAGATATAGACAATGATGGTGATTATGATGTTGTTTACAGCTATGGTGCTCGTTCTTTTAGTATTTGGTCAACTAGTGGAAGTTTGGTTTATGATAGCGGTAATAGTATTGCTACAGAAACCTTAAATGCAACGCCAGATCGATTTAATGACAATGACGCTAGAAGTGATGATAAAGGAGCTGAGCCAGAAAGTTTGGAGGTTTTGAATATTGGCAATGAACGCTATATACTATTTGTAGGATTAGAACGTAACGATCAAGTTTTGGTTTATGATATTACTAATCCAATGGCACCTCAATTTTTAAATATTTTATCTCATACAGGCGATAAAGGTCCAGAAGGATTATTAGCTATCAATGCTGAAGATAGTCCTAGTGGAAAAGCCTTATTGGTAGTTTCTAATGAATATAGTGGTACTGTAACTATTTACGAAAACGGACAATAATTATATTCGAGTAGTTCGTTTTAATTTTTATATCGGTTTGAATAAACTTTCGTTTTAATGACGTCTATTCTTTTCATAATTTGAATTAGTTATTTAAAATAAAATTGATTAGAGCCATTAGATTAACACTAAATAGCGTTTGTAACACCTTTCCAATCCAAATGGTTTAAGAGACTTTTTGATGTTTCAACCCCTTTTCCGTTTTATTGTTTTGTTTAAATGCCAAGTATTTTATAAATGCGATGCTCTTAAGGTGGTTGTAAAATGTATTCAACCGAAAATCTTCCTTAAATAAATACGATGATTTTAAATTTTGACGCCAACGCAGCCCAATCATATCTTTGAATTTTACAATTAATTGTAAGTCATAAGGAAAACGGACTTTTCCAATCTCTTTTTGGTAATGCGTTGTTGGTAAAAGCTGTAAGCTTTTCATGGTAGTATTAAAATTTGGTGCTTTTTAAGATATTTTTTTCAAAAAATAATCCAAAGGGGATTTTCATTTAGGTCAATATTATTATGGCACATATAATTTAAAAACACTATTAATGTTTTTTTCAATAGATTTTAGACATAAAAAAAGAGCGGTCTTATGGACCGCTCTTTATCATATTTTTGGGAAGTTTTATTCAAAAACAATTCTTTCCCTTTCTCCATTGGGTTTAAGGAACAAAATACTGGAAAGACTATCAAAATCGACCGCATCCACATCGCCCACATCTTTGATTTTTTTGTTATTGATCTCCAACAGCACAAAGCCTTCGTCTATTCCATAACGATAGAGGCGTTGGTTTCTCAATTCTTTGATGATGACTCCTTCATCCAACTCAAAATATTCCTTCTGCTCATCATTAATGTTGGACAGGTACATCCCCAAAAACTGAGTGGAATTGGTTTTCTTAAGGGTTACAGTAACCTTCTTTCTGGAATCGTTTCTGCTGTAACTGACCTCTACTTTTTCGCCCGGTCTTTTCGTGGATAGATAGCCTGTCAAATCAGAAAAAGTATTGATTTTGACATCGTCTACTTTTTTGATGATGTCACCACTTTGCAAACCAGCTTCTGAAGCGCCCATGCCATCGATGACTTCGCCAATCAGGAAACCCTGTGTTTCATTGACTTCAAATTTTTCTGCCAAATCGGCATTGAGGGCACTACCGGAAACTCCAAGCAGGCCTTTTTGTACATTTCCGTATTCGATCAAATCCTCAAAAACCTTTCTGACAATATTACTGGGCACAGCGAAAGAGTATCCTACAAAACCTCCAGTGATGGATGATATGGCTGTATTGATTCCGATCAATTCCCCATCTGTATTGACCAATGCACCCCCACTATTGCCCATGTTTACAGCAGCATCGGTTTGGATAAAGGATTGGTTTTTACTGTCTCTGTCATTGAGGTCTCTCGATTTGGCACTGATGATCCCAGCTGTAACGGTCGAATTCAGATTAAAGGGATTTCCAACAGCCAATACCCATTCTCCAATACGCGCCACCTCAGAGTCACCAAAAGGAATAAAGGGCAATGATTCATCGGATTTTATTTTTAAAACGGCCAAATCGGTACTGGGATCCGACCCAATGATTTCGGCGACATAAGTCTTGTTTTTGTTGGAGGTAACTTCAATTTCACTAGCATTTTCGATCACATGATAGTTGGTGATGATCAGTCCGTCTGGGGAAACAATCACTCCCGATCCAGTTCCGATTCTTTCTTCATCATAATCGTCGCCATAAAATTGTCTTAACCAACCCGAAACGTTTCCTTTTTGTATGCTGGTATTTTTTACATGAACTACAGCATTGACTGTTTTTTCGGCTGCCCGTGTAAAATCGGTCAATTCGGCAGCTACCTTATTGGTGTTGAAACTGTAGGTGGTGGGTATTAAGCTAGGCTTTTCATTTTCTACAATCTCAATTTTCTCTTTCGAGAAATAATCATGAGCGGCTAAAGTGACTAAGGCACTTACGGCAGCGATCATCAGGGTTTTTAATGTAGATTTCATATCCATTTTTTATTCTTTGACACAAAAGTAGAAATTCTATCCTTTATGATCTTTCATTTAACGACTATTTAACAGATTCAATTGCGGTTAAATTTTCCTTAAATTTGATCCATGGATTTTCAATTTGAAAAATATCAAGGTGCGGGTAATGATTTTATCATCATCGACGACCGTAAAGAAAATTTTCCGGATCAAGAGCATGATTTGATTCAAAAATACTGTGATCGTCATTTTGGAATTGGAGCCGATGGATTGATTTTGGTCAGAGATTCTGATCTGGCGGATTTTAAAATGCTTTATTTTAATGCCGATGGTCGTCCAAGTAGCCTCTGTGGCAATGGGAGTAGGTGTGTGTTTGCTTTTGCCAATAAATATCAAATGGTAGGTAATGAGGGAGCCTTTGAGACTTCCGACGGGATTCACAAAGGATCAATTACCCCCGATGATCTGATATGTATCCAAATGGGAAATGTCCTCAAAATCGAAAAAAGAGGGTCGGCCATCTTTATGAATACAGGTTCTCCGCACCACATTGAATTTGTCAACCAGGTTTCGGCCATTGATGTCAAAACCCAAGGAGCTGCCATCCGATACGGTGCGCCCTATTTCGAGGTGGGGTCTAATGCCAACTTTGTAGAAAAAGTAAATGAAAAAGAGTTCAACATCAGAACCTATGAAAGAGGAGTGGAGGACGAAACTCTGGCCTGTGGAACTGGAGCGGTTGCTGCTGCCATTGGTGTTCATTTTTCAGGGCAAACTTCTTTAAATGTATTAAATATTAATGCCTTGGGTGGGCGTTTGCAAGTCTCGTTTAACCCCGATTCGGGACAATACACAAACATCCAATTGATTGGCCCCGCCACCTACGTTTTTTCGGGTAACTTGACTGTCAAATGATTCGACTTCAAAATGATTTACTAAGCCTAAGGGCTATAGAATCCGAGGATATTGATCTCCTGTTTGATTTGGAGAACGACCTTGATTTGTGGAAGTATTCCAACCGTTCGCAGCCCTATTCCAGAGATTTATTACAAAAATACATTGCCAATGCCCACAAAGATATTTTTGAAGTCCGTCAAATCAAATTTGCCATTTGTACCCTAGACGGCATTGCGGTTGGTTTTATTGATTTGTTTGACTACGAACCTTTGCACCATCGGGCAGGGGTGGGGTTAGTGTTGCGAGAGCAAGACCAAAACAAAGGGTATGGCAAGTCATCACTTGAATTGATCGCTCTCTATGCTCAAAAGTATTTGCAATTGCACCAGCTTTATGCCAATATTGCCAAGGAAAATCAAATCAGCATTCAACTTTTTGAAGGACAAGGATACACTTTTGTGGGAATAAAGAAGGATTGGAATTTTTATGAAGGACAGTATCATGACGAAAACATTTATCAAAAAATGATCGAATGAAGTATCGAAAGAAAATACTGAGCATCATCGTCTTAATGGGACTGGCCATTGGGCTCTTTTTTGTTTACCTGTTTGGTAAAACTTTTTTTTGGGACAATACCATTTTCGAAGAGTCCAAAGTTTATGTTTATATTAATGAAGGAGATGATTTTGCAAAAGTGACCTCAGCCTTGACCCCGTTGTTAAAATCCATTTCTGATTTCAGTATTGCCGCTCAAAAAAAGGGCTATAGTTCCCGTGTTAAATCCGGAAAATTTGTCATTTTAAAGGGGAGCAATAACAATGAGATCATCAATGCGCTTCGTGGAAATAGCCTTACGGTTAGAATAACTTTTAACAATCAGGAACGTTTGGAAGATTTGGCTGGTAGAGTAGCCCAACAAATTGCTCCTGATAGTGTTACATTATTAAAAACTTTTTTGGATCCAGAGTTTTTGAAGACTAAAGGATTTTCCAAAGAAAATGCATTGGGGATGTATTTGCCTAACAGTTACGATTTTTTTTGGAACACCACGGCTGAAAATTTTAGAAATAAAATGTGGAAATCTTATCAAAAATTTTGGTCGGAGGATAAAAAAAGCAAAGCTGCTGCCATAGGCTTGAGTCCATTGGAAGTGATGAGCTTGGCGGCCATCGTTCAGAAGGAAACTCAAAAGGCAGATGAACGTCCTCGCGTGGCTGGGGTATATTTGAACCGTTTGAAAAGAAAGATGAGGTTACAAGCCGACCCCACAGTTATTTATGCTATAAAAGTTCAACTTCAAAACTTTGACACGGTCATCAAAAGGGTACTATACAAGGATTTAGAGATCAAATCCCCCTACAATACCTACCAAAATAGTGGAGTACCTCCAGGACCTATTACGATGCCCGATATATCATCGATCAAGGCTGTTTTGAACCCAGAGCAGCATCGTTATTTGTATTTTGTGGCCAACCCCAACAATCCAGGGTATCATTTATTTGCAAAAAATGGAAGAGAGCACAACAGGAATAAAAAAATCTATACCATTTGGCTCGACCGAAATCGGGTTTACCGCTAACCCGGTTTATGAATAATAAAAATGGCTGGTTTTTTATGAAAATGGAGTTTTATTTTATTCCATTCTCCCACCGTCATTGTTTTGATGAACTCATCGGGCTGGGTAAGTTCGTAGGCAATACAAAGTTTTGTTTCCCGTTCAAGTGTTTGTTTTAAGTCTTCCAAAAGTTTTTCATTTCGGTAGGGGGTTTCCATAAAGATTTGACTTTGATCCCATTTATGCGATCTAATTTCCAGATTTTTGATGGCTTTTTTACGTTCGATTTTGTCGATAGGAAGATAGCCGTTAAAGGCAAAGCTTTGACCGTTTAATCCAGAACTCATCATGGCCAAAAGGATAGAGGAGGGACCGACCAAGGGTTTTACCTTGATGTTCATAGGATAGGCCTTTTGGACGATTACGGCACCGGGGTCGGCAATTCCTGGACAACCAGCGTCGGAAATTAAGCCCATATCATTGCCATCTATACAGGGATTCAAATAGGTGGCGATTTCATCTTCGGAGGTATGCTTATTGAGAGGGAAAAGTTTGAGGGTGGATTGATTTTTGTCGGGGGCGATTTTTTTGATGAATCTTCGCGCTTCTTTTTCATTTTCAACAATGAAGTAATCCAACTTTTCAATGATTGATTTTAGCTGGTTTGGAAATGCACTAGGTTGGAAGGATTCACCCAATGGACTGGGGATGAGGTATAGGGTGGGTGTCATGACTACATTTTTTGAAGTTCTTCACTCAATTGAACACAGGCTTGGTCGATAAGTTCAAAAACTGCTTTGAAGCCATCCTCATTTCCATAATAGGGGTCGGGAACTTGATCCTCACCCAACAGCAAAGTGACCTTATTGAGGTCATCGGGTGTTAAGGCCATTTGTTTGAGAGTCATGAGATTGCTATGATCCATTACAAAGATTTTATCAAAGCGATCGAAATCATCTTGTGAGAATTTTCTAGCTTTTTGTTGACTGATGTCGATTCCGTTTTGGGCTGCTACTTCAATACTTCTCCTGTCAGGCGCTCGACCGATATGGTATCCTGCCGTCCCGGCTGAGTCCACTCTAAAGCGGTCATTGGGCAATTTGCTTTGTAGAATACCTTCCGCCAATGGAGAACGACAAATGTTTCCCAAGCAAACCATTAAAATTGATGTTTTCACTTTTATAAGTTAGAGCGAAAGTTTTTGGTTGAGATCTTCGACATATTTTCTGAATTGCTTATCAGTAAAACTAAGATTGTCAACTGTTTTGCAAGCATGCAGAACGGTAGCGTGATCTCTTTTTCCGATTTGGGAGCCAATACTGGCAAGTGAAGCTTTGGTGAATTTTTTGGCAAAATACATGGCCAGTTGTCGCGCTTGAACGATATGTCTCTTTCTGGTTTTAGACTGAAGCGTGGCGACATCCATTTGGAAGTATTCCGAAACTACTTTTTGGATGTAGTCAATGGATACTTCTCGTTTGGTGTTTTTAACAAACTTATTGACAATCTCTTTGGCCAATTCTAGGTCAATATCAACTCTGTTAAATGAGGATTGAGCGATTAAGGATATAATGGCACCTTCCAATTCTCTAACATTGGTCTTGATATTTTTGGCAACATATTCTATGACGTTGTCTCCGATGGTAACCCCGTCTCTGAACAATTTGTTTTTGAGAATGGAAATTCTGGTTTCAAGATCGGGAATTTGCAGTTCGGCGGAAAGCCCCCATTTGAAACGGGAAAGCAGTCGTTGTTCAATGTCTTGCATATCGACGGGTGCTTTGTCGGAGGTGATAATGACTTGTTTGCCGTTTTGATGCAAGTGATTAAAGATGTGGAAGAAAACATCTTGAGTTCCAGATTTACCAGATAAAAATTGAACATCGTCAATGATAAGAATGTCGATAATCTGATAAAAATGTATAAAATCGTTTCGGGTATTTTTTTTGACCGACTCGATATACTGCTGGGTAAACTTTTCGGCAGAAATATAAAGTACCGTTTTGTCGGGATATTTGTCTTTGATTTCAACCCCAATGGCGTGAGCCAAGTGGGTTTTACCAAGTCCTACCCCTCCAAATATCATTAGGGGGTTGAAGGAAGTACCTCCGGGTTTTTTGGATACAGCCAAACCTGCTGAACGAGCCAGTCTATTGGAATCTCCTTCCAAGAAATTTTCAAAGTTGTAATTGGGGTTGAGTTGAGATTCTATTTGAAGGTTCCGTATTCCCGGAATTACAAAGGGATTTTTGAGTTCACTTGAGAAAGTCTGAAGGGGGGCATCCACTTGTTGAGCGTTGACCCTTGATTGATTACTGCTAGGGATACTTTCGGTAAAAGGGACTTTGTTTCCAAAAGTGTTTTCCATTTTGATAATGTAGATCAACCGAGCATCTTTACCCAATTCTCGGGTCAATGCTACTTTAAGGATTTTGACATAATGTTCCTCAAGCCATTCATAAAAGAATTTACTTGGAACCTGAATGCTAAGTGAGTTTTCGGTAATTTTGAGAGGAATAATGGGCTCAAACCATGTTTTAAAGGCTTGTTGCTGTATGTTATCCTTGATAAATAACAAGCAATTATTCCAAATTTTCTCAGCAGAAGCCTCCATTCAAGTAATTAATATACGGTTTATTGTGATCTATATTTTAGCAGAATATAATATGAACACAACAATACAAATATTGAAATAAAAAACTAAAAAAAAACTTTTTTTTTGGTTGATTTTTTAATTTTTTTTTTTGAAATTAAGAGGCATCTCCTACTAACTATTTTTTAATTAATCTCTTATCATTTGATAGCATATAGAACACAGATTTTTAGAATAAGATATACAGAAACGGATCAAATGGGGTTTGCACATCACAGCCATTACCTTAATTATTTTGAGATGGCCAGAATTGAATGGCTCAATAGTATTGGTTTTTCTTATGCAGAACTTGAGCAGAGTGGTGTAGTAATGCCAGTAGTATCTGCCAATATTAATTTTAAATCTCCTGCTTTTTTTGATGATCCACTAAGGATAAAATTAACCATAGAAAAAATTCCAAGAGCGAGTATTAAGATTGATTATGTTATTGTCGACGAATCGGAAAAGGAAATAGCTAATGGTTCAACCACTTTGGCTTTCTTAAACCGTGAAACCAACAGACCCATAAGATGTCCTCAGCGCTTGCTTGAGATCATTGAATCATTATAAAGGGTAATCAGTGTGTCGGATTTTATTTTTGATGTACTGTGAGTTATATCTCTATTGATGAGAGGTCCTTTTAAGCCAGCTCCCAATTTTTCTTTAGTGATAAAAATTCTTGCTTCATCCCAAAGACCAGCATCAATAAAACATTGAAGTGTTTTGCTTCCTCCCTCTATGATTACAGATTGAAGATTATTATTGTAGAGTTGATCCAAAATCTCTTGAGCTTTTAGAGGCAAATAATCTGTCTTATCTTCTTGATTTTGGTTTTTTATTGAAAGAAGTTCCCTCACGTTTAAATTAAAATCAACTTTAGTGCTAGATAATTTTTGCTTAGGATCAATTACTACAGCCAGTGGATTTTTCCCCTTCCACATGCGAGTATTTAGTTTTGGATTGTCATTCAGTGCTGTTTGCACTCCAATCATGATAGATTGCTCTTGACTCCTCCACTGGTGGACACGTTGTTTGGACAGGGGATCGGTAAGCCAGTATTTTTTATGAGTTTCCTTAGGAGCCATAAAACCGTCGAGGCTTTCGGCCCATTTCAATATGACATAGGGTCGTTTTTTTTGGTGGAAACTAAAAAAACGACGGTTGAGCTTTTGACATTTGGATTCAAGAACTCCTATTCCGACCTCACATCCGGCTGCTTTTAACTTTTTCAGTCCTTTACCTAAAACTTTTTTGTTTTCATCCAGACATCCGATAATTACCCTTGGAATTTCCATTTCCAAAATCAAATCGGTACAAGGAGGGGTTTTGCCAAAATGATCGCAGGGTTCCAAATTTACATACAACGTGCTATTGGCGAGTACTGATGGATCTTTAACCTTCAATATGGCTTCCCTTTCAGCATGGTTGCAGCCCGCCTTTTTGTGCCATCCCTCAGCTATGATTTTTCCCTCATGAACGATCACACAACCGACCAGGGGATTGGGGTAAGTATTTCCCAAACCTTTTTTGGCCAACTCAAGGCAGCGTTCCATAAATATGGCATCATTCATTATGAAATGTAAATATTTTTAATAGGTCAAATTTAAGTCAAAAATGATTGTGTTAATTTTACACATGCTTTTAAATGAGTTCAAAATTTTTTTTACTTCTTCCTTGATAGATCATTACCCAAAATCTGAAATCATAGCTTTCTATCGTCGCTTAACAGATTATTATTTTCATTGGCCCCCAACTTTTTCTGTTTTGAATCCGCAATATCAACTCCGCAAAGACGAGTTGCTAATATTATCCCAAGCGCTGGATGAATTAAAAAATTTTAGACCTATACAATATATAATTAATGAGTCAAATTTTTTTGGGAGGACATTTTATGTAAACGAGCAGGTGTTGATCCCACGTCCTGAGACCGAGGAGTTGGTCAAATGGGTTCTGATTGATTATAATGATTCAAAGGATTACTATAATGTATTGGAATTGGGAACGGGGAGTGGTTGTATTGCTATAAGTTTGGCAAAAGAGCAAAGTAAATTCCGTATTGAGGCCTTGGATGTTTCTGAGTCCGCTCTCCAAATCGCAAAAAAAAATGCTTTACACCACCAAGCGGAAATAGATTTTATCCAACAAGACATGACCTCTGTTGAGGTTTGGAGTAAAGCCATAGATGTAATTGTTTCAAATCCACCCTATGTTGAACCTAATGAAAAAAAGGAGATGTTGCCCAATGTATTGGAATATGAACCCCATTTGGCCTTGTTTACACCAAAACTAGAACCGCTTTATTTTTATAAAAAAATCATTTCTTTAGCCCAAACCTGTCTCAATCCCGATGGATGTTTGTATATGGAGATCAACCCGAAATTTAAAGAAGACTTGGTGACATACATTAAAAGAGGAACTTTTAAGGATATTGAAGTGAGAAATGATATTTTTGGAAAAAATAGAATGCTTAAAGCGGTTAAATCATAAATGGACGTCAAGGATAAAATTATTCAATTAAGGAAGGCTTTGCACGAGCACAATTACTTGTATTATATATTGGATGCTCCTAAAATTAGTGATTTTGAATTTGACCAAATGCTCAGTTCCCTTCAAGAGTTGGAGCACCAATATCCTGAATTTTCTGATCCCAATTCTCCTACGCAGCGAGTCGGGGGGGGAGTGACCAAGAATTTCAGAACACAAGCCCACCGTTATCCTATGTATTCCCTTTCCAACACATATTCCAAAGCCGAGCTAATGCAGTGGGTGGGACGTGTGGAAAAGGCATTAGGAGATGAAAAATTTGAATTCACTTGTGAGTTAAAGTACGATGGTGCTTCTATCAGTTTGACCTACGAAGAAGGTAAGTTTCTGAGAGGATTAACTCGAGGTGATGGTGCACAGGGCGATGATGTTTCACTGAATTTGAGGACGATTCCAACCATTCCTTTAGAGTTAAAAGGGGATTATCCCGATTTTTTTGAAATCAGGGGTGAGATTGTTTTACCCTTTGAAGGTTTTAAAGCCATGAACGAGCAGCGCATACAGTTGGGAGAAGAACCTTTTATGAATCCGAGGAATACGGCTTCGGGATCGCTCAAGCTTCAGGACAGCAGATTGGTAGCAGATCGACCTTTGGAGTGTTTTTTATATGCATTAGCAGGGGAGGATTTGGGTGTTGACTCACAAATGCTGGGACTTGAAAAAGCTCGATCTTGGGGTTTTAAAGTTCCACAGACGGCAATTTTGGCTGCTAATGTAGAAGAGGTTTATCGTTATTTGGATCACTGGGATCAAAACAGATTTGACTTGCCTTACGAGATTGATGGTGTGGTGATCAAGATCAATCGTTTTGATCAGCAGCAAAGTTTGGGATTCACTGCCAAATCTCCACGTTGGGCCATCGCATACAAGTTTCAGGCAGAACGCGCCACGACCCAATTAGAGTCTGTAAGTTATCAGGTTGGACGAACTGGAGCCATCACCCCTGTGGCTAATTTGAGTCCTGTGCTCTTGTCTGGAACCACGGTCAAAAGAGCTTCCCTACACAATGCCGATCAAATTCAAAAGTTGGCTCTTAGAATTGGGGATTTTGTTTATGTAGAAAAAGGAGGGGAGATCATCCCAAAGATTGTAGGGGTTAATCCCGAAAATCGTCCACCTCAGTCCGAAGAAATCATCTTTATCACCCATTGTCCTGAGTGTCAATCCGAGTTGATTAAGGAGGATGGGGAAGCCCAACATTACTGTAAAAACCAATATGGTTGCCCCACTCAAATTGCAGGTAAAATTCAGCATTTTATTTCACGGAAGGCCATGGATATTGATGGCTTGGGCAACGAAACTGTGACATTGCTTTATGATAATCATTTGATTACCAACATTGCCGATTTGTACCATTTGAATCGCAATGAGCTATTGCCATTGGAACGGATGGCAGAAAAATCTGTCGATAACTTGCTCCAAGGAATTGAAGATTCCAAGCAAAAACCTTTCACAAAAGTACTGTTTGGTTTGGGAATCAGGTATGTGGGTGAAACGGTTGCGAAAAAGTTAGTAAAGGCTTTTTCTTCCATAGACCGCATTAGGAATGCCAGTCGTGAAGAGTTGATTGAGGTCGATGAAATCGGGGATCGTATTGCCGACAGTTTATTGGATTTTTTCAGTGATGATAGGAATATTTTGATAATAGAAAGATTGAGACAGCAGCGAGTTCAGTTGGAATCCCAAGAGCAAAGTGAATCAACAAATACAGTGTTAGAGGATCAAAAATTTGTCATTTCGGGGGTTTTTCAAACCATTTCCAGAGAAGGGTTAAAGGAAAAAATCGAATCCATGGGAGGTACAGTGGTGGGTTCTATTTCTGCTAAAACTAATTATCTGGTTGCGGGGGAAGGTATGGGGCCCAGTAAAAAAGTCAAAGCTGAAAAATTGGGAATTCCTATCATTGATGAATCTACTTTTTTCAATATGATTAAGCTTTAATTTTGTGATTTGTTTGATTTATAACATTTTACATTATAAATTGATATAAAAAAATTTTTAATTAATGAATTTGGTTAATCTTTAATTTTGATGATGTTAAGTTGGTTAAGACGTGCTATTCTATATCGTGTTTACAGAAAGACAATCAAAGAGAATTTTGTAACCGATAAAAAAGAAGGTTCAAAAAAATTGAAGTCTATAGCTGTCATTCTTGACCACAGACTCGGGATTGAGAAAGAGTATTTTAAGGAAATAGGAAGCCATTTTAAAATTCCTAGGGCAAATATTAGGGTGTTGACGTTTTTTCAGTCACCAAAACAAATAAATGAATCGAATTACAACAGCAGTTGTATTTCAAGAAACGTTTCTAGTTTGGGAGTTTTAAACGGTGTGGTATCTGACTTTTGTAGCCAAGGTTGTGATGTTTTGATAAATTTTTATGAACAAGACGATTTGTATCTAAAGTATATAAGTGCAAAAACCCATAAAAAATTAAGTGTTGGTTTTAAGAGTGTTGATCATGTAATAAATGATTTAATTATTGAAGTTGATGCTCAAAATATTGAGGTTTTTGTCAGTGAGTGCATCAAATATTTAGAAATATTTTTCAACAGTAGAAAATGAAAGAAATCCAAGGACATGGTGTGGCAATGATTACCCCATTTGACAATGATGGTAACGTTGATTTTGATGCTATTCCGGTAATTATAGATCATCTGATTGGAGGAGAGGTTGATTACATAGTGGTGTTGGGAACTACTGCAGAATCGGCCACACTGTCCAAAGTAGAAAAAATTTCTTTGGTTAACAAAATCATTGAAGTGAATGCTGGCCGACTCCCTTTGGTACTTGGCTTGGGAGGAAATCATACACAAGCTCTTTTAGAAATGTATGAATGGTTTGATATGTCTTCTTTTGCTGCACTTCTTTCGGTAACCCCCTACTATAACAAACCCAACCAAGAGGGACTTTATCAGCATTTTAAAACCATAGCAACACATTCCAAACTTCCTCTAATTTTATACAACGTTCCCTCTAGAACTGGTGTAAATATTGCCCCTGAGACAGTGTTGCGGTTGGCTACAGATTTTGACAATATAGTTGCATTAAAAGAAGCCTCTGGGGACTTTCAACAAGCTCAAACCTTGATCAAAATATGCCCTCCTAGTTTCTCAATTTTGTCCGGTGATGATGAGATGTCCCTGCCTATGATTTTGGCAGGTGCCAAAGGTGTAATTTCAGTAATTGGCAATGCGCTACCAGAACCATATTCAAAAATCATTCAACAAGGAATTTCAAGAAATGTTGAAGAGGCCTATTCAATGCAATACCATTTATTGGATCTAATAAGGATGATCTATTTTGAAGGGAATCCTACAGGAATTAAAGTTCTAATGGAAGCCTTGGGACTTTGTAAGAATCATTTAAGACTTCCCTTGGTAGGTGCGTCCAAAACGTTGACCCTTCGTTTGGAAGCGGAGTTGAAAAAGCTCATGCCCATTCAAACCACTCAATCCTAATTGAATTTCAGTGCTTTATCATTTTGAATAATTGATTAAAACTGTAAATAATTTATTAATTTCGCGCCATGTCAAGCAAGTTTAATCTTTACCTATTAGTAGCACTATTCTTTGTTTTTATTACATCCTGTAACGAGTATCAAAAAATACTCAATAACGATGATAACAATTTAAAGTATAAAGCGGCAGAGGAGTATTATAACAAAGGGGAGTACCGCAGAGCTAATCGTCTCCTAGAACAGTTGGTTCCAGCCTATAGAGGTAAGCCTCAGGCTGAGAGGCTGGTTTACTTTTTTGCAGATTCTTATTTTCAAACCAAAAATTATTATTTGGCCTCCTACCAGTTCGAAAGTTTTATCAAGTCATTTCCAAAATCCCAAAAACTCGAAGATGCAAGTTTTTATGCTGCAAAATCACATTATATGATGTCTCCTGTATACAGTTTGGATCAGGAGGAGACCCATACAGCTATCGAAAAACTTCAGATTTTTATGAACAATTACCCCGAATCTAAATTTACCGATGAATGCAACCAACTCATTAGTGAATTACAGAATAAAGTCGAAAAGAAAGAATTTGAAGTTGCCAAACAATACTATACGATCTACGATTATAGAGCTGCGATAAAGTCTTTGGATAACTTTATTGCGGAATTTGTTGGTTCCAAATTCAGAGAAGAGGCTTTATACTATAAGTTTTTGGCATCATACGAAATTGCCATCAATAGCATTCAATCCAAAAAATATCAAAGATTGCTTGACCTTAGACAATTACAGAATAATATCGTTCGTTATTATCCTGAAACTCTTTTTGAGGAAGACCTAAGCGAAAAAATGGATAAGGTCGAAAAAGAAATCAATACATTTGCAAACTAAAATAAGAATAAGTCATGACAAAATACAGAAATTCTAATGCTCCTGCTTCGACTTCAACCTACAACCGAGAGGCGATAGAGTCACCAACAGAAAACATTTACGAAGCCTTGTCTATCATTTCCAAGCGCTCCAATCAAATCAATTTGGACATCAGAAAAGAATTGCACGAAAAACTGGATGAGTTTGCCACCCATAACGATAGTTTGGAGGAGATTTTTGAGAACAAAGAACAAATAGAAGTATCCAAGTTTTACGAGCGTTTGCCCAAGCCGCATGCCATTGCGATTGAAGAGTGGTTGAATGATAAAATTTACCACAGAAGTACAGAGGACAACAACGCATAAATTATGAGCGTTCTAAGCGGAAAAAAAATCCTCCTGGGCATTTCCGGTGGTATAGCCGCTTATAAAACCCCTCTTATCGTTAGATTGTTGAAATCCCAAGGTGCGGAGGTGAAGATTGTCATGACACCTTCATCAAAAGATTTCGTAACTCCATTAACACTCTCTACCCTTTCTAATCATCCGGTATATTCTACTTTTACAGAGGAAATGCATGACAATCCCGTGTGGAATGATCATGTAGCATTAGGGAAATGGGCCGATTTGTTTTTGATCGCTCCCGCTACATCTAATACCCTCTCTGCTATGGTTCATGCCAAATGCAACAACCTTCTTATTGCTACTTATTTATCTTGTACCTGTCCGGTTTATATTGCTCCCGCAATGGACTTAGACATGTATGCCCATCCTGCAAACCAACAAAATTTAGCGGAATTAAATCGTATTGGGAAGAAAGTATTGCCTGTAGGCGAGGGATTTTTGGCCAGTGGTTTACACGGTAAAGGAAGAATGTTGGAGCCAGAAGAAATCATTAGTTATATCAGCGAGGAACTGAAATCGGGGCTACCGCTTTACGGAAAAAAAGTATTGATTACAGCTGGTCCAACGTACGAGCCTATTGATCCCGTTCGCTTTATCGGTAACCACTCCAGTGGTAAAATGGGGTTTGCACTTGCAGAAGAAGCCCGTCAATTGGGAGCACATGTGACCCTCATCTCAGGGCCTACTGTGCTTGATGCCTCTCCCGATATCGACCGACACAATGTGTTGACTGCCGAAGAAATGTTTGCCCATGCATTGGAGCATTTTGCTGAGACAGATATCGCCATTGCAGCTGCTGCAGTAGCAGATTTTAAACCCCGAAATGTGGGGGATCAAAAAATCAAAAAAGAAAACGGAATACAATCCATTGAGTTAGACAAAACCCCTGATGTTTTGGCCAAAATGGGCGAACTTAAAAATAAACAATTTCTTTTGGGCTTTGCCTTAGAAACAGAGAATGAAATAAGCAATGCCATCAAAAAAATCAAGTCCAAAAATCTGGATGCTATTGTACTAAATTCCCTCAATGAACCTGGAGCTGGCTTTTCTGTGGATTCCAATAAGGTGACTTATATTGACCGAAATGAAACCATTATTCCCTTTGAGCTAAAGTCTAAAATTTTGGTAGCCAAAGACATCTTTTCTCAAATACTGACCCAAAATGCGTAAAATCTTTTTCTCCTTTTTGTTGACCCTGTCATTGATCAAAACTTTTGGGCAAGAACTCAATGCTCAATTTGTTGTAAATGCAGATTTGGTCAATCAGACCAATCAGCAAATTTTTGAGACATTGGAGAGATCACTCAATGAATTCATCAATTCACAATCTTGGTCCAATCAAGATTTTTTCCCACAAGAAAAGATCACTTGTAGTTTTGTGCTCAATTTGTCGAGTTATAATGCGTCTAAATTCGAAGGTACTTTGCAAATACAATCCCAAAGAACCATTTTTGATTCCAATTATGACAGTCCTCTTTTGAATTTTTTAGACAAGGATATCAGTTTCACCTACCAAGAATTTCAGCCCTTATTCTTTAGCCCAGCATCCTTTGAATCCAATTTGGTTTCTTTGATAAGTTTTTATGTTTACATCATTATGGGCATCAATGCTGACAGTCTTAGATTCAAAGGAGGAGACCCTTATTTTGAGCAAGCCCAACGAATTGTCAATTTGTCCCAACAAAGTGGTGCCCTTGGATGGAAACAGAATGACAGTAACCGAAATCGTTTCTGGCTAAGTGATACCATGCGCTCCAACACTTTTAGGGAGTATAGAGAAGCACTTTATACCTATCACCGCAAAGGTTTGGATTTGATGACCGAAAAACCATTGGATGCCAAAAAAAATATTATTAAAGCACTGCTCCCGCTTGAAAATCTATACGATCGTCGACCCAATGCAATGCTATTACAAATGTTTTTTGATGCCAAGGCAGATGAAATTGTCAACCTTTTTTCGGATGGCCCTGAGGTAGATTTTGATAGGGCTTCGAAGATGTTAAAAAAAATAGCTCCTTTTTATCAACCTCAGTGGAAACAAATTAAATAGTTTCATTTTTTGAAATTATTTTTTTTCTCAAGTATATTTGATGAATAACAGCTTTAATAATTACAATTGATTACCAGTCTAAAGATTTCGAATTACGCTCTTATTGAGCATTTGGATATATCCTTTGATTCGGGCATGACCTGCATTACTGGAGAGACGGGTGCTGGAAAATCCATTCTCATGGGTGGACTTGGTTTGGTTTTAGGCAAAAGAGCAGATATGAGTGTGCTGAAAGACAATCAAAAAAAGTGTGTCATTGAGGCCAGTTTTTTGATTGACAAGTACAATCTTAAGAACTTTTTTGAAGCCTATGGACTCGACTATGAGGCTGAAACCCTATTGAGAAGAGAAATCATTCCTAGCGGAAAATCAAGGGCTTTTATCAACGATACTCCTGTAAATCTAGATGTTCTCGGTCGATTGAGCGAAGTATTGATCGATGTACACTCTCAAATGGAAAATCAGTCATTGTTCAAAAATGAGTATCAGTTTTTGGTATTGGACGCTATTGCAGGAAATCAAGAAACGCTCAAAGAATACAAAAACAAACTCAGCGAATATCAAAACACTCATAAGGAGTATGAGCATCTAAAGTCACTCAACGAGGAGGCTATCAAAACTCAAGATTACAATCAGTTTTTGTATGACGAACTGGCCAGTGACGAATTAGTCCCCGATATGCTGACCCCTTTAGAGGAGGAGATTAATCAGTTGTCCAATGTTGAGGCAATTCAGCAGTATCTTTCTCAAGGAATTCACTTGATTGAGGAGGAACAAATAGGACTGCTTACCCAATTTTCCAGTTTGAATACCTTACTGAATGATGCTGCCTCTAAATCCAAAAATTTGAATGTTTTTAAGGAGCGAATCAATGGTCTATCGATAGAGCTTAAAGACATATTGGAGGATTTAATCAGTAAGCAGGATACACTCGAAAGTAATCCCGAACAATTGGAGAGACTTTCTGGTCGGTGGGATAAAATCCAGAATCTTTTTCAAAAACATCAAGTTGATAATATCCAGGATTTGATTCAAGTGAGAGATCAACTTGAAAAAACACTTGGGGAGACGCAAGACCTCGGACAAAAGATCACTGCCCTTAAAGATCGGCTGACTGGATTGGAACAATTGTTGGAAGGTTTATCCAAACAATTGCACGAAAACCGAAAGCAGGCTTCTCCTAAGTTTTGTGACCAAATGCAGCAAATCATTTCGAAGATGGGGATGCAAAACGCCAGATTTAGGATTGATCTGACAACGGTTGATCAATTTTTAAGTAATGGAAAAGAGCAAATTGATTTCTTGTTTTCTGCCAATTTGGGATCTGATTTCAAACCTATCAAAAAAGTGGCTTCAGGTGGGGAGATGTCTAGAATTATGCTTTCTATCAAAGCGATCCTATCCCGATTCAAACAATTGCCTAGTATTGTTTTTGATGAAATTGATACTGGAGTCTCTGGAACAGTCTCAAATGAGATTGCTAACATTATGGCCCATATGTCAGAAAACATGCAGGTGTTTACCATTACCCACCTCCCTCAAGTAGCCGCCAAAGGAAAACAACACTTTTTGGTTTACAAAGAGGTAAAGGGTAACAACACCGTGACCAAACTCAAAGAGTTAAATCAAGAGGATAGAATAAAAGAATTGGCACAAATGCTATCAGGGGAAGAATTGACACGAACTGCCCTAGATCATGCCAAGCAATTACTCAATTAACTGTATCTTTAAATCCAATTTAACAGTATAATCCATGTCTCATAAAATATTAGAAGGTAAAAAAGGAATCATATTTGGTGCACTAGATGATCAATCCATTGCATGGAAAACTGCTGAGGCGGTTAAGGCTGCTGGTGGCGAATTTGTGCTGACCAATGCTCCAGTTGCTATGAGGATGGGAGCCATCAACGATTTGGCAGAGAAAACAGGAAGTTTAGTCATACCTGCAGATGCCACCAACATGGAAGACTTAGAAAATCTTGTTGATCAATCCGTATCGCATTTGGGAGGAAAATTAGACTTCGTTTTGCATTCCATCGGGATGTCTGTAAATGTGAGAAAAGGACGACACTATACCGACCTAAATCACGATTGGATGACCAAGGGTTGGGATGTTTCTTCCGTTTCTTTTCACAAATTGATGCAGACCCTTTATAAAAATGATGCCATGAACCCTTGGGGTAGTATTTTAGCCCTTTCCTATGTTGCTGCACAAAGAACTTTCCCCAATTACAATGATATGGCCGACAATAAGGCCTATTTGGAATCTATTGCGAGAAGTTTTGGTTACTTCTTTGGTAAAGACAAAAAAGTGAGGGTCAATACCATCTCTCAATCTCCCACATTGACCACCGCAGGAAAAGGGGTCAAGGGATTGGATGGATTCCTTCATTATGCCGAACAGACTGCGCCCTTGGGAAATGCTACTGCTGAGGATTGTGCACAATATACCGTTATGATGTTTTCTGATTACACCAAAAAAGTAACCCTTCAGAATCTTTATCACGATGGTGGATTTTCAAACGTTGGGGTCAGCCAGGAAATCATTGATGCCTTGGAAAAAGGCCAATAAGATTTCCCATAGGATTATGAATAAAAAACAATGCAGCGAAATTTTGAGTATTTCAGATTAAGATTTCCAGGAAAAAAAAGATTAAGGTTTTTTTCATTTTTTTTTGCAATATCCTTTGTGTTTTGGATCATCACCAAACTTTCCAACACTTACAGCTCCTCCGTTGAACTCGATGTCATTTTTATAGACATTCCCCCTATAATTGTTTTGGATCAGGATGTAGCGTCAAAAATTAAAGCGGATATAACCGCCAGTGGTTTTGAACTTTTGGTCTATCACTTTTTCAAAAATCACATCAATGTTTCGATAGAAAATGCAGAATACAGTAGTAATTTAGCTGTAATTGACCTGATGGATCAAAAGTTCAGCCTGCAAAAACAGTTCTATCAAAAGGCAAGACTCAATAGCGTTTCACCCTCTCAATTGAACTTTTCTTTTAGTAAGTTAAAAAGAATAAAAATACCGGTAACACCCCCCGATAAAATCAACTTTAAACCTGGATACGACCAAGCAGGGGAGTGGGTTATCGAACCTGATAGTGTATGGGTTTATGGACCTTCCAAAAAAGTAACTGCTTTGAAAAGACTATGGGTTGAACCTTTATTAGAGCAGAATATTGACAATGATATAGAAGAAAAGGTCAAACTAATGCCCGTAGATCAAATCCGATATGAAACAGAAACAGTCTTGATAAAAACTACAGTGAAGCGTTTTACCGAAAAATCCATTGATGCTTTTATCAACATTAAAAATCTCCCAGATTCACTATCAATTAAATTATTTCCTCAATCTTTAAAAGTTACCTTCCTGGTTTTGGTTGACAAAGCTGAAAGCATCTCAGCAGCTGATTTCAAGTTTAGCTGTGATTATAATCAAGCGCAAACGACAGAACAAAATTCCTTGGAGGTGTTTATGGAAATGAAACCCGAGGGCGTGAGTAAGGTGAGGTGGAAATCCAAAAAAGTGGATTATTTGATTAGAAAATGAAAATTATTGGTCTTACTGGAGGTATTGGAAGTGGGAAATCGGCAGTATTGTCGGTTTTTTCATCCTTTGGAGTGCCTTGTTACGAATCTGACAGTAGGGCCAAAAAATTGATGCATGAAGATTTGGAATTGATCCATCAAATCAAAGCTTTGTTTGGAGATGAAATTTATGAGAATGATAAACTGAACCGAAGTAAACTCGCAGATTTGGTTTTTGCAGATAAAAGTAAGCTAGAGCGATTAAATGCGTTGGTTCATCCAAGAGTTAAGAAAGATTTTCAGTCATTTGTAGATCAACAAGATGCCGTCTATGTGATCAAAGAGGCTGCCATTCTTTTTGAAACTGGTGCAGCAAAAGATTGTGACGCCACCATATTGGTTACAGCTCCAGAAAAGCTGAGGACAGAAAGGGTGATGAAAAGAGAAAAAACAAATGCGGCGCTTATAAAATCCAGAATGAATCATCAATGGAGTGATGAAAAAAAGATTCAATTGGCGGATTATGTGATCAACAATATTGACTGGGATAAAACGTTAAAAAAGATAGACGAAATTCATCAAAAGCTATTGGTTCTTTAATAATTAACTTTATTAACAATACATTAAGCTATGAACTGATCTATTTTGATGAAATTTACCTTGAAAAATAATTTGAGCTTTTGAAAAAAGATTTTTTCATTTTATTGGTGACTCTAATGATTGTATCCTTGGTGGCAGTAATTGTCGTTCAGGCTTATTGGATCATTACTGCGTTTGAAAATAAGGAAGAAGAGTTTACTCTGGCCGTAAGTCAGTCTCTTAAATCAGTATCTACCAAAGTCCAAGACCTTGAAATTTCAGATTATATCGCCGCTTACCAACAGTTAATTGACTCTATTGGTTCCCCCGACGAATCCAATTTTACCGATATTTTTTTGTTTGTCGATAATGAGGATGATATCAGCTCGAATTTGACCTCTTTTTATGCTTTTGGTATTCTTGAGGAGGATTACAACATTAATCTTTCTGACATTAATCCTGAATTGAGTAATGATAAGTTAAAGGATTACAAACAAGTAAAAACGACAACCATTCTGAGTAAGGATAAAATTTTTAACCGAGAGAATAGGGTTGCTACGTCAATCACCAAATTGAAATCGGTTGAAAGAATGAGTATTTTTGATCAAGAAATTGTTCGTTCTGCTTATCTGGATTATTCCTCAACTTTGCCCGTTCATAAGCGAATACGATCGGAAGAGTTGAAGCTCTTATTGGACCAGGAATTTAAAGCTCGAAATATTTTAAATTATTACGAGTTCGGCATTTACAACAACGGTTTAGCCACCAAGGTAAAATCTAACGAATATTCTGAGAATCAGAGCGGATCAAGATATGAATCCCCCATATTTATGCAAGACAAGGGTCAACCTCCCTATAAACTGGTTGTTACATTTCCGAATAGGGATCAGTTTGTTTTTTCTTCCATTCTGAGTGTGGCGGGATTATCAATTTTCCTTACCTTATTTATCATCATAGTATCGACGACTGCAATCTATCAAATCATTCGACAGAAAAAGGTCTCAGAGATGAAATCTGATTTCATCAACAATATGTCTCATGAGTTCAAAACTCCAATAGCTACCATCAATTTGGCTTTGGATGCCATTTCTAATCCCAAGACACAAAGTACGAAGACTAAGTTATTGAGCTATGTCAAAATGATCAGAGAGGAAAATCAACGTATGCTCGCTCAAGTTGAAAATGTTTTGATGATTTCGAGACTCGAAAAAAGCTCATCTCCGATCGAATTATCAGAGGTAGATATTCACGATGCGGTTGAGGATGCACTTCGCCGAGTAGATTTGATCGTAAAAAATCAGAAAGGAAGTATCGTTACTCAACTCGACGCACCGCAAACCCTATTCAGAGGGAATTTGAACCATTTTACGAACCTAATTGTCAACCTGCTAGACAATGCGATAAAGTATTCCGATGGAGTTCCTGATATCAGCATCAGTAGCTCATGTGAGGACAAGATGATTTGTTTAAAAATAAAAGATCATGGAATTGGTATGGATTCCAATACTCAAAAACACATATTTGAAAAGTTCTTTCGCCAACAAGGTGGAAATATTCACAATGTCAAAGGCCACGGCTTAGGACTTTCTTACGTGAAGAAAATAGTTGAAATCCATGGCGGGGATATCCAATTAATGAGTAAAATTGGAGAGGGAACGACTTTTGTAATATCAATACCACTGCTCTAATATCATTAAAAACTAATGCCTATGAATGCTGAACAAAAGAAAATTTTAATAGTTGAGGACGATTTCAATTTTGGAAATATTCTCAAAGACTACTTGATTCTCAATGATTATTTCGTTGTTTTGGCCAAAAATGGAATTGAGGGAATGGAAAAGTTTCAAAAGGAAAACTTTGACCTTTGTATCCTTGATGTAATGATGCCTTTCAAAGATGGTTTTACATTGGGGAAAGAGATAAGAGAAAAAAATGAAACGATCCCCTTGTTTTTCTTGTCAGCAAAAACACTAAAGGAGGATGTTTTGCGAGGTTTTAAAATTGGTGCCGATGATTACTTGACCAAACCTTTTGATTCTGAGGTGCTTCTCGCCAAAATTAAAGCCATTTTAAATCGTAAAAACTTTTTTAATGTTCCAGAATCAGATGTTTATGAGTTTGAAATTGGAAAATTTAAATTCAATTCAAAACTGCGATTTCTAACTTATGGCGGGGAGGAGTCCGTTAAACTTTCTCCTAAAGAAAATCAACTGTTACGACTCTTAGTGTTGCATGTTAATGATTTGCTTCCGAGAGAATTGGCTTTGAATAAAATTTGGAGGGATGACAGTTACTTTACTTCTAGGAGTATGGATGTCTATATAGCCAAACTTCGAAAATATTTAAAAACAGATGCTAAGGTTGAAATTTTAAATATTCACGGAGAAGGTTTTAGGTTGGTCGTGGGTCAATAAGTCAATCTATTGATTTCTTGGATGAAATTTCTCCATTACTTTCTTTAAATGTTTGTTGTCAAGGTGTGTGTAAATTTCTGTAGTGGTTATACTTTCATGACCCATCAAAATTTGAATCGTCCTCAGGTCTGCCCCATTTTCCAGTAAATGAGTTGCAAACGAATGCCTAAAGGTGTGTGGACTAATCTTTTTGTCTATTCCCGCTTTTGCCGCAGCATCCTTAACAATAGTAAAAATCATGGCACGGGTTATTTTCCCTCCATTTCTATTGAGGAATAGAACATCATTGTCTTCTGTCTTAATTTTTTTTAAACATCTGATTTCATCTTTATAAATCTGTATAAACTTTTTGGAGTAACTGCCAATAGGAACCAATCTTTGTTTATCTCCCTTACCCGTTACCCTTATAAGATCCTCCTTAAAAAAGATATTCGACAAAGTTAAATTCACCAGTTCACTGACCCTTAAACCACTTCCGTACAATGTTTCTATAATGGCTCTGTTCCTGTGTCCATTGGGGAGATGTAATTCAATGGAAAGAAGAATTTTTTCAATTTCCATTAAATTGAGAGTTACTGGTAGTTTTCTTCCCAATTTAGGCCCTTCAATCAAATCAGCTGGAGAATCAGATCTTAACTTTTCGGAGATGAGAAAGTTAAAGAAACTCTTTAGGGCAGAAATTTTCCTTGCTTGACTATTGGGACTAACAGATTTTAACTGCTGATAGATAAATTGTTGTAGTGTTTCCTTAGAGCAATTTTGGGGCTGTTCCTCAATATTGTTGAAGGATATGAACTTAGCCAAAGCGAAAATGTCTGTAATGTAATTTTTGACTGTGTTCTCTGCCAAGCCTCGCTCAATCCGCAGGTAGAATTCGTAATCAACGATATGTGTTTTCCAGTTCAAATCCCCATAAAGTTAAGTATTCTAAAAATATTAACTTTATTAGTTGACTGCTTATTCAGTTTTGGAATTTTCTTCCGATTTTTTTTGTAAAGATTTCATTTCTTGACTAACTCGCTTCTTTGTGTTTATATGTTTTCCTCCCTTATTCAACTGTTCTGTAAAAGGGTTGATGATTTCATCGTGAGGGTTTTTGCGTGCTGAGAAAACATTATCATAGAACAAATTCCTGACTTCGGATAAAATCTCATCTGATGTTAGGCCAATTTCAGTATTGAGTTGATTGATGTTGTTTTTAACTTCAGAAAGAATTTTTTGGTTAGGAATTTGAACCACAAAATCTGAATTTTCTTGGGTTAAATTCTTAAAAGTAGAGGTGTAAATTTTCCCATTGAATATTGATCCTTCAGAAAATTCAACATGTCCGCTACAAAAAATATTACCACCCATTTTTCCCTCTAAGACGAGATCGTTACAAATGGCATCGCCATTCATAGTTGCAGATTTTTCAATCAACAATTTTTTTGAAGTAAAAATTGTTCCTGTAAAATTACATTCCAGTTTAATGGACTTGCTTGATTTAAGATAACCCTCTATATAACTTTCGTTAGGGATGAAAATAGGAGAGTCTTCAATTGATGGAATAGATCCATCGTTTTCGTAGAATTGTTCTTTTTTAGACATAATGGTAAAGATTGAGGTTGGGTAAATTTATTAAATTTTTTATTCATAAACACATATTTTTTTGAACACTCACTTCTTTGAATCTAGCCTTAAAAATAATTTAAAAACAAATAATTGGTTAATTTTGACAAAACAAAAAAATGAAAATAGTCATTATCAATGGTCCTAATCTTAATCTTCTGGGACTCCGTGAGCCTGGGATTTATGGAGACCAAACCTTTGAACAGTTTTATGAAGGTCTGAAATCAGCATACCCTCAGATCGAGTTTGACTATTTTCAATCCAATATTGAAGGCGAGCTTATAGATCGAATTCAGAAGGAGGGATTTTCATGCGACGGAATTTTATTAAATGCTGCTGCATACACCCATACCTCTGTAGGAATTGGAGATGCAATCAAGGCGATTGACACTCCTGTAATTGAAATTCACATTTCCAATACCTTTTCCAGAGAAGATTTTAGGCATAAATCATTTATCTCTAATGTAGCCAAGGGAATCATCGTTGGCTTTGGGTTAGACAGTTACCGTTTGGGAATTGAATCTTTTCTGAAATCTTAGAGGTGAATGACCTCGTCATAGGCATCCGCAACAGCTTCCATAACCGCCTCACTCATGGTGGGATGAGGATGCACTGTTTTGAGGACTTCGTGTCCTGTGGTTTCAAGTTTTCGACCTAAAACGGCTTCGGCGATCATATCCGTAACGCCAACGCCAATCATATGGCATCCTAGCCACTCACCGTATTTGGCATCAAAGATTACTTTGACAAATCCTTCGGAGGTTCCTCCTGCTTGCGCTTTTCCTGAGGCAGAAAAAGGGAATTTACCCACTTTGATTTCATAACCTTTATCTTTAGCCTGAGCTTCGGTCAATCCAACGGAGGCTATCTCTGGAAAGCAATAGGTACAGCCAGGAATGTTTCCATAGTCGAGTGGTTCCACCTGATGGCCTGCAATTTTTTCTACACAGAGAATTCCTTCGGCAGAGGCCACGTGAGCCAAGGCCTGTCCCGAAGTGACATCTCCAATGGCATAATATCCCGGTAGATTAGTTTGGTAAAAGTCATTGACTAAAATTTTATCCTTGTCCACAGCAATGCCCAAATCTTCGAGTCCTAGGTTTTCAATGTTGGATTTGATCCCCACCGCAGATAGAACCACATCAGCATTAAGGACTTCTTCTCCTTTGGCTGTTTTGATGGTAGCTTTTACACCTTTACCTGAGGTGTCCACTGCAGTAACTTCAGCGCTGGTCATTATATTGATACCACTCTTTTTAAAGCTTTTTTCCAATTGTTTTGAAACTTCTTCATCTTCTATGGGGACGATACGGTCTACATACTCTACAATGGTAACTTCTGTGCCCATGGCGTTGTAGAAATAGGCAAATTCTATTCCTATTGCTCCTGACCCAACGACGATGAGTTTTTTGGGTTGCTGGGGCAAGGTCATGGCCTCACGGTACCCAATTACTTTTTTACCGTCTTGTGGTAGGCTCGGCAGAACTCTTGATTTAGCTCCCGTCGCAATAATGATGTGCTTGGCCTTGTACTCTTCTGTTTTTTCTCCTTGGGTGACACTAATTTTCTTTCCAGCAAGGACTTTTCCATGACCTTCGATCACATCAATTTTATTTTTTTTCATCAAAAATTGTACGCCCTTACTCATGCCTGCAGCTACATTTCTACTTCTGTTGACGACAGCATCGAAATCCTTGTCATATTCTTTGACTTTCAATCCATAATCTTCAGCATGCTTCAGATAATTGAAAACTTGTGCCGATTTCAGTAATGCTTTGGTGGGAATACATCCCCAATTAAGACAAACCCCTCCCAAGCTTTCTTTTTCTACTACAGCGGTTTTGAGTCCCAACTGTGAAGCTCTGATCGCAGTTACGTAGCCGCCAGGACCTGTTCCAATTACAATTACATCATATTCATTCATGTGGATTGAAGTTTAAATTCAGTACAAATTTAAGAAACTGTTGGTTATTTTATGCCGATTGTTTAATCAGCCTTTTTTATAAAATTAATACTGGCAGAATTGACGCAATAGCGCAGCCCAGTTTTGGTGGGTCCATCATTAAAAACATGACCTTGATGTCCACCACAGTTGGCACATACAATCTCTGTTCTAAGCCTCCCGCCCGAGTGATCTGGTATCAATTCCAAAGCTCCTTCAATGGATTGGTCATAACTGGGCCAACCACAATGACTGTCAAATTTACTATCGCTCTCATAGAGTGGCATTCCACATCCTTTACACAAGTAGGTTCCTTTCTCATAGTGGTCATTAAATTTACCGCTAAAGGGATACTCAGTGCCTTTTTTTCGCAGGATGTTAAACTCTTCGGGACTAAGTTCTTCCTGCCACGCTTTTTCTGATTTTTCGATGGGGTATTTATTTTTTTTACTCATTGGGTGAAAAGTTTAGTGCTGCGGAGTTGATACAATGTCTTTTTCCTGTAGTTTCTTTTGGACCGTCGTTGAATACATGACCTAAGTGACCACCACATTTATTGCATTTAAGTTCTGTTCTTGCATAGCCTAGTTTATAATCCACATCATATTCAATGTTGGTCTCCAATGCACGATCAAATGAAGGCCATCCACACTTAGAATCGTATTTGTTTTCTGATTTATACAGCGGGGTATTACAACCTGCGCAAGTGTATGTCCCTTTTGCTTTATGATTGTTGTATTTGCCGGTAAATGGATATTCGGTAGCTGCTTTTCTCAAAACCAAGTATGACATTTTTGGAAGTTCTTCCTTCCATTGTTGATCAGTTTTTTTGACCTCATAGCTTTTGTCCTCTTTGGATTTCTTTTCTTGAGATACTCCGTTACAGCCAATCAGTAGAACTGTAATAAAAAATAGAACTCGGTTTTTCATCATCATTTCATTTAAATTTTATTTTCAATTAAAGGTAAATGATTTTAAAAAATAAATTCATTACCCTAGCTCAAAACAAATGAATTCATAAATTGTGCCAGTTTATCATTTGGAGCTAATGGAAAGAAAAAATCGATTGGAAAAAGGAAATTCCAAATTAATTAATGCCTGGGCTTCCTATGATTGGGCCAATTCGGTTTATCCATTAGTCATCAGTTCTACCGTTTTTCCTATTTACTATAGTGCTATATCAGAGGATATCAATACCATTGAGTTTTTGGGATACGATTTTAAAAACACCGCATTGATCAGTTTTGTAACAGCTATGGCCTTTGTGGTTGTAGCTTTCAATTCTCCTTTGCTTTCAGGTATAGCGGATTACATAGGAAACAAAAAGCGGTTTATGAAAATTTTTGTCTATACAGGATCCATTTCCTGTATGGGACTATATTTCTTTGAATTGGATAGCATCTACATGGGTTTGTTTTTTTATTTCCTAGCGCTGATTGGTTTTTGGGCCAGTTTGGTCTTTTACAATTCCTATTTGCCGGATATTGCCCATCCCGAACAGCAAGATTTGGCCAGTGCGAGAGGTTTTTCAATGGGGTATATAGGTAGTGTATTGTTGTTGATTTTTAATTTATCGATGGTAATGCAGCCCGATTGGTATGGTATTACGGGAACCCCAGTAGAATCCTCGCTAAAAGCCATGAAATATTCTTTTATCAGTGTGGGTATTTGGTGGGCTTCGTTCAGCCAATATGCATTTTATCACCTCCCCAAAGGCAATAAAGATGGCAAGGTCACTAAAGATGTTTTTTGGAATGGATTTTTAGAACTCAAAAAAGTCTGGCATCAGCTAAAAGATTATCCTATTTTAAAGAAGTTTCTCCCCGCATTTTTTGTTTATAGCACAGCTCTTCAGACGGTTATTTTGATTGCTACCTATTTTGGTGAAGAGGAAATCATGTGGGTGGATACCCAACAAAAAACAATAGGTTTGATTGTTAGTATTTTATTGATTCAAATCGTTGCTATTTTTGGAGCCTATGCTACTGCAGCAGTCTCCAAAAGATTTGGTAATATTTCTACTTTGATAGTTGTCAATTTTATTTGGGCTGTGTTGTGCATATTCGCTTTTTTTATAAGAACCCCCGTGGAGTTTTATGTTGCAGCGGTTGGAGTAGGTATGGTAATGGGAGGAATACAGTCTTTGTCCCGATCAACCTATTCTAAGTTAATCCCCGAAACAAATGATACAACCTCTTTCTTTAGTTTTTATGATGTGACTGAAAAAGTGGGAATTATTATAGGGATGGCCATATTTGGAACCATTGATCAGTTTACAGGAAGTATGCGTAACGCAATCTTATTCTTTATTGTTCTTTTTGTATCAGGGGCTCTGCTATTGTATCGAATTCCTAACAATCGTTCAGTAAAATAAGTTCATTTTACAGTGTTGGCATAACAATTGAACATATTTAACGTAAAAGCTCATATGGTCTATTTTTCTTTAGCTAATAAGGCATAAAGACTAAACCACATGACAACTTGACTGAAAATTAATATATGGCCAAATCTAGTTTTACATCATTTGACAATTTGACACTTCAGGATATTGAAGCGGAGGCAGAGCTCATTCCCTTGCTAACTACTGAAGATGAGGAAGCACTTAGAAATGAAGAATTACCCGAGGAAGTAGCGATACTCCCGCTCAGAAATACGGTGCTTTTTCCGGGAGTGGTAATCCCCATTACCGCAGGAAGAGACAAATCCATTCAACTGATCAAGGATGCTAACAAATCTGATAAAATTATTGGAGTTGTGGCGCAAAAGGATCAGAATGTCGAAAATCCTTCACCCTCAGATATATATTCGCTCGGAACAGTAGCGCAAATCCTTAGGGTTCTCAAAATGCCCGATGGCAATACAACGGTTATTATTCAGGGGAAAAGAAGATTTGAAATCCAAAGCATTACCAAGGAAGATCCCTATTTAAAAGCTTCCATTAAACCTGTAGAGGAAACTTTTCCTGCAAAAGACAATTCGAAGTTTAAGGCCATTATCGACTCTATAAAGGATATGGCACTAAAGATTATTCAGGAAAATCCAAACATTCCATCAGAAGCATCTTTTGCCATTAAGAACATTCAAAGCCATGCTTTTTTGATCAATTTTGTTTCTTCCAATATGAATCTATCCGTTACAGAGAAACAAAGGGTTTTGTCCATTTTTGATCTTCAGGAGAGTGCTATTGAATGTCTCAAACTAATGAATGTAGAATATCAAAAATTAGAATTAAAAAATGATATTCAATCCAAGGTTAGGACAGACTTGGATCAGCAACAAAGAGAATATTATCTCAATCAACAGATGAAAACCATCCAGGAGGAGTTGGGAGTCGTTTCTTTTGAGGAAGAGGTTGAAGAAATGCGGATGCGTTCCAAAGAAAAAAAATGGGATAAAGCGGTTGGAGTCCAGTTTGGTAAAGAATTGGCCAAACTCCAGCGCATGAATCCTCAGGTGGCAGAATATTCTGTACAGCGAAATTATTTGGATCTTTTTCTCGACCTACCTTGGAATGAATTTTCAAAGGACAAATTTGATCTAAAGAAGGCCCAAAAGATTCTCGATCGTGATCATTTTGGGTTGGAGGACGTCAAGAAACGCATTATAGAGTATTTGGCGGTCTTAAAACTCCGCAACGACATGAAGTCTCCCATTTTGTGTTTGTTTGGCCCTCCTGGGGTTGGTAAAACTTCGCTGGGAAAATCTATTGCAGAGGCTTTGGGTCGATCTTATGTTAGAATTTCCCTAGGGGGAATGCGTGACGAAGCCGAAATCAGAGGGCACCGTAAAACTTACATAGGTGCTTTACCTGGACGTATCATTCAAAGTTTGAAAAAAGCAGGTACTTCAAACCCTGTCTTCGTTTTGGATGAAATTGACAAGGTGAGTACAGGTGTTCAAGGAGATCCAGCAGCAGCTTTGCTTGAAGTGTTGGATCCTGAGCAAAACACCGCTTTTTACGATAATTTCCTAGAGATGGGATACGATCTATCCAAAGTTATGTTTGTTGCCACTGCAAATAGCTTATCACCCATCCATCCAGCCCTAAGGGATCGAATGGAAATGATTAATATTTCGGGCTATACATTGGAAGAAAAGTCTGCCATAGCCAAAAGACACTTGTTACCCAAACAGCTCAAAGAACACGGATTAAATAACAAACAACTGAACTTGAGTAAGGCCGTTTTGGATAAAATGGTTGAGGGATATACACGCGAGTCGGGAGTGAGAGGTCTTGAAAAGCAAGTAGCCAAGGCGGTTCGATATGCTGCCAAGTCTATTGCTATGGAAGAGGACTACAAAACCAATCCTGTTCCTGAGGATTTGGTTGAGATTTTGGGTCCAGAAAAGGTACACCGTGACCTCTACGAAAACAATCATGTGGCCGGAGTTGTAACAGGCTTGGCATGGACTTCGGTAGGAGGAGATATCCTTTTTATTGAGTCTGCGATTTCTGAAGGAAAAGGGCAGCTTTCCATTACTGGAAACTTAGGTAAGGTAATGAAAGAATCAGCCACCATTGCTATGGAGTTTATCAAATCAAGCAAAGGCCTATTGGGTCTGGAAAAATTTGCATTTGATCAATACAATGTCCATATTCATGTTCCTGAGGGAGCCACTCCAAAGGATGGTCCAAGTGCAGGTATTACCATGCTCACCTCTTTAGTTTCACTTTTTACTCAAAAAAGAGTTAAAAGTAAATTGGCAATGACAGGGGAAATTACCCTTAGGGGAAAAGTTCTTCCAGTGGGGGGAATCAAGGAAAAAATCCTTGCTGCCAAAAGGTCTAAAATCAAAGAAATTATTTTATGCCAGGACAATAAAAAGGATATCGACCAAATCAACGAGAAATACTTAAAAGGCTTGACTTTCCACTATGTTAAGGAAATGAAAGAAGTACTGGATATTGCGATACTTTCCAAAAAAGTACTGCATGCAAAGACATTTAAATCATAGTTCATTGAATTCACGCAAAGTTATCGCCATCGATGGATATGCCTCTACTGGGAAAAGTACATTGGCCAAAATGCTTTCACGGCATTACCATCTTACTTTTATTGATTCTGGTGCTTTGTATCGTGGAGTTACTTTTTTTGCCTTAGAAAAAGGTTTTTTAAAAGACAACGAGCTCCATCAAAAAGCATTCAGGGATGCATTGGAGGGGCTAGATCTGAGGTTAGAACCCGCAGGGGATTTATATCTAAATGGTGAAAACATCTCTCAAAAAATCAGACACCCTCGCGTGTCTGATGATGTCAGTACCATTGCCGCTCTGCCCTTTGTTCGAAAATTTTTACTCCATCAACAGCGACAAATGGCACTAGAAAACGGTATAGTGATGGACGGCAGAGACATTGGAACAGTGGTGTTTCCCAATGCTGATCACAAGTTCTTTTTTACTGCTCGACCAGAGGTCAGGGCTCAAAGGCGTTACGAAGAACTCAAAGCTCAAGGCCAAGAAACGACCCTTGAGGAAGTATTGAATAATCTACTTCATCGAGATCAAACAGATAGCAGTAGAGATGTTGCCCCACTTCGCAAGGCAGACGACGCCATAGAGATTGATACTTCTGAATTGACTACCGACCAATTATTTACTCATTTGGTAGAAAAAATAGATGCCAAATAAAATCCTTAAATATTTGTTAATAAGCATATTCCTATTAAATTTGCGCACTCTTAAATTGATAGGGAAATAAAAGAGTAGTAAAACAATATTAACAGCTTCTGTCGTTTCGATTAAGTTTCCCGAATGCCAGAATACAAAATTTATCACAGCCATGGCTGAGAAAAAAACCACTTCAACCAAAAAATCTACTGAAGAAAAAGTTGAAGAACCGAAAAAAGCGGCCGCAAAAAAAACTACTGCCGCAAAAAAAACCACTACAACTAAAAAAACCACTACAACCAAAAAAACTACTGCAGCTAAGAAAAGTACCCCTGCAAAAAAAACAACTACTGCTTCTAAAGAAGCTGAAGTAAAGAAAGCTGAGGTTGTTGAGGAAACTGTTGCCCAAGAGGAAGTTGTTGTTGCTCCTAAAGAAGAATCAACCCCGGCGAAATCAAAAGTAGCAGCGGCCGTTGAGAAAGACGACTTTCTAGAAAATTTTAATTGGCACAACTATCAAGAAGGTATTGATGTAATTGAAGATGATCAGTTGAAGGAGTTTGAAGCTTTGGTGGCTGAAAACTTTGTTGATACTGCTGACGAGGATTTGTTGGAGGGAACCATTGTCCATATGACAGATCGTGAGGCTATTATCGATATCAACGCCAAATCTGAGGGTGTAATTTCACTCAACGAATTCAGATATAACCCCAACCTTAAAGTTGGAGACAAAGTAGAAGTAATCGTAGATACCCGCGAAGACAAAACGGGACAACTGATTCTATCACACAGAAAAGCCCGTGTTATCAAGGCTTGGGATCGTGTTAACAATGCCCACGACAACGGCGAAATCGTAAATGGTTTTGTGAAATGTCGGACCAAAGGTGGAATGATCGTTGATGTTTTTGGTATTGAGGCTTTCTTGCCCGGTTCTCAAATTGATGTGAAGCCCATTAGAGATTACGATCAATATGTTGATAAAACTATGGAATTCAAAGTGGTTAAAATCAACCACGAATTCAAAAACGTTGTTGTCTCTCACAAAGCATTGATTGAGGCCGATCTTGAAGTACAAAAGAAAGAGATCATTGGTCAGTTAGAGAAAGGACAAGTACTAGAGGGTACGGTGAAGAATATTACTTCCTACGGAGTGTTTGTAGACCTTGGAGGTGTAGATGGATTAGTTCACATTACAGATTTGTCATGGAGCCGAATCAACCACCCTAACGAAATACTGGAGTTGGATCAAAAACTCAATGTTGTAATCCTTGACTTTGATGATGATAAGTCAAGAATTCAACTAGGCTTGAAACAATTAAGTTCTCATCCTTGGGATCGATTGAGTGAAGAGCTCAAAGAAGGAGACCAAGTCAAAGGAAAAGTGGTCGTAATTGCCGACTATGGTGCTTTTGTCGAAATAGAAGAAGGAGTAGAAGGATTGGTTCACGTTTCTGAAATGTCATGGTCAACCCATTTAAGGTCTGCACAAGACTTTGTTAATGTGGGAGATGAAGTAGATGCTGTTTTGTTGAGCTTGGATCGCGAAACCCGAAAAATGTCTTTGGGAATCAAACAACTTACTCCCGACCCATGGACTGATATTACCACCAAATACCCTGTAGGTTCCAAACACAAAGGAATTGTCAGAAACTTTACCAACTTTGGAGTGTTTATTGAATTAGAAGAAGGTGTAGATGGATTGGTTTATATCTCTGATTTGTCTTGGACCAAGAAAGTGAAGCATCCGTCTGAACTTTTGACCTTGGCCGACGAGATCGAAGTTGTAGTATTGGAACTTGACGTAAAAGGTAGAAAACTAAGCCTAGGTCACAAGCAAACCCAAGAAAATCCTTGGGATAAATATGCTGATGAGTTTGCTTTGGATTCTATTCACAAGACCTCCATCACTGAAATCGTTGACAAAGGGGCAACCATTAAGTTTAACGAGGATGTGATCGCATTTGTTCCACAAAGACATATGGAGAAAGAAGATGGTTCTAAATTGACCAAAGGAGAGGAAGCCGAGTTTAAAATCATCGAATTCAATAAAGAGTTCAAGCGCGTTGTTGCTTCTCATACCAACTTGTTTAAAGAGCAAGAAAAGCTCAATTATAGCAGGGCTTCAAAGAAAGTCAAAGAAAATAATTCTGAAAGAACCACATTGGGTGATTTAGATGCTTTGGCAGACTTAAAGCAGAAAATGAAAGACAACAGCTAGGATAAATTATTATTCTTAAAGTTACAACCCTTCCTTTGGAAGGGTTTTTTTGTTGAATGGATTCATTAAAAAATGATACTTTTGTCCTATCAATAATTCCTAATGTCTCCCAGAGTACTGCTGTCTCATAAAAAAATAGAGATCATTCTCAAACGACTGGCCAGCCAGTTGATAGAAAAATTCAATGATTTTGATGAAGTAGTTTTGGTGGGTTTACAACCCAGAGGTATTCACTTGTTACATCGTTTGGTGGAACTGTTGGAAAACGATTACGGTCTCCAAAAAGTCATTAACGGAAAATTAGACATTACCTTTTTTAGAGATGATTTTAGACGATTTGACAAAACTCTCTCTCCTTCATCTTCTGAAATGGAAGTACCCATAGAGGGTAAGTCTGTGGTGATCATTGATGATGTTCTCTATACGGGAAGAAGTATTAGAGCTGCATTGACTGCTTTGGATTATTACGGTCGTCCCAACGACATTCAACTCTTGGTTTTGATCGACCGTAGATTCAGTCGTGATCTTCCCATTCAGCCAGACTATATTGGCGTTCAAGTCGATGCTTTGGAAGGGGATAAAGTCAGGGTGGAATGGAAAGGACAATCAAAAGAAGACACCGTTTTTATTGAAAAAAGATAGAATATGGAACAGCTAAGTGTCGATCATTTATTGGGTATCAAATACCTCAGTGAGGCAGATATTCAGTTGATTTTTAATACGGCTGACCATTTCAAAGAAGTGATCAATCGTCCCATCAAAAAAGTACCCAGTCTGAGAGACATCACTATTGCCAACTTATTTTTTGAAAACAGTACCCGCACCAAGCTTTCCTTTGAGCTGGCTGAAAAGCGATTGAGCGCTGATGTGATCAACTTTTCCGCCTCCCAATCTTCTGTCAAAAAAGGAGAAACCTTGATAGATACCGTCAACAATATTTTGGCCATGAAGGTAGATGTGGTGGTAATGCGACATCCCAATCCTGGAGCGGCTTTGTTCCTCTCCAAAAATGTAGACGCCTGTATTATTAATGCTGGTGATGGTACCCATGAACATCCTTCTCAAGCCTTATTGGATGCCTATTCTATCAAAGAAAAACTGGGTGAACTGAAGGGAAAAAAGATCGCCATTGTGGGAGACATCCTCCATTCCAGAGTGGCCTTATCAAACATCTATGCCTTAAAAATGTTGGGAGCCCAAGTACAACTTTGTGGCCCTAAATCATTGATTCCAAAACACATTGAAGCTCTTGGAGTTGGGGTTAGTACGGATTTGATTCAAACCCTAAAATGGTGTGATGCTGTCAATATGCTCCGGGTTCAAAATGAAAGAATGGATTTAAATTATTTCCCATCTACCCGCGAATATGCGCAACTTTATGGTCTAAACGCAAAAAAGTTAGGGAGTATTAAAAAGGAAATTGTTTTGTTGCATCCCGGCCCGATTAATCGGGGAGTGGAACTGACTTCCGATGTGGCCGACTCCAAAAATGCCATCATATTGGATCAAGTTGAAAATGGGGTCGCCATTAGAATGGCCATTATTTATCTGCTGGTTGCCAAACTAAATATTCCATCCACATGATCTCAGAAAATAAGGATACCCATTGGTACCTAAAACCTGAAAATAGCCAAGAGGATGCATTTGGTTCTGATTTGTTATCCTCCAACTTTAACTCTGATATAATTCTTGATTTGTCATCCTTTGAAACAATAGACGAGGCTATTGTATCGTCCCTAAACCATATCCACCAAGAGATTGTCAACAATGGTTTTTGTATGGTTGTTGTACTAAAAGAGATTCCAAATATCGCCAATATAGAATTACTAAATATTGTTCCTTCACTTATTGAGGCTGATGATTATATTCAGATGGAGCAAATTCAAAGAGATCTCGGGCTATCCATATGAAACTTAATATTCTCGGCTGTCATTCTGCAACGCCTTTAGAAAATGCCCATACCACCTCTCAAGTTTTGGAGGTCAAAGACCATATTTTTTTAATTGACTGTGGGGAGGGGACTCAGATTCAACTTCGGAATCAAAAAATTAAGTTCTCCAGAATCAAACATATTTTTATATCCCACCTCCATGGTGATCACTTTTATGGTTTGGTAGGTTTGGTCAGTACGTTCAGATTGCTGGGTAGGACAGCCGATCTTCATATCTATGGGCCGAAAGGGATAAAGGAAGTTCTTACACTTCAGCTTAAATTGGCCAATTCTTGGACGAATTACAATTTGTTTTTTCACGAATTGGAACAAGAAGAATCAGTCCTCATTTTCGAAGACGATTCACTCAGTGTTCATACCATTCCACTCGATCATCGTGTTTACACCAATGGCTTTTTGTTTGAGGAAAAGCCAGGACTAAGGAGGTTGGACAAAGAGAAAATCAAAAACTATGATATTCCTCATTACGATTTTCAGCAGCTAAAACTTGGTAAGGATTTGGTTTTAGAGGATGGAACAGTAGTCCAAAACGATAGGGTTACCCTGAATCCCAAACCCATTAAGCGCTATGCCTTTTGCAGTGATACGGCCTATAATGAGTCTATAGTCCCTTTGGTTGAAGGAGTAGATTTGCTTTATCACGAAGCCACTTTCCTAGATGCTCACGAAAATTTGGCTGAAAAGACCAAACACAGTACCGCAACACAGGCAGCAAAAATTGCCCAATTGGCAAAAGTTAAACGTTTGGTTTTGGGGCATTTTTCGTCACGTTATCGTGATAAAAACGGATTCTTAACAGAGGCTGCCCCCTTTTTTGATGAAGTCGAATTGGCTGCAGATGGTAAAACATTTGACATTTAGTCTGAGGGAATAATCGTAAATTTGCTCTATGAGCAGTAGAGAGACAAAACCTAAGTTGGCTGATTTACGCAAATCATACGACAAAGCAACCTTAGACCTCGATCACGTTAAAGACAATCCCTTACAGTTTTTTCAAACTTGGTTTTATGAGGCCAAAGAGGCAGATGATATTGATGAGGCCAATGCAATGAGTCTCACCACACTAGGGGATGATGGTTTTCCCCGAGCCAGAGTTGTATTGCTTAAGGACTTTTCTGAGGAGGGATTTGTGTTTTTTACCAACTACAATAGTGAAAAGGGAAAATCCCTTTTAAAACATCCCAAAGTTGGATTATCATTCTATTGGCCAAGTTTGGAGCGTCAAATCATCATCAAAGGAGAAGCCGAAAAATTGTCTGAAAATAAATCTGATCAATATTTTGAAACTCGTCCAAGGGGAAGCCAATTAGGCGCCCATGTCTCGCCTCAAAGTGAAGTCATCCCTGATCGAAAATTTCTCGAAGACCTTCAACTCCATTTAGACAAAAAGTTTGAAAATACAGAAATCCCCCGTCCAGATCATTGGGGAGGCATAGTGGTAAGACCCCATGAAATTGAATTTTGGCAAGGTCGTCCCAATCGCCTGCACGACAGAATATGTTGTTATATGGATGGTATTGATTGGAAAGCAAAACGTTTAGCTCCCTAAACTATGAAAGAACTCGTCGTCTTAAGGCATGCTAAATCCAACAGGGCTTATTTGGTTGATGACATCAATAGACCGCTTTCTCCAGAGGGTATGGAGAGAATCCAAAAGATTGCGCATCAAAAGAGTGACTTTTTTGACAAAGCGGAGATTATCGTTTCCAGTCCTGCCATTAGGGCTCTGCACACCGCTATGATCATGATTCGTGAATTGAATCTTCCGCTGGAAAAATTGAAGATTGACAACGCTCTTTATACTTTTTCCGGTTTTAGCGTTATAGACTATGTTTATGCTTTGGACGATCGGTGGACTAAAGTGGTTTTGGTAGGACACAATCCTGCTTTCACTGAGTTGATCAATCATTTTTCTGATGCAGGGATCAATCACCTGAGGACTGCTGGATGCGCTCAGATTACTTTTGTTGGAGATCAGTGGAGTAATCTATACAAGGGCGAGGTTGTATTGGGTCAAAAAAAAAATAATGTTTAACGGATATGAGCACAACACCCAAATACATCAATAGAGAAATCAGTTGGCTCGACTTTAACGCTCGCGTTTTACAAGAGGCCAATGATGAAAATGTACCCCTTTTGGAACGCCTTCGTTTTTTGGGTATTTTCTCCAACAATTTAGATGAATTTTTTCAGGTGCGATACGCCACCGTAAAACGAATTGCCCAATCTAGTAAAACAGGTAAAAGGGTTTTTGCAGGTAGAAGCGCAGAGGCATTGCTTAAAGAAATCACCAATAAAGTAATTGATCTTCAGGATGAAAGCCTAAAAATCCTCAACGGGATCTATAAAGAGATGGAGCGGGAAAACATTTTTTTTATCGATCAAAATGAGGTAAAACCCGAGCAGGAGGAGTTTTTAAAAAATTATTTTATTCAAAATGTCAACCCTGCATTGGTTACCATCATTTTATCCCAAAACAGGGAGCAAGATTTATCAACCAATAAGGCTTTTTTGATTATAACCATGACGCTTGACGAGGAATCGGAAGATCAAAATATATATGCCCTGATCGAGATTCCCAAAGACATTAAAAGATTTGTGGTTTTGCCAAAGAACAAGGATGGAAAGCAATACATAATGATGTTGGACGATTTGATTCGCTACCATTTTCATATGATCTTCAGCTTTTTCAAATATAAAACCATTCAGGCGCATATGTTAAAAATCACCCGTGATGCCGAATTGGATTTGGAAGAAGATGTATCCATTAGTTATGTTGAAAAAATAACCCTCAGTGTAAAAGATCGAATGATCAGTGATCCCGTCCGACTGGTTTATGACAAAGAAATATCGGAGTCAACCCTTCGCTTTGTGATGGAAAAACTCAATATAGCCTCTACTGACAGTCTCATTCCAGGAGGAAAGTATCACCAGCGCAGAGACTATATGGATTTCCCCAGTTTGGATCGCCCGGATTTACTGTATTCCTCTTTCCCTCCATTACCCCTCCCAGGGCTCAGTTTGGAGCAAAACATACTGGATGCGATTGATGAAAAAGATTATTTGCTCTATGCACCCTACCAGGACTTTTCTTATGTCAACAAGTTTTTGAGGGAAGCAGCATTAGACCCCAAGGTCAAATCAATAAAAATTACCATTTATCGATTGTCAAAGGCCTCTCATATTGCCAGTGCGCTGATCAATGCGGCAAAAAATGGTAAAAAAGTATTGGTTCAAATCGAACTTCAGGCTCGATTTGATGAGGAAAATAATATCAATTTCGCAGAACAACTCGAAGCCGCAGGGGTACAATTAATTTTTGGAATTCCTGGACTTAAAGTCCACTCCAAAATATGTGTCATCGAAAGGATGCACAAAAACAAAAACAGACGATACGGTTTTGTCAGTACTGGAAATTTTAATGAATCCACAGCCAAGATTTATACTGATTACACTCTATTTACTTCCAATCAAAAAATACTCAAAGAGGTCAATAAAGTCTTCAATTTCCTTGAAGTGAGTTATAAAATCAAGAAGTACAAACACCTGATCGTATCTCCTCATTATACCGCTTCTACCATATCCAAATTGATCGATAATGAAATTGAAAATCACAAAAAAGGACTTCCTTCCGGAATTTCCCTAAAACTGAATAATATTACAAATTATCCTTTGGTAGATAAATTGTATGAGGCCAGTCAAGCTGGAGTCAAGATCAAAATGATTGTCAGGGGTATTTGTTGTTTGATTCCCGGAGTAAAAGGCTTGAGTGAAAACATTACTGTGATAAGTGTAGTGGATAAGTTTTTGGAACATCCTCGTGTATTTATTTATGAAAATGCAGGAGATAAGAAAATATACTTGTCTTCCGCCGATTTTATGACACGAAATATCGAAAATAGGGTGGAAGTGGCCTGTCCTGTTTATGATGAAGATTTACAACAGCAAATCTTAGATACTTTCAACCTTTCTTGGAAGGATAATACCAAAGCCAGAATTGTAAATCAAAATCCACAAAATAAAATGGTACTCCCGCAATCGGGAGAAACCGCTCAACGGTCTCAATGGACCACTTACGCATATTTTAAAAACAAATTGAATTCATAGGATTTGAAGATTAAAAAGTTTGCTGCAATTGATATTGGTTCCAATGCCATGAGGTTATTGATTTCAAATGTCATCGAAACCAAAGAAGCGGTTCACTTTCAAAAAAATGCTTTGGTCAGGGCTCCTATACGTTTGGGAGAGGACTCTTTTACCTTGGGTGAAATATCCAAAAAAAGTCTCAAACGGATGATCAGGGCAATGAAAGCCTTCAAGCTTTTGATGAAAGTTCATGGGGTTTCTCACTACCAAGCGTATGCAACTTCTGCATTGAGAGAGGCTAACAACAGCAGTGACGTTGTCGAAAGCGTGAAAAAAATGACTGGGATCAAAATAGAAATTATTGATGGAAGGAAAGAGGCCGAAATCATTTCCAACAGTAAGATATCTGATTTTTTAAATACCCAAAAAACCTTTCTCTTCGTTGACGTTGGGGGAGGGAGTACCGAATTCACTATTATCAATGAAGGAAAACGGGTTTGTTCTAAGTCATTCAAAATCGGTACTGTTAGACTGATCAACAATCTGGTGGATGACAGAATTTGGGAAGCGATTAAAAATTGGATCATTAAAAATGCCAAACCCTATCACAAAATAACCTTGATGGGGTCGGGTGGAAACATCAACAAGCTCTTCAAGTTATCCAACATTAAAGAGGGAAAACCTTTGTCGGTCATCAAGCTCAATCAGATTTTTTTGGAACTGGAGTCACTCAGTTATGAGGATCGAATTGTAAAATTTGAGCTGAATCCAGACCGAGCAGATGTAATCATTCCCGCAGCAAGAATCTATCTTAAAGCATTGGAATGGAGTGGAGGGCAAAGAATTTATGTACCCAAGTTTGGACTTTCGGATGGAATGATCAAGTACATGCACAAGAATAAGCGTAAAAAAGTCTAAACCTACATGGTTTTTCCCTTTGTTCAATGAGATCTTAAATGGACCTCAAACCAAAGTTTCTTAAACGCCTACCGACTGCTCTAGACCGAACAGCAGAGACACTACCTATATTATCCTTTTTCTCCGATCTGAGCTGTAATTATTGATTTTAGTAAATATCAAATGACTTGATGTTAAATGAATTATATATTTATCCCACTAATGGATTTTTAAAATAAATCTCTATTTTATGATACCCAAATCAGACTATTACCATGAAAAGCTTACGGCTTTTTCCCAGAATTTGTTTCCTTAAAGAGATCGTAAATATCGGTTGTGATCTACCGTTAAGGGTTTGTGGTACCGATATTCCCTTTATTCAGATATTACTCAGCCACAGGCGTTTAAAGAGAACAGGGCCTTATATAAGCCGCATAACTTTTCAAAATTTAAAAAGTCCTACAGGACTGATCAATAAGAATTTAGAGGCAAATAACATTGATCGATGGAAGTTTATAATTCCTAATTGGTCTTTTTTTATTTATCGACAACCTTATAGAACAGGAATATTATGAAAATAAAATTTCAGATGTTCAGGAAAATAATATTTTGGTCCGCTTTTACCTTTACAATTTTGGTATTGAGTAATTTGTTTTTGTGGGAATATTTGAAGGATATTTTTAAAGATAAATATACCATACCTGATATTAAACTCTTCTATTTCAGTTTGTTTCCCGACTTTCTTGAGGATAAAGTATTAACTAAAATCAATTTTTATTTATCCACTGCATCAGTCATAGTATACAGTATATTGATTTTTATTCAAACTAAAATTGCCCTATTCAAGACTGTATTATTAGTGCTGCTGATGATATTAAATTTACTTTTAATGTTATTGATGCTTTTTTGGAAATATTTTTAATAATTGAAAGTAATGTTTAACCTAGGAGATTAGTAGAATAAAATTCAAATCCTAACTTGATACCACTAATACTTTTTTTATTGTAAAAGGTAAGTCCTAACCGTGCATCGTTTCTTTTTTCCCCAGTTTTGCCATCAGTTGCGCTTCAAACTCCAACAAGTCTTCCCATTTTTGATGGACTAATTTTTCATCTTCACCATATTGACGCGCCAGTTTTAAAAAGAGGGTATAGTGATGGGCTTCACTGATCATTAGCTTTTTGTAAAATTTCTGGAGTGCTTTATCGGCAATCGATTCCGACAACAGCCTGAAACGTTCACAACTTCTGGCTTCAATTAAAGCAGCGTAAAGCAATTGATGAACCAATTGATCCATTCGACTTCCTCCCTTTGGGAAAAACTTGTGTAGATCTCCAACGTATTCATCTTTGCGTTCTCTTCCCAATACCCATCCTCTTTCGCGTATGAGTTTGTGAACCATTTCAAAATGACTCAATTCCTCCTGTGCTAATGCAATCATGGCTTCAACCAGATCCGTTTCTTCAGGATATCTAACGATTAATGAAATAGCAGTACTGGCTGCCTTTTGTTCGCAAAAAGCATGGTCGGTCAATATTTCGTGTATGTTTTTTTCGACGATGTTCACCCAACGTGGGTCAGTGGGAAGTTTGAGTCCAAGCATGGCAGTGTTTTAAAGATCTAAATCAAATTCATTTTTTAGCACTTCGATATCGGGGTTTATTTTTTTTAGGTATTCGTATTTATCTTTAACGCCATAAACATATTCTTCATTTTTTTGTGCTTCTACCTTGATTTCGAAAGAGATTTTATAGTTATTCAAAGCCTCACTAAGGTAGGCGAGAAGGGGTGTTAGTTCTTTGGTCAATTCAACTTTACTGAGGGAACTCGAAGTTTTCAATAGTATTTTATGTTCCCCTAAAAGTTCAGGTTGACTCATTTCCAATAGGGCAGCGATATTGTTTTCCCCTAGGTTGTTTTTTTTCTCACTGTAAGCCTTCCAAAGTGTCGAGAGGGTCTCTTGGGTGAATTTATCCTGGGCCTCATTAACGGCAGTTTTCTTGGAGGATAATCTTTTTTCTGCTTCTTTTTTTAACCCAATACTGGATAGGGATAGGCTGGAAACACCTGCTGCTCTTGTAGATTCGATATTGATTTTGGGAGGAGTATAAACTTGTTTTTTTTCTGGTGTTGGCGGTGTTGATTGCTTTTGCGTTTGATTTTCTTTAGGGGGTGTATATTCAGCGGGTGGTTCTGCAACTACCGACTCTTGCTGGACGGAGGTCACTGGGCTTCGCCCTTTAAAGTGGCTCAGCGGGATGATAAATTGGTTTACTTTTCCCCGAAAAGGAGAGAGGCCATTTGCATGAGACATAATTCAATCAACAATCTTTTGTTTTTGGTATTTTTATAATCCAGTTCACACTTACTGGCCAAATCAATCGCATTTAAAAGTAATGGCAGTGGTGCTTTGGCCGTCTGTTCCTTAAACTTTTCCTCGGTACTACTGCTGACTTCGAGCAAATGAAGGGTCTTATTTTCTTTGCTGACCATCAAATTTCTGAAATGGGTTCCCAATCCTGTAATGAACTGTAATTCATCGAATCCTTTTTGGAGCAATTCGTCAAAAGCCAACAGTAGTGCTGGGATATCATGGTCTAGAATTAATGCTGTAATGGAAAAAAAGGTCTCATGATCCAGTACATTGAGGTTTTCAGACACTGATTTTACGGTCAGACTACGGTCGGTAAAACTGACCATTCGGTCATAGATGGACAGCGCATCTCTGAGCGCACCGTCTGCTTTTTGGGCGATCAAATCCAAAGCCTCCTCTTCAAATTCTATTTTTTGATCCTCTGCTATTTTTTGTAAATGTTCTTTGCAATCTTTGACACTGATCCTCTTGAAATCATAAGTTTGACATCGAGAGAGTATGGTAGGGATGATCTTTTGTTTTTCTGTAGTGGCCAGAATAAAAATGACGTGCTTTGGGGGTTCCTCCAAGGTTTTGAGAAAAGCATTAAAGGCTCCTATGGAAAGCATGTGTACCTCGTCAATGATATAAATCTTATGGGTACCCACTTGTGGAGGTATTCTCACTTGCTCGTTTAGGGAGCGGATATCGTCAACAGAATTATTGGAGGCGGCGTCTAACTCAAAAATATTAAAAGCGAAATCGTCATCAGTATTGTTTTTGCCTTGACTGTTGATTTTTTTAGCTAAAATACGCGCACAAGAGGTTTTGCCTACCCCTCTTGGACCACAAAACAGTAGGGCTTGTGCCAATTGATTTTTTTCGATGGCGTTTTCCAATGTCTGGGTAATGGCTTTTTGACCCACTACTTCCTCAAAAGTTTGAGGGCGATATTTTAAGGCCGAGACAATGTAAGTTTCCATATCTAGTAGTGTATAAACAAAGATAAAAATTGAAAAATGTCCCGGCCGGACTCGAGTAACAATTTCACCCTAAATTATCAACAAAAGACTAACTTTGCATTCGGCAGGCTGTCTTATTGCTCTTGTTTACAAGAGAGGAAAGTCCGGACACCACAGAGCAGTATAGCGGGTAACACCCGTCGTTCGTCTAGGCGAATAGGACCAGTGCAACAGAAAGCAAGTACAGTTCGGCTGTAGTGAAATCAGGTAAACTCTATGCGGTGCAACGCCAAATAAGATTGCGCTTGAGGACGGCTCGTCCGATGTAATTGGGTAGGCGGCTAGAATGTTGTAGCAATACAACATCCAGATAAATAATAAGACTCGACAGAATCCGGCTTACAGGCCTGCCTTTTTTTATTCTTCAAAAAAACTAAATACGTTACTGCCGTATTTTCTGGATTGGCTGAACTTTGGGTGTTGTTCAAATTTCTCTTGATCACTATGTTCTAGGATCAATAGTCCTTGCTGTTCTAAAAGTTGATTGTCAAAAACCTTTTCAATGATCTCAATGTATTGTTGAGTACCCAAATCATAAGGAGGGTCGGCAAAAATCAAATCGAATTGCATTTTTACAACAGACAAATATTTTAAAGCATCCATCTGAGTCAGCTGAACAGAAAGCTCTAAAGATTCGGATGTCTTACGGATGAAATCAAGACACATCTTGTTTTGATCTACTGCGGTGATGTTTTTGACTCCTCTAGAACCAAATTCATAGCTGATGCTTCCAGTTCCAGCAAACAGATCCAGAACCGCCATATTTTCCCAATGGTATTGGTGTTGAAGTATATTGAACAAAGCTTCTTTTGATCGGTCGGTAGTAGGGCGAACGGGTAGTTTTTTGGGGGCAGTCAGTCTTCTGCCTTTGTGAGATCCGGAAATGATTCGCATCAGTCAAAAAGATTGATGAAGTAGGGGGCAGGATGCTCTCTTTCGTCAAACATTACAAAGCCTTCTTGGTCTGCAAATGTTATTTTTTCGTGATAGTGACTCAAGGCCTCATAACATTTTTTATATCGAACATATTTGCCGAAAAACAAGATGTCAAAGGCTTCTGGAGATAGGGACAATTCCTCGGCGACAGCCAATACAAAATAAAGAAAACCATCTTCATTCTGGTAGGGATAAGTATTGAAAAGCAATAGTTCTTTTCCCTTGAAAACCAAAAGATCAAATTGATCATCTTGCATATGAAGATTCATCACTATGGAGTCGTCTGTATTGTTTACCCTCGAACTCAGGTCGTAAAGAATTTGGGAATAGTGGGTAAAGCGGATCTCTTTAAAATAATGTTGTAAAGTTTTTTCTATTACGGTGTCAACGGGATAAAGGACTTTGATCTGCTCGTCTTTTGATTCTTTTTCTTCGATGGAATGAGTTTCCTGAAGAGAAACGTTATAATTGAGATAGGTGTGTTTTTGGGCAGGGTTATAGAGTGTTTTGGGAACAAAAGTGGCACTTTGGTCAAAGTGAATGCCTATAATTTTTTTACTTTCCAAAAAGGAATGCGATTCCAGTAATTTTTCAAAGTCATCTCCCTTAACAATACTGTGCGTTTCAAACTTAAAAAAAGGACGGGCGTTGGGGGTACAAAAAGAAAATCCATCCTTAAAAAGTTGGATGGACAGTTCTTTCTCTTGTATGATGGTTTTATTGAACGGCATCGAAAATAGTGGGCCAGTTTCCATTGGTACTTACTTCGGTAAGGGAGCCCAGTATGATCGAGGGACCATTAACTCCATCTACGGAAACGGTCTCATTTTCAATTTTTATCAAATCTTTATCCTGATCGTGAAGAATCACATCCTTGGCAACTTTTACTTCAAAAACAGGCACTCTATATCCATTCTTGTCTACGATGTCTGCATTGATATCAAATTTTGCATCGATCCCCTCTACAGGAACTGTAGCAAAATTTTTATAAACGTTAGAATTTTTGAACAATGAGTCCTTCACAGGAACAAATCCCAAGGTATCTACTACCACTACCTCGCGGAGCATATCGATCCTGTATGTACGATCGTATTCCATGTAGGAAGAATCTCTCTTTTGAATTAGTGTAAATATACCGTTGTCAATAAATTTGACCAAACTGTCAAAATTATTGCTGTAGATTCCATTTACGTCTTTGTGGGCGATTTGTGCTTTTCGAATCAGTTTTAACTTATTGATAACAACTGCATAGCGTTCGTTCTTCGTTTTGTTGAAGTTGATCGGCCCGTTGATTGAGTCATAAATCTTGTAACTAAAAAAAATGGCAAGGATCCAAAGTACAGCTTGAAGCGCTAGTTTCATGGTTTATTTATTTTTACTTCCAACAAATCTACAATTTTTTTTGAATCGTTAAAGTTTTACAAATGAATTATCTTGTGAGAAAATAAGCCATATGTCAAACCCGTCTTTCCATAACATTCTTTCTGAAAAGTTCAGGTTTGAACCAACGCCTTCCCAAGCCAAAGGATTTGAAAAAATCGCTGATTTTCTATCCGAAACTTCCAAGGATTCACTTTTATTGATCAAGGGGTATGCAGGAACCGGTAAAACGACAATGATTGGTCATTTGGTTCAGCAATTGGGGCGCATCCAAAAAAAATCCGTGTTGATGGCTCCTACGGGTAGAGCGGCCAAAGTACTTTCTGCCTATGCTGGAAAAAGCGCCCTCACCATTCACAAGAAAATATATTTTCCCAAAGTAGATAGCGGGGGAACAGGGGTACAGTTTACACTGAAGGAAAACAAACACACCAATACGGTCTTCATTGTGGACGAATCCTCGATGATAGGGGATGACAGACAACAAAGTAAACTTTTTGAAAATGGATCTTTGCTGCATGACTTGGTGCATTATGTAACCAATGGTGAAAAATGTCAATTGATTTTTGTGGGAGATACGGCCCAACTGCCGCCAGTCAACTTGGGTCTCAGCCCTGCATTGGATGAAGAGGAATTGGAGGCCCAGTTTAATACTACCGTTTATAGTGTTACCCTCGATGATGTGGTTCGGCAACAAGCCGAATCTGGGATTTTATTCAACGCCACTAACATAAGAGAGCTACTCGTTGAAGATCAATTTGAGGGATTTAAATTTCAGTTGGACGACTATAAAGACGTTCTACGGATCATTGAGGGCAATGAATTTTTGGAACTGCTAAACAATGCACTAGATGAGGATGGAATTGACCAAACGGTCTTGATCGTTCGTTCCAATAAAAGGGCTAACCTTTATAATAAAAGCATACGAGAACGCATTCTGTTTTTAGAATCTGACTTAGCAGCGGGGGATCAACTGATGGTGGTCAAAAACAATTATTTTTGGTTGGGGTCGGATTCTCAGCCAGGTTTTATTGCCAATGGGGATGTGATTCGAATCAACCGGATCAAAAAATTTGTGGATCGTTATGACATGAAATTTGCCGAGGTAAATGTGTCGATGGTAGATTATCCTAATGAACCTGCTTTTGAGACGGTGTTGTTGTTGGAAACACTAAACAGTGAGACAGCCAACTTAGGTTATGAACAGTCACAACTGCTTTACCAAAAGGTATCAAAGGATCACGTCCATGAAAAATCTAAATACAAACGTTTTTTAAAGGTCAAAAACGACCCCTATTTTAACGCCCTACAAGTAAAGTACTCCTATGCCATCACTTGTCACAAGTCTCAAGGAGGACAATGGAAAAATGTTTTTGTGGAGCAACCCTATCTGCCCGAAGGCCCCAATAAAGACTATTTTAGATGGCTTTATACGGCGATTACCCGTGCCAAAGAGCGTTTGTATTTGATCGGTTTTGGGAAGGAGTTTTTTTAAAGACCGTTTTTTTGTTGTAAAAACCTCAAAATCACTACCCAATTTTTAAAATTTGTCCTTTCTTTTGCAGTAATGAAAATAGTTTCGATAATACCAGCGCGATATGATTCCATGCGTTTCCCTGGTAAGCTGATGCAACAGTTGGGTGACATAACCGTCATTTTAAGAACCTATCAAAATGTAGTGGCTACTGGTCTTTTTGACGAAGTGTTGGTGGCTACTGATAGTGATTTGATCTTTAAGGAAATTTCTGACAACGGAGGTCGAGCCCTAATGACCCGAAGGGATCATCAATGTGGTAGTGATCGCATAGCCGAAGCGGCATCGGGTACGGAAGCAGATATTGTAATTAATGTTCAAGGAGATGAACCTTTTGTGGATGGTGACAGTCTAAAAAAACTAATCGAAGTCTTTAAAGACGACCCCAAAAAAGAGATTGCTTTGGCTTCTTTGATGACACCACTTCATGAGGCCGAGGAGGTCGAAAACCCCAGTATGGTCAAAGTAATCGTTGATCTCAATAATTTTGCACTTTATTTTTCTCGATCCCCCATTCCTTTTGATCGCGACAACGAACAATCTCCACCCTATTATAAACACGTAGGGGTTTATGCCTTCAGAAAGCAAGCCTTGATAGAGTTTAGTGAGCAAGAGATGACCCCTTTGGAGTCGGCTGAAAAAATAGAATGCATCCGTTATCTCGAACACGGAAAAAAAATTAAAATGGTGGAAACCCTGAAACTCAACTTTGGAATCGATACCCCCAAAGATCTAGAGCGAGCAAAAGCCCACTTAAAGCAATTGAATTCCGAATGATTTCACATCTGGCAAAATTTATTTTTTTTCGCCTGATGGGGTGGAGTATTGAAGGAGATTTTCCTCCATTAAAGAAATTTATCGTTGCCGTGTTTCCCCATACCCGAAATATGGATTTTATCATTGGGGTTTTGACCCGTGCGGTGATTAATAAAAAAATAAGTTATGTGGGAAAAAAAGAACTGTTTAATCCCCTTACGGGTTGGTTTTTTAGTGCTTTAGGGGGAACTCCCATCAATCGCAATTCCAAAGAAAATAAAGTATTGGCCATCGCACAAATTTTTAAGGAAAAGGACACTTTTCGATTGGCGATTGCTCCAGAGGGAACCCGAAAAAATGTAGAACGATGGAAAACAGGCTTTTACTACATTGCTTTGGAGGCTGATATACCCATTTTATTAGTTCATTTTAACTATTCTTCCAAAAAGGTGTCTTTTTTAAAACTGTTTGATCCAACAGGAGATATTGAAAAGGATTTAAATGAAATGAAAGCCTATTTCAATAGAGCCAGTTAACAGAATCAAAGTCAACAGTAGGAGGATGTATAATTTTAGTGGGTTTAGGATTTAAGTACTTACTATATTTATGAATCTTTACTCTTGAATGTCCATGGCGTGATATACGTTTTGTACATCATCGTCTTCTTCGATTTTCTCGATGAGTTTGAGTACTTCTTCTTGTTGCTCTGTTGGAAGTTGTTTGGTGATCTGTGGAATGCGATCGAAGCCAGAGGAGAGTATTTCAATGGAACGGTTTTCCAATTCTTTTTGGATGGTTCCAAAGTTTTCAAAAGGGGCATAGAGTAATATTCCATCTTCATCTTCAAAGACTTCTTCCACTCCAAAGTCGATAAACTCCAGCTCTATTTCTTCGACATCTACTCCTTCTGCTGGGATTCTAAAATTACAGCTTCGGTCAAACATAAACTCCACAGAGCCCGATGTGCCTAGGTTACCATTGCATTTGTTAAAATAACTTCTGACGTTGGCCACTGTTCGGTTATTGTTGTCGGTTGCGGTTTCGACCAATATGGCTACTCCGTGGGGAGCGTAGCCCTCAAACAATACTTCTTTGAAGTTTTCTGTGTTTTTGTCAGATGCTTTTTTGATGGCACGTTCAACATTGTCCTTGGGCATGTTGGCGGCTTTGGCATTTTGTATGACCGCTCGGAGTCGAGAGTTGTTGTCCGGATCTGGGCCGCCGTCTTTGACTGCCATAACAATATCCTTCCCAATACGGGTAAAGGTTTTGGCCATGGCCGACCATCGTTTCATTTTTCTGGCTTTCCGAAATTCAAAGGCTCTTCCCATAATATTTATTGGTTGTTCTACACAAATATAAAAACAATTAAAAATCCTTTTTGACCAAGGTCAAATCGTCTAGAATTTCTGTATAAGAAAAAAGAAGATTTCTAGGCAATTTGTTTTCTTTCGCCAATACCGCCAAGTATCTCATTTGATTGGTGGTATATACTTGTTTGTAAACGGCTTTTCTTCGGTATCTTTTTTGAACCATTAGTTTGATAAAGTCAAAATGATGAATCAAATCGGTACTTCCCAAATGAAAAATACCGGTAAGTTGTTGATTGATGATGTAGTGTATTTGTTGACTGAGTTTGATGTCGTTGTTGACATTGATAATGGTATTGGGAAAAACTTCGATGGGTTGGTTTGTATTTATGGCTTGGTCTAATTCCTGAATTCTGGGAGAATAATTACCAAAGACCATTGGAAGTCGTGCGAGAACAAACTTGGCGGGAGGAAGTCGGAGGAGTTCGTTTTCGATTTTGATTTTGAATCGACCGTAAATGCTTTCGGATAGGGTTTTGTCGTATTCGTAGGACGGGAAATGTTCGAAGGTGTCGAAGACATTGGCAGAGGAAAGAAAGATTAATCTACAATCGGAACGACTGATTAATTTAATTAAAAATTGGTGGGTTTCGATCAAGGCATCGAAAGACCCCCTCAAGGCGGAAATAATTAGTTTTGGTTTAACTTCCTTGATGATTTGCTCCAGTCCACCTTCTTCCATATCAAAATGAAAAAAATGATGGTTTTGGCCAAAGCCTTTTTTGGTAAAATAAGTTCCAAAAGTATCGTAGTAAGAATTTAACTCCTTGTAGAGGGTGTTTCCTATAAAACCACTGGCACCTAGGATCAAAATTCTTTTCACTGGGCGATCATTTTATAAAGGGGAGTTTTACCACAATAGCCGAGACAAATTTTTCTCTAATCTGTACGGAAAATTTTTGTCCTGGTTTGGAAAAATTGGTTTTCACATATCCCAAACCGATGCCCTTGTTGAGTGAGGGGGACTGTGTTCCGGAGGTAACTCTTCCAATGGGGTTTTGGTCGGTGTCAAAAAGAAGATATCCCGATCGAGGGATCCCCCTTTCTTCGATTTGAAAACCTATGAGTTTTTCGGAAGTCCCTTCTTCCATTGATTTATGGTGGAGTTTGGCGTTTAAAAACCCAGTATGTGGTTTTGTAACCCACCCCAGTCTGGCGCTGATGGGTGAGGTTTGTTCGTCGATTTCATTTCCATAAAGACAATAGCCCATTTCCAAACGCAGTGTGTCTCGAGCGGCCAATCCCACGGGTAAAATACCAAATTCTTTACCTGCTTTCATGACAGCTTTCCATATTTTTTCCGCTTGAGCTACATCAAAATAGATTTCAATGCCTCCTGCACCGGTGTAGCCAGTGGTGGCGACCAAAACGTTTTTGACTCCAGCAAAAGTAGTGGTTACATGACTGTAATGAGCCAATTGATCCAGTTGAGCATTGCAAATGGGCTGCATGGCGGTGAGGGCCTTGGGGCCTTGAATGGCCAGTAAAGCTGTTTTTTCTGATGCATTTTCGAGCTTTGCCTCGAACTTTTGATTTTGTTTTAGGATGTGATTCCAGTCTTTTTCAACGTTGGAAGCATTGACCACCAGCAGGTATTTTTCAGCATGGGTTTGGTAAACGATCAGATCATCAACCACTCCACCCTCCTTATTGGGCAGGTAGTTGTATTGTGCTTTTCCTGGTAGGAGCTTTGAAATATCATTACTACAAATGAACTGTAATAGGTCAAAAGCATTGGGGCCTTCTACCCAAAATTCCCCCATATGAGAAACATCAAAGACACCCAATTTTTGTCTTATTGCCAGATGCTCTTGTTTGACTCCGCTGTATTGGATGGGCATTTGATATCCTCCGAAAAGGGATATTTTAGCACCCAATTGGGTATGGATGTCAAAAAATGGGGTTTTCTTCATTAAGTTATTTTAAACAAAAATATTACTTTTAGGTCATAAATAAGTTGAATTTGGAGCTTAAAACCCCATAAAAATGCCCTTATGAAAAATCTGATTGTACTGGTTTTTTTGTTGTCCTTCTTTTACGGTCATACTCAAAAATCTAAGTTATCTGCTGAACATTATCAAAATGTGAGGAAGTCATTTCGTCAAAAAATGCCAGACCATAGTGTCGCTGTGCTGTTTAGTGCACCGATAAGAAATCGTGCTAATGATGTAGATTACATTTATCACCAAGACCCCAACTTTTTCTATTTAACTGGATGGCATCAACCTCATTCTGTTTTGATAATCTACAAAGATGCCCAAACTGACGGTAGTGGTGTTTATTATGATAAAATTTATGTACCGGAACGCAATGATTATATGGAAATGTGGAACGGAAAACGCTATGACTTGGAAGAGGTTAAAGAGTTGGGATTCGATCGTGTAGCTGAGCGGGTTGATTTTAAGAGTGATTCCCAAACTTTAGATCACTTTGATAAGGTTATGATGTTTGAGTTTAAGAACGACATTCGAAATCAAAAGACTTATATTTTTAAGGACAATGTACGTTATAAGGTAGATGACCCTCTTGATCTATTTGATCTCAAGGCGGCTTTTAGAGAAGCCATCAATTTTCCCAATGATTTCAATCGCTTGGCATACAAAGCCTATCAAAGAATTATGGAGGTCGATCAGGAAAACCATCAGGCGGTAAGAGATGAGGTGGCTTATTTGGTAAAGCAAGATAGTTTATTGCTGGAAGACGAAATCATCAAAGATTTTCTGAAAGATCCTGCCCAAGATTTTTACAAAGAGGCCAAAATGAAAACAGCCTATGCCCTGCGTAATATCAATTTTGATACGGAAACCTTATCTAGTATTATGGCTGATTTGAGGGAAATAAAGACCAAAAATGAAGTTGATCTTTTAAAAAAGGCGGTGGCCATTTCTGTAGTGGGGCAAATCGAAGTGATGAAAGCCATGCACCCAGAAATGAGTGAGAGAGAAATTCAAGGCATCCATGAGTTTGTATATCGCAAATATGGTGCGGCTGATGAGGGATATCCTTCTATAGTAGGGGCAGGCGAAAATGGTTGTGTATTGCATTATATCGAAAATGATAAAGAAGACCTTCACAATCAGCTGGTTTTGATGGATTTGGGAGCAGAGTATTACGGTTACACGGCCGATGTTACCCGAACGATACCTGCTAACGGTGTTTTTAGTGTGGAGCAAAAAGCCTTATATGAAATTGTTTACAATTCCCAAGAAGCGGCTATCAATGCCTCACAGGTGGGAAATAGTTTTAGATCGATTTACAAATTGTCCTATGACATTGTAGCCGAGGGATTATTGCAATTGGGTATCATCGATGAGGCTTCCGAGGCCAGAAAATATTATCCTCACGGTCTTTCACACCACATTGGTCTGGATGTGCACGACCCTGGTAATTACGGAGATTTGAAAACCGATATGGTCATTACGATAGAACCTGGTATTTATATTCCAGAGAATAGCCCTTGTGATCCCAAATGGTGGAACATTGGTATCCGGATCGAAGACGATGTATTGGTTACCAGTGAAGGCCCGATAAATCTATCGGCTGGCGCGCCCAGAGATTGGGAGAGTATAGAGTTACTGATGAAAGAGGAGAGTGCGCTAAAAGATTTTGTTTTACCTGAGATTAACAGCTTAATTCAGTAAATAAGCCTTGAGTTCTGCGTAGTCCCTAATAGGAATACTGGTTTTTTCTTTTGAAAGGGTATCCTTGAGTCTTTCAGGTATTTCGACTTCCAATTTAAGGGTTTTGTTTACAGAGTCTATGAATTTAACTGGATGGGCGGTTTCCAAGAATACTCCATAATAATCCTCATTTTGTTGCTCCAAAAATTTCTTAAGCCCCAGATAGCCTACAGCACCGTGAGGATCGGCAATGTAGTTTTTGAGGTCGTAGATTTCCTTTAAGGCTTTTTTAGTATCCTGATCTGTAAACCGATAGCCAGAGAGGATTTTTTTTATTTTCACAATATCGTTGTTGAATATTTTTTGGATTCTTATAAAGTTACTGGGGTTGCCCACATCCATGGCGTTGGAAATGGTTTGGATGGTTGGCATGGGATCATAGGTTCCCGTTTCCAAAAAACGAGGAACAGCATCGTTAACATTAGTACTGGCAAGAAAGTGGTCAATGGGCAATCCCATTTGCTGTCCCATGATACCAGCACAGATGTTACCAAAGTTTCCACTGGGTACTGAAAAAACCAATTTTTTGTTTTTGCTTTTAAGCGCTCTGTAGGCAATAAAGTAATAGAACATTTGGGGTAGCCAGCGTGCTACATTGATGGAGTTGGCAGAGGTGAGATTAATACTAGACAAACTTGCATCCAAAAAAGCAGTTTTGACCATTTCTTGACAATCGTCAAAAACACCATCAACTTCNAGGGCGGTGATGTTTTGTCCCAGAGTGGTCAGTTGTTTCTCTTGAATTTCACTTACTTTTCCCTTTGGGTATAAGATGACTACATTGATACCCTCCACGCCGAGAAAGCCATTGGCAACTGCTCCCCCTGTGTCTCCAGAAGTAGCTACCAAGACCGTTATTTTATCTTTAGAATTCTCATTGAGATGCGCCAACGAACGCGCCATAAACCGAGCTCCAACATCTTTGAAGGCTAGGGTTGGGCCTTGAAATAATTCTAGGGCTGCAATATTGTCGGTGATTTCTATGATGGGAAAGTCAAAATCTAATGTTTCTGAAACAATTTCCATCAGTTTTTCCTTCATTATTTGATTCCCTATGTAGGGTTTTATGACCCTATAGGCCATCTCAGGAATACTCATTTTTTCGATCTTATCAAAAAAACTTTGAGGGAGTTGGGGGATGGTTTCTGGAAAGTACAGCCCTCTGTCTGGGGCTAAACCTCTTTTTACTGCATCGTGAAAAAGTGTACTTTTTGAGTTATGATTAAGACTGAAGTATTTCATTAATTGGTTAGGATTTTTATTCCTTGTTCATTGATTTTAGAAATATGAATCTCAAAATCTATACCAATGGAAGAAATAACTTCATTAATTGCAGTAGAAATTTTTTGAGCGCTGTCTATTCCTTTGGTTAGTGCATAGACTGATGGACCCGAACCAGAAATACCAAAACCCAATGCTCCTGCCTCGATTGATGCTTTTTTGAGTGAATCAAACTCAGGAATAAGGAGTGATCGCATGGGTTCAACAATTTCATCTTTTAGGCTTTCTNGAGATTAAATCGTAATCTTCATAGAACAAGGCAGCGACAAAAGCCCCTAAATTTCCCCATTGTTTAATTGCCTTTTCCATAGTCACATTTTTTTTAATGATCTCACGGGCATGCATGGTTTTTAATTCAATTTTGGGATGCAAGATTACAGCAGTTAAAGCTTTTGGGGTTGGAAGTTGAATAACATCAACGGGATTTATAGATCTGACCAAAGTAATCCCACCCATTAGAACAGGTGCAACATTATCGGCATGAGCTGAGCCACTAGCAAGTCCTTCTCCCTCCATAGCGAAANCTATCAATTCGTGCGCTGAAAAGGGTTTACCAAGTAGTTCATTGATGCCAAAAACAGCTCCAGCAGCACTGGCGGCACTACTTCCAATTCCGCTTCCTGCCTTGATGTTTTTGTAGATTTCGATTTCAAAACCTGATGATGTGGGGTGAGCTTTAAGCAACGCTTCGGCAGCCACTCCAGCTACATTTTTTTTTACATCCAGAGGAAGGTTTTGACCTTCAATTTTAGTGATTTTAACCCCTGAGGAATTTATTTTACGAATGACCATTTCGTCACCAATCGGATCGAGACAAAATCCCAAAACATCGAATCCACAGGATACGTTGGCCACACTGGCAGGGGCAAAAATCTTAATTTGATCCATATTACTGCTTTCCAATTCTGATGATATCAGCAAAAATCCCCGAGGCAGTGACATCGGCACCTGCACCTGCACCCTTTACGATAAGGGGTTGTTCTTTGTAACGGTTGGTATAGAAAAGAATGATGTTGTCGCTTCCCTCTAAATTGTAAAAGTCGTGTCCTTCTTTGACCAATTGAATGCCGACTTTGGCTTTTCCATCTTCTAATTGGGCAACATATTTCATTTTGGCACCTTCCTTTTCGGCATTTTCTAACATTTTGTCAAAATGACCACTGTGTTTTACGAGGGATTCAAAAAATGATTTGTTGTCTTGTGTATCCAAAGATTCTTGAGGCAAGAAGGATTCATTTTCAATTTCCTTCAGTTCGATTCTCATTCCACTTTCGCGAGCCAAAATTAATATTTTTCGAGCTACATCAATACCACTGAGGTCGATCTTTGGATCCGGCTCAGTATAGCCTTGTTGTTGTGCTTCCAAAACCACATCGTGGAAAGCGACTCCTTTTTTAAAGTTGTTGAAGACAAAATTTAGACTTCCAGATAGAACGGCTTGTATTTTGATGATTTGATCTCCAGATGCAATTAGATTGTTGAGGGTATCAATGATGGGCAATCCTGCACCGACATTGGTTTCAAACAGGTATGGGCTTCCAAATTTTCTAGAAATCTTTTTGAGGTTGAGGTAGTTGTTTAATTCATCCGCAGCCGCAATTTTATTACAGGTTACGACTCCAATATTATTGTTTAAATATCGGGCGTATTCCATGGCAATTATCTCACTGGCTGTGTTGTCCACAAAAATACTATTTCGCAAGTTGAGTTTTTTGGCATGCTTAAAAAATAAATCTCTGCTGGCCTTGGTTTGGCTTTCTTCTAATTTTGATTTCCAATGGGATAAATTTAAAGCATCTTCACCCAAAATCATTTTTTTGGAATTGGATATGGCAATGACACGAATTTTTAATCTTAGATTTTCAATTAAATATTCGGTTTGTTTTTCGATTTGTTCTAAAAGCTTACTTCCTACATTTCCTACACCTGTTATAAAAAGATTCAATTCTTTAATTTGGGCTTCAAAGAAACTTTCGTGAAGGGTATTGATGGCTTTGATGACATTTTTTTTATCGATGATGATAGAAATGTTTCTTTCTGATGCTCCCTGTGCAATGGCTCTGATGTTGATGTTGTTGGCTCCAAGGCTGCTAAATAGTTTCCCACTGATTCCTTGGTGGTCTTTCATTTTTTCACCTACTACGGCGATATTGACCATGTTTTTTTCAATTTGAGCAGGAGAAACCTTATTGATGGAAATTTCAAAGGCAAATTTCTCGTCAATCACTTTTTTGGCTGCCATTGCTTCATCTTCTTTTACTCCAATACAGATAGAGTGTTCGGAGGACGCCTGGGTAATCATGATCACATTGATGTTTTCGTCAGACAAAGCTTCAAAGAATCTTTTGGAAAAACCAGTAATACCAATCATACCACTTCCTTCCAAATTGATTAAGGCCACATTATCAATATGACTTATTCCTTTGACGATTTCGCCATTTTCAATGGCAGGAGTATCGTCAATGAGTGTTCCCTTGTCTTGTGGTGCAAAAGTATTTTTGATGACAATGGGGATATTTTTCTCAATAATGGGTTGTAGGGTAGGGGGATAAATTACTTTGGCTCCAAAATGAGAGAGTTCCATGGCTTCATAATAACTCAATTTTTCGATGGGCTTTGCCTGAGCGACAATCTTGGGATGAGCGGTGTACATCCCACTGACATCTGTCCATATTTCCAACACATCTGATTCGGTAGCATTGGCAATGATGGCAGCGGAATAGTCCGACCCTCCTCTACCTAGGGTGGTGGTTTCTCCCGATGCATTGCTGGCGATAAAACCAGTAATCAGGACCACATCGGAGGTGTTTTTCTTGAAATAGTCTTGAATGAGTTTATTGGTAAGCTCTTGATCAACTATTTCTCTTCCGTTGTGGGACGAAGTTTTGATGAGCTCCCTACTGTCTTTAAAAACAGAATTGACATTATTGAAACTGAATATTTCCTGAATGATATTACTGGACAGGATTTCGCCGTAAGCAGATATTGACGAATTGTTTTTTGGGGTTGCCTCTTTGAGCAGATGAACAGCTTCGAGAAGAGATTCCAGTTCATTAAGGTGTTTTTTCAGAAAACTGATGATGGCACTTTGGTGTTGAATGGGTACGCAATTTTTGATGATTTCTAAATGACGCTTTTCAATTATTGTAAGATTGTCTTTATAGTGATCATCACCTGATTGTGCCAAGGAAAGCATTTCCATGAGCAGATCAGTGACCCCTCCCAAAGCGGATACTACCACTGCAATAGGACCTGTTTGATTTTGAATAATTTTGAGAACACTAGATAGGCTTTCTGAGTTTGCTACCGATGTTCCTCCAAATTTTAAAACTTTCATTTTGTATGTTTTTCTGTTTAACCCTTCACTTTGATGTGTTAGGGGTAATTGATTTGAGATGATTGTAATGATTTAAATCTAAATCAAAGATTTGAGGACATTTGGCCATAGCGTTATATGTGATGAACTACCCCCATAGGGGTGGTCATTGTCGAAATAGGAGTTTTGACAACAATAACTTTAGACCTGAAACAGGAAGTACTAGTGTTTATAAAATTGTTATGATCCAACATGTAGGCAAAAATATTACAAAACCATCAGCTTTAAAATTTTTTGGATACAATTTTAGTTTTGAATTGTTTGTAAAAAAAAAAGCCATCCAATTCGTTGGATGGCTTTTGAAAAGAATAATCATTTATTTTTCCTTAATCTCAGTAGTCGTTTTGATATGAAGTTTTTCATCTCCTTTTTTGTGATCAAGGGTGATATGTGTACCTTCTTCAATGTTGTTGTTGACAACATTTTCGGCCAGTAAATCCTCTATGTACTTCTGAATGGCTCTATTGAGGGGTCTTGCTCCGTATTTTTTGTCAAATCCTTTCTCGCTTAAGAAGGCCTTTGAAGCTTTAGTTAGTGAAATGCCATAACCAAGATTTTCAACCCTTTTGGTGAGTTTGACCAACTCGATATCGACAATCTTTACAATATCTTCCTTTTCAAGAGTGTTGAAGATGACTATATCGTCAATTCGATTCAAAAACTCAGGTGCGAAAGTTTTCTTTAGGGCGTTTTGTATGACACTTTTTTCGATATCGCTGGCTTGAGATTTCATGTTGGAGGTTTCAAACCCTACACCGCTTCCAAAATCTTTGACTTGTCTTGCTCCAATGTTGGAGGTCATAATGATAATGGTGTTTTGGAAATTGATTTTCCTTCCCAAGCTATCGGTCAGGAATCCATCGTCCAAGACTTGCAGCATCATGTTAAATACATCTGGATGGGCTTTTTCAACTTCATCCAACAAGATTACAGAATAGGGGCGACGTCTTACTTTTTCACTCAATTGACCACCTTCCTCATAGCCTACATAGCCTGGAGGTGCTCCGATCAATCTGGAAATGGCAAATTTTTCCATGTATTCGCTCATATCAATGCGAATAAGGTTTTCTTCGGAATCAAAAATCTCTTTGGCAAGAATTTTAGCCAGTTGTGTTTTACCAACACCAGTTTGTCCAAGGAAAATAAATGATCCTATGGGACGATCTGGGTCTTTGAGACCTGCTCTGTTTCGTTGAATGGCTTTGACAACCTTTTCAACGGCTTCTTTTTGTCCAATGATTTTTTCGCCAATAATTTCGGCAAGGTTGGCCAATTTATTTTTTTCGCTCTTTACGATTTTGTTGACCGGAATATTGGTCATCATGGATACTACATCAGCGATATGGGTATCATTTACGGTTACCCTGTTGAGTTTTGATTCTTCTTGCCATCGCTCCTGAGCTTCAAGAAGAGTTCTTTCTACTCTTTTCTCGTCGTCTCTAAGTTTGGCAGCTTCCTCGTATTTTTGTTTTTTAACAACAGAATTTTTTAATTCTTTTACTTTTTCGAGTTCTTCTTCAAGTTTAATGATTTCGTCTGGGACGTTCATATTGTTGATATGTACCCTAGAACCAGCTTCGTCTAGTGCGTCAATGGCCTTGTCTGGAAGGAAACGGTCGGTCATGTATCTAGAAGTGAGCTCTGCACAGGCTTTGAGTGCCTCATCAGTATATATGACGTTATGATGGTTCTCATACTTATCTTTGATATTTTTCAATATCTCAAGGGTTTCTTCTTCGGTAGTTTCTTCGATCAGAACTTTTTGGAAGCGTCTTTCTAGTGCACCGTCTTTTTCAATATTTTGACGATACTCGTCCAAGGTAGTTGCACCGATGCATTGAATTTCCCCTCGAGCCAGGGCGGGCTTGAACATATTGGAAGCATCTAAGCTTCCGGTGGCACCCCCTGCACCAACTATGGTGTGAATCTCGTCTATAAAGAGAATGATGTTGTTATTTTTTTCCAATTCATTCATGACCGCTTTCATGCGCTCTTCGAATTGGCCTCTGTATTTGGTTCCGGCGACTAAGCTGGCCAGGTCAAGGGAAACAACGCGTTTGCCATAAAGGACTCTGGATACTTTTTTCTGGATGATTCGCAACGCTAACCCTTCGGCAATGGCCGATTTACCAACACCGGGCTCTCCAATCAGTAAGGGATTGTTTTTCTTTCTTCTACTGAGGATTTGAGAAACTCTTTCGATTTCTTTTTCTCTGCCCACCACAGGATCCAATTTGTTTTTTTCTGCTAATGCAGTAACATCTCGTCCAAAATTGTCCAAAACAGGTGTTTTGGATTTGACATTGACCCTAGATTCAGTGGTAGGAACAAAAGGGTTCTCTTTTCCAGATTCATTTTCATCGTCTTTTTCTTCTGGAAATGAAGAAGAAGAGATGTCCATGTAGTTTTGGTCATCACTGGCGATCATCAATTTGAATTGTTCTTTGACAATGTCGTAATCGATATTCAACTTCAATAGCAACTTGGTTGTAGGGTCATTTTCATTTCTTAGAATGCACAGTAAAAGGTGTGCAGTATTAATGATGTCACTCTGAAAGAGTTTGGCTTCTAAGAAAGTTGTTTTTAACGCGCGTTCGGCTTGACGGGTAAGGTGTAGGTTTTTCTTATTGTTGATTACTCCTGAATTTTCAATGACGGCAGGGTTGAGTATTTCAACCTTCCGTCTTAGTTCATCAAGATCGACTTCAATAGATTTGAGAATTGATACTGCCTTACCTTCACCGTCCCGTAATATCCCTAACATAAGATGTTCAGTTCCAATAGAGCCATGACCCAAACGAAGGGCTTCTTCTTTGCTGTAGGAAATTACATCTTTTACTCTTGGTGAGAAGTTATCATCCATATCTGAAAGTTAATATTCTTTTAAGAAACTATCAAAAAGTGTTCCAGTTATCTTTCAATAGCTAATAGACAAAAAAAATATCATTTAGCAAAATGGCAAAAGCAAAAATTTATTAGTAAAATTCAATATTATCATGTTGATAAATTCAGTAAAAAATAATGCGGAAATCTTAATAAAATATCCTTGATAAAGTATTTTAGCTATTACTAAATAAAACTAAATGGTTGACGGAGAAAAATTAATTCCTATCAATATAGAGGATGAAATGAAGTCGGCTTACATTGATTATTCAATGTCTGTCATTGTGTCACGTGCCCTTCCTGATGTACGTGATGGACTGAAGCCTGTGCACCGCAGGGTACTTTTTGGTATGCACGAATTGGGTATTAGATCTACAACTGCTTACAAGAAGTCTGCTCGTATTGTAGGTGAGGTTTTGGGAAAATACCACCCCCATGGAGACAGCTCGGTATATGATACAATGGTACGTATGGCTCAAGAATGGAGTTTGCGTTATCTATTGGTAGATGGACAAGGAAACTTTGGCTCTATTGATGGAGACAGCCCAGCTGCCATGCGTTATACAGAAGCAAGAATGAAAAAAATGTCGGAAGATTTATTGGCCGACATTGAAAAAGATACCGTTGACCATCAACTCAATTTTGACGATACCCTAAAAGAACCGACCGTACTGCCGACTCGAGTTCCCAATTTATTGATTAATGGAGCCTCTGGGATTGCAGTAGGAATGGCGACCAATATGCCACCCCATAATTTAACGGAGGTGGTTGATGGAACCATAAAATACATTGAGAATAACGACATTACCATAGACGAACTGATCCAAACGATCAAAGCCCCCGACTTTCCCACCGGAGGAATCATTTACGGCTATGAAGGGGTGAAAGAGGCTTTTATGACCGGTAGGGGTCGTGTGGTTATGAGAGGGAATGCAAATGTTGAAATGGTCAGGGATCGAGAGTGTATTGTTGTGACAGAAATACCCTACCAAGTCAACAAAGCGGAGATGATTAGAAAAACTGCTGAGTTGGTCAATGACAAAAAAATTGAGGGGATCAGTAACATTCGAGATGAATCTGATAGAAATGGTATGCGTGTTGTTTATGTACTTAAGCGAGATGCGATTCCGAATATAGTTCTAAATAAATTATACAAGTACACTGCCCTTCAGTCCTCCTTTAGTGTTAATAATATTGCCTTGGTAGAAGGACGTCCTCAGTTGCTCAATCTCAAGCAAATGATTCACTATTTTGTTGAGCACCGACATGAGGTGGTAGTTCGCAGAACAAAATTTGAACTTAAGAAAGCTGAAGAGCGTGCCCATATATTAGAGGGCTTGATCATCGCTTCAGATAACATTGATGAGGTGATAGCGATTATTCGTGGATCGTCCAATGCGGAGGAAGCTAGAGAAAATTTGATTGCCAAATTTGAGCTGTCAGAACTTCAAGCCAAAGCCATTGTGGAAATGCGATTGAGACAGTTGACTGGGCTGGAGCAAGATAAACTTCGCAATGAGTATGATGAATTGTTAAAAACCATTATAGACTTAAAAGATATACTCGATAATAAGGATCGCAGGATGGATATCATCAAAGCTGAATTGCTTGAGATTAGAGAAAAATACGGTGATGAAAGAAGATCTAAAATCGAATATGCAGGAGGGAACTTCAGTATCGAAGATATGATTCCAGATGATAAAATGGTGATCACCATTTCTCATGCAGGATACATCAAAAGAACTCCCTTGTCGGATTATAAGACGCAAAATAGGGGAGGGGTTGGACAAAAAGCTTCAACAACAAGGAATGAAGATTTTCTCGAAAAACTTTTTGTGGGAACCAATCACCAATACATGTTGTTTTTTACTCAAAAAGGTAAATGTTTTTGGATGCGTGTTTATGAAATACCTGAGGGATCAAGAGTTTCCAAGGGTCGTGCCATCCAAAACTTGATCAATATTGAACAAGATGACAGAGTAAAGGCGTTTATTTGTACCCAAGATTTGAAGGACGAAGAGTACATCAACAATCACTATGTGATAATGGCCACCAAGAAAGGTCAAGTCAAAAAAACCAGTCTTGAACAGTATTCGCGGCCACGAGCCAATGGGATCAATGCCATCACCATCAAAGATGAAGATGAACTGTTGGAAGCTAAGTTGACCAATGGTAATAGCCAAATTCTTTTGGCAGTAAGATCTGGAAAAGCCATTCGATTTGAAGAAAGTAAAACCCGACCCATGGGTCGGGGTGCTTCTGGAGTAAGGGGGATTACCTTGGCCAATGCCAAAGATGAGGTTGTTGGAATGGTTTCGGTAAACGATATGGATACCAATATCTTGGTCGTTTCTGAGAATGGCTATGGTAAACGTTCGGACCTAGAGGACTACAGAGTTACCAATAGAGGAGGTAAAGGTGTGAAAACCATTTCCATAACAGACAAAACGGGCTCTCTGGTTACCATCAAAAATGTAACGGATCAAGACGATTTAATGATTATTAATAAATCTGGGATTGCTATTAGAATGGCGGTGTCAGATTTGAGGATTATGGGACGAGCGACCCAAGGGGTTAAATTGATCAACCTTAGGGAAGACGATTCCATTGCAGCCGTAGCCAAAGTCATGAAAGACGATGAAGAGGTAGAAGATATTTCGGACATTGATGTTGAAGGTGGCACAATTATTGAATAATTCATTACAAATCTTATTTTTGCATTTGCAAAACCTTTACATTTTATTAAATAATTGAATATTAAACATGAAACGAATAACCTTACTTGCCCTACTACTACTTTTCAATTTTTCTTTTTCCCAAAAGAAAGAGTTGAGAAAAGCCCAGAAACTCTATGACTCGGGCGACGTATTGGGAGCATCGCAGCTTTTTGGAAGATAATCAATCCCTTTTTGATAATGCAGATCCAAAAATTAAGCCCAACTATGACTTTTTAAGAGGTAAAATTGCCCAGAATAATAAAGAATTTCAAATAGCATATGATCTCTTCACTTCCCTTAAGGATGTGGAGTCTATCAAAGATGAAGTCAAGCAGCAATTAAGTCAACTATCAGCCGACATCGTCAACAGTGCTATTGATGACAATAATAATGGTGATTTCAAATCTTCTACTGAGAAGTTGTATATGGCTTATTTGATTGATCCTGAACTCAACAAGGACTATCTATATTTTGCGGCTTCTAGTGCCGTGAATGCCGAGATGTTTGATGTTGCCCTAGAATATTATATTCAGTTAAAAGAAATGAATTACACTGGAGTGGTAACCAAATATTATGTGACAGAAATTGAATCTGGAGATGAGACGGAAGTGACCGAATCCGAGTACAATTTGTACAAAAAATCCAAATCCTATGAAAATCATAGGGAAGAGGATACTCCCTCAAAATTTCCTGAGATTGTCAAAAATATTGCATTAATTCACGCTCAAAGAGGAGACAATGAGAAAGCAATGACTGCCGTTCAGGAAGCAAGACTTTCCAACCCAACAGATCTCAACTTGATTTTAACCGAAGCCAATATCTATATTGAGTTGGGCGAAAAAGAAAAATTTCAGATTTTGATGAATGAGGCGATTGCTCAATCCCCTAATAATGCGAATTTGTATTATAATCTGGCAGTTGTTACTGCTGATTTGGGAGAAAAAGAGGCCGCTATGGGATACTACGAAAAAGCGATTGAAATAGACCCTAATTATCAGAATGCCTATTTGAATCTTGTTGCATTGATTTTGGAGGGTGAAGAAAGGATTGTTGAAGAAATGAACAGTTTGGGTACTTCATCAGCAGATAATGCTAAATACGATGCGTTAAAGTTAGATCGTGAAGAACTTTACAGAGAATGTGTTCCAATCCTCAAGGCTTTGACTGAACTTGGAGATAATGAGGATGCGATCAAAACGTTGATGAATATTTATGGTACGCTTGGTGACAATGAGGGTTATAAAGAAATGAAAGCTTTATTGGAAAAATAGTATAAACCTCTAAGCTGGTCGTCTATTTTGTATGACCTAGATTAATGATTATGAAAGACCTCCTTGGAGGTCTTTTTTTACATCATTTTTTTGATAAACCGTAATTTGTGTGAGTGGCTTTGGGTTTCTACATTAAATATCCCAGATTGGTCTATTCTGTCAATTCTAACGGTTCCAGAGGCATGAATAATGTGGTGATTTTCTAGTAGTAAGCCTACGTGAGTAATCTTGCCTTCCGCATTATCAAAAAAAGCCAAATCTCCAGCTTCACTTTCTTCAATAAAGCTGAGGGTCTGCCCTTGAAGCGATTGCTGATCCGCATCACGACTCAATTTGACACCGTTGATTTTGTAAACCATTTGGGTAAAAGCGGAACAGTCAATGCCCAATAATGTTTTTCCTCCCCACAGATAGGGGGCATTGAGGAACAAGTAGGCAGTCGAAATCAGTGATTTTTTTGATTTTTTGGGTCGCTCAAACTCTCCCTCAAATCGGTGTCTAAGTGTTTTCAACCCCCTGAGATCACTGCCTATCAAAACCGGAAATAATAAATTCTCTTCGGTGGTGATATAATTCACTAAATCAGTTGATATTTTAAGGGTCGATTGGGTGATTTTGTCAAAACTTTCCCGTGAAATTTTATTTAGCTGATTTTGATCGATCCACCCTTCATAGCCATCCCATTCAAGGCGAATCTTGACCCAGTTTTTTCTTTTTTCAACGATTTTATAACACTCTCCGTAAAGCAGTTGAGAAACCATTTCACTTTGGTGACTGTTCTCTTTTCTCATAGGGATGATTCCCAAGTGGCAGATACCGTATTCCAAATCGGTTAGTTTAAAAAAGAGTGATTTATTGCCAAAAAATGGTCATTTATATTGGCAAAAATAATCAAATTGCTTTCATATGTTTGGAAATACATTTTTAAATTCACAATCAAAGCCTCATATTTCCTTAAATTTGAAATTCTTATTCGTTAGGTATTGAAAAAATTTTGGCGCATTATATTGACCAATCAAAATCTTATTTACAAGGTCATCTTGTTGGTGGCATGTAGTTTTTTGGTTGTATACTTGTTCCCCAAAGGCGCAAAATTTAAGTATGAATTCCAAAAGGGTAAGCCCTGGCAATATGCTAGTTTGTATGCTCCTTTTGATTTTTCGATACTTAAGTCCTCTACTGAGCTTGATGCAGAGAAGCAGGCCATACTGGAATCTCAGTTTCCCTACTATAGAGCCGATTCTGAGGTTTATGAAGGAGTGAAAAACGCCTATGCTTCTCAATTTTCAAATTTCTTTAGTTTGCCTGCTTCGAGCAAAGAGTACCAAGAATTATATGACTTTGGTTTTTTGCTTTTGGAACAAACCTATCACAATGGAGTTCTACCACCCGGTTTTGATCAAAAAGGAGGGGAGCGAGTATTTTTGATCAAAGGGAATATAGAATCTACTATAGATAAGGATCAATTTGTCAAAATTGAAACACTACAGGAAAGCATTGATTATCTTCTTAATAAAACAGCTTTTGCCAATTACAGAACGCCCTTTTACAAGCTTTTTTTTGAAATTGTCCTGCCCAACATTAGCTTGGATGAAAAGTTTACTTCCAATGCTATCAATCAATCTTTGAGTGATATTTCTCCCTATCGTGGACTGATTCAGGAAAATAGTATCATTATCAAACAAGGCGAAGTGGTTGAGGGTGAGAAATTGCAAATGTTGATTTCCCTTAGAGATGAGTTTGAATCTCAATTGTGGAATGAGTTGAACTATTATTGGATCATCTTTGGATATACCATTCTGGTGGTTTTGACTTTTATGTCGTTGATTTTATTCATCAACAATTACCGACCTTCAATTTTTGAAGACAATAGAGAAATAACATTTATTTTTCTCAATATGGTAGGCATGATTGCCTTGACGACCATTGTAGTGAATTTTGATGTAAGATTACTGTATGCTGTACCGATTTGTATCCTTCCCTTGATTTTAAAAACTTTTTTTGATCCTAGGTTGGGTCTTTTTACCCATGTTATAACGATTTTGAATTTGGGTTTTGTCGTTCCCAATAGCTTTGAATTTGTTTTCCTGCAGTTGATGGTGGGTATTGTAACGATTTTGTCTTCCACCCAGTTGCAAAATCGAGCCAACCTATTTATCACGGTAGGTAGAATTGTATTGGTTTATTTGGTTGGGTATATTGCTTTTACAATTACCCATGAGGGCGGTATTGATAAAATTGATTTTCTGGTTATTGGATTATTCCTACTCAATGGTCTGTTGACTTTGTTTGCGCAGCCCCTTATTTATCTTTATGAGCGTTTGTTTAAATTGGTTTCTGATGTATCGCTTCTGGAACTCTCAGATACCAATGCTCAACTTTTAAAGCAATTGTCTGATCGAGCACCGGGAACTTTTCATCATTCACTTCAGGTGGCCAATTTGGCCGAAACTGCAGCCAATGAAATCGGAGCGAATGCACTGTTGGTCAGGGTAGGAGCCTTGTATCACGACATTGGAAAAATGAATTCACCTACCTATTTTTCTGAAAATCAAACCGGTAGCGTTTCTCCCCATGAGGAAATGCCTCCTGATCAAAGTGCCAAAATCATCATCAACCATGTGGCAGAAGGTATTGAAATGGCGAAGAAGTTTAAGTTACCAGATCGTATTATTGATTTTATCCGTACCCACCACGGAAATTCATGGGTCTATTTTTTCTACAAAAAAGCGCAAGAACTGGGTGAGCATGCAGATGAAAAAGATTTTAGATATCCCGGACCAAGACCTTTTTCGAAAGAAACGGCGATTTTAATGATGTCCGATGCAGTGGAGGCTGCCTCTAAGAGTCTGAGAGAACCTACTGTAGACAAAATTCAACAGTTTGTAGATACTATAATCAATAAGCAAATTGATGAAAAACAGTTTAACGATTGTAATATTACCCTTTCGGAGATAGAAACGGTCAAAAAAGTACTTTCCAAAAAGTTGATCAACATCTACCACCTCAGGGTAGAATACCCAGAATAGGTTTTTTTAAATTTAAATAAAACTATTGTTTTGTTGATTCTTAAGAATTACATTTGCATTCCATTACAGGAGAGGTGCCAGAGTGGTAATGGAGCAGATTGCTAATCTGTCAACGGGTAACCGTTGCCAGGGTTCGAATCCCTGTCTCTCCGCCACAATAATCCCTATTACATTTTAAATCAATGTTTTAGGGATTTTTTTATTTTATTTTGTACGGTATTTGTACGGCTACAATATTTTAAAACCTAAAAACTTTCCTTACTGTCTAAATACCTGACGGTGGGGTGGGTTTTGTAGAATGGTTTTTCCTAGAATCAATCGTGTGTATATTTAGATAACATGGTTGTAAAAAATCAATAAATCATGATATGTATTAGATTTATTTTTAATTTTGGGTATATATGAAAGATTTTAAATACTTAATGGCCTTTAGTGTGCCGTTGAGTGTATTTATAAGTATATATTTTAGAGGAATATTTTCATACACCTCCGTATTGTACGTATTTTTTTTTATACCCATTGTTGAACTTTTTTTACCCACCCACCCCAGTACTTTTTCAGAAAAAGAATCCACAACCAGGTTGAAAGATAAATTTTTTGATAGACTTCTTTATTTAAATGTTCCTATTGTTTATCTAATTTTAATCTATGGTCTATATTCTTTTGCTAGATCTGATATTCAGTCATATGAATATTTTGGATTTACACTTTCATTAGGGATTCTTCTTGCCACAAACGCTATCAATGTTGCACACGAGTTAGGCCATAGAAAAAACGCATTTGATATTTTCATTACGAGGTTGTTATTACTTCCGTGTTTGTATATGCACTTCACATTGGAGCACAATTATGGACATCACAAAAATGTTGCCACAGAAAAAGATCCAGCTACTGCAAAAAAGGGGCAAAGCTTGTATAATTTTTGGATTACATCTGTTTTTGGGCAATACAAGAATGCTTGTAAAATTCAAATGAAATTGTTAAAAAACAAAAATGCATCCTTTGTTTCACTGGAAAATGATTTGCTTCTCTTTTTGGTGTATCAAGGACTTTATCTAATCACTATTTATTTATTTTTGGGATCAGGAGCATTGGTACTCGCATTTTTGGTTGGAGTTATATCATTTCTATTTTTGGAGACCATTAACTATATTGAGCATTATGGTCTAAGCCGTAAAAAGATAGGGGACAAATATGAAAGGGTTCAAAATACTCATTCTTGGAACTCAGATCACATCATGGGTAGAATAATTTTATATGAATTAACTAGGCACAGCGATCACCATTTCCGTGCCTCTAAAAAGTATCAAGTTTTGGAAAGTTTGGAAGACAGTCCTAGATTACCATTTGGCTATCCCATGTCAATGTTATTGGCTTTTGTTCCACCGCTTTGGTTTGCCTTAATACACCCCGCTTTAAAAAGATCAACAAAAACCAGTATACATGGTTAGAGTTGATTTAAATTTTCGGGATTTCTATTTTTAAAATCAACAGTTAAGGTGGGGGGAAAAGATTTTTTATAAGAACATCGGGAGGTGCTAAAAAATATTAACCAAACACAGCGTAATCAAATACATTACTTTTTATTTCAAGACCTTAATTAATAAAACTTAATCTCTTTGATGAAGATAAAAAAAATCTTGGCCTATATATTTATCCTTGTGGCCTCATTTCCAATTGTACTCTATGTTTTGGTTAATGTTTTTGCTGGAGCGGGGAGAAAAATGGATCAACCAATCGAGTTTGGAAACATTGAAATCCCCAAGGAGCGATCCTTTTCTTTCCATAATAATTCAGACCTAAAACAAAAAATTTTAGATGAGTGGACATCTAAAACACCTCAAGACTGGAAGCCGGATGAGAAGGTGAATTTAAAAAATTCACGTATTGTAATCAGTTGTTTATTGGATGGTAAAAGGGTGGAGGAGATGAATAGGTATCTAATGAATCAAAAAGCAGTAGGTCACCCAGGATCACCCTGGTTGCTCTATCCAACGGGTGACTATGATTTTACGGCTATGGCATTTACCGCTCTACTTTACCTCTTTGGAGAAAGCCCTAGCTTATTGTACCCCGAAACCAGGGATCACTTATTGGATAATATACTTACAATAGAAGGAAGTGAATTCAGAAAAAATGTCGGTTATATGTTTTTAGAAGATTCTGAAAATCATATTTTAATGACTGAGGGTTCTCGTTTTTTAAAAAACCAGTGGCTTAGGAATCACGGAAATACCGATCCAAAATATGATAACAACACCAATGGAGTGGCCCAAAAGTTGAAGCTTTTTTTGGAGGAAATAGACACTTATGGATTCTATGAATTCAATTCAGCCCCCTACCTGGGATATACCTATTGTGCACTACTGAATTTATATGAATTTACCTCCGGTGACATTCGATACCTTTCGGGAAAACTATTGGATCGTCTCAATTGGCAATATGCCCTGAGCAGTTACAAGTTCAAACATTTTCCTCCAAACCGAAGAAGGTTTGGTAAAAGCTTTAAGACCAACATTGATTCAGATTACCATACGGTGATGCTAAAGGTTTGGGCAAGTCTCTACGACGATTCACTATCGATAAACATGTCACGGGGAGAACATCATGCCTTGTGGGCAACCTTTTCATCATACAAACCTGCAGATAAAGTGATGGAATGGATTTTAAACAAACCAAAGCCATATTTTGTTAAAATGGGTCATGGTTACAATTCTTGCCCAGAAATTATTTCAGGAGATAAGGAATATCTATTATCAGCAGGTGGGGCAAACCAAGGCAGACGATCCCTGATTGTTGCTAAACCCATAATGCTGTTTTTGAACGATAGTGCATCGGAGATGGGGGATACTTTTCACATGTTTGGCCCAGGGGATAATTTTGTGGACTGGAACAATACTGGAGTTTATCAAGACTTTGCATGCGCTAAGGGGAAAGTAAATATTCCCAAGGGAAAAAAAGCTATAGCATCATCAGCTAATTGGCAAATATTTTCCATCACAGAAGGTATCTTTCTAGCGACTTACTCAAAAAAGGAATTGGGTTTAATGGCAATTGTCCATTCCAATTCTGCTAAAAATGTTTTAGAAAAAATAATTGAAAATAACAGTGATGAAAGAAAATTAAACCATCGTTTTCGACACCCTAATGGCAACAGTATTGAGTACGATCTTGAATCTCCCAAGGATAAGTGGGTGATTACAAGCGTAAATAAAAATAATACGGATAGGAATTTTTCAAAATGGGCTTTTTTTGAAAGTTCGTCTCTTTAAGATTAAACTCTAAACAATAAAGTTTCTTATCCATTAGATAGGCGTCAAGCCAAATCTATTGTAAAACATTACCTTCATTGACCTAACAGCTTTTAGTGATGCTTTAAAGAGGGTGATGAGTTTTGTATAATGGTTTTTTTGTGCAGGTTAGCAATAGTGATAATATATATAACTTTAACTTTTTAAATTAATGTCTAAATAAAGGAAGTAATGTTTTCAATTTATAAGTCATTGGCGGTCTTCATAACTATATTTTTTACTTGTTGTAATTTTCCCTCAAAAACATATCTAGAAAAACATCTCCCCAAAAGTTCTTTTAAAGGAGTTTGGGTGACTAATGTTGGTAGTGAAGCTCTTAAATCTGAAGCTAATATCAAAGAACTAGTTTCTAATTGTAAAAAATACCAAATCAATCATCTTTTTGTTGTGGTTTGGAATAAAGGAGTAACTCAATATCCGAGTGATGTTTTGAACAAATACATTGGGATAAAACAAGAGCAAATGCTTTCTCATTTTGATCCCCTAGAGTTTCTTATTGATGTGGCTCACCAAAAAGGTATAAAAGTTCATGCTTGGTTTGAGTTTGGTTTTTCATTTGCTTATGAGGACCCTAAAAGCCTGTGGATAGAAAATTATCCAGATTGGCTTGGGAAAGATTTGGAAGGTAAAATTCTTAAAAAAAATAACTTTATGTGGTGGAATGCGCTACATCCAGGGCCTCAAAAATTTCTTCTTGAATTAATTGAAGAGGTTGTTACAAAATATGATGTAGATGGTATTCAGGGAGATGATCGACTTCCAGCTATGCCATCAGAGGGAGGCTATGACCCTTATACTTTGTCTCTTTTTCAAAAGGAGTTTAATACAAGTCCACCTCCAAACCATAAAGAAGAAAATTGGATTAGTTGGAGATCTAATCAATTGAGTGAATTTGCGAAAAAGGTGTACCAAAAAGTAAAATACATTAGTCCCAAAACACAGGTTTCTTGGGCACCAAGTATTTATCCTTGGTCAAAACAGGAATATTTACAATCTTGGCCAGATTGGATTATTGGAGGCTATGCTGATTTTATTGTTCCACAATTTTACAGGTATCAACTTGATGATTACTCAAGAATTATTGATCAACTGGAATCTCAACTTAATGGCGAAGAAAGAAAAAAAGTTTATGCAGGTGTGCTTACAGCTCTAGGAGGGGGATATAGAATTAATGATACACTTCTGGTTGATATGGTTAATTGTCATCGATCAAAAGGGATTGAGGGTGAGGTGTTTTTTTATTACGAGTTTTTTAATCGTTAATAACTAAAATTATTTAAAAAGACAACCTAAAAACTTTCCTTACTCCCTAAATACCTGACGGTGGTGTGGGTTTTGTAGAAGAGTTTTCTGTGGAGGTTTTGGCCCTTGATATTATATATAACCCCATGTCCACAAGGTTGGGACCAATCCAAATCCTTTGTAAATCAGTATCATCATTGATCTAACAGGGCTTTTGGTAATGCCTTTAATGGGGGGTGTTTGTTTAGGGGTGTGGGAGTTTTGGGGTGGTTTTAAGTTGTCAACTCTTCGCTCTTGATCAAACTGTCTGAAAAAGCTCCTTAAGGCGAGAGTTTTATGCGCATTAACATTTTTTTCAATTGAAAGTTTTATATCAAAAATAGATTTCCCCTCGTTACTTTTAAGCGACATGAATCCCTCTCCAAGTCCCCCTGGCCCAGCAAATAAATCTATAATGGGTATTTTATTTCTATAATTCAACTCAAAAAATATACTTAAAATTAACTTTCATTTAATAATTATTGTCAAAAAACTTGGAATAAAATGAAGTTACAACTTTTACAGAATTAACACAGTGTGCGGAGAGTCAGAAAGATCCCGACAATGATGGTATTAGTGGCATCAATGACAATTGTCCCAATACAGCCAATGCATCTCAATTGGATACAGACGGTGATGGTTTGGGCGATGCTTGTGATCCCGATATTGATGGAGATGGATTAGCTAACGCCTTAGACAACTGTCCCACAGATTACAATCCTGAGCAGAAGAATAATGATAATGACAA